>Ga0315551_10001233_pt1 | contig 19562 bp, 13 predicted proteins | sample SalMarSW160290MG_FD_203678 | JGI IMG/M metagenome (GOLD analysis project Ga0315551, IMG submission 203678) | Salt marsh sediment microbial communities from the Plum Island Ecosystem LTER, Massachusetts, United States - Salt Marsh Sediment SW1602-90 ...
CACCTCCAGCCTGCGGAACATGTCACCGGCGGCGGAGTTTAGCCGGCGTTGCGCCATGCCAAAGTAGTGAGCATCAAGCTCGATCCCAATGCTGTTCCTGCCCCACTGTGCAGCCGCAAGATTGGTCGTGCCGGTACCCATGAAGGGATCAAGAACCGTGTCGCCTACGAAGCTAAACATACGAACCAGCCGAACGGCAAGGGAAAGAGGGTACGGCGCAGGATGGTCTTTGGTCGATTCCCCAGTGATGTCGTGCCAGATCTGCTGGAACCATTTTTTGTGATTGGGGTTGGAGATAACACTCAACAAGCGAGCAGCTTGAGTTGGTTTTCTGTAACCGCCGGGCTTTCGCAGCATCAGGATGTACTCGATATCGTTCTTGATGACACCGTTGGGCTCGTATGGCTTGCCGAGAAAGCGACTGTTCCCGGAGACCTCATAGGTGGCATTGGCGATCTTGTGCCAGATTATGGGAGCCAGGTTGGAGTAGCCCAAACGCCGGCACCGTTCCTGGATGGATGAGTGCAGCGGAACGCATGTATGCTCGCCATTGTTCTTTCGCCTCGAAAGGCATACGTCACCGATGACGCAAATGAGACGCCCTCCAGGGACCAAGGCGTCCAGGACACACCCCCAGACGCGGTCGAGTGCATTGAGAAATCCTTCGTAATCGACGACGTGGCCGAGTTAGCCCGGAGTCTCCCGATACCTTTTTAAGGTCCAATAGGGTGGAGAGGTAACAACAAGATGGACCTTGGACTGTAGGCGGAAAGGAGGATCAGTCGCATCCCCTAGATACAGGTCATGCTGTGTGGCCATGCGTTCAATGGCAGCTTCCACTTCTGTCAAAGCCTTTTCGTCTTTAGCGAGCTGTGGGATGGCTGTATCAAGACTGCGGATCGATGAGAGGCTTTCGGGCACGAAAGCATCAAGAGACTCAACTGGGCTGACTGTGTTCATATTATTCATAATGCCCGAAAAACTCCTACCGCTTTCATGATTGCCCACAAAACCGAACCGGTCAAGTCATGAGCCTGCTCCACAATGTCGCCGAAGGGTCCGTGCCTTTGCGAACTTGTGCCCGACCCCATCCGTAAGTGACAGAGGATTCATCCTACTGTGAAAGCCATCCCCAGAAAGAAATACTGGACCACCCGCCAGCGGGTGTAGCAGGTCGAGCTGGTCTGGCTGGACGTGCAGGACGAGCAGGCCTAGCCAGTTCCCGGTTTCAGCAGACCAGGCATGATTGTGGGAGATATAAGCAACCCAATTCATATTCTGGTCGAATATGTGCTTGCCTGGGTCAATCCAGCCGACTCCGAATGAGCCGCAAGCTAGTGTAGACTCAGACACAATTATCTCTCAGAAACGAGGTAAGTGCAAACGGCTCCATGTCCCCTACTGGGTGTAGGGTGGCGAATAGACTAAAAATATGCCATACAAAAATATGTATATTTATATTGCTTTTCTGTCAGTTTCGTGATAAGCTATCTTGTGAATAAAGTTCGGTTTGAGTGAGACGAAAAGAAGAACCAAGAGAATCAGCAGAAACACGGAGTTGCATTCAGCCTAGCGCAATATGCGTTCGCTGACCCGAACCGTGTGATTGCAGAAGATGTCAGCCACAGCCAGACTGAACGGCGGTACTACTGTTTCGGAAAAGTTGGGGATCGCATCATGACGGTACGGATCACTTACCGCAAGAGAAGGATGCGCATCATCGGGGCGGGATACTGGCGGAACGGAAGGGAAATCTATGAGCAAGCGCAAAGATAACGGATATACCGATGAGCCTCTCGGCGATGTTCGGGTGATCGACGATTTTCTCCCGCGTCCAGAGGACTTGGTGTTCAAAGAAGAGAACGTGAAAGTGACTCTTGGCTTGAGCAGAAGAAGTGTTGAGTTCTTCAAACGCGAGGCAAGAAAGCATCATACACAATACCAGAAGATGATCCGGCATCTCTTGGATCTGTATGCTGCGCGTCATCAATAGCCTTCGCAATGTTGGCTAAGGCCGGGATAGTTTAACGAAAAATGCTATAGATCAAAAGCTGCTGAGGCGCTCGCCCCTCGGCCTCTAACGGCCGAGGGATCGGGTATTGTCGCTGACCGTTTGCTTGAGCCGGACGGCCTCTGCCGGGAGTTTCAAGTCCTTCCGTGCCTGTATATCCCGGGGACTGATGTAGTCCACGTCATAGAAGGCCGCATTGGCCTCATCGTCGATTTGGATTAATGCCCCGTCCAGGCTGAGACCGGCAAAGAATCCACGGCTGCGGGAATAGGAGTAGATCTCCGCCTTCAGCTGCATATCGGTGCTGGCCTGGGCCCTTCGGCCTAGCGGGCCGGCTGCTGCCGCCACGTCGACGCCGAGGGTGAGTTTGTCGCTCAAGATGCTGTCAACGCTCCTCTCGGTCTTGAACACCAGGACGAAATCCGCGGATTGGGCGCCCAGCTGCCAGCCGATGCTTCCGCCGGACAGGGTTATGAAGATCGGGTTGCTCCAACTGCCGTTTTCGTTGCGGAGCAGCAGTACGCCTTTTCCGTATTCCCCGCCGACGATGAATCCCACCTTGACAGCGCCCGGGATGATGGCAATTCCGGCCGCATCCTGCAGCAGGTATTCAGGGACGGTCTTGTCGGGAATCGTCATGATGTCCCGGAAGGCCAGCGTGGCCTCCGCGATCCGCTTGATCTCCTCTGCCTGGGCCGACAGCGCAGCTGCGGGGAGCAGCAGACATGCCAAAACTCCGGCTACTATAGCTGATTTCCTGTTCATGTTGTCCCCCTTGTCTCGATCTATTTCGACTGCTGGTTCTTTGCGGAAGATCCGGAAGCTGATGCTTTCTCCGCCGATCGACCGGCGGCTGCCGAACCGCCTGCTTTGCTCGATTTTCCTTCTTCGGTAACGATCCGCACTTTGATCCCGTCCTTCTCCTTCTCCTCTTCCCGAGCGGGAATCACCACCCGAAGGAGTCCGTCTTTGAAGCGAGCCTCGACCCTGCTCTGGTCGAATTTGTCCTCCGGCACGTAGTAGCGCTGCTCATCGATGCTCTTGAGCTTGAGCCGCCGCTTGAAGTACTGGATCCCCTCCTCCTCTTCTGAGGCCTGCGGGGCTTTGGCGGAAAAGTGGAGATAGTCTCCCTTGAACTGCAGGTCGATGTCTTTCTCTTCGAACCCGGCCAGGGCGATCTCGAAGACAAGGCTCTTGTCTTTGTTCAGGAAGATGTTCATCGGCGGATAGGAATAGTAGGGATAGAAGTCGCCGTGGCTGTGCCACTTGAACTTGTCGCGGAAATGCTCCCGCATCTCTTCGGCTGATGGAAAGCCCTCGGACATCTTTTCTCCAAAGGCTTCACCGAAACTATGGGCTACGCGAAAGGCTTCGTCCATAATCTTACCCAGATCAACGCTGAATGTCTTTTCAGTCATTCCAATACCTCCCCAAAAGCGTATTGTCGGTCCCTCCACGAGGCGACCGGATGTTCAAGGTCCGTGTACAACGGCACCTTGCTCTCGATTAGAAAATACTCATTATTCCGCAGGATTGCAAAACAAAACGATAGAAGCGGAGACGAGCGGGAGGAGGGCCATTCCCCCGTGACCTGCCTCTATAGAAACAGATCCCCCTATGAGCAAGGCCGGATCCGTGTTATTTTGATAATCTTATATTTATGCGGATGTTACTGAAGAGCAGAGCGCTGCAGGGAAGGGAACGCAAAAAACTCAGGGACTAGCAGGGGGGCGATTTTGGGCCGCGGGAACACGGAAACAAAACTCCACTACGGATGGATCATCGTCGGTTTGAGCGTGGCGGTCGCGGTCGGAGCCCTGGGTTTCGGACGTTTCGGGTACACCGTAATCCTGCCCAGCATGAAAATGGGTTTGGGACTGGATGCGGTGAAGGCGGCGGATTTGGCTACCGGCAACATGATCGGATACCTGTCCTTTGCGGCGGTCGGCGGCATGCTTGCCGCCCGCTTTGGCCCCCGGGGCGTCATCTCCTTGTTCATGCTGGTGACCGGTGCGTCCATGCTCCTATCAGGGCTGGCCAGCAGCTACCCGCTGGCTTTGGCCGCTCGTACCTTGACCGGCATCGGCAGTGCGGGAGCCAACATCCCTGTGATGGCCCTGGTAGCTGTTTGGTTTGCTCCCAGACGGCGGGGCCTGGCCACGGGGATCACCGTCAGCGGGGCCAGCATCGGACTGGTCGTCACGGGCTTGTTGGTTCCCGCGATCCTGCGGCGCTTCGGTCCGGGCGGCTGGAGACAGGCCTGGTTTGTGTTCGCCGCCTTTGCCTTCCTCGTGGCCGTGCTCAGCCTGATAGTGCTGCGCAACTCACCGGCTGATAAGGGGTGTGTGCCGGTGGGAGGCGCTGTTGGCGGTGCCTCGGGTAGTTCCTTGGGCGGTGCTGCGGTTAGCCCATCAGGCGGTATTGCGGGCAGGCCGAGATTGGACTGGAGTCTGCTCTATAAATCGGGACAGATCTGGCATCTGGCCGGTATCTATGTGCTGTTCGGTTTCTCCTACGTGATCTACGCCACCTTCTTCGTCGATTACCTGACCTCCGAGGCGGGTTTTACCATCGGCCGAGCCGGCTCGCTCTGGTCGGCCGTCGGAATGCTCAGCGTGGCAAGCGGCTTCATCTGGGGTTCGGTGAGCGATCGGCTGGGCCGAAAGTACGGGCTGGCCCTGGTGTTCCTGCTCCAGGGGGCGAGCTATGCCCTGTTCGGGCTGTGGCGCAGCATCCCGGGTTTCTATCTGTCTGCGCTCTTCTTCGCCCTTACCGCCTGGAGCGTTCCGGCGATCATGGCCGCTTCAGCCGGCGATCTTTTGGGTACGAAAATGGCCGCGGCGGCCTTCGGTTTCATCTCCCTGCTGTTGAGCGTGGGTCAGGCTCTGGGCCCGTTTGTTGCCGGCCGGATCGCCGCCCTCACCGGATCCTACTCCTACTCCTTTGTAGCAGCTGCGGTTGCGGCGCTTCTTGGGGCCACAGCGGCGCTGTTCCTGAAGATGGGTACCGCTCGGCAGTGAAGGTTGTCCGAGTTATTTGTGCATCGGCATCAGGTCGTGTAGCGGATCAGGATGAGACGGTCGGCCTTGTGTATAATCTTGAACAGATACAGGGCACAGATCAGCGATGAAACGATCCCCGCAGCCAGGTAGCTCAAGCCGAAGAATTCTGTTCCCAAAAACACGGTAGCCAATGATCCACCCAGATTCACGATGAAGTAGGCGAGGGCTGCAATGAAGGAGGGGCGGTACTGCTCGAAGTAGAAGAGGAAGGTCATCTCGGTGATGAACAGCAGCTGGAAGAAAACAGCCAGCATGGTAATTCGCAGCAGTAACACATCCAGGCCGCTGAAGATCCTGGACAATGACGGTGCCAGGATCAGGAAGGCCGCGGTTATCACCCCCTGAAACAGGCTCTGCTCCCGCAAACCCGCCTTGAGCTTCACCAGCAGCAGGCTTTTGCGGTTTTGGATTTCTCCCAGGGTGCCCTCTCCCAGGGACCGCAGAAAGTCTATCAGGTAGGAGTAGAAATCGGTCTCCAGGACCACGATGAAGTACACCAGGCCCGGGATCATGGTCAGGGTGGCCAGGTATACGGGGATATCGTAGGTGTCGAAGAGCCTGAAAAAGCTTCCGGGAACGGGCTGACCCACGGAGGCCCAAAACACCATCTTGTCGATCCAGAGTCCCCAGTAGTAGAACAATCCAGAGAGAAACAGGAAATAGTACCTGGGAAAGTAGGCCCCCAGGGCCTTGAAGGTTTCCCTCGCCTCCGCCGGCCGGTACTCCTGAAACGAGAGGATGAGCAGCAGAGCTACTGTGAAGCCCTGGCCCGCGAAAAAGCCCAGCATGGCCCCACCCAGGGCCATCATCCTTCCCAGGAACAGCACTCCGATCACGGAGATGGTCATGCCGCTTAGGAACACGAGAAAAATGGCCACGTACTTCTTCAACAGGCTGATGAAGATCATCAGCAGCCAGGCCAGGTTGATGATCACGAAGAAAGCCGCGGCGAAGCTCTTGAACAGCAGGGGGCGGGAAACTCCGGGCACGGAAATCCGCGTCATTGCCGTGACGGAGATTCCCGCTGCCAGAACGATCACGATCAGGGAGAAAAACAGCAGAAGCGAGGCGGCCTGCCTGTTCTTCTTCAGGTAGATCAGGTCGGACAGCAGGCGGGTGAATATGTAGTGACCGCCGCCGAAAATGAACAGGCTGAAGGCGTAGCTGTAGATGACCACTCCCATGAACAGACCGCGTCCCTCCCGGAGGGTGAATCCGGCGAATCGGCCGATCAGAAAGATGCCGATGATGGACAGCAGCCAGGGGCCGGCAACGATCATGATCCCGCTCAAGGCCACCTTTATGAGCGAGCCGATTCCGCCTCTGCGCAGCACCCGCTGCAGTTCGAATCCAATTCCAGCCACGGCTATCCGGCCTCCGAATCCTCGCTCCGTACGGCAGCGACGGGGGCGGCGGCTGTGCCGGGGGCGGCGGCAGCGACGGGGGCATGGATGTACCGCCGGTACAGTTCGCCGTAGGTTTGAAAGACCCTGTCGCGATCGTAGAAGCGAACAACCCTGTCCTTGTTTTTCTCTATGATCAGCTGCATCTCCTTCGGGTGTTCATAGATAAACCTGACTCCGGCTGCCAGCTTCTCCGGATCTTTGGAGGGGGCCAGAAAGCGATCGTCGTAGTCTACAAGCTCCGCCACGTTGCCGACCCGGGTCGATACGACCGGTACCCCCGCGCAGTAGGCCTCGAGGATCACCAGGGGTTGAGCCTCCCGCACGCTTGTTAACAGCAGTACATCCAAGAACGAGTAGTACTCCCGGACGTCCTGGCGCCCGGTAAAATGAAAGCGATCGGCGAGTTTCAGGCTTTCGACCAGGATCTTGCAGTCCTCGAAGTAGCCGGAATCCTCGTCCGTAGGTCCGATGCAGTGGAACTCCGCCTGCGGGATCGCTTCGCTGACGATTTTTGCCATGGAGATGAAGGTCTTGATATCCTTGATCGGCACAACCCGACCTACCAAACCCACATGAAACCCCTCTCGTTTCCGGCGGGTGACTGCTGAGTAGAAAGGCACATCGATGCCGTTGGGAATCACCCGGGTCTTGGCCGCCGGCGCGCCCAGCTCGATCTGAAGCCGCCGGTTCTGCTCGAACAAAGCGATGATCAGGTCCGCGTAGCGGTAGCTCAGCCGGCTGAGGTTGTTGTAGATCCCGGTCCACATGTCCCGCTGGTAGCCCCGGATGAACTGAGCTTTGCGAATCTCCATCTCCCGTTCCTTGTGGTACAAGCCGTGCTCGGTCAGGATGAGGGGTTTCCCACTTCGAATCTTGGCGCACAGGGCGGCCAGACCGGCGTAGCCGGTGGACACGGGGTGGTACAGATCGGCTTCCGGGGCGGTATCCCCGAGGATCGCGAACATCATGTCATGGGCCGATTTCCAGGCCCAGAAGAAATCCGCGAAGGGATAGGCGGGGTTCTTCTTCTGGTTTTGGGAGGTGAGAAGATGCCAGCCAGTGTCGCTTTGTATGGCGTCCTTATACACCGAGTACCCTTCAGGAATATTACCGACTACCTTTTCCAGCTCAGGCGCCCTGCCTGAAAGCAGGTGCTGGTGTATCCCGGTGATCTCATCGATCAGAGCGCTCACCTGGGAGGGCCGTCGCCTGGTTCGCAGAGGGGCGGAGAGGACCATGTCCTTGTGATCGACAACATTGGGCGGGAGCTGGTAACGGCTCGGTTGATCTTTGGCCGGAGAAATCGTGTAAAGCACAAAATCGATTTCCTTCAGATAGAGTATCAGCTGGTGAACCCAGGCTGACACACCTCCCGTGATGTAGGGGTAGGAGCCTTCTGTAATCAAACAGACAGTGGGCCGCCGGTTCAACGGGTTCCCTCGATCCAGTAGGATAAAAAGGCTTGGCTCTCTTCGTCCAGTTGCTCCCAATCGGGCTTGAGCCGATCGCAGAGTTTCTGAACTCCGGTTATATCTTTCCTCTTGAAGGCCACCTCCATTTCAAGCCGCAGATACGACAGATCATTCCGATCGGCGAGTTGGTCGATGATCCGCTTGGCTTGATCGGTGAGATCGAGGGCTAGAAGGATGCGCACGGTCAGCAAGACGTCCTGCCTGCCCAGACGTTTAAGCTTGTTGAGCGCCTTGATGTACCCGAAAGCCTCCCGCAGATAGAAGTTGCGGATCGATCCCGGGTGAATCCGGGCAAGTTCGTAATACTGCCGGGCCAGGGACCGCAGGATTTTGTAATCTGTTTTTTCTTGGAGCGAGGCCTTGAGCGTCTCGATACGCTTGGTGTAGCGGGTTTCGATCACGTTGATGCTCTCGGCGGCAAACAGAGCCACCTCCACATCGAAATTGCGCAGCAGTTTGGAGAGAATTCGCATCAACAGCAGGTTTGTATCCAGGTCGAGGCGTGGCCGGGACAGTACCTGATCGATAGCGGCGAGATCGATGGGTTCCTCGTCAAGAGGCTTTATCGATGTTCCCAGATATACGCAGGCTTCTATCGGCAGCAGGTGTGCCTCTGCCGCCCTCAGGGCGGCGTTGACCGTTCTGGGTTGATAAGCGTCCGTAGCGCCTCGAAAATAGTCAAAATCCAGCATACTCCGACCTATACCTTCTGCATCTCCAGGATGTTCTCCGCGATCTGAAGCAGCCCTTCAGCCTCTACCTGTTCTTCGCTCAAAGAGGCATATCCAACCATAACCTCGAGATTCACGCTTTTTTCATTTAAAGACCATACGTTCGCATTGATGCCGTTTAGAGCTTCCAGGCTGAACAGGGAAGCCCCGTCGTAGTCGAGATAGGGGTACAGAAGGACGATCTGATTCTCGTCCTTGTAGTGAAAGAGGCGGGCCTTGTTTCTGGAAAGAATCACCATTTGACCCGCCAGTTGGCTGATCAGTTGCAGTGCGTTGTTTCGGCCAAATGTTCCAGCCAGGGTGTCAAAATTGGTCAGCTCCAGAATCAAAACGCTCAGGGTCTCCTTGTTCTGCCGGGCTCGCTTCAGGGTTTCATTCAACAGGGAGAAGAACTGAGCGAATGCCGGCAGTCCGGTCACCGGATGAACCTCAGCCTGGGTGACCACCGCCTCATACTCCACGGCCCGTTCAAGTGCGGGAGCTGCCAGAGCCAGGACCATCGTAACAAGTTTCTCCGTGTAGAGGTTGTACTTGGCAAAAGGCATATCTGCGATGTTCAGGACTCCCCAGATCTTGCGCCCCGCTGTGACGGGAAAGGTCATGATATTGACGCCCCGATCCATCTTACGGAGATTTTCGTACTGTCCGAGCATTTTTACTGAAAAAGTCGTGTTGTTGCGCGCAACCCATCCCTCCAAGCTGTTCTCAGCAGAAACTACGGTTGGTCGGGAAGCCCCTTCTTCCCAGCCCCGGTGCGCTACCATGCGCAGGTCCTTGGATTCCGGATGGGCTTCCCAGATCGAAAGGACCGAGGCGCCGGAGAAACGCTGCACCGTTCCCAGGATTGTCTCCAGGGCTTTGTCCAGGTTCACCGAGTACAGTTCCTGCATCTCAGAGTGCAGCGCCGTGATCGAGTCCTGCTGCCGGGAGACCCGCTGCTCCAGCTCCCGGTTGATCGTCTCCAAGATACGCTTCTGTTTGGTCAGCAATCCCTTCTGCCGTGAGAACAGGCGCACCCGCTCCTTTGCCTTGGTAAATCGTCCGACCTGGGCGTCCCGGATCAATCCCAGGATGTATGCGGATATGAGGGTCGCGGCCATCGGCGCCGGCGCCAAGCTGCGGAGGTTGGTCCAGTACGACAGACCCCAGGTGCCGGGTTTGAAGATATTCAGTGCCCAAGGCAGGGCAAGCGCGATGATCACGGAGGAGATCAACAGGCTCAGAAGTCCGTAGTACTTGCCGTAGTAGGCGGCCACGATAAGGGCCAGCAGCAGGTAGGGATTGAAGGATCCGCGGAAAAACCCCGGATTATCCCGGAAAAACAGGTTTACCGCGCCGATCGCGATGGAAAAAATGAGTAATTCGCCGATACGAATAATGGGTCTCTGAGATCTCATTCATCCTGTACTATAAACACTTGAGGTACTGTATTATACCTGCAAGGGTTTGTACAAGCACAGGGAGGAACCATGAAATCAAACAAATTTGCGTTTTGTATTCTCCTGGCCGCTGTCACTGTCCTTTCGAGCCCCCTTTGGGCTCAGGAAGGAAATGGTGGGGATCAATCCGCAGAGGGAGCCGAAGCGGCGGCTCTGGTTGCTCCGGAAACCAGGGTCGAACCCGTGTTCCCGGAGGAAAACGAGGCTCTGATCTTTATCGAGGGAGAGGATGCGGTATCCACGAACTTCACAAACGAGCCGATTCTCAACTACAGCTGTTCGAAGTTCCGCACCCTGCAGCTCAATCGCCGCACCGGGCTCCAGGGAGGACGATCGTTTTATGCGACCTTCGTTCTGTACGTCGAAGAGCCGGGGGAGTACGAGCTGTGGTACGGGGGCACGCCCCCGGGACCGGCGGACGAGCTTCTTCCCTCCTACGCCTCTCCCTTCTCCCTCAGCCTGGACGGGGGCGAGCCGCTGGCGGTAAACCGCGAGAGCGTAGAGGTTGTGGAGCAGTATGCGCCCTCCTACTACTGGAACTACGTCGGAGATATCCCCCTGGAGGCGGGTCAGCATACGGTTGATTTTCAAGTCAGCTTCACCCGTGGTTACGACGGCAAGTTCTACTTCTACCTCGACTGTTTCTTCCTAGTGAAAAAACAGGCGGCAACCGCGCTGGATCAGGGGCCCCTTCCCGCCGTATTCCCGAAGGACATGAGCGACCGCTCCATAGACACCCCTTTCAAGCCTTTCGAAGAGTACCAGATTGTAGTCCGCGATAATCCCGACGATCTGTCCGGCTACCTGGAGATCGCCCAGATTTACTCTCTTGTGGGGGATTATCTCAATGCCCTCAAATACCTGAAGCGTGCGGGGCTGCTCGATCCGGAGAACATCGAGGTCCAGCTGCTCACCGCCAAGAATCAAATCTGGAAGGGGGATGTATCCGAAGGATTGAAAACCTACAGATCTCTTCTGCTGCTCGATCCCTCTCGGTTGGATCTATGGCTGGAGGCGGCCAAAGTCGCCGCCTGGACCGGCCGCTATGAGGAATCGATCCAGCTCTACAGAAATGCCCTCGAGCAGCACCCCGACAACATCGATCTGATCGCCAACCTGGGTTTGGCCTATCAATGGGCCGGAGAACAGCAAAACGCGGATGAGCAATTCCGGAAGGCGTTGAGCCTGGCGTCGGAGGATTACCAGAACGTAGTCGGTCTCGCCGAGTCGTACAACATCAACGGTGTACCGGAGCGCAGCATCAATGTTTTACGCAACAATATCCGGCGCTACCCGGAGCGGCTTGAGCTGTATCTGCTCCTGGTGAACATCTATACCCGTCTGGACAGGGCAAACAAAGCTGAAGAGGTCCAGAACCTGATCAGCGCTTCGTTTCGTTCCTCCTCGAAATTGTCCCGGTATCTGGAGCTGTTCTACACCAAGGAGAGTCTGCGGGAGGAGGTGATCGCCGGCTACGAGGCGGAGCTGGAACGCCAACCGGACAACCTCGAACTGCGGGAAACTCTGGCCCAGACCTACTTCTGGAACGGAAAACGAAAGAAGGCCATCGGGGAACTCCAGAACGTGCTGGCCAACCACGCCTTTAGAGAAGTCAACCAACTCGATCAGAGCTCGGTTCGCATCCTCGAACTGCTCGACAGGAGTTATCTGTATCTCGAGTTCTGCAACCGTGTTCCGGGGCTGATCAAGAATCTGAAGAGCGAGATCGGTGCAGCCCGCGGCCGCTACGACGATGCGGAGAAGGCCTACGCCAGGTTCCAGACCCAGGTTCAGGCGGCCCGGGATAGGGACGAGGCGCCGCCTGTACCGGAGGGTGAAGATCCCCAGGATACCCTGGCGGCGGCGGAGCTGTCCCTGGCTCTGGCGCTGGATAAAGCAGAAAGATTGACGGACAAGATCGGAGAGATGGCCGGCGCCTGCGGGGAGGATTGGGCTTCCCTTCCCGGGCTCATGGAAGAAGAAGCGCAGGCGGCGGAAACCTTCGATAAGATCATCAAACCGATCCGCTGGGAATGGGACCGCAGAAGCTTCGTCGCAGAGCTCGAATCCCTGGACAGCCTCCTGGCCGACTATGTGCTGGGAACGATCTATCTGGCCGAAGGACAGCTGGACAGCGCGGAGCGGCGTATTCTCTCCAGGGCGGATGAGGGAAATCTTCCCCGTCAGTATCAGACAGCTATGTTTCGGACTCTTCTCTGGCAAACCGAAGTCAGCGAAGCCTTCAAGGTTCTGGAAACGGGCCGATTCGATGCCTTCACTCTGCTCCCCTACTGGGAGCGGTTGAATGACCTGCGCAGTGCTGCGGAGGTTCCGCAGGGGCGCGCAACCGGAGGGATCAGAGACGCCGCCTCCGATGAAGCGGCTGCTCTGGAAGCCCTGGAAGCGGCGGAGAAGCTGGCCCGGGAAAAAACGGAGGATCTTCTGGACAATCAGGAGATCCTGATGCGCCTTTACCGCAACCGCCTGGTGCGAAGCATGTACCGGCTGGGGGAGAACACCTACCTGATCCACAACGAGTTGGGAGACTTCTACCTGAAGGAGCGGAACTTCCCCGAGGCGATCCGGCAGTATAAGCAAGTGTTGGCCATCGATCCCTGGGATATCGAGACGATCTACGACCTTGGGACGATCTACGAATGGAGCGGTGACTGGAAACGGGCCATGGACAACTACCAGCGGGTGTACTGGTCCGATCCGCTGCACGAGAACGTCGGTGCCCGCTACAACCAGCTGGCCCGACAGCATGCGGACAGCTTCGACCTTCAGACCTATCTCCTGGCCGAAAGCTCCCGCTACACGATGCGGACCGAGGTTTCGTACAACTCCTGGCTGAGCACCCTCGTCGGCTTGAAATTTGATTTCGCATTGGATGCGCTGCGACCGGACCCGTCCTCAAAGGATACGTACTACATCTCTGATCTGATCCTCGGAGTTCCCCTGAATTTCCATGCAGCCGGGTTGACATTGACTCCGTCTCTGGGAGTATACATCGGCGATCCGAAAGTATTCGAACCGCTGGGGAGAACGCAAACGGGGGTTGATCTTCATGCGGGCCTGGATTTCGGTTGGGCCGTCGGTCGATATCTGTATCTGAACGGTGGGAGCGCCTGGGGTTGGAAAAGCGAGACCAGCAAACTCGATGTCGCAGATTATCACTCCCTCTCGGCGGAGTCGAATCTGAGCACGAATTTCGGTTTTATCAAGGCCTACCCGTTTCGCTACAGCTCGCTGCGGCTTTACGGGAAGGCGGAGTGGGTCTATGACGATGATAATCTCATCTATTCCGGGGCTGCGGATTTGAAGGTAGGTGTTGTTCGTGTCGAGGAGCCTAACGTTGAGGTGAACCTGTTAGGCAACATCGTTTATCAGGATTCTACGTATGCCGCCACCAACGACGACTACTATACACCTGAGGAGGAGTTGCTCGCTACCGGGGGAGTGATGGCCTCTACCTGGATTCCGGTCGGCGATGCAAGCAACTTGAATCTGGGGCTGCGGGCCGTGGCCGGCATGGAGTGGAAAGAAGGTGCCGGCGAGCCGAAGCTGGAGATCGAAGGAAATCTGGGAATCAGCAAAGGTGATTCCTACTACTACCTCAGATCTGTATACAACGCTTGGCTTGAAGACCCCTTGAACCTCGATTCCGGGGAATACTGGTCCTTCTATCTGGGACTCGGCTTTTCCTCACAGCTGCCCAGGCTGCTGGCGCCGTAGCGGCGCTGTGGCATCACGGATCTGTCCGTGATGCGTTGTGGACCCGAGGAGGCATGGCTATATTCAGGCAGTGATACATGGAAGGGTTGTTGATATGAGATTTCGATTACGGCTGTTAGGTGTCATCTTGCTCATCCTGCTGTTGGTTCCCGTTCAGGGGGCCCTCTCGTTGAGCTTCGAACGGGAGATCCTGGCTCTTTACAAATCTTCGGATGGGCAGACGGAGAGGGAGAATGAGATTTTTTTCTACCTATCCCGACCGCTTAAGCTGATGGGTTTCACCCTTCGCTACTGGGACATCGACAAAGGAATCCCCGACTCCCCAACCATGGATCAGGTCCGGGCCGTGATCAGCTGGTACCGGGGCGCGTCCATGAGCAGTCCGGAGCGCTATCTGGGGTTCCTGGACGATGCGATGGACCGGGGGATCAAGGTTCTGGTGTTCGACAATTTCGGGGCCTATCAGGATCGGGACAGCAAGGCCTACGTGGTGCCCGGCCGGCTCAACCCGACCCTCTCCCGATTGGGGATCATGTACTTCGGCGACTGGACCCAGGATGCAGGGGTCTTGAGAATCGTGAGCAAGGATCCCCGCATGGTCGAGTATCAGGGGTCGCAGGACCTGCAGAAATCGGCCTTCTTCTACCGATTCCTCCAGCACGACCGCGATCTCAAGGTCTATCTTTCGATCGAAAGGACCGACCGCAACTACGATCCCAGCCCGGTAATCGTGACCAACCGCAACGGGGGCTTCGCCCTGTCCCGCTACATCTATCGCCAGGAGGCGGGTAAGGTCAAGCTGCTGCTCAACGTGGAGGAGTTTCTCAAAGAGGCTCTCTTCCCCCAGGCTATGTGGGAACGGATCGCCCTTCTTGCCGAGAGCGGCGAGGCGGCAACCGCCAAGACCCTGGAGTACACAACTGCGCTGCTGAAAAGGGCCAAGCTGCCCTTCGAGGTTATCGAGAGACAGCAGCTCTCCCTGCTGGTTCCGGGGGACCTGCGTCCGTTTACAGCGGTGGGATTGATCCTGAAAAACGACGCCGGTCTGGATCCAAAGGTGCTGGAGGACTTTCTCGACCAGGGGGGCGGAGTGGTCTCCCTGGTGGGGGGAGACTTTCAGAAGCTGGCTTCGGTCCTGGGTCAGACCCGCGGGCGGGGCAAGCCGGCTGCCAAAACAGGCTATCGCTTTCATGAGGGTTTCCTCCTGGGGGAGGGGCTTTCCCTGGAGGAGTCGACTTTCCAGTGGCTGTCAGGGACAACCTCCCCGGCCTCGGATGCCCAGATCCTGGCTTACAGCCACAAAGATAACCATCCCCTACTGTGGAGCGTGTCCAGGGGCAACGGCCGCGTGCTCAGCTGGAATTGGAACGGCTTTCTCACCGGTGATTTCCAGGGATTCATCCTGGAGTCCTTCCTCTACGTGCGGCCGGTGGGAGTTGCCGTCACCGCCGGACTGGGTGTCATATTCGTGGATGACTGGCCGATTCCGATGTTCAACGTGGTCAAGGCCCCACTCTCGGTAAAGGATACCGAGTTCTACACCCGGCAGTTCTGGCCGGATATAAAGGAGTTATTCGCGCGGCGGGGGATTCCCTACGTCAGCTACCTTGTTTTCAACTACAACGCCGACACCGAGCCTCCCTTCGGCAGCGGCGAGTTTTTCGTGGCCGAGCATCAGGCTACCGTGAAGATCGCCCGGGAGATCCTGGAGAGCGGCCAGGAGCTGGGTTTCCACGGGTACAATCACATCTCGTTGACGGAGAACAAGACCAAGGTCAACGTGGCGGTCTGGCCTTCCCAGAAGGCCATGGAGCAGTCCCTCCGGGCGGCCAGGGAGGAATGGATCAGCCTGTTCGGGGAGTACAGCCTTCCTTATGCCTACATCGCACCCAACAACATCATCTCCGAGACGGGGATCGCCGCTGTACACAACGTATTTCCCTCTATCAAAGTGATGTCCTTTCTGCGCTCCGGGATGGGTGAGGAAACCCGCAGTGAGTTCGGGCCGCATCCACGATTTAAGGATGTGTATCTGATCCCCAGGACCTCCAGCGGCTATCCCTTTACCCCGGCGGTGCGACAGCTCACCGTGGCCGCAGCTTCGGGTGCCGGGATCTGGGCTCACTTCATCCACGCAGACGACATCTTCGATCTTCATCGATCCCAGGGCATGAGCTGGGCGGAGCTCAAGCGAGAGTTCGCCGGCATGATCGACTTCCTCAACAAGCACTACCCGTGGATTCGTTTCGTCAGTTTGCGGGAAGCCCACGAAACGCTGCGGAGTTACGACGATATCGGAGTGGAGTACCGCTGGCTGGAGGGAAACCGCCTGGAGATCCGCACCACTGCTCCGGGGCTGCCTGTTCGCATCCGCATGAACGGATATCGGTTGAAGAGCAGCAGGGGCGCCAAGGTCCTCTACAGCTACCGGCAGATGCCGGCGGTGGTTCTCGAGATGGAGAGCACCCTGGCTACCTTGGAGTTTTCGAGGGAGTAACAGTGTGTAGTAACACGATGAAGCAGTGGAGTGGCAATGATTAACGGTATAGAAATCGTAGATGCCCACATGCATCTCATGACGGCGAGGACCAACCGCTGGGTCAAAGAAAAGTTGACTGAGAGGGATGACGGCTACAGGCGGGCTTTTGCATTGTGGTCGGAGGGATTTCAGAAGAAATACAACAGTGAGCTCGGCGAGGAGAATGATGATCCTCCGGAGAAGATCGCCCGAGACTGGGTTGAGGAGCTGGACCGCCATGGGGTGGATAAGGCCGTGTTCGTCTCCCTTTATCCGGAGGAGGATCAGCTGACAGAGGTCGTGCGGGCGGATAACCGGAGGTTTTACGCGTTCGCCACGGTTGATCCGAGGGATCCGAACGCACCGCAGCGCCTTCGCCGCCGAGTGCTGGAAGAGGGATACGTCGGGCTCAAACTCTATCCCACAACCATGGGATTCCTGCCTTCCGACCGGGTGGTGTATCCTGTATACGAGGAGTGTCGATCTCTCGGCATTCCCGTTCTTTTTCATCTAGGTATAACCCTGCAGTACGATTCGGACCTGCGCTATGCCAATCCGATCGAGCTTCATCCGGTACTCAAGGATTTCCCCGAGCTTCCTTTCATCATCGCCCATTTCGGAGCCGGATATTTCCGGGAAGTGCTCTTCCTGGCCTATCACGTCAACAATCTCTACGTAGATACCTGCGGGAAAAACGTCTGGGTCGATTATCTTCCCTACCGAATCACCCTTTCGCAGGTGTTCGAGAAAAGCCTCGAAGTATTCGGTCCAGAGCGGATCATCTTTGGTACCGATTCCCGGATGCTTTCCCGGGGCTATCGCAAGATGGTGTTGGACCAGCAGTTGTCGATTCTCAGAAGCCTGGAGCTCGGAAAGGAGGAGATCTCCCTGATCATGGGAGGTAACCTTCTGCGATTGATCGAGGGAAGAAAAACATGATCCAAGGAGTCAAAGTCATCGACATCCATTCCCACTTCCCAGTTGTGGGGGACTGGTTTCCGGGGTACGCTCAGGTGTCCAAGAAGATCACCAAGCAGAAAACAGCGGATGTCCCGGATATCCCCGGAGAGATTTGGAGGAAAGCCTGGAATTTCCCGGAGGAACGGGAAGAAGTGGCTGACGACAGGGAGGCTTCAGACCGCTGGTACCGGGACATCATGCAGAAGGAGATCGAACGGGTGGTTTTTGTCTCCGGCGGCGGGAATGAACGGCTGGCAAAGATCGTGGGCTATCACCCCGACCGCTTCATCGGCTTCGCACACCATCATCCCTTTGCAGCAAACGCCCCCGACAAGCTGGAGCATGCCCTCAAAGATCTGGGGTTGAAAGGCTACAAGCTCCTCGGTCCCTCGCTGGATCGGCCTATCAGCGATCCCGCACTGTTTCCTCTCTGGGAGATCTGCGGAAAGTATGAAGCGCCGGTGCTCATCCATTTCGGCGTTCTCGGCAGCTCCGGGGGGATCAGCTCCCATATGAACATCAATCCCCTGGCCCTGCACGATGCGGTCAAAGCCTTTCCCCGGGTGAACTTTATTGTGCCTCACTTCGGTGCCGGTTACCCTACGGAACTACTGCACCTCTGCTGGACCTGCCCGAACGTGTATGTGGACAGCTCCGGCTCGAACCAGTGGGTCCGCTGGATGGCCTACACCCTGACCCTCCAGGATCTGTTCCGCAAGTTCTACGAGACTGTCGGACCGGATCGTATCCTCTTCGCCACAGATTCCAGCTGGTTTCCGAGAACCTTTACCATAAGCTACCTCGAAGAGCAGCACCGCATCCTGCGCTTCCTCGGCTTCCCCGAGAAAGATATAGAGAAGATCCTTCACAAAAACGCGGAACGATTGCTGGGACTGAATGGGTAGCTCGGGCACCGTCCGGATCGTACAGCACTTCTAGTCTCTTGCTATCTTTATTGATACAGCCTGAACTCATCGAATCGGATCGCCGAGCCTTCGGGAAACGCCCCTGGATAGAGGTAGCGCTCTATCTTGCCCACGGCGAACAGGCCGATCTCGAGAGGATCGGAAGCGGGAAACTCAACCTGGCCGACGGTCCACCAGGATGCACCGTCGGCACTGCAGAGGGCTCGAAACAAGTCGTTCTTTCGTTCCAGGCGAAGATGCAGCAGGTCAACCGGCAGGCGTCCGCGGCCCACGATAAGGTCCTCGGTTTTCCGGCAGCCGCAGAAGGTGATCTCGTTTCTACCCCTCGCTCCCTTTACCAGGGTGAGGAAATTCTTCCTGTCTTTCCAGAGCACGATCCCGCCGATGGACGGTCTGTCTTCCAGGGCTGGCCGGCATACCGTTTGGGCGGCGAAATTGCCGCTTACAGGGCGCGTCAGCCGGGGACTGCTCACATTGATCCTCCAGAGCTCGCCGCCGTTGCAGGCACGAATCTCGATACCGTGGTCGATCGAAAATGTGGAGGCGCCCGGGGGATCCTGACACAACCATTCCTCGGATAGGGAAGTCTTGAATCGATCTAGTAGAATCAGCTCGGCGAAAGAGAACGGTTCGGCCGGGTCCAGGTACCACTGGCGGAAGGGAGAATCCGCGGCCTCCGGGTGCTTCTGCAGAAACCGGCGGCAGAGTTCCCGGAACTCGCCGTCGTCGTTAAGCCCCTCGGCCAGGCCGTTCAAAGCCCGGACGAACAGGGGCATCTGGTCGTGGGTGGGATTGACTGCAGGCTTTTTCAGTATCTCCAGTGCATCTTTCAGCATCGCCACCGCCTCCGGGATTTCGTTGACCAGAAGCAGATCTTGTCCGATCTGCACCTTGCCCCGGGCAGGATCGTACTCCCCTTCCACCGCCTGCAGGAGACGGTATCCCTCATAAATACTCTGCAGGGCTTCTTGTTTCTTGCCCAGGCAGAACAGAACAACCCCTATACTCTTGTGTACGACTCCGGGGAACTCGTTTGCATGCCTATAGGTGTGGGGCAGGGACTCACGAAAGTACTGCAGGGCTTTTGGCAGATCCCCGATTAATTCCCGATTCCGCCCCACTTGGTACAGGTCGAAAGCCAGCCTGCCCGCACCGATTTTTCGGTCCAACGCAAGATTGTTCTGATGCTGTTCCATAGCCCGCCGGTGCTCTCCTTGGAGACGGTAGATGTGCAGTCCGATCTCACCGCGCACCGACGCCAAGGCACGCATATCCTGTTGCTCGATCGCCTGTTCCTCAATG
>Ga0315551_10001237_pt1 | contig 19513 bp, 23 predicted proteins | sample SalMarSW160290MG_FD_203678 | JGI IMG/M metagenome (GOLD analysis project Ga0315551, IMG submission 203678) | Salt marsh sediment microbial communities from the Plum Island Ecosystem LTER, Massachusetts, United States - Salt Marsh Sediment SW1602-90 ...
CATGGTTGAGGAGTTTCCAGAAAGACCCGGTAGTACAGATTCATCCTGATACGGCCGCGAAAATGGGCATCAAGGACGGCGACTGGGCGTGGATTGAAACTCCGCGCGGCAGGATAAAGCAGAAAGCTAGGCTTTTTCCCGGTATTCACCCGGGGGCAGTCATGGCAACGGCGAACTGCTTCATCCCGGAGGACCCCGGACCGCTGCATGGTCTGCTTAAGTCCAACCCGAACGTGCTGACTTCCAACGACCACTTCGACCCTATGTTCGGGTCGCCGGACCTCACTGCACTGTTATGTAAAGTCTATAAAGCGCCGGATGATAAATAAATCATTAAAAAAGAGAGGGGCGAAAGCCCCTCTCAAACTTTGCTCTACCAGATTTTTATTCAAACATAATCACGTTACGCAGAGCTTCTCCCCTCTCCACTTCCTCAATAGCCTCGTTAATCTTATCCAGCGGATATCTTCCCGTGATTAACTCGTCCAGCTTTAAAACCCCCGCCTTATAGAGTTCTACAAGCCGGGGAATATCCTCGTGTAAATTAACAGAACCCATGTATCCGCCGGTAAGCACCCTCTCATCCTTGATGAAAAACAGGGGCGAAAAAGAGAGAGTATCGGTAAATTTCGGCAGTCCCACCATTACGGTCATGCCGCGCGGTGCCGACATGTTAATACCCTGAAGAATGGCGTCGACGTTGCCTACCGTTACGAAAATATATTCGGCCCCTACCCCGTCCGTCAACTCTTTGACTCCCTCTACCGGGTCCTTTTTTAAAGAGTTGACAGCATGGGTCGCCCCGAACTCTTTAGCCGCCTTTAATTTATCGTCCGATATGTCCACGGCAATAATGGGATAGGCGCCGGAGATGGCGGCGCCCTGAACGGCATTCAGCCCGACTCCCCCACAGCCGATGATAACACAGCTGCTCATTACCTCTACCTGCGCCCGGTTGACCACCGCGCCGAACCCGGTAATGACGCCGCAGGCCAGCAGTGAAGCTCTATCCATGGGCATATCAGCGGGAATCTTGACTACCTGCGATTCAAGCACGATAACGTATTCGGCAAAGCCGCCAACCTTGACCGTTTTCCTGATATACTTTCCATCCTTGTCGCGGATGCGGCTTTCTTTATCCAGCGCAAACACGGTGCTGCACATATGAGGACGCCCCGTCCGGCAGTAACGGCAATTCCCGCAGGAGAAAAGTAACGAAACCACCACGGGGTCGCCGGGTTTTACGGAAGCAACACCTTCACCCACCTCCTCGATATAACCGGAACATTCATGACCGGGCAGGACGGGTAACTCACCCCCCAGGTCGCCCCTGATATCATGAATATCGCTGTGACAGATGGCCGTAGCGGCCAGCTTCACCTTAACCTCGCCCTTCTGCGGCGGGTCTATATCCACTTCCTCAATCACCAGAGGTTTGCCAAATTCGTAGCAAATTGCAGCTTTCAAGGCAGACTCCTTTATGTATTTTTATAATCAGTCTATTTCCCCTGAAATATAAAGTCAAATAATAAACGAGGGTTTTTTTGACAATTCGTTAACTTTAAAATTATTATAGGCTTATCCATCTGAAAGGAGAGGTAAATGTCCGAAAGCAGGATAATCAACATCATAGCCACCGGTTGCCCCGCGGAGATTGAAGTGAAGTTCAACAAGTGGTACAACGAGGTGCATATCCCTTTATTGTTCAAGTATCAGGGAATGAAAAAAGTGACACGCTATCAGTTAGCGGGGGAAGGCGAGGGGCAGGCAAAATACCTGGCAGTCTACGAATACGATACTAAGGAAGCGCTGGATGTCCTTTCGAAAAGCCAGGAATTCGCCGCCGCCATGGAAGAGATGCAGGGGACGTGGCAGGGTGGTGGGTTCGAAATTAAATGGATGGCTAACTACGAGCCGATAAAGACATGGGAGAGATAAGCGCGTCACGATAAGCGGACTATTTGTAGTAATGCAGCGGATTGGGGTACTATTAGGGATAAGGCTAAAAAAGGGATTTTAATACTTCCGTAAAGGGCGGTTTATTACGGGAATGGAAACCAGTTGGTGGGATTCTTCGGCAACGTTTAGAAGGTGTACTGCTGAAAAGGCTTCTTTTATTCTTTTAAGCCAGTTCGATCTTACTCTGACCATCCTGGCGATGAACCTCGGTCTGACTGAACTAAATCCGTTTATCAGGTATCTCATTCAAATCCCCGCGTTACTTCTGTTAATTAAACTGGCTATCCCTATTCTTATTGCCTGGTTGATGCCGGGCAGGCTTCTCTGGCCGTCAATCGGCCTGCTTGCTCTCATAGTAGTCTGGAATATCAAGGAACTGGTTATCTACCTGCTTTAAGGTCTTCAGCGCGCCCCGGCGCGTGCCAGTGTTTCTTCTTTGTGATACATGCCACCCATGGTTTCCAGGTAAAGACGGGCGGCGCTAACTCTCAAGTGTTTGGTATTATAATCCGGGTCTGCCTTTAGTTTGCTGTACATGCTGTTCAGGTGATGTTCGACAGTCTTAATATCGATAAACAGGGTCCCGGCTATGGCCGAGTTTGTGTAGCCCTGGGAGAGAAGGCTAAGGATTTCCAGTTCGCGGGTGGTGAGCTGCTTGAGGAAAGGGCATTCCGGCTTACCGGCGAACATAAAAGTAGCCAGCGGTGGGTCCAGGATAACCTGCCCCTGGCTGACTGCTAAAATGAACTGGCAGAGCTGTTGGACTTTATCAAGGGACTGTTTCAAGAAAAGCGCCATACCGCTTTCTCCGCAGAGCGCCAGGCGGCGCAGCAATTCAACATCCTGGGAACTGTAAAATATGATTAAAATGACTATTCCCATCTTGGGATATTCGTTCCTGATTCGCTCGAGCTCTTCAATAATTTCCGTATCCAGCTTCTTGACACTTAATAGTAAAACATCAGGAATAAGTTCAGATACCGCCCTCTCCATGGCTCCTGCCTCGCCGTTTCCCGAGACCCGCAGTATTTCAATGTTGGAATGGCCGGGCAGTATGTAATTATACATCTCCCGGTAGATTTCCTGCTCTTCAACTATATACAATTTAACGGTGTCTGATTTTTCCTGAATCATTCTTTTACCTTTCTCTTTATACCCTGTTTCGGTTTTCTCTCTCCCCATTTTTCGTGTACTTTTACTAACAACCACTTATGATTGTAAGCCAGATGTATAAAGAGATTAATAAATATTCATAAATATACCATTAATATATCATTAATTTTTCGTTTGATTTTACGCCAAATGGCGAATACAATAGCCTTTCGCTCTTGATTTTGTCATTTCACCCCCTAATTTGCAATAGATACTAACCCTCAATTCGTCATGGGGATTACCTTACTTTCTTATTAGAGAACACTCCCAGATGATTATTAGGAAAATGACATGTCAAGATTGGGGATGGTCTCCAATGCACTGTCAACTATCAGGGGTAGATTGGAAGTATCCATGCCATCGCAGGGGGTAAATTGCCATGCACAGATTGTTAAAACGGATATTGATGAACCAGCGAGGCATCACCGGAATAGAAACGGCCATTATCCTCATCGCTTTTGTAATCGTCGCATCGGTGTTTGCCTATGTCGCTCTTTCAGCCGGCCTGTTTTCCACTCAAAAGGCTAAGGAAGCCATCCACTCCGGCCTGAACGAAGCTCAAAGTACCATAGAGGTAAAAGGTAACGTCTACGGGAGAATGGAGAGCAGCATACTGACAGAGGTCTATTTCACTATTTCCGCCGCCACAGAAGGCGACATGATAGACTTCACCGATACTTCTTCCGGCAACTCCTCCAACAAGGTTATTGTTACGTACAGCGACGCTTACCAGTTAATCCCAACGGTCAACTGGACAATGGAGAAGCTGAATACGAATTCCACCGATAACCTGCTGGATAAAAACGAGCTGTTTATGCTAACGGTAGACCTTACCTGCGTCAGCGAAAATGTCAGCGACGAGTGGAAGCCGGGTCCGTATCACAAGTTCCAGCTGGAAGTAAAGCCACCCGTGGGTGCCGTGCTCATCCTGGAGCGCACCATCCCCGCCAGGGTTGACCAGATTGTAAACCTGTATTAGTGAAAGCAATATTTACCAGCGGTAACGGTATAAAGATGCGGGAATTTTCAAAAATAATAAGTAAATACGCAAATATTTATAAAGAAAGTTCCACCCGGTTATGGATGGTTCTTGCTTTTATAGCGGGTATGACATTTGTGCTGGCCCTGGCGCAGATACCGGTTACTACCATTATATTTAACGGCCAGCCGCAGAAATACGAACCCGCGCTACCTGCATCCCCGGATAGCACCGATTTTTCAAGGCCCGGCGGCAGCACCGATAGTATCCGTCCGGAGACATTTGATAATTACGAGCTGGTTTACGTTCCCTTTATGACGGCGAGCTTATCCGGATGACGGATACGCTCCAACTCGATAAGACGGTAAACCAGTGCAAAGGAGAGTGATGATAATGTGAATATAAGGTGTAACGACTGAAGATAAAAAGTAAATAAATGGAAGGGGGTGATTAATTAAGAACTAGAAGTGTGAAGGAAATCCCAGGAAAAAATACTTTACTTGAAAATTCCCATTAACTAAGGAGGAAAAATGCTAAAGAAATTCATGAATCATGAGAAAGGTATCACCGGTCTGGAGACTGCCATCATCCTGATTGCTTTCGTCGTGGTGGCCGCGGTCTTTGCTTACACGGCGCTTTCCGCCGGACTTTTCACCACGCAGAAGAGCCAGGAAGCAGTCTATTCCGCGCTCGAAGAAGCCAGGAGCACTCTTGAACTTAGAGGCCCCGTTATCGCCACAGCCACCGCTGCCGGCGGCAGTGTCAAGCAGGTAACATTCGTCGTTGCCAACGTACTCGGCGGTGAGGATATCGACTTCACCCCACCGGCCGAATCAGGCGGTGACGATGGTCTGGCTTTAACCGGAACCAGCGCCACCAACAAGGTAGTCATCAACTACATCGACAAGAACCAGACTGCCGACAACCTTTACTGGACCAAATCGCCACTCGGTACCACCGATGGTGACGACCTGCTCGAAACCAACGAGAAATTCCAGATAACCATCGGCAACTCTGCCAACGGCACAGGTGGCGGCAACCTTATCGATGCCCTTGACGGCAATTTGCTGGGTACCAATACTACCTTCACTCTGGAAGTAGTAACCCCGGTTGGCGCCGTGCTGAACATCGAGCGCACTACACCTGCGTACATCGATACTATCATCAACCTGCGCTAGAGTAATATCCACCAACAACCAATAAGGAGGAAAAATGCTTAACAAATTTCTAAGACGTGAGAAAGGTATTACCGGCCTGGAGACCGCTATTATCCTCATCGCCTTCGTCGTAGTGGCCGCGGTCTTCGCCTATACGGCACTGTCGGCCGGACTTTTCACCACGCAGAAGAGCCAGGAGGCCGTTTATTCCGCACTCGAGGAAGCCCAGAGCACTATGGAACTCAGAGGCTCCATGATCGCCACCGCTAACGGCACCGGATCCACTGCTAGAATCAAACAGTTGACCTTCACCGTAGCCAACGTGCTGGGCGGCGAGGCCATCGATTTCACCCCGCCGACAAATGGCGCTAATGGAACCTCCACCGGCACTGCCAACAAGGTAATCATGAACTATCTTGATAAGAATCAGGCAATAGACAACCTTTACTGGACCGTTAGCAAACTGGGGAAAGAAGATGGTGATGACCTGTTGGAAGCCAATGAGAAATTCCAGGTAACAATCGGTGGTGCTGCAACCACGCCCGGTAATCTTATTGACGCTCTCACCCCGGACCTGAATGTCAATACCACCTTCAGCATCGTGGTAATGACTCCTGTCGGCGCGGTACTAACCCTCGAACGCACCACGCCTGCGTACATCGATACCATAATGAACCTGCGTTAAGAGCCGGTTTAGTTAGTTTAAGTTTGACAGAGCGGGTGGGGGTCTCCGGCCGGGCCCCCACCCCAAACCTGTGCGACGTTAAGTGGGTGCTACCCGCTTCCGGAAGCTGTGGGAGATGTGGAGAGTCACAAGCATCCGCTCCCGGGGAATAATGGAGGTCTTTTGTGGACAAGGCCATAACTACAGCACTACTTATAATAGCGGGAGTTGTGTGTATGATATTTGTCTTTAACAGCGTTTATCCGATGGTAAACCGCTCCAGCCAGGCCATGGTCAGCATGGCCGAACATGTCGATGAGCGGATGAAGAGTCGGATAAATATTGTTCATGCGGCAAATAGTGCCAACCACACGTATATTTACCTGTGGGTAAAGAACGTGGGCACCCAGCGCATAACCAACGTGGAAGAGAGTGACCTGTTCCTCGGGCCGTCGGATAACTTCTCACGCATTCCCTACTTCGGGGATGCGGAGGAATTCTTTCCACAATGGGACTTCAACCTGGAGAATGATACCGAGTGGCAGACCAGCGCCACCTTAAAAATAACTATAACTTACACTACCGACCCCGGTACGGGGACTTACTTTACCAAGTTTATTATACCGAACGGAATATCCGACGAGTTTTACTTCAGTATGTAACGGAGAAGAATCATGGAGACAGCTATTGTCTCAATAATATGTATCGCCCTGGTAGTATTCGGCGGCATGACAATGTCCCAGGGGTTCATGACGTCAGTCGATGCCAGCACAAACGGACTCGACGAGGTTGGCCAGAGAGGTGAAACTATCATGAGGACGGAGCTAACCCCGCTTAGCGCCGAGCAGCCTGCGACCGATACCGTTGAAGTTACGCTGGAGAATTCCGGCCAGACCAAGCTGGCTGATTTTGAGAAGTGGGATATCATCGTGCAGTACTACGACGGCACCGGCACCTACCACGTAGAATGGCTACCCTACACCGAAGAGGCCCTGGGCGACGACAAATGGGAAGTGGCCTGGATTCATCTTAACGGAGGAGCCGAGGTGTTCGAGCCGAATGTGCTGAATCCCCATGAGCAAATAATGATAAGGGCCCAGCTCGACCCGTCGGTAGGCGCCGGCACCACGAATATGTTTATCGTGGTCACCCCCAGCGGGATTACGGCTTCTACCTACTTCTCGCCATAACGAGCCGGTACCGGAGGAATTAAGTTAATACTAATGAGAAAATTACTAAGGAGCGAATGACATGGCGACGGCTGTCGTCTCTATTATATGTATAGCCATGATAGTACTAGGAGGTATGACATTGTCCCAGGGAATTCTCACCTCGGCAGACTCTGCCGCCCTTAGCGTGGATGAAATCGTCTTCAGGGAAAGCGAAGTGTCCAGGACCGACCTGACCATACTGCGCGCCACGTACCTTTCATGGTCAGACCGCCTGCGGGTAATCTCGGAGAATAGCGGCCAGACCAAGCTGGCCAGCTACGACAAATGGGACTTTATTGTCCATTATTACGATGACGGCGGGGAATATCATACCGAATGGCTGCCTTACACGACAGGCAATTTAAGCGATAACGAGTGGAAAAAGGTGAGAATAGGACTGAACGGGCCGACGGAATATTTTGAGCCGGATATCATAAATCCCGAGGAGAGGCTGGAAACCCTGGCCAGGCTTAATCCCCTCCCGCACGACGGCACCACCGGGGATATAACACTGGCCACTCCCAACGGAGTTTACGATTCTATTTCGTTCTGGAAGCCCGGCTACACGCTGCTCACTCCCCACTCGGAAAACACCACCATCAGCAACACCGAGTATTACGAACTCGTGGAAGCCGTTGAGGCCGACGGCGCCGCCGTAACTCATGAAACCTTTGTCCCGAACAGTACCGCGGGGCGATGGCTGCTGTACAACCAGGATGATACCGGCAGGTACGCCAGACACGTATTTCCGCTGTCCGGCATCAGCCAGATACCGGCGGAAACATGGATGGTCTACTATCGCTGCCTGGCGTCCGGACTGACCAATATCCAGAACAACGAGATTAACTTCGATATTGAAATAATCATCAGGCAGGCGGACGGCACGGTGAGAACGGTAATTGCGGATGAGACAGCGGATATCTACCTGCTGCGTACCGAGGTGGACTACTGGCTTACGAAAAGCGCCAGTTACAATTTCCCCGGTTACACGGTGGTCGACGACAGTGATTACCTGGAGATTGCCTACTACGGGGAAATAATAGGCAACGGTTCCGCGGATGACGGATACCTCCGCCTGCAAATTGACGATAACACCCTGGACCCCTCCGACCAGACCAGGATAATGGTCCCGTAAAGGAAACGACATGCTGGAAAAGTTGAAAAAATTAATATCCAGAGGCGAAGGCAAAGGCAAAGGCAAAAGCAAGAATAAGACCAACCGCATGATGAGCTTTGACATGTTCTACCAGCTCTCATACATGTCAACCATCGCCGCTGCCGGTGTACCGCGCGACCTGATTTTCGAGCGTTCCGCCGGGCTGCAGTGCGCCTCTGCGGAATATTTTAATAGAATCGAGCTGGCCCGTAGAAGATTAAAGTACGATTATGCCCGGGCCTGCCGCGCCGTGGGAGAACCGCTCAAGGAAGAAGATGTTAAAGGCCTGCTGCTGCGCTTTTCCAGTTCCCTCATCTCCGGCGAACCGGAAGCCGATTTTCTCATGAGAGAAGCCCACGCCCGCGCCGAGGATTATGAAAACGAATATACCAGAAGCCTGGAAGGCCTGAAAATGTGGACCGACGCTTACGTCTCCCTCATCCTTTCGGCGGTCCTGGTGGTGGTCATCGGGATAGTCTCCACCATGATATGGAAAATCGAGACATCCCTTATTATAGCCATGGCGTTCATCGCCGTCAGCACTACCGCCGTCGGCGTCTGGCTTATCTGGCTGATCTCGCCAAAGGAGATTATAGTCCTGCGCTGGGCGGGTTCCAAGGAGCAAAAGCTCGCCCGCAAGCTCTTCAAACCCATGCTCGCCGTCGCCGTGGGTATCGGCGCCCTCTTTTTATTAACCGGGCAGAACCTGGGGCTGGCGTTTCTGGTATTGGCAGGGATTGTCTTCCCCGTGGGCTTCATCATGTCGCGGGACGACCGTAAGGTTTCCAAGAGGGACGATGAAGTAGGAACGTTCTTGCGTTCCCTGGGCGGTGTTTGTACCGCCCTGGGCACAACGGTTAATGCCGCGCTGGGACGGCTTGATCTCGATGCCATCAACGTGCTGCGGAGTTCTGTAAAGAACCTGTATACCAGGCTCACCGCCGGCATCAGGTCCAGGCTATCCTGGAAGATATTCATCGACGAGACCGGAAGCGAGCTCGCACACCGCAGCGTGGGCATGTTCTATGACGCTATTGAAGTCGGCGGCTCGGCGGGACAGGCCGGCCAGCACGCCGCTTCCTTCGCCAACCGGATTGCGTTGCTAAGGGCTAAACGAAGGACGATATCCGGCCCTTTCCGCTGGCTCTGCATTACCATGCATACCGCCGTCGTTATCATACTGGTCTTTATCACCGAGGTTATCGTGGCCTTTGGCAATATGGTATACGAAGCCCAGGAGACAATGCCATCACTGTCCGGAGCCCCTTCTTTCAGCTCTCTCTCCAGCTTCAATCTCTCCGGCCTGGAGATAATGCACCAGATGGTATTACCGCTGGTGCTGATATTCACGATAGCTAACTCTATCGTTCCCAGTCTGGCAGAGGGCGGGAGCAGATATAAAATATTAAGCAATTTTGGAATTACAGCGGCTATATCCGGCCTGGCCCTTCTTATCCTGCCGGCCTTAGCCAGCGCGTTGTTTACGTCCGTATCCCACTTATAAGGAGGTAACATGGAAACCAAGACCGATATTGAAACGGAAACCGGTGTAGATTCATTGGAAGATGAATTACAGAAAGTAAGCGATGAATTGAAAGAGATACTCTTTGATATCCGAATTTACATCATGGAAGCTCAAACACCTATCCCTAATGATCTGGTACGGGAAAGCCTTCGAGAAGAGCTCGAAGGAAAAGGAGGGTAAAACGTCATGGCGGAAGATAAACAAACAGAAACGATGCAAGATGAAATAAAACTGCTGAAGGGCGAAGTAAAGCAATCACTGGCCAGCGTGAGAGATTACCTGCTCAACATGGAACTGCCATCTACTGAATTTTCCACTATACTGGCAGCTCTAGGCGGTGACGGCCAGCAGAAAGTGACCATCGACGGCGCCATCGCGAACGCAATAGGCAATAAAGCCGCCGAGGCCCTGAACGAAGTGCCTCAAGATGCTTTACCTGCCGAGCAATTTACTGAAGAGTCTGACGAAGGTGAAGAGGAAACTGTCCCCGAGGACGAAGACCTGCTCAATATGGAGAACCCGATGGGAGAACAATCCGGCATGGCCTCGGATGAAAGCCAGATCGGCGATGGGGCAGACTTATTACCGGAAGATTCGCTACTCTCTCCGGATGAAACAGAACTCTCTCCGGATGAAATGGAACTCTCTCCGGATGAAACAGAGCTTTCTCCCGAAGATGCCCTTGAAGAAGAAACATTCGGCGATGATGACGAATTCAGCGAACCCGAAGAACTTATAGAACAAGGTGAAACCTACACGCCTGAACCAGAGATGTCTGAAGAGGAGGAACAGCCCGTGGACTATGACAGGATTACTACTGCCGAAGCGGATTCGGCTATACCGAAGGTAAATATGCTTGCCAATTTAATCAACTGGATTTCCAGGGCCAAGCAGGAAATAGGCTACGACCAGTTGCCCACGTTCCTGGAAGTTTACGGCATCAGCGGGCACCTATCTCCGGAGTTGAAGGAAATCATTATACACCTCGCGGAAATATCGGCGGAGCGACCCGAGGTCATCAACAATGCGGAAGTCTGGAGCCAGTCCATGCTGTCGCTCCATGGCATCCTGACGGGAGGCGATGCCCCGCTCAACCCGGTAATACCTGCCTGGACCGAAACCGCCAGCGAGTCTGAACCGACCGAGGAGGAAATCATCGAGGTGGACAAACCTAAAGAGTCGACACCGAAACTGAAGCTCGTATTTCCCAACGGTGACGGTAAGAGCAAGGAGTTCTGTATCGACCTTAACCTGGAGGAGAATAATGATGATTCTCCTCAAAAGCGTAAAAACTGAAATACCCCGCGCGAAAGAGGTGATTAACAATGGCTACAAAGAAAAAGAAGGAGTTCATAATTACCGGCGTGCCGGAAGTCGATGAGAAGCTGGGCGGCGGTATACCGCTCGGTTCTTTATGTCTCATCGAAGGCCACTCTGACGCCGGCAAGAGCGTCCTGTGCCAGCACTTAACCAACGGTACCCTGGTAACCGGAGAAATTTCGGTTGCTTACTATACTACGGAAAATAATGTCAGAAGCCTGATAAGCCAGATGGAATCGCTGGCGATGAACGTGCAGGACCACTTCCTGGCGGACCACCTTCGTATTTACCCGCTGACCTTTCACAGCAGCATGCAGGGCGGTCAGAAACCGTTTTACGTCCTGACACACCATTTCTCCAACCAGCCGCAGGAGTTCAAACTGATAATAGTGGACTCTATCACGCTGCTGGTAGCGCACAGCAATCCGGTAGCCATCATCGATTTCTTTTCCAGATGCAAAGGCTTATGTGACGATGGAAAAACGATAATCGTGGTAGCGCATTCTTATGCTTTTGAAGAAGATATGCTTTCCCGTACCCGTTCGTTATGCGACGCACGTTTCAGGCTCCGCCTGGAGCAGGTGGGGGACAGCATGATAAAGCTCATGGAGGTACTTAAAGTACGCGGCGCCGAGCGCCCTACCGGTGACGTAGTGAGTTTCGATATCGAACCCAAAATGGGTATGCGGATAATCCCGCTTGCTAAAGCTAGAGTCTAGGAGATTAGATGCTTCGTCTACCGTTTGAAATAAAAAGTTGTCCCGGAGAATGCGGGAAAGAATGCGGGTCCGCCGTGGAGAAATGCCCGATATACTCGAAACTCCCGGCCGAGTTCCAGGAAGTATGCAAGAAGAACCCGCATCTTCTCCAGTACCTGCGCATGCTCCCGGAAGATAAGATAAAAATCCCGGATTATTATGAAAAAGTAACGCGTGCGTTGAAGGGCACCAAGGACCCTAACCTTCTCTATAATGTCGGCGGCGGCGTATTCGTACACATCCTGGCCAACATGGAAGATATCAGGGACTACTATGTCGCCGTGGAACCGAGCATGATTGACGCACAGGACAGCACCCTTGACGAGATTGAGTTGAAGCTCGCCGACTATGTTGAAGAGCTCGAAGGCGTGTTAGATTCCGGTAAACGGTTCGAAATCATCATGGATATCGTCGATAGAGTTGTTACAGTTAACGGTTGGAAGCCGGATACGCCAATACAGAAGAAAGATGAGAACCCGGAAGAGGGTAAAGACGGGGGTAATGAAAAGAAAAAGAAAGCGAAAAATATTCCTTCCCCTAAATCCAAAGGTGGCTCCAAGGGAAAGATACATATAACCAGGTTCCAGTACACGAGCCTCCGCTATCTGCTGAGGCGTAAGCTGGAGGGCATGGGAGTCCTGGACCCCATGATACTGGACCCTAATATTGAAGATATTTCCTGTTCCGGACTCGGTAATATCTTTGTGGAACACAAGGTTTTCGGCGGTCTCCGGGCCAGCATCGGATTCGAGACCAACGAAACGCTGGACAAATTCGTCATCGAGCTGGCCGAGAGCATCAAGCACCCGGTTACCTTCCGTGAACCGGTGGTCGATGCCACCCTGCCCGATGGCTCCCGTATTAATATCGTCTACGGCACCGATGTTTCCAAGCGGGGCAGCAACTTCACCATCAGGAAGTTCAGCGATACGCCGCTAAGTATACTGGAGCTTATCCAGTTCGGCATGCTGAGCTACGATATGGCCGCCTATCTCTCCATCATACTCCAGGAAGGTATGAATGTCTGGGTATCCGGGGAAACGGCCTCCGGTAAAACTACCCTGCTGAACGCTCTCACTACCTTTATTCCCCCCGATGCCAAGATAGTAAGCATCGAAGATACCCCGGAAGTCCAGGTGCCGCACCATAACTGGATTCGCGGGGTTACCCGCGGTTCCGATAAAGGGGGCGACTCCTCCGAGGTATCCATGTTCGACCTTCTCAAGGCTGCCCTGCGGCAGAGGCCCAACCTGATAATCGTCGGTGAGATACGAGGTGCCGAAGGCGCTATTGCCTTCCAGGCCATGCAAACCGGTCATGCAACTATGAGCACCTTTCACGCGGCATCCGTATCCAAGCTCATCCAGCGTGTTACCGGCGTCCCCATCAGCGTACCCAAGACATACGTGGACAACCTTAATGTCGTCGTTATCTGCCAGCAGGTCCGGCTGGCCAACGGCGGCCTTGCCCGGAAAATAACCAGCGTTAATGAAATCGTCAGCTACGATTCGGTGGGCGACTCTTTTTCTTTCATCGAGACTTTCAGCTGGAACCCGCTGGACGACTCTTTCCTGTTCCGGGGTTTCCAGAACTCATACCTGCTGGAGAATAAAATCGCTCCCAGGCGCGGCCTCCCTGAAGAAAAGAGAAGGCAGATATACAAGTTATTAAAACAAAGGTCAGATGTCCTGAGACGCATCACCGAGCAGGGGAAAACAGATTTTTACGAGGTATACGCGATATTATCCAAGGCTTACCGGGACGGATTATTCCGGTAATAACAGGGGTGATTACACAGCAGGTTTACCGCAGCCTGCCGTCAAGGAGGTTATAAATGCGCATTAAAGGTTTTAAAATAGGCAAATCCAAAGAAAAGTCAAAAGATAACGACACGCCCGTTAAAGGTACCACCACCGAACAGATTGCCGAGATGGGAGAAAAAATCAACGGCAGAACCAAGAACCTCGAGGAAACGGCCCAGGAATTACAGGAGCTTACCGACGGATCTTCTACCCCCGAGGGGGACGAAGATATCCCTGTCGGGCCTCACCCACCGCTGGATGAGTTGACTATCGAACCGGATGAACAACTCATCGACGCAGATGATATCGATTTGGAAGCGGAAGCGCTCGTGGACGGCAAAGAGGCAATCAAGGTGGTCGAGGTTGGCGTAGGAAACGCTACGCCGCCCGAAGGCAAAACAGAAGTAAAAGTAGAGGATGTCGGCGCCGATTCCATCAACAATCTTTTTAGCGACGATGAGGAAGAAGAAAATCCGCTGGCTAACTTAATTAAAGCGCTACCCGACGTTCCAGCCAGCGAACTAATGGATGATTTGAACGAAATAAAAGGAATAATTAAGGAATGGCAGCGAAGCTAAATTATATTTACCGCGCAGTCTGGGAATTCATGCTCGCGGGACTGGGTGAATTCCCCGATAAAATATGGGGTTATCATGGTTGCTGGTCATGGCACCGCAGTAGTAGCCTGAAATTGCAGGGCAGATATATACAAATGCCCGCAATACCTGTTGCGATAGATGATGCCTTGGTAATAAAGCGACTGTACCCTAAGGATAACCAGGGAGGCCTAAGATGATTAACAGACGCAACAAAAAGAGATGGTGGTCAAATACACACTTAAGATACATCATAGTTATTATGGTGTTATGCTCCGTTATTTACTATCTACCCGTTATCGGGGGCCTCTTCGGCTGGACATCACTGGAGAACTCTCTTAACAGTCTTCACAATTTCTACGGGATTGACTTTTTAGGCCTGGTATTCTTCGCGCCGGTGGTCTACACCGCTTATGCACTCGGCGTGATACCGGCTATAATGGCAGCCCTTATCGCCATGTTAATCCTGCTGCCCCATGCAATACTTATCGATACCTACCCTAACGCCCTTTTTAAGCCCACGGCGTTCGTAATAATTTTAAGCGCCGTCGGCGCGGTAGTCGCCTTACTGCAAAAGAGCGAGCAGGAACACCGCCAGGGGATGAAAGAAATGAAATGCCTCTACGATATCGGCAAGGGGGCAGATGAAAGCGGCTCCGTTGAGGAGTTTCTATCGAAGGTGGTGGGTATTGTTCCCCAGGCTATGCAGAACCCTGAAGAAACCAAGGTTAGAATTACGTTCCACGACCAGGTCTTTATGAGTGACAGCTTCCACAAGTCTTCCAGTAAAATAACCGAGAATTTAACAGTCGGTGGGGAAACGATGGGTCTTATCGAGATATATTCATACCGGGATAATCCCTACCTGAAGAAAAGAAATCACCTGACCAAGACACTCGTCGAGAGAATCTGCGGCGCCATCCGGCAGGTAGAACTGGAACAGTCTCTACAGGGCTACTACGAACAGCTGGAGAAAGAGGTTGAAAGCCGGACGAAAGACCTGGAGCACGTACAGGAAAAGCTTATCCGTTCCGAGAGACTGGCGGCCGTGGGCGAACTGGCTTCAGGGGTCGGCCACGAGCTCCGCAACCCCCTCAACGTGATAAGAAACTGCGCTTACCTCCTAAATATGTCCCTCACCGATAAAGGCGATGAAGAGGCGGTTAATACGCTGGGAGTACTGGACAAACAGATTGACATCGCCAACAAAATCGTCACCGACCTCCTGGACTTCACCCGAATCACTCCTCCGTCGCCGGACAGGGTGGACCTTAAATCATTAATTAATGAAAGCCTTTCATGGATAACCGTACCGGAATATGTCACCGTCAATACCAATCTCAACGGTAACCCCATGAAAGTCAGGACCGACGCCGAGCAGATAAGCCGGGTCTTTACCAATATAATTTCCAATGCCATACAGGCCATGAATGGGAAAGACGGAGAGCTTAATATAGACTCCGGCACAGAGAACGATAACGTCTGGATAAAGTTCCAGGACAACGGATGCGGCATTCCCAAAGATAACTTCGATAAGATATTCGAGCCGCTCTTTACCACCAAACCTAAAGGCATCGGCCTGGGCCTGGCCATTACCAAGAGACTCGTTGAGCAAAACGGGGGCAAGATTGAAGTCGCCAGCCAGGCGAAACAGGGCACGACCTTTACCGTGAAGCTACCGCTATAGAAAAGGAGATAACCAGATATGGACAGAGAACCGACAATCCTTGTCGTTGATGATAACGAGGATTTACTGGACACATTCGCCATGATTTTAAAGCGGCGGGGTTTCAGCGTCGAAACGGCAAGCGACGGCGCATCCGCCGTAGACAAGTTTAAAGAGCATGATTTCGATGTTACGCTGATGGACATCGTTATGCCGGAGATGAACGGCGTAGAAGCTTCACGCAAAATAAAAGAGAGCCAGCCCGAAGCCTCAATAATCCTGATGACGGCCTATTCCGACGAAGACCTGATTCAAATAGCCAGGAAAGAGGGCGTACGCAGAATAATCCAGAAACCGATAAGAATAGACAAGCTGATAGAGCTGATTAACGAGGCTGCCGGCAACCAGCCGATTCTCATCATCGATGACGACGCCGATATATGCGATACCCTGACCCGGGTTCTAAAACAACAGGGACACGAAGTAATTACGGCGGGCAGCGGCGAAGAAGCGGTTACGATAGCTCAAGATAAAGACCTGCAGATGGCTTTTATCGATGTCAAACTGCCGAACATAGACGGGCTGGAGACCCTCCTGCGCCTGAAGGCAATCAACCCGGACATCCTTACCGTGATGATGACGGGATTCCGCAACGAAGTTAAGGACGCCCTGGACAAGGCCCAGGAAGCCGACGCCATCACCTGCCTTTACAAACCATTCGACCCCGCGGAAGCCGCCGATATAGTGAGTAAGATTACCAAAAAGAAACGTCATTCCAGGAGAGCGGATGAAAGCTAATGAAAGTGTGCTGGTAGTCGATGATGACCTCGATTTTCTGAAAATTATCAGCCGTATCCTGAAAAGCAAGGGTTACGATGTGGAAACCGCCCCTTCCGCCGGTGAGGCGTTATCCCAACTGAAAGGGCGTTTCTACAATTCCGCTATTCTGGATATCAGCCTTCCCGACGCCAACGGCACGGAACTGCTTTCCGGAATCCTTGAGATTCACCCGGATATCATCGCTATCATGCTGACCGGCCACTCTTCGGTACGTAACGCGGTGGAATCGCTGAATCGGGGCGCCTTTGCCTACCTGGAGAAACCCCTGGACCCGGAGAATCTGCTATCGGTTATCAACCGCGGCCTGGAGAAACAGCGCCTCGTCCTGGAAAACCGGCAACTGGTGGAAGAACTGGAACGGCACAACCGCGTCACCGATACTCTTCTCAATGTATCGCAGGCCGTATCACGTTCGCTCGACCTGCATCAAATTATCAATTCTGCGCTGAACACGGTAACCCAGTCTACCGGCCTGGAGGCGAATTTCCTCTACCTTAGTGAAAACGACCATTTACTACTGAAGGGCCATCGTGGTTTATCCAAAAGAGTAGTACAGGCTATGCCTAAAGCACTGGGCAAGGACAGCGGCGTTATCGGGCGTATCTTCGCGGAAGCCAGACCAGAAATAATCGAAGACCTGGCCAGAAATGCAGAATCCGACCTCGCTTTCCTGATTGACGGCGGTTATCGTTCGTTTGGGGGCGTTCCCCTGACCATCCTGGGAGATAGTATCGGCATCCTGGGCGCGGCCACCAGTTTCTCAAGATATTTCAGCGACAATAACACCGAGCTTCTTACGGGGATAGGCCGCGAGATAGCCATTGCCGTGCGCAACGCCCAGCTCTACGAAGAGGCTTCCAGCGCCAGGGCGCTCCGTGAACTTGACTCCATGCGCACCGAGTTCCTGGCCAATGTTTCCCACGAACTCCGCACCCCGCTGGCCGTTATAAAGGGGTCCGCCAACAGCCTCCTGCAACCCGACGTAATTTTCGATGAACAGACGCGTCGCGACTTCCTGTCATCCATTGATAAAGACGCGGATACGCTGACCCGGCTGGTAGACGACCTTCTCATGATGTCGCGACTTGAAGCCGATGCTCTAGAGGTAAAAAGGAAACCGCATAAACTCTCGGAGGTAATTTACGCAATAAAGGACAGGCTGGAGAAATTGACAGCCAGACACCACCTGCGTATCGACATCCCCGATAAAATACCGCCGGTGTTAATCGACGAAGTGCGTATCAGCGAGGTGCTTACCAATCTTGTGGAGAACGCGGTGAAGTTCTCTGACGAAAATACCACCATCACCATCGAAGCTCATGCCAGCGGTAAAGAAGTAGTTTTAAGCGTGACGGACGAAGGCATCGGTATTCCTCCGGAACTTCACCATAAAATATTCGAACGCTTCTTCCAGGGAAACGGTCGTAAGACCGGGAGGAGAAAGGGGACCGGACTGGGGCTAGCCATCTGCCGGGGTATAATCGAGGCGCATGGCGGAAAAATCTGGGTAGGGAATGGAACGACCAGGGGCACCAGTTTCAGTTTCAGTCTGCCGGCGGACTAAAGGGGGAACAACCATGGATAAGAAACACATACTTATTGTTGACGACGACCCGGCCATTTTAAGATTGCTAAGCACGAATCTCAAGGCGCGCGGCTACCAGGTGATTGCCGCTATCGACGGGGAGGAATCACTGGAGGCGGTGCAGGGAAATTTCGTCGACCTGATAATACTCGACCTCATGATGCCCAAGGTGGACGGAGTTGAGGTAGTCCGCCGCGTCAGAGAGTGGTCCGACGTGCCTATAATTATACTAAGCGCCCGCGGCGACGAAAACGATAAGGTCAAGTGCCTGGAACTGGGTGCCGACGACTATTTAACCAAACCGTTCGGAATCGCCGAGCTGATGGCCAGAATAAAGACGGCCTTCCGCCACCGCGGCGACCCCGCCGTATCGCCGGCACAATCCAATTTTGTTTGCGACGGCATGGAAATCAACTTCGCCAAGCGGCGTGTCACGGTAAACGGCAAAGAGGTAACACTCACCCCCACCGAGTACGCCCTGCTGCAGCACCTGGCGGTGAACTCGGATAAAGTCCTCACGCACAGCATGCTTTTACAGAGCGTCTGGGGTAACGAATACTCGTCTGAAAAAGAGTACCTGCGCGTCTTCGTGGGGCGGCTGCGCCGCAAGCTGGAACCCGACCCCAAAAATCCCAAGTACATCCAGACCATCCCCGGCGTGGGCTACCACATAGCCATGAACGTGGAATAGCGTCTTAATCAAACCGGAAAGCGGCGAGAGGAGCCTCAACGGCTCCTCTTTTTTATTTGTCTACCCACCGTCTTTTGGAGTACAATCAGTTAAACAATTTCCCAATTCAAAACCGAAGGAGTTGATTTATGGACACGAAAGAGATGGAGGCCAGGCTGGCAGCGCTGGAGAAAAAGGTCGGCATCCTCGACGACATTAACGAGGTCAAGCGGTTACAGAGGGTCTACAGCTATTACGTCCAGCACATGATGCGCGACGAGATATACGACTGTTTCGCCGACCACCCGGATACCGCCCTGTACTGGCTGGAAGGCACCTGGCTCGGTAAAGAAGGCGTCAAACGCTATTTCGGGGTCGGCACGGACCGGCCGGAACCCCCACCGGGCTTTCTGCACCAGGTAATGCCTATCGCCGGCGTCGTGGACGTTGAGCCGAACGGGGAAAGAGCTAAA
>Ga0315551_10001244_pt1 | contig 19441 bp, 17 predicted proteins | sample SalMarSW160290MG_FD_203678 | JGI IMG/M metagenome (GOLD analysis project Ga0315551, IMG submission 203678) | Salt marsh sediment microbial communities from the Plum Island Ecosystem LTER, Massachusetts, United States - Salt Marsh Sediment SW1602-90 ...
CACTGGAGATGGGCATCATGGGACCGCAGGGACCCCGTTTCGTTTTGGTTCGCATCGCCAGCACGTTTTTCTTCCCGCCCATCGCGGGGTTGATTGCAAGGGCTCTCTTTGAGCGAGGTTGACATGACAATTGAACCGTTTCCCGTTCCGCTCAAGATGTTGTCAAGACGTGACAACTTGATAAAACTTATCGTCCGCGGTGCCTCTATCCTGCTGGCTTTGTGTTTCGTGCCCGGGCTCGGACCTCCATTCCCGGCGGCACCCGCAACCGCCGTGAGAATCTCTCCCCCCATGCTCTACATCCATTGCCTCCGAGATGACGGCAAGATTGCTTTCGTCGTGAGATGGGATTACCACTTTGCTTATTCGTCCAAAAACGTCTCCGGATTTCAAATTTATCGCCGAATTGAAGGAGAAGATTATTCGCTCGTCGCGGCCGTGAATAGAAGCGAAGCGAAAGCCAACCTCACCGCCGTTCAGGAGTTCGTGAACAGGTACGTCTATAGTTTCAAGGATGATGGTGTCCAGCTCGGAAAAGCCTACTCGTACAAAGTCGTCGCCTTCGATCCGGCGGGCAATGAGGGTTTCAACGAAGTGAGCATCCAGACCGACCCTGCCGCCGAGCCGGTCGCCGGCCCCGCCAACGTGCTGGTGGTCATCAACCGTTCTTCACGCGAATCGGTTGAAATCGGCGAGTATTACCAAAAGCGAAGAGGTGTCCCCAAGCAAAACCTTCTTTATCTCTCGTATCAAGGCAACTCCACAATCCTCAGCATGGAAAACTTCGAGAGAAAGATCAAACTCCCACTTCGAGCGTACCTCGCGTCCGAGGGCCTCAAGGAGAAGATACTTTACATCGTCATGACTTACGGTCTCCCATATAAGGTTTCGGTCCGTGGGGGAAAAAGCGTTGACTCCGTTGACACGTATCTCACCGACCTATTCGACGAGTACAGGAATGACCCGCAACTCGACGTTGGGCCCGCGGGCGGCCGCTACAGGAATCCGTATTTCCTCGCGGCCAGCCACTTCAGCCGCGCCAACGGCAATAGAGGCTATTTGGTCACTCGTCTCGACGGGCCGCTGGCAAATCCGAGCGACCCTCACTACAACAGGCGAACCGAGCACCGCGACGACCGGCTCCAGTACCTCAAGAATATGATTGATTACGCTATCTGGGCCGAGCAGAAGCCTAAGGGACTTGCGGGAAAGGGGTATTTTGACCGACGATTCAAATCCCCCTGGGCGTCCGCCCTCGCCAAAGGAGACCTTTACATCAGCGGCGCCTATGATTGCTGCGCGAGCGCTGGCTTCAAGAGCTTTCTCGACACGAATCCCCAGTTGTTCGGCGCCTCTCCCACCGATTCAGGAGGAGACAACTCTTTGTTCTGCGATAATGCGCTCTGGTACGCGGGATGGTACTCGCACTTCTATAAGGACGTTTTCGGCTGGGTTACGGGGGCGGTCGGTTTTCATATCGAGTCGTGGACAGCTCAGGACATCAGGGCGGAGGCAACATCGAGGGGGCGTTCCGGATGGGTTTGGGTTCCCGGCATGATAAGGGCTGGCATCACCGCCACCATGGGGCCGGTTCACGAGCCGGGTCTGGGGGGCGTGCCCCAAATTGACTGGTTTTTCCGATATTTTGTCCACGGGTTCAGCTTCGCGGAAGCTGCATATATGGCTAACTATTCTTCAGGCGGGCAGATGGTCATGATTGGCGACCCCTTGTACAAGCCGTTTCGAGACAGTTCTCTCGACCGAACTCCGCCCACAGTTACGATAACATCCCCCAGGGGCGGCGAGACAATACGCGGGACAAAAATCCTCATCGAAGGAACCGTGGATGATTTGGGCATCTCGATGCTCGACAATTTTCATCCTGTGCGAGAAGGACGTTTTAGCTTCACCCAAACCATCGGCTCATCCGGGAAGGATCGGGCGAGAATCCCCGTGGTTGTGTGCGCCACGGACACCTCCGGCAACGCAGGGTCCGCGGCCGTGACCGTTACCTGGGCCAATGCGCCACCCCGCTTGCAACCCATCGCGCCCACGGAAATCAGCGAGGGAAAGACGCTGACTTTCACCCTCAAAGCCAGCGATCCGGACGCTGATCGCTTATCCTACTATTTCGCCCGGGATTCAGCCCGTCCACGCGGCGCTTCCTTGAGCCGGCGAGCGGGGCGATTCAAATGGAAGCCAACCTTCGAGCAAAATGGAACATACGACTTCGGCTTCCGCGTCACTGACGATTTTGCGTCCGACGTGAAGCGCGCCACCATAACCGTTCGGCAAGCCGGCTCCCATCCGCCAAAATTCGCCTCTCCCCCGAAGAAGATTGTCAGAAAAACTGGTCAGGCCGTCTATTTTGTGCTCAAGGCTGAGGACCTCGATGGCGACGCTCTGACGTTCTCCGCTGCAACTCCTCTGCCCGAAGGAGCGAGACTCCGATCCTCGCCCGACCACGCCGTTTTTCTATGGAGGCCGACGCCCGAGCAAGTCGGGGCTTACAAAATCGCCTTCACGGTCAGCGACGGCAAAGGTGGGAAGGATGCGGCGACCGTCGAGCTTCAAATCACTCCCGCTGCGCCGCGTCCGGGCGTGTGATGGCGTCGTCAGCAATGGCTGACTTTCGCACTTTGCGGGCCAGAATGGAGGGGAATTTGGGGGAGATTTATCACACCCCTTCAGGGCTTTTGCACCTCATCACGTACTGTTCTCAGGGCGTTGCCCTGGGCTGGAATATCGCGCCTTTTCAGGGCTGAAGATTGCTTTTCCGTCGCCGTGTAGGGGCAGACTTAATAAAGCTCAGGGCAGCGCCATGGGAGAAGTCCCCGGTTCGAAAACGATGAGCCCTGTAAGGGCGAGATACGCCCGGGTTCCGGCTACTGAGCGCTCGCCTCGATCTTTTGGTAAACCCGTAATGCCTCTTCGTACTCCGCCAGGGCGTCCGGCTTCAGGATTTGCTTATTCCGTTCGATCTCATCCCTCAACCTCCTGACAAGGTACGCCGCCTCGTTCTTGCGGGGCGTGATCTTTTGTTCCCCTACCGTCAGGTACACCGGGCCGGTATGGGCAAAGGAGACATTCCCCGGGATTTCCTTCTCGAAGCACCTCGCGGCGAGCCAAGAGCTTGTCTTCGGCGAGAAATCCAGCTTGAAAACCGCACGATGTCTTTCGTCGGAAGGAAGGTCGGTATTCAGGTCGAATCGCTTGTACACCTCGCCATTGACGATGATTTCGACACTCTCAACAGGGCGCGCGTACTCAACATCCACCATCACCCGCGCTTTCCTCTTTCCATCCGAAGGGAATCTCAACTCTGCTCCCGGCTCGGACCCGTTGACCGTCAAAAAGAGCATGGGGCCGTTCGTGACGAAGCTCCTCCCCTTTGCGAGCGACTCCATCCATTTCTCAAAAGTGAACTTGCCGTCAATCTTCGCATAAACCCTGCTGTATCCCAGCGGCACAGGATGAACGCCGCTTGCAGTTCCCGCGCTCGGCTTGAGTCGAAAACCGCAGTTCAGCAAGGCGTAGTACATTTTGAAGCCGTACATCGCCCATCCTTTCGGGTCAGGCGCAATCTCCATGAACTCCGGCGCCGGCTCTCCCCAGGTTATGAACCTCGGATGAATACGCCACATGTGGTTGTTCGAAAGTTCGTAAAGGTCAATTTTAGCCACCGGCACCAGCATCATTGACCAGGGCCAGTTGTGCTTATCAAGGTCGAGCAGCGCGCCCTGCGAATGCGCCTCGTGGGCAATTTTTGCCACGGGGGGAACTCCCACCTCAAATGTTTTCGTATGGTTGAGAATCATGAAGGAGCCGAGCGTCCACCGTCTGCCGCTGACGCTGAAAATCTCGTATTCCGTATTCGTCCCGCAGACGACGTGAGTCCCATCAATCTGGTACAATCCGTTCTTCAGCTTTGGGGTGAAAGCCGGATCGCTGAAGTCTTTCGGCTTCGTGTAAGCGTCATGTGCCCAGGCGATGAGGGGGAAAGTGACGTTCAAATCCTCGGCGAGCATGATATTGGGCAGGTTGCTCGGCTTACAATGCACGTGCGTGTCGCCAGAGTACCAACCGCGCTCGGCCATATTGATCCACCGCTTCAGCTTGAACGTCTTTTTCGTCTCCTCCCCTTGCTTGACGAGCACTTTCTCCGATAGCGGGATGTACTCCTTCCCCCTTTCGATAGTGACGACGGCTGTTCCGGCGGGCAGTTTGGCGCGGAATACGCCGGGGTCAATTGTCGCGTGCCTCTCCCCGTCGCCGTTCCCCTTATTGTAGATTACGACCGACCCCTCCTCCCCAACTTCCGGAAAGTACAGCTTCCCGTCTGGTCCTTTGAGATAGACTCTGCACGCCACCGTCTTGCCTGTCCGCCGATCAACGACCCTTCCCGCCAAGCTGCCGAACGACGAACCTGCGGCCATACCTTTCGTTGCCGAGACCGCAAGCAAAATAATGGTCAGTCCAAAAAATCCCGGTTTCATGGGCATCCTCCTCGACGCTGATTGATTGGGGATTCTGCGATTGATTCAGGCTTGGAGGTTAGAGCCTTGGAAAGCCCGTTTCGCACCTGGGGCGAGGGTTGGGATGAGTCAAAGATTACTTGGGGTTTTTCCTTGACATCTACCTGAAGCATGGTATTTTCATAATGGCGACTGAAGCTGGTGTATATGCCAGCGGGGGCCGCCTCCACTGCCCTCGCAAGAGGGCTTTCTTATTGCGCGTATACGAAACCGTAGCGGTCCGTCGTATTAGCCTGCAGTAAGTACCGAGGCTTCATTATCTTAAACACTTTGTGCAAGCCCCACTTTCTTTGCCTTGCGGTCGCGTTATCACGCAGGCGGCACAGATACGAGATTGAGTCCGCCATCTGAACGAAATATGACTCCTTCGACCTCCTGAAAAATGGATCCTCCAGAATCCGCACGATTTCCTGCCTATAATAGTCCCCAAACTTGCTTCGTATGGGGTTGTATAGGCGCATCTTTCGCAGTTGGTCTCTTATGACTTTTTCACTTCCCTCGTCTGGAATCACTATGCCATGGGCGCCTTCGGCAAGCAAGAAGTTCTCGAATCTCTGGATGAAGAGTTTCCAAGCGTACAGCTTAATGTTAATTCGCCGTGCCTGAAATTGAGATTTGTGGATCGACACGACTATGATTTTTATCTCCGATGAACCGCGAAGGAAGAACGCGATCTCGGTGAACAGATGCCGACGTTGCTTGTACGAAAGGCGGAGCCTTCGAAAATCTCCTCCGGCCACCCAAATGTCGCCCGCGTGCAGTTCGTCCGCAAGCCTTAGGCCATAATCGCATCGCAAGGTTTTTCTGAAGCTCTTTATCCTCTTTAGGTAGCTGAGCCATGACCCCGCCTCGATGAGGAGCCCAGCAAGCACAAAGTGTGTCGTGATGCTTTTATTCTGCCCTGGGTCCCCGGACTCATCCACATAGAGGAAGTACTGTGACACTGCCGCGCTCCCAACCTGCGTTTCGGACACTTTTTCCCAGCTTCCTTGCGATTGTACACGAGCGCACCACAGCCGTCAATGCGAACGAGCCGTGAGCGCACGCGATAGGTCGGTACTCCTTCGGGGTGAGCTTAAAGGCATCGAGTTCGGTGGCCTCGTTGGAGGCTCACAGCCGCCAGGGCGCGCGATGGACCCTCCGAACCAGCCGGTTGGCCTCATCGTCGGAGATAATTCGCTTAGACCTGTCGTCCCAGTGCACCTTGCGCCCCACCCGCAGCGAGATGTTCCCCAGATGACACGCTATGTTGATTTTCTGAGCATAAGCCACATCGCAACTGGTGAGCTTCCGCGACCTCACCGAGTCTATGAATTCGTGATAGTGGTCGGTCGCGGGTGGTGGCGGGGGCGGCTCAAAATCTTTCATCCTCTTCCCTTCCGGCAGAATCTCGAGGGTGTTGTAGTCGGCGACAAGAGTTCCGCTTGTGCCGTGAAACATGATGCCGAGCCTTCTTTTGATCTCGCTTCCGCCCCGCAGCTCGTAACCGTAACTGCACCCGCTCATGTGAGACCAGGTTACCGTCAAGTTCGGAAGATCGTAAACGACCTCCTGTGTGTCAGGCGTCTCTGCGATGTCGTCCACGACATATCGCCCACCGGAACAGGCGGCCGCCAGAGGCGGAGGGAGCTCAATCGCCCAGAATACCAGGTCGAGAATGTGCGGGGCCATTCCGGTCAACCATCCCCCGCCGTAATCCCAGAAATAGCGGAACTGACCACCGTAAAACTTCGCCGAATTGTATGGCGATACCGGAGCGGGCCCGAGCCACATGTCCCAATCGAGACCGGCTGGCGGCTCAGAGTTCTCCGGCTTGCCGATACCGTTCGGGAACTCGTTGCAGGTCAACCAGGTGCGCGCGACGCTGATTTTGCCGAGGGCGCCCGACCGCACGATTTCGACGACTCGCTTGTAATTCGACCCGGCGTGGATTTGCGTCCCCACCTGAACCACTTGCCGATTCTCGCGGGCTGCTTTGACCATCGGTTCTCCCTCCGCGATGTTGTGGGACATAGGTTTCTCCACATACACATCCTTTCCCGCCCTGCACGCGTGGACTGTGTGTAAAGCGTGCCAGTGGGCGGGGCTCGCCACAACCACCGCGTCAATCTCCTTGTGTTCCAACAGCTTCCTGAAATCGCCATACTTTTTGCCCTGAGGACCTGCGACTTTGGCGGCTCGGTTGAGGTTCGGTTCATAGACATCGCACAGCGCTCTGACCACAACATCGTCGTAATTCTTGAACGTTCTCAACAGAGACGTTCCCCTGCCGCCCAACCCGATGAATCCCAGGTTGACCCGCTCGTTCGCGCCGAGGGCTTTGTCACGAAGAAAACAGGGTCCGCTCAAAGCCAGCGCTGCCGCCCCGGACCGTTTCAGAAATTCCCTCCGATTGATTTGACCGCTCTTGCTCATTTCCTTTTCCCTTTCTCGCAAATGTTGCGAACAACCTTCCATTGGCGTGATTGGGGCACACAAGCCTTATGTCGCTCGACGAAAGCGACTCCAGCGAAGGCCCGCCTTCTCTTGCCGCCGCCACCGACTTAATGGAGCCATGGAGCGGGGCAGGTGATGACTGCTTTTATTCTACCAAGAATGTTGAGTGCCGTTAAGAACTCTTCCGATGTCGGGTGTGGCTGTATTTGCGGGGCGAAGCTCGGATGAATCCTTTGGTCGAGAAGCCCGGCTGAAGCCGGCTCCTGAGGGGTTACATGTCCTGTCGCATGCCACCGACTAAAGCCGGTGGCTAACAGTGCTGCTGGCTAAAAACCGCCAAAGCAGCACTTCCGGTTGTGGGGTGGGGCCGGAGATTCAATAAACGCGCGCCTCATGCGCGCCGCGGGCGAGCCATAACCCGGGGCGCCCTGGTATGCCACGTAACCGCAGGCACATCTTCGGATAGCCGTTTTGGTCAATCCTCCTCTTCCCAGCGCAACGTTGGGTCTCGGGAATCCTCACACCCAAAGCAAAAAAGTGGAGGTAGAATGAGCGTGTGCGGGGCGAGATGGTGCAGGAGACCGTGGAACCCCTCGCTCAGGCTGGATAAATAGTTGATGACCAATAAGCGGGTGGCTAATCGGGATGCCAGCTAAAGCCTGGCAGAGGTGGGGTTGTGCTGTCCTGCTGGGCTCGAAGCGCATCGGCAACGAACGGAGATGAAAAGAGATGCGAGTCACCACTCAAATACAGCCGCACCCTGCCGCGTTTTGCGATTGTCAGAGGCTCTTCTATCAACTATAATGGGGCTTGTCTTGCTTGGGTGGACTCCCAAGCGTGTGGCTGGAACAGAGTGAACGGCTAAATTGAAATCTCGGTTAAGGAGGCTGCAATGAGATTAACACTTTGTTTGGCATCGGTAATTTTTGTCGGTGCGGCGATAGCCGGCAAACCTTCCGTTCAGGCCGCACCCGGCGTCAATGACCCCAACGTGCAGGGTGTGATCCAGGAGGTCGAGAAGGAATGTTTGGAGGGGCCGAGATACATCTACACCATCGGTCACGTAAAAGCCAAATGGCTGGCGGAACTGGTCCGGCAAGCAAAACCGCGCCTCGTGGTCGAATGCGGCACCGCCATCGGCTATTCGGGCCTCTGGATTGCGCGCGAGCTCAAGGCCGCCGGCAAGGGGAAACTCATCACCATCGAGATCAATCCGACAATCGCGAAGAGAGCTGAAGCGAACTTCCACAAGGCCGGCCTCGCGCAGTTCGTTGCCGTGAAGGTTGGCGATGCTCGGAAGCTCGTCAAAGAAATCGAAGGGCCGATAGACTTCGCCTTCATTGATTGCAATGCGCCGAACTATCTTCCTGTCTTCAAGGGGATGGAAAAGAATCTCGCTCCCGGCGCGACGGTGGTTGCGGACAACGTGGGCGTCTCGGCGCGGCAGTTGGGCGACTACCTCAAGCTGGTCCGCTCGAAATACCGAAGCCGCACCGAGTGGTTCGACGCCAATCTTCCCTGGGCAAAGCGAGACGCGATGGAAGTGACCATCGTCAAGGAGCCGCGAGGAAAACGCGACGGGAATGACTCTCCTCCCGGTTTCACGGCGATTTTCAACGGCAAGGATTTGACCGGCTGGTACGGCTTGGGCCACTTCGATCCCCGAAAACTGTGGGCCATGTCCCCAGAACAGCGAGCGAAGAAACGCGAAGCCGACATGGCGGGGTTCAAGGCACACTGGCGAGTCGAAAACGGCGAACTGGTTAACGACGGCGGGGGCCCCTACGCGGCCACCGAGAAGGAATTCGGCGACATTGAGTTGCTGCTTGACTACAAGACCGTCGCGAAGGCCGACAGCGGTATCTACCTCCGCGCCACGCCGCAAGTGCAGATTTGGGACTACACCAAGGAGGGCGGCAAATGGAACATTGGGGCCGACAAAGGCTCCGGCGGCCTTTGGAACAACAGCCCGGGGACGCCCGGCAAAGACCCGCTCGTACTGGCGGACAAACCATTCGGGCAGTGGAATCATTTCCGCATTCTCCAACTTGGCAGCCGCACCACCGTCTATCTGAACGACAAACTCGTTGTAAGTAATGCGATCATGGAAAACTATTGGGATCGCACCAAACCCCTCTTTCCCAAAGGCCCAATTCAGCTACAGACGCACGGCGGCGAAATCCGCTGGCGAAACATCTACCTCCGCGAAATCCCTTCCGATGAAGCCAACCGTCTTCTGCGCGGCAACGACGAGGGTTTCGAGTCCGTCTTTAACGACAAGGACTTCGAGGGTTGGGCCGGGCCAATCCAAAATTACCAAGTTAAGAACGGCGCGATAGCCTGCAAGAAAAACAAAGGCGGCACGATTTACACCAAAGGCGAATACTCCGACTTTGTCGTGCGGCTCGAAATCAAACTCCCGCCCGGCGGCAATAATGGGCTGGCGATACGTTATTCCGGTGCTGGCGATACGGCTTATAAGGGTGTGTGCGAATTGCAGGTGCTCGACAATACCGCGGCGGGATACGCCAAACTCGACCCCCGTCAGTTCCACGGGTCCGCTTATGGCATGGTGGCAGCGCACCGCGGCTATCTCCGTCCGGTGGGTGAATGGAATTACCAGGAAGTGACCGTCATAGGTTCAACGATCAAGGTTGAGCTGAACGGCACCGTTATCCTCGACACGGACTTGAGCAAGGTCAGCCAATACATGCACAACAGCGCGCACCCCGGCAAAAACCGCACTTCAGGCCATTTCGGTTTTGCTGGACACAGCGATCCGGTCATGTTCCGTAACATAGCCATCAAGCGATTGAAATGAACGTAGGGCCGCATCAAGCGACCTATCGCTTCGGCAATGGCGGCGGATTGTTCCAATGGGGGTTTCGCGGCGAGGGCGTTCGCTCGGCGGCTCACTCCACGCGGCGCCCGCTTCGTTACCGGCTGAACAAGCAATTAACAGGGCAACCTACCTTCAGGTTGCAATATCAACCAGACTCGTGCTGTGGCGCGCACCGCGATGGCAAAGAGGTCGCTCTGACGCGGGCATCCTGCCGGCAGATTCTCGACTGCTCAGCTTGCGCCAGCGGCTTGGCTGAGAATGGCGCCCAGAAGAATGACGACAACCGCGCCGGCGATCACAATCAGCTCTATTTTCACTTGCGAGGGCGTAGGCGCCAAGAGCCATGCCGTCTTCCATTCACTGGCTTTTTCGCGAGGGGACACATCTGCGGCGTCTGCCGGTGGGGCAGGTGGAGGTTGAGAGGCTTCTGCCCCTGGGATTTTCGCAAACGCATTGCGGAAATAGAGCAGGAGGACGGCTGCCGCGAGGACGACCTTGACAACGAGCAGAAGGATGTACCATCCCCTGGGAGGAGCGATGATAATATTGATGACCCCGGACGCGACGATGACCGCTGTGAGCAATACGGCGACCCAGCGGAAGCGAGCTCTGATGAAAAAAGAAACACGCTTCACCGTCGGCTCTTCGGCGTGGCGCGAGAGCGCCGGGCGCAACGCGAAAAACACGAAGGCCATCCCGCCCACCAGTATCGCCATCGAGGAAACATGTATCCAACGGACTACGATGATCAGCATTTCGTCACCTCATTTGTCTGAATGTCGCATCAGGCGCCATGACATCTATTCCACGGCGACGACTCGTTCGACTTCAGGGAGAGCTTCCTTCAGCAATCTCTCCACACCCATTTGAAGCGTCATCGCTGCGGCGGGACAACCGTGACACGCCCCAGTCAGCCGGACTTTCACAATGCCGCCTTCGACATCCACCAACTCGATGCCGCCCCCATCGGCTTGCAGAAGGGGCCGGATTTTGGAAGCAATAACCTCTTCGACCTTATCTCTCATATATCCCTCTCGCTTTGGATTATCTGACCCTGACCACCCCACTTTTTTAAGTTTAAACTGAACGCCAGCATATTTCAACCCTTTTCGTAATGCCTCACCTGCGGGTGGGACAGGGGCACCTGGCGCAAGACCAACGCGAAAGCATGAACATCCCGCGGGACGCGGGAAGCCGGGTTGGGGTGTGTCGTTCAGGGCGAAAAAAACAGCCGTCCCCCACGTGGCATCCCGCTGGAGGCGGGACCCGTGAAAATCATGAGCAAGATGCCCATGCCACCGCAGGCGAGCACGGGGTCCCTCCCATCTTCCTCACCGCGCCTTTGCGTTAAGCTCTCCCCCCTTCCTTGCGTTCCCCTCGAAATACGACCGCACCCGCAAAAACCGTTGACTTTCTTGCGTGCTGTGGTAGGTTCCGTTTGCGATCCCGAGGAGCGGTGCAGAAGGTATCAATCGGTTGCTGATTTTTCATTCGGCGAATAGAGAAAAGGGTAGTGAATAGCTCATGCTCGTGATCCCTGCCATAGACCTAATGGGAGGAAAATGCGTTCGCCTCCTTCGAGGGAAAGCCGAGACTAAGGTCGTTTATTCCGACGATCCGGTGGCGATTGCCCGGAAATGGGAATCTCTCGGAGCGGAGTTCCTGCATCTTGTGGACCTCGATGGCGCAATCGGGGGGAAGATTTCGAACCTTCGCTATGTGGAGGGTATCGTTCGGTCGGTCACCATCCCCGCGGAGTTCGGCGGCGGTGTGAGAAGCATAGAACAGATTTCGGAAGTTCTGCAGGCAGGCGCGCAACGCATCATCCTGGGAACGAAGGCGTGTCAGAGAGATTTCCTCGAGGGGGCGATTTCGGAGTTCGGGGAGAGGATTGCCGTTGGGATTGACGCTCGGGGTGGAATGGTGGCGGTGGAGGGTTGGACTCGCTCCACGAACTTGCGGGCTGTGGACTTCGCACGCCAGGTCGAAAAAATAGGCGTCAAGACTGTTATTTTCACCGACATCTCCGCCGATGGAACGCTAAAGGGGCCCAGCTTCACACGCATCGAGGAGTTGGCGAAAGCGGTCAGCATGGATATAATTGCTTCCGGCGGTGTGAGTTGTTTGGAGGACATTCGCAAGCTCACGGCCTACGAGGAGGACGGCGTGATTGGCGTCATCGTGGGAAAAGCTCTCTACGAGGGGACCGTTGACCTGTCGAAAGCTGTCCGGATAGGAAAAGAGGATTAGTCAAGGCAACGAGGAGGCAGGCGACTGGATAACGGTCGGCGACGCCGCGACCCCGGTTTACACAGTGAATTGATCTAAGAATAGACTCGTTGACCCGGTGAAATGAAAAAAGTTATCGCACAACGAAAAGAAGGAAGTGTGAGTGGTGCAGCAGCCAGGCCAAGCGCGCCGGGACTTACCTGTGTCATCCTCGTCTCGGCCTTTCTGTCTGTTTGCTCGCCGCCGGGCTGGACGTTCGCCGACGGTAAGGAACCGACTGAACGGGAGATCGTCAGGCGTGCAATACAGGAGAGGTCGTCAGATCCCTGGCCTCGCGGGAGCGGACACATCGTGCTGGCGATTCCCGGCAGCGAGCAAGCCAGCAAGGCCTATCATGAACAGGGCGGCAGCTTCAGTCCCGCTGTCGGCAGCTTTGGCGTTTCGATCTGGGTCAGCGAGCGGTTCGGTGCGCTTCGGGCTAGCAGCGATAGCATTCCGCTGGATGAGGTCCGGCAGCGGTTTGTCTGGCCCGACCCGAAAGGCATCCCGGCACTTGCCACGAAGACGCCTTACTATCAGGCTCAGTGGTCATGCTCCGGTCCGGGGCGTTGGGCGCTCGGTCTGAAGACACCGGAGAAATCCGATCTCACGCCGAAGGTCGTAATCCGGAGCGTCGGGCCGGCGGGTGGGCCAATCCGGTCGTTGGACTGGAACGGGGAGCGGCTGCTCGTCAATGGCTGGTGGTCGGTGAGCATCGAGCCGAAGCCTGCCGCATGCCATCTGACGCACGAAGGTGATGACGGCTGGATGACGGCCCGTCCGAAGCGGACGCGATGGAGCGGAGAGGATGGCTGGGGGTGCGCACGGTTCGACTTGGCTGAGGGGCACGCGTACAAGGTCGCGGTTCGGGACTCCCGACCCTCCACTGAGGGGCTGCTGCGTTTTCCGGGAACCTGTGCAAGGTTCAAAATGGAGCTTCCTGACGAGCGGTTTGTGGAGTGTCTGAATGCGCAGGTGGCTCACCTTATGATGGGCCTGATGGACCGGCGGACTCCTCCCGGCGACCCGACAAATTACCCCCTTGCGTGGCAGCGCGATGGCGCGTATGTCGTCGTTGCACTGGCTCGTGCCGGGCAACTGGGGGTGGCAAAGGAGCTGGCAACGTACTTTGCGGAGAACGATTTCTTTGGCGGATTCGGGTCGGAAGCGGATGCTCCCGGCCTCGGCATCTGGGCGGTGACGGAAACAGCGGTTCGATTGCGTCAACCGGAGTTTGACAGATGGTTGTGGCCGCACATTCGACGGAAAGCCGAGTTCATCCTGAGGATGCTCGCGACGGACAAGCCGATTCGCCGGCGATACGCCGGGCCGATCGTCCCGATGCACAGAAAGCGTAGCGATAATACTCTGGTCTGCGACCCAGCCCGCAGTGGGCTTGTTATCGGCAAAATGGACCATCACCGCCCTTTGCTTTACGTGAACGCTGTAAGCTATCTGGGTCTTGTTAAAGCCGCGGCGTTGGCCGAGCAGCTCGCCGAAACCGCAGACGCCGAGCGATGGCGTTCCCGTGCGGAGGGATTGAAGGGGGCGTGGCTCGCTGCTTTCAAGCCTCCCGAGTGGAACAACGAGCGAACGTACATTTGCGGGCTGTGGCCCTCGTGGGTGGTGGGTTCGGAGAAAGAGGCGTATCAGGACCGTCTCCGGTCACTCTGGGGCCCGGACGATGCGCCTCGAGGGGTGCAGGGCATTCCTTTGTGGACTTATTTCACTGTGGCTCAAACGCACCAGTGGCTCATGCTGGGCGGGCTAAATCATGTCTGGAAGAATCTTACCTGGTTTTGGGGCAATCAGGCATCGCCCGGTCTCTACACATGGTGGGAAGGAAGTGGCGAAGAGAATACGTTTCACCTATGGGAACATGTTCGTGGCTGGGTTAAGCCTCCCAACGTCACGCCCCATTACTGGACGGCGGCAGAGATGTTGCTGCTTCAAATTGACATGCTGACGTACCTGGACGAAGCAGCGACAAAACCGACGCTGGTCATCGGCGGCGGAATCCCGAAAGGATGGTTGGACAAGCCGATGAGCGTTCGCGGGCAGCCCGTGCAACTCGGCAAGGTTGATTGGACATGGAAAAACGGGATGATGTACGTGGTCGTCCGCGGCGCTCAATGTGACGTGCGCCTTGGACCCGCGTTCGATACGCAAACGGCGATTCGTGTCAAGTTCAGCCACCCGGAATGATTGGACAACTCCAAGATTGGCGTAGCGGGTTCTAATCAAGAAGAGACAGAGGATTTGAAATGGGATTTTTGGACGAATTGAAGTTTGATGGGAAGGGGCTTATCCCTGCAATTATTCAGGACTATCGCACGGGCAAGGTTCTGATGCTCGGCTACATGAAAAGGGAGGGAGTCGAGGAGACACTTCGGATAAACCGGCCCGTTTTCTGGAGCAGAAGCAGGCAGACCAGATGGGTGAAGGGGGAAACCTCCGGACATACGCAGGAGATGAAAGAGTTCCTGTACGATTGCGACGGGGATGCCCTTGTCATCAAAGTCGAGCAGAAGGGGCCCGCCTGTCATACGAACTACAGGTCGTGTTTCTATCGCAGAGTTTTCCCCGACGGGTCAGAGGAGATTGTTGAGGAAAAGCTTGAGGATTAGCCCCGAAGATGATGCCGCACGGGCGACGAGGGGCCATTCTCTGTCGCGCCCGGAGAAAGGGGAGAGAACATCTCCTCACTTTCGGCGATGACGGCGGCTCGGGAGGAATAGCATTGAGAGCAGTTGTTCAAAGGGTCAGTTCCGCGTCTGTAAACGTTGATGGGGAAGTCACCGGGCAAATAGGGTTCGGGATGCTCGTTTTGCTCGGCGTAACCCATTCGGACACGGAAGCGAATGCCGAGCGCCTGGCCGGCAAGCTGGCTTCGCTACGGTTTTTTCTGGACGATGCCGGAAAGATGAATCTGTCGTGCCTCGACGTCGGCGGGGAGGTGCTGGTCGTCTCCCAGTTCACTCTGTATGGCAACTGTCGAAAAGGCCGCAGGCCAAGTTACACGCACGCCGCCGAGCCGCAAAAAGCCGAGTGGCTCTACGAGTATTTCATTGAGAGAATGAAGAGCTTCCGGCTAAAGGTCGCCAGCGGAGTTTTCGGAGCGATGATGAAGGTGTCGCTGGTGAACGAAGGCCCAGTTACGTTGATTGTAGATGTTTAGCACTCGTCACAATTCCACTTCAATCGGGGGCGGGTCGTCGCGCTTCGCGGCGGCGGCTGCTTCATCTCTGCCGCGGGTTCGCGTTTTCCTTGCTTTTGCCGTGTCGTTTTCAGCAGCACTTGGCTGCGGGAACCAGGGAAAGTCCGCGGTGGTCAGAAGCTACGACGGCAATTTTCTCGTCGAGGCTCCGGAGGCTACAACTGCGGCCTCGGCAGCGAGTTTGGCAGAGCTGACGAGAAAAAAGGTCTTCAATCTCTTGGGACACGAGAGGCATTGGAAGCGGGCCGCGAGCATTCGCCTCCGTGTACGGAACAGGAAAACGCCGGGCGGCGAGATGCCGCTGTGGAGCATTTCCGTCGCCCGGAATACCTTCGCGAGATTAAAAGACGACGTCTATCCGAACAGAAGAAACGATGTCATGGTTCTTCAGCTCGTCGCGCTGTGCCTGGAGGATATTGCTCAAGCCGTTCCGCCAGAAAAAAGAGGACCGCCAGCGGTTGCGCTTCCCCCGTGGCTCTCGTGCGGGGTGGCTGAGAATCTCTCGCGGGAAAACGCCGCTCGCCTGCGGCGGTTTGTCAGCGATGTCGTTAGCAGCGGCAATTTCCTTCCCATCGAGGAGCTTTTTTCCCTCAAGAGCCTACCGGCCGACGAAGCCGAAAGAGAACTGTTCTTCAAGGAAAGCGGAAGCGTTGTGGACTTCCTGCTTCATCAAGAGGATGGCGATTCGAAGCTGCGGCGGGCCATTATGAGCTTCCGGGCCGAGCGCGATTTCGTCCGGGCTCTTCTGCTGGAGTTCGCGGAGGGTTTCGCCACGCTGGACCGACTTCAGGACAGATGGAAAGAGTTTGCCGTTGAGCGGGCTGAGCGGACTATCGGCGCGCCCAGGATGCTTCTTTCGGAAACAAAAGCATCCCTGGATCGCGTTCTAACTGTAACAATTCCGGTCATTGACAGGGATACCCTCCAGGAAAAAGTTCTCACAACTGATTTAAGGGGACTGTTTCGGCATCGGAACAAGCGTACGGTGCGGCGAATCGCCAGGGAGAAAGCGTCCGAGCTTTTCCAGCTCAGGCTGAGGGCCCGGCCCGAATATGCCACCATTCTTCAGGAGTATTCGCGGGCTCTTTCGGCGATAGGGAAGAATGACCGGAGGACGTTCAAAAGACACTTTTCTCTCGCCGAAGGGCTGAGAAAGAAATTGGAGAAGACCGCTGACTTCGAGGTTGAAAAGGCCGAGCATGTCAATACTGCTAACGAATGACGATGGCATTTACGCGGAGGGTCTTTCCGCCCTCCGAAAGGAGCTGAGTAAAATCGGCGAGATAGTGGTCTTCGCTCCCTCGCGGGAGAGAAGCGGAGTGGCTCACGCGGTGACCATTTCCCGTCCGGTCGCCGTCGAGAAAGTTATGCTCGACGGGACGACTGCCTACGCTGTTGACGGCACGCCCGTGGACTGCGTCAAAATCGCTGTCAAAGGTATGAGAGCAATCCGGCCCGACATCGTTTTTTCTGGAATCAACTTGGGCTCGAATGTGGGGATTGACGTCATCTATTCCGGGACAGTCTCCGCCGCCGTGGAGGCGGCAATCATGGGCATACCCGCCGTGGCAATCTCACTGGATTCGAGGGAGTCGCCGGACTTTTCATACGCGGCGAGATTTGCCGGGAAGCTTGCCGCAACTCTGCTCGAAGATCAGTTCCTTCCGGCGGGTGTTCTGCTGAACGTGAACGTGCCGGGCGTGCCGGAAGACCAAATTAAAGGCGTCGCCGTCACAAAGCAGTCAAGAAGCTCTTACGGGGAGCAGTTCGAGACTCAGGAAATCTCCCCCGACAAAGTGATTTTCACCCTCAGCGGTAAACGTGTTGACCTGTCGGAGCCTTCCGACGTTGATGTCACCGCGGTTTCCGACAACTACGTTTCCGTTACCCCTATTCACTTCGACCTGACCCATTATCCAAGCATCGAATCGCTTCTTCGCCGGAAAATCGAAAGATGAATCCCCTGCAACTCGCACGCTCTCAACTGACCAAGTGCTCCCGGTGCGGAAAGTGCCTCTCTGTCTGCCCGACATACCTGCTGACCACCGATGAGAAAAGAGTCGCCAGAGGGAGGGTCGCTCTCGCGGAAGCGGTGCTTTCGAGGGGACTGTTTTTCACGCCAAGACTCAAAGAGAGTATCCAATCGTGCCTGAAATGTCTGCGGTGCTCGTGGGCGTGTCCGAGCGGTGTTGATGTGCAGACGGTCATCACAGTCCTTCGCCGGCGAATGCCTCGGAAATACGGCCTCTCGCTCTGGAACAAGTTCGTCTTCAGATTCGTGTTGACCAGGCGAAAACTTATGGACCTCGTCGTCCGGCTGGCGTATCTGTTGCAGTTTCTTCTCCCGAGAAGGAAAGGGATGACCCGCCACATTCCCCTTCTGTTCAAAGGGCGAAGGCGAATCCCTCATGTCGCCTCTCGGACAGCTTTGCAGCGCTTCGGCTCCGACGGGCAAGCATCGGGAAAAGCAGTGTATCTCTTCGTCGGCTGCATGATGAACTACGCCTATCCGGAGATGATAGAATCCACAACCCGCGTTCTTCGGAAACTGGGATATTCAGTGGTCGTCCCGCGAGACCAGCTTTGTTGCGGAACGCCGGTGCTCTCACTCGGGGACATAAAGCAGGCGCGTCGGCTGGCGGAGCTCAATCTGCGAGCATTCGCGGGAGAGTTGCCGATTGTTGTCCCCTGCGCGAGCTGTGGCAAGACCCTCAAGGATGAGTACCCAAAGCTTCTCGGAGAGAAGGCGGAGCAATTCACTCGCAGGGTCTTCGGTTTCAGCGAATTCCTCGCAGGGCAGCTCAATAGAGAAATGGTCCCGCTCGATAAAGCGGTTCTCTACCACGACCCGTGTCATTTGAGGTATGGGCGAGACATCACCGAGCAGCCTCGGGCGGTGCTTCGCAGGGCAGCGAGGTATCTTCCATCGGAAGGAGAAGATTTCTGTTGCGGAATGGGCGGCTTGTTCAGCGTGCATCACTACGGCATGTCTTCGAGGATTGCGGAGAGAAAAGTCGAAGCGGTCCGAGGAGCGCCACGAGCCGACCTACTGGTGACGGAATGCCCCGGCTGCATTCTTCAGCTTCGTGACCAGCTCGCTCACGGAGGTATTGACCTGCCGGTCCATCATGTCGCGGACCTGCTCGCGGAGGCCCTTGAACGTCGCGATGAGTGAACACCACGGCGCTTCCACCGCTCTTACGGCAAGGGAGGGGTCTATGCGAGCCGCATCGGAACGCTCGCGGAGTGCATGAGTTAATGAAACTTCGAGCTGAAACGCGAGGAGCTAAATGTTCTTCGTTTCGACCACCCGGGTAGCTCACGTAAGCGGAGGCGTCTGAACACAGGCCGGAAAGACGGTTCTGAGAGAGCAGTCGGCAATGGTGGCGGCGGGAGCAGAATCTGCTTGCGAACCCGGACGAAGGAGTGCAGTGTCGCATCTTGGTTTTGGACGGGCAAAGGAGCGCGCCGCATCCACCAAAATATCGTCGCAAATGCTGCCCCATGCCGTTTTCTACCCCAGAATAACGCGGCCCGAACTGTGGGAGCGTTTGTGGCGAGAAGATTTCGAAAACCGCCCGGAAAACACCTAAAGTCACGGACAAAGCCTTCGCTCCGAGCGCAGAAAACAGGGACAGACCTCAATGCCTGTCCCTGCGCGACTTCAATTGGTAGCGGGGCTTGGATTCGAACCAACGACCTCCGGGTTATGAGTTCAACAACCTGCGATTCTGTAACTCTTTTGCCCGCTGCCGGTTATCACATAGGTGATTGTCTCGCCAGGCGTTACATAAATCTCCATGTTGAACATGTTGAACATGTTTCACGCGAAATTTGCTGCAATTTGCTGCAATCCTTTCCGTAATGCAAGGAAAAAATCAAAAACAGGGTAATGCCTCAGTTACCGGCGGCTGAGGGTGGAACCGCACAGTCCGCAGACCATGCAGAGAGGTTTACCTATCGCCTGCATCCTGTCCCGCCCCGCGTTCCGCGGGGGATGTTGGGGAACTCCCCTGCCCCTGCCGAGGGCGAGACGCCCTCGGGACTGCCCCGCCACGGCGGGGCGGCGTTACCTTAGTACAAGTGTTCGTAAATACGGCCACGTATTGTGGATGCAAAATCTTATGTGTTTCATGGCCTTTT
>Ga0315551_10001250_pt1 | contig 19411 bp, 15 predicted proteins | sample SalMarSW160290MG_FD_203678 | JGI IMG/M metagenome (GOLD analysis project Ga0315551, IMG submission 203678) | Salt marsh sediment microbial communities from the Plum Island Ecosystem LTER, Massachusetts, United States - Salt Marsh Sediment SW1602-90 ...
CTTCTTGTGAGATCTCTAAAGGCACAGCCTTTGAGGGCGGGTCAGGGTGGGAAGAGAAACACCTGCTAACATGGGGAGGGGTGGTAACTTCCCCCTGAGAAGAAATTGATAGAAGTATCACTTCTATAGGGTGGGAGGGTGGGAAGTACAACGCACTCTAAAAATCGGGCTAAACTTTCCCTTCCTTTAGAAACTTTTACCCCCAAAAAACCAAAAATTCCCTCCGCTCCGTAGCTAAAAAAACTTGTGATTATCCGGCGGTAATAGTAGAATAGAGGCGAGCACAGCCAGCAAGGGGGTTTATTGTCCCGGGTTGAAGTCTCCGTAAAGCCCAGCCTCCCCGACCCTCGGGGGGAATCGCTAAAAGCCGATATCCGCGACCTCGGCATTGGCACCGTCCAGCAAGTCAGGGTCAGCGATATCTATCTGCTGGAAGGGGATTTAAGCCGGAAAGAGCTGGAAACAATCTGCCGGCAGCTGCTGGCCGACCCCGTAATCGAACAGTATTCCACCGGAGAGCCACCCCCCACCCCACCCAATGCCCGCGCCGTTGAGGTTGCCTATAACCCCGGCGTTATGGACCCGGTAGAAGAAAGTGTCAGCAAGGGCATCGGCGACCTGGGTATAACCACCGTCACCTCGGTCAAGACGGCCAAGAGGTATTATCTTTCGGGCAAAATCTCCGCCGGCGATATTGAGCTTATCTCCACTAAACTGCTGGTCAACAGCGTAATTCAGCACGTGGTCACCGGCGGGGAAAAGGTGGCACTGCCCCCGGCCAGCTACAGCTTCTCTCTGGAAAAGGTTGAACTGCTCACCCTGGATGACGGCGGATTAACCAGGCTGGGGCGGGAAAAGCTGGAGCTAAACCTGGAAGAGATGAAGCAGATTCAGGGCTACTTCGCCAGGGTGGGGCGCAACCCCACCGATGTTGAATTGGAAACACTGGCGCAGACCTGGTCGGAGCACTGCAAGCACAAGACATTCAGTTCCCGAATAAAGCTGGGCGAAGAGATTATTGATAACCTGCTCAAGAGCACGGTGATGCGGGTGACCGAAAAGCTGGCCAAGCCCTGGTGCCTTTCCACCTTCAAAGACAACTCAGGGGTGATAGACTTTGACGGCCGCTACGCCCTCTGCTGTAAGGTTGAAACCCATAACCACCCCTCCGCCATCGAGCCCTACGGCGGGGCCTCAACCGGGCTGGGCGGGGTTATCCGCGACCCCCTGGGCACCGGATTAGGGTCAAAACCGATCGCCAACACCGATGTTTTCTGCTTTGCCCCCCCCGATTTCCCCCATGATAAATTACCCCCCGGCATCCTACACCCCCGCCGTATTCTCAAAGGGGTAAGGGCCGGGGTGGCCGACTACGGTAATAGAATGGGCATCCCCACCGTCAACGGGGCTATCCTCTTTGACGAAAGGTATCTGGGCAATCCGGTGGTGATGTGCGGAACTATAGGCATCATGCCCAAAGAGGCGGCCCAGATGGGCCAGCAAAAGCCCGGCGATCTGGTGGTGGTGGTCGGGGGCAGGACGGGGCGGGACGGCATTCACGGCGTCACCTTCGCCTCGGCGCTGCTCACCGGCGAATCCGAAGAAGTATCGGCCAGCTCGGTACAGATCGGCAACGCCATTACCGAAAAGAAGATGATTGACGTCCTGCTGGTAGCCAGGGAGCGGGGCTTATACCGGCGCATCACCGACTGCGGCGGCGGCGGGCTCTCCTCGGCGGTAGGTGAAATGGCCGCCGAAACTGGCGTAAAGGTAAATCTGGAAAAGGTCCCCTTAAAATACTCCGGCCTCTCTTACCGTGAGATATGGCTCTCCGAATCTCAGGAGAGGATGCTGCTGGCGGTGCCCCCGGAATCGGTTAAAGAGCTGATTGAGCTTTTTGCCAGCGAGGATGTCGAGGCCACCGTCATCGGCCAGTTCACCAGTGACAGGCGGCTTAAGCTCTTATACCAGGACAACCTGGTCTGCGACCTTGATATGGAATTTCTCCACCACGGCCTGCCCCAGTCGGAACGGAAGGCGACCTGGCAGCCAGCCCAACACCCCGAACCCGACTTCGCCGAGCCAGCTGACCTGAGTGAAGACCTGAAAAAGATTTTAGGCTCGTGGAACGTCTGCAGCAAGGAGTGGGTCATCCGCCAGTACGACCACGAGGTACAGGGGGGCAGTGTTCTCAAGCCCCTATTAGGCATAAACAACGACGGCCCCGGCGATGCCGCCATCGTCCGCCCCCTGCTCAACTCCGATATGGGCGTAATCATCGCCAACGGCATCAACCCCAAGTACGGGGATATAGACCCCTACTGGATGGCGGCTTCGGCGGTAGATGAGGCGCTGCGACAGATTATTGCCGTCGGCGGCAATCTTAAAAGAGTGGCCCTGCTGGACAACTTCAGCTGGGGCAACCCGGAAAAGCCCGACCGCCTCGGCGGCCTGGTGCGGGCGGCCCAGGGCTGCGCCGATATCGCCCTGGCCTACGGGGCGCCCTTTATTTCGGGCAAGGACAGCCTCTACAACGAATACCAGACGGGAAAGGAAAGCATCTGTATTCCCCCCACCCTGCTCATCTCGGCCATGGCGGTGATGGCAGACGTCTCCAAAGCAGTCTCGATGGACTGCAAGCAAGCGGGCAATCTTATCTATACCGTCGGAGCGACATACGATGAACTGGGCGGCTCGCACTACTACCATATTCACGGCGCTACGGGCAGCAAGGTACCCAGGGTCAACCCGGAAAAGGGCAAGAAGCTGATGGACAATTTAAGCGCCGCCATGGAGAAGGGACTGGTAAAGGCCTGTCACGACCTGAGCGAAGGCGGCATCGGGGTGGCGGCGGCGGAGATGGCTTTTGCCGGGGGGCTGGGGATAACGCTACACCTGGGCAAAGCACCCCTGGGCGAAGACATTACCAGAAATGACAATATAATTTTCTCCGAATCAAATACCCGCTTCCTGGTGGAGGTAGCCCCCCAGGATAAGCAACGCTTTGAGCAGGCAATGAAAGGGGTAGACCTGGCCGCCGTCGGCGAGGTAACCCAAGACGATAAGCTTGAAATCTATGGCATCAACGGGAAAAAGGTGGTCTCAGCCCCCATAGCCGAACTAAAGGGGGCCTGGCAGCAGCCGCTGGGCTGGTAGATATGGCCAAAGTAAAGACCTTAATCTTAAGGGCGCCGGGGACAAACTGTGACGGGGAAACGACCTTTGCCTTTGAGCAGGCTGGCTCGGCGGTGGATTCGGCGCATATTAACCAGCTCGTCCGGCGGGGCAAGCTTATCGCCGACTACCAGATACTGGTAATACCCGGCGGCTTTACCTACGGCGACGATATTTCGGGGGGCAAAATCCTGGCCAATGAGCTAAAACTAAAGCTGGGCGAAGATATCAAGAGATTCGTCGAACGGGGCGGGTTAATTTTAGGCATCTGCAACGGCTTCCAGGTGCTGGTGAAGGCGGGTATTCTGCCGCCGGTAGCCGACGGCCAGCGCCTGACCCTGTCCGGCAACGACTCCAACCGCTTTGAGTGCCGCTGGGTCTATCTGCAAATAGACCAGAAAAGCCCCTGTATCTTCACCAAGGGAATCAGCGCCATGTACCTGCCCATAGCCCACGGCGAGGGCAAGATAACGGCGGAAAAAGAAACGCTGGAGGGACTGAACGTGGTGGCGCGCTACGCCGATGCTAAAGGCGATACTAAAGCCGGCTATCCCTGCAATCCCAACGGCTCGGTGGATAACATCGCCGGCATCTGTGACGCCACCGGGCGTATTTTCTCCCTTATGCCCCACCCGGAGCGATTTATCAGCTGGACCCAGCACCCGCGCTGGACCAGGGAAGCGCCGAGGCGGCACGGGGACGGGCTGGGCATTTTCTTAAACGCCGTGGACTGGGTCAAGCGCAGCTAAAAAACCTATGAGCTATATTTCATCCTGGAGCGGGGGCAAGGACAGCTGTTTGGCCGCCTATCTGGCGCTCGGTCAGGGATACAATATCTCTCATCTGGTAAATTTTATTTCTCAAGAATTTAAGCGGGTAAGCTTCCACGGCACTGAAGCCAGGCTGATTCAACTACAAAGCCAGGCTATCGGCATCCCTCTGCTGCAGAAACAGACCACCTGGGAAGAATACGAGTTGGAGTTCAAAGAGGCGGTGCGGAGCCTGCTCCCCCGGGGTATCAAGGGGATGGTCTTCGGCGATATCTACCTCGATGAGCATAAAGAATGGGTAGAAAGGGTCTGTGGTGAACTGGGGATTAAAGCTATTGAACCGCTCTGGAATAAAGATACGGAAGAGGTCTTGGCCAGCTTTATTGATGCTGGCTTTGAGGCCATTATCGTTAGCGCCCAGGCCGAGCTAATTGACGAGGGCTGGGTTGGACAGCGTCTGGACAGGAAGTTCCTGAGCCATTTGAAAGCCAGAAATGTTGACCTCTGCGGTGAGAACGGGGAATACCATACCCTGGTGGTAAACGGCCCCCTGTTCAAGAGAAGCATCGAGATAATAGAGAGTAAAACTATCAACTGGGACAACCGCTGGTTGCTGGATACCGTTAAATACCGGCTGGCGTAAGGAATAAAAGAAAAGGGGCCGGGATTTCATCCCGGCCCCTTTTTTACTATCTAGAAAGATACCTGGGGTAGTTCCGCCTGGGCTTTTCTTACTTCTTCCTCAGGATAAGCGTAATCCACCAGTTCACCCGACAGGTATTTCTCGTAGGCCGACAGGTCAAAGTGCCCGTGCCCGCTATGGGCAATCAGGATGGTCTTGGATTTACCCTCTTGCTTGCACTTAAGGGCCTCGTCAATAGCTACCTTAAGGTCGTGGCATGGCTCAGGACCGGTGATAATACCCTCGGTGCGGGCAAACTGTACCCCGGCCTCAAAGACCTTGGTCTGAGGTTCAGCCTGGGCTTCAATCAGGCCCAGCCTATGGAGGTGGCAGATGATGGGCGCCATGCCGTGGTAGCGCAGTCCGCCGGCGTGAATTGGGGGCGGCACAAAGGTATGCCCCAGGGTATACATCTTGAGCAGAGGAGTAAGGCCAACCAGGTCGCCAAAGTCATAGGTATATAAGCCCTTGGTTACGGTAGGACAGCTTTCCGGCTCAACGCAGATGATGCGCAAATCTTTCTTCTTGCCGCTAATCTTATCCCGAATCCAGGGCAGGAACTGCCCAGCGAAGTTGGAGCCGCCGCCGATGCAGCCGACGATGATATCGGGGTAGGCATCGGCCATCTCCATCTGCTTGCGGGTCTCCTCGCCGACAATGGTCTGGTGAAGCAGGACATGGTTGAGCACGCTGCCCAGGGAGTAGTGGGTGTCTTCACGGCTTACGGCATCCTCCACCGCCTCGCTGATAGCCAGACCCAGGCTACCGGGGCAGTCAGGCCATTTGGCCAGCATATCCCGACCCGCCTTGGTATCCGGGCTGGGGCTGGGGACACAATTAGCCCCCCAGACCTCCATGGCGATGCGCCGGTAGGGCTTCTGGTCATAGCTAATTCTGACCATATAGACCTTAATCTCTATATCGAAGAGGGCGCCGGCCAAGGCCAGAGCGCTGCCCCACTGCCCGGCGCCGGTCTCGGTGGCTATACGCTTGATGCCTTCCTGCTTGTTGTAGTAGGCCTGGGCGACAGCGGTGTTGGGCTTATGGCTGCCCGCCTGGTTGGTCCCCTCGTATTTATAGAAAATCTTGGCGGGCGTATCCAGGGCTTTCTCCAGCTGGTAGGCCCGGTGCAATACCGTTGGTCTCCAGGTGCGGTAAATCTCCAGCACCTCGTCGGGGATTTCAATCCAGCGCTCAGTGCTCACCTCCTGCATAATAAGCCCCATAGGAAACAGGGGCGCCAGGTCATCGGGAGTTACCGGCTTTCCCGTGCCCGGGTGCAGCACTGGCGGCAGCGGCTCGGGCAAATCAGCCTGGATATTATACCAGTGGGTGGGCATGTCCTTCTGGTCGAGAAAATACATTGCTCTGTTAAACTTTTTGGCCATTTTTCCTCCTTTGATTTCGGGGTTCTAGTTTATTTAAAAACCTTGTGCATTTTAAGGGGCATTTGATGCCGATAATACAACCTGCGGCACCTGACTGTCAAGCCCAAAGCAATCCAGGGTCGATAGCGGTTGCATAGACAGGCTCACTGGCCTATAATTTGCACTGACGGCGATGACAAACACTGAGGAAAAGACAAAAATTACAGAGCAGACCAGGCGCATCTTAAACCGCCTTAACCGCAAAAGAGGCAACCTTATCCCCACCCTGCAGAAGGTGCAGGAAGAGCTGGGCTACCTGCCCCGCGAATCCATGCTGGAGGTCGCCCGATTTCTGGATATACCGGAGATAGACGTCTACGGCGTGGTCACCTTTTACAACCAGTTCCGGCTCAACCCCCCGGGAAAGCACTCGATAAGGGTATGCCTGGGCACCGCCTGCCATATGAAGGGTGGTTATATAACGTTGGACGCCTGGAAGAGACGGCTTAAAATTGACCGGGGGCAAACCACCGCCGACCGCGAGTTTGACCTGGATACGGTAGCCTGCGTCGGCTGCTGCGTCATGGCGCCGGTAACCGTGGTCGATGACAAGCCCGAGGCTAAGGTGGAGCCGACCAAGGTAGACGGTATTCTTCTCTCATTCGAGCGGGAGAGGGAGAGGCGGGGCAAAGAGAAACGGTGAAAGCAACCGGGCTTCCAAGTGTAGCCTCGACTTTCCAGAAGATAAAGAGCCAGGCCGAACTACGCTGGCAGGGGCTTCAACGCCGCCAGGCGGTAATCATGGTCGGCGCCGCCACCTGCGGCCGCGCCGCCGGGGCGCTTGGGGTGCTCCGGGCGTTCAAGAACGAGCTTAAAAAGCAAAAACTGGACTGCCCCGTGATAGAAGTCGGCTGCATGGGGCACTGCTACGCCGAGCCGATAGCTATCATCAGCAAGCCGGGTTATCCTCCCGTCGTCTACCAGCAGGTCAACCCGGTGATTGCCAAGAGGCTGGTCAGGGAGTTTATCCTGGGCGACGACCCCTGCCTGGATTTCGTCCTGGGCGCTCTGGAAGCCAGTGACCTTGTCCCCAGCCTGGCCGATTTCCCCCGCGCCAAATTTGAACAAAAAGTCATCCTCAAGAACTGCGGACACATCGACCCGGAAGATATAGACCACTATATCGCCGGCGGCGGCTATGCGGCTCTGGTAAAAGCACTCCAGCTAAAGCCGCAAAAGGTCATAGAAGAGGTCAAAAAATCGGGTTTGAGGGGCCGGGGCGGGGCCGGCTTTGCCACCGGGGAGAAGTGGTCAACCTGCCGTAATGCCCCCGGTAAGCCCAGGTATGTTATCTGCAACGGCGACGAAGGCGACCCCGGCGCCTTCATGGACCGGGCTATCCTGGAAAGCGACCCCCATTCCGTAATTGAGGGGATGCTCATTGCCGGCTACGCCGTCGGCGCTCATTACGGCTATATCTATGTCCGCGCCGAATACCCACTGGCGGTCAAGCGGGCGCGGCTGGCTTTAAAACAGGCAAAAAAGCTGAACCTGCTGGGCAAAAATATACTGGGCAGCGATTTCAGCTTTGATATAAAACTGTTTCAGGGCTCGGGCGCCTTCGTCTGCGGCGAAGAAACCGCCCTTATCGCCTCGCTGGAGGGGAAAGCGGGCACCCCCAGCCACCGCCCCCCCTATCCGGCAGTAAGCGGCCTGAACGGCAAGCCCACCCTCATCAACAATGTCAAGACGCTGGCTTTTATCCGCCACATAATCGATAAGGGAGCTAAATGGTTTACCGGCATCGGCACTAAAAACAGCCCCGGCACCGCCGTTTTCGCCCTGGCCGGCAAGGTGGTCAACACCGGGCTTATTGAAGTGCCCATGGGCACCACCCTGCGCCAGGTTATCTTTGACGTGGGCAGCGGCATTCCCGGCGGCAAGCCTTTCAAGGCGGTGCAGATAGGCGGCCCCTCCGGCGGCTGCCTGCCCGAATCGGCGCTGGATTTGCCCATTGACTTTGACTCCCTGACCGAGGCCGGGGCGATGATGGGCTCCGGGGGCATGATTGTCCTTGACGAGGACGACTGCATGGTGGAGATAGCCCGCTACTTTCTGGAGTTCACCCAGCGCGAGTCCTGCGGCAAGTGTACTTTTTGCCGCCTGGGGACAAAGCAGATGCTGGAAACTTTGAGCGAATTTACCCGGGGCAAAGGGGAAATCAAAGACCTGGATACCCTCACCGAACTGGCTGAAGATATTAAGGCGGGCTCGCTCTGCGGGCTGGGCAGGACGGCGCCCAACCCGGTGCTGACCAACCTGCGCTACTTCCGCGACGAGTACGAGGCCCACATCAGGGAGGGCCGGTGCCCGGCGCTGATGTGCCAGGAGCTTATCGCCTACTACATCATACCGGACAAGTGCGAGCTTACCTGTGACGCCTGCGTCGGTACCTGCACCGTGGAAGCCATATCCAGCCACCCCAAGAAGAGATATAAAATCATCGACCAAGAGAAGTGCGTCAAGTGCGGTACCTGTCTCACCGCCTGCCCGCCGCAGTATAACGCCGTAGTCAAGCTGTCGCCGCCCAGTGAGGTACCAAAATGAAAACGGTATCTTTAACCATTGACGGCAAGGAAATAAAAGCCCCTGAAGGGGAAAAAGTCCTCTGGGCGGCGCTAAATAATGGCATCTATATACCCCATCTCTGCGCCCGCCATGAAACTTTAGCTCCGGACGCCTCCTGCCGTCTGTGCTGGGTGGAGATAGAGGGCCAGAGCCGGCCGGTCACCGCCTGCACCGAAACGGTAGAGAATGGCATGGCGGTAAAAACCAGGGGTGAGGCGGCTCTAAGGCTGGCGCGCACTGCTTTGGAGTTGCTTTTAACCAGCAACGAGGTGGACTGCGCCCACTGCGCCAAGAGCGGCGCCTGCGAGCTGCAAAAGATAGCCGCCCACCTCAAGGTAAGCCTCAAGAACCGGCGTTTTAGGAAAATTCCGCGCAACCTGCCGGTGGACTCCAGCAGCCCGCTCTTTATCTACGACCCCAACAAGTGCGTGCTCTGCGGCCAGTGCATCTGGGTCTGCCGAAAGCGTCTGGGCATCGGCGCCCTTGGCTTTGCCCACCGGGGCTTTAACCGCAGAATGACCACCTTCGGCGATGAACCTATCGGCCAGACGGAATGCTCTGAGTGCCGTGACTGCGTAAATATCTGCCCCACCGGCGCCCTCTGCTTCAAGTAAGCAGCGTTAAATCAGACCCCGGCCAGCTCCCGCCCCGTTTCCAGCAGCTTTTCCACCCGTGTCAGGCTGTCGCTTTCGGCATAGATACGGAGCACCGGCTCGGTGCCGGAGAACCGGATGAGCAGCCAGCTGGTATCGGCCAGAGTAAGATGAAAGCCGTCGGTAGTGTTTACCTTTGCCACCTCAACCCCGCCAATAGATTGGGGCAGATTACCGCCGACCCGCTTGATTATCGTCTGGCGCTGGTCTTCGGGGAAGCTTAAATCCCGGCGCTGGTAATAGTGAGGGCCGACTTTACTGAAAAGATAGTCCAGCAGCTGCGAAGGCGTCTTGCCGGTCTGGAGCATAAAGTCCAGGAAATAAAGGCCGGCCAGTATGCCGTCCCGCTCCCGCATATGCTCACGGAAGCCGTAGCCCCCACTCTCCTCCCCCCCGACGAAGGCATTTTTCGCCAGCATTTCCTCGGCAACATATTTAAAGCCCACCGGCACCACATAAACGGGCAGCTTATATATTTCGCCCAGGCGGTCAATCATGGTGGTGCTGGTGATCGTCCTGACTAAAGCCCCCCGCTGCCCCCGAATCTCAAGCAGGTAGAGGCAGAGCAGGGCAAAGACCTGTAGCTGAGTGAGGAACTGGCCTTTCTCATCAATAATGCCGAGGCGGTCGGCATCGCCGTCGGTAGCCAGGCCGACGTCCGCCTTCTGCTCTTTGACGGTTGCCGATAGCCTAGCCAGGTTAGCCGCAATCGGCTCGGGCTGTATTCCGCCGAACTGAGGGTCACGCTCGCCGTTTATCTCGGTAAGCTGGAGGGATTCCCCGCTTAAAAGCCGGTTGAAATAACCAATGCCGGCCCCGTACATGGGGTCGGTAATTACTTTGAGCTTGGCCTGCCGCAGCCGCTCCAGGTCAACGAGCTTGCCTATCTGCTGAATATACATAGGGGCGAGGTCAAGGTACTCTATTACCCCCCGGTCTAACGCCTCAGATAGCGGCAGGCGCTCTATTTTACCGGTAGCCAGGGCACGGGCGATAAGCTTTTCTATCTCAACGGTAACCCCGGTTGAGGCGCTGGCGCCCTCTTCCGTCTTGAACTTAAAGCCGTTCCATTGCGCCGGGTTATGGCTGGCGGTGATGACGATAGCCCCACCCACCCCCTTCTCGATAACTCCGTAGCTTATCACCGGCGTGGGGGTAGCTTTGGGACAAAGGTAGACCTTTATTCCGTTAGCAGCAGCGACTTCAGCAGCGGCGGCGGCAAAGTCCTCCGAGGCCAGGCGGGTGTCGTAGCCGATTATCAATCCTCTATCGGCCAGCTCCGCCTTTTTGAGGTAGTCGGCCACGCCCTGAGCGCAGGCACGCACGTTATCCGGGGTAAAGTCCTGGCCGATAATTCCCCGCCAGCCGTCGGTGCCGAATTTTATGGGATTACTGGTCAACCCCATCCCCTTTTTTAACGGTTCTTTTTCTTCCCCACCCCGTTTTATATCTTTACCCACCCGGCCACCCTTTAAGGTAACGAGCTAAAGCCTTTTTATCCCCACCCCTCTTTTAACAGTTCTTTTTCTTCCCATACCCACCCGCCCAAAAGGTTTCACTTCTTTGCATCTCTTTAACCCCACCCCCCATGTGGGAGAGATAATTGCTTCTCTTTAACCCTACCCCCCAAGAAGAAATTGATAGAAGTATCACTTCTGTAGGGCGGGAGGGTGGGAAGTAAAACGCACTTTAAAAATCGGGTTACCCTTGTTACTACTCCCCCGCCTCTTTTTTCAATATCTCCGCCTTATCGGTCTTTTCCCAGGGGAGGTTGAGGTCGTCGCGGCCGAAGTGGCCGTAGCAGGCGGTCTGCCTATAAATCGGGCGGCGGAGGTCAAGGTAGCGGATTATAGCCTCCGGCCTGAGGTCGAAGTGCTTATCTATCAGCCTGAGCAAGACCCTGTAATCAACCTTGCCGGTGCCGAAGGTTTCCAGAGAAACAGACAGTGGGCGGGCAACGCCGATTGAATAGGCAATCTGGATTTCCAGCCGCTCGGCCAGGCCGGCGGCGACTATATTCTTGGCTATGTAGCGGGCCATGTAGGCCGCCGAGCGGTCAACTTTAGTAGGGTCTTTACCCGAAAAAGCGCCGCCGCCGTGGCGGGCCACGCCGCCATAGGTATCTACCAGCAGCTTGCGGCCGGTAAAGCCGGTATCGGATACCGGCCCGCCCATCACGAAGCGCCCGGTGGCATTAACATAGAACTTGGTCTTGTCATCTATGAAAGAAGCCGGGATAACGGCTTTAACCACCTGCTTCATGATATCCTGTTCAATTTTAGGCTGGCTGACATCGGGGTTGTGCTGGGCACCTATCACGACGCTGTCTATGCGCCGGGGGGTGCCGTTAGAGTACTCCACGGTTACCTGCGATTTGCCGTCGGGGCGGAGGTAGGCAAGGGTGCCGTCCTTCCTCACCCGGGCCAGGCGCCGGCAGAGCTTGTGTGCCAGGGAGATAGGCAGGGGCATAAGCTCCGGCGTCTCATTACAGGCAAAGCCGACCATCATCCCCTGGTCGCCGGCACCAATCTCGTCCAGTTCGTTGCCCGAAGCCGCCTTGGCCTCCCTCGATTTATCCACCCCCAGTGCGATGTCGGGGGACTGCTCCTTGATAGATACCATCACCCCGCAGGACTGGTAGTCAAAACCGTATTCGGGGTAGCTGTAGCCCACATCACGCACCACCTCCCTCACCACATGGGGGATTTCAACATAGCATTTGGTGGTAATCTCACCCAGCACCATTACCAGGCCGTTGGTTACCGCCGTCTCGCAGGCAACCCGGGCGTAGGGGTCTTCTTTTAAAATAGTGTCGAGGATGGCATCCGATATCTGGTCACAGAGCTTATCGGGGTGCCCCTCGGTAACCGATTCCGAAGTTAGCATATAGGCTGGCGAACTACTAAAGCTGCTTGGCATTTTGTCTCCTTCTAGGTACCCTGCTCCCAACTGGTGAGGTATTTTTTCTGCTCCGGGGTCAGCTGGTCGATAGTGATGCCCATGGACTGGAGTTTCAAGCGGGCTACCTGTTTATCTATCTCTTCGGGCACGGGGTGAACCCTAATATCCAGGCCGCCCCGGTTTTTCACCATGTACTCCAGGCAGAGGGCCTGGTTGGCAAAGCTCATGTCCATGACGCTGGCGGGGTGCCCTTCGGCGGCGGACAGGTTAACCAGCCTGCCCTCGGCCAGCAGATTGAGGCGCCGGCCATCCTTTAAAGTATACTCGCCAACTAGCGGTCTTATCTGGCGCTTACTCCTGGCCATGCTCTCCAGGAGGGGAATATTTATCTCCACGTTAAAATGCCCGCTGTTGGCGATGATAGCGCCGTCCTTCATCACATCCAGGGAGGCTTTATCGATGACATTTATATCGCCGGTAATGGTTATGAAGATATCGCCCAGCCTGGCGGCCTCGGCGATGGGCATCACCCGGTAGCCGTCCATGACCGCCTCCAGGGCACGCACCGGCTCAACCTCGGCCACGATTACCTGCGAGCCCAGCCCCTTGGCCCTCAGGGCGACGCCGTGCCCGCACCAGCCGTAGCCGCAGACCACCACTTTTTTCCCCGCCCAGAGGATATTGGTGGCCCGGGTGATACCGTCAATGGTGCTCTGGCCGGTGCCGTATCTATTATCAAACAGGTACTTGGTCTGGGCGTCGTTGACAGCTATTATGGGGTACTTTAGCTTCCCCGCCCCCTCCAGGCTGCGCAGGCGGATAACACCGGTGGTAGTCTCCTCGGTCCCGCCGATGACATCAGCCATTAAGTCAGCCCGTTTGGTGTGCAGGGTGGCCACCAGGTCGGCGCCGTCGTCAACGGTGAGCTGGGGTCTATTATCCAGGGCGGTGTTGATGTGCTTGTAATAGGTCTCATCATCCTCCCCCCTGATGGCGTTAACCGGTATGCCGTATTCCACCAGAGCGGCGGTGACATCGTCCTGGGTGCTCAAGGGGTTGGAGGCACAGAGGATAACATCGGCCCCGCCCTCTTTCAGAGCCAGCGCCAGGTTGGCCGTCTCGGTGGTGATATGGAGGCAGCCCGAAATCCGGATGCCTTTCAGCGGCTTCTCTTTGGCAAAGCGCTCCCCGATTATCTTGATTACCGGCATCTCGCGGGCAGCCCACTCTATACGCTGCTTACCGGCTCCGGCCAGTGAAGGGTCTTTTATATCGTAATTTTTCAACCTCGCCCCCCTCAATATATCTTATCTAAAATCTGCTTTATATTCTCCGCCAAAGGCTTGGAGGTGTCAATTATAGCATGTTTTTGGGGTGATGCCTCCACCGCCTCAAAGGCTTCTTTCTGCGGCCGGTAAATCTCCCACCGCCCGTCTGAAACCGAGCCCTCTTTTAGCCGCCGCGCCAGGCGCTTTTTAATATTCGCCTCGTCTAAAGTGCACTCTATGATAAAAAAGTCGGCGCCGGCCTCTTCGGCAAGCTCTTTGGCCTTTAGTCTCTCCTCAGCCCGGATAAAAGAAGCGTCCAGAACCACCGAGCCTCCTTCACCCAGAATATCCCCCGCCCCGGAGAATATCTTATCATAAGTCCTGCGGGAAAGCTCCGCCGAGTAAATCCCGCCATCGAACCCCTCAAAACGGTGCTCGGTCAGGGGGATGCCGGCCAGTTGTTTTCGGGTGATATCCGAGGCTATAACCGCCAGCCCCAGCCTCCCCGCCAGGGCTCTAGCCAGGGTAGTCTTGCCCGTCCCCACCAGCCCCACCGTGATAAATAGCATTGGTTTAGCCCTAGTGTAGGCGCGGGCTAAATCAAAGTAGCTGGCGGCTATCTCAAGTGTCTTTTCCTTTTCCCCTTTTGAGATATAGGGGTCGTCCAGCTTAAAGCTCTCGACTTTCCCCCTCACGTAAGCTCGGTAGCATTTATAAAAGCCGAGCAGCTTTACCATCTCCCTATCCCCGCTCTCATCCACATAGGCCTTTACCAGAGTGCGGGAGAGGTCGGCCCGCCCGTAGTGGTCCAGGTCCATGGCCAGGAAGGCCATCTCCGAGGCGACATCAGAGTACCGGAAGCGGTCATTAAATTCTATGCAGTCGTAGATGCAGATGCCGTCGCTGAAGCAGATATGGGCGGCGTGGAGGTCGCCGTGGCAGTCCCTGATTCGGCCTTCTTTTATCCGCTTATTAAATAAGAGGGTGTTATTCTCTATAACACTATCGGTGTAGTCCTTGATATGCCGGTAGCTATCTTCAGAAATAGTCCTGCCGATGTATTTTTCTGTCTGGCTGAAGTTCTCGTCGGTGTTGCGGGTGATGGCTTTAATTTCGCCAAAGGCGCTGATTTCGGCGTTAGTTTCCGCCTTTTGGTGAAACGCCGCCAGCTTTTTCACCACCCCGGTTATCATCTCCGCCGATACCCCATCATTAGCCAAAAGCACATTCATCATCGCTTTTTGGGGCAGGCGGCGCATCTTGACGGCGTACTCTATGGTTTCCCCTCTCCCCCCTATACGAATAGCCCCATTATCCCGGGTTACGGGCACCACCCCCAGATAGGCATCGGGGCAGAGGCGGCGGTTAAGCTCAATCTCTTTCCGGCAAAAGAACCGGCGTTTTTCCAGCGTGGTATAGTCCAGAAAGCCCAGGTCCACCGCCTTCTTCACCTTATAGACAAATTCTTTGGTGAGGAAGACGAAGGACATCTGGGTCTGCATCAGCTCTATCTTTCCCGCGGCTTCGGGATAGGCTTCGGGCTCTAGTAGTGCTTTAACCAGTTCCGGTAGCATCAGAGTTTATTAATCCCCTCCCCCGCTTCTAACGGTTCTTTTTCTTCCCATACCCACCCGCCCAAAAGGGCTCTGCCCTCTTAGACTCTCCTTCCCCACCCCCTGTCTTAAGGAGTTTTAAAGAGGTTTGACCTCTATAGGGTGGGAGGGTGGGAAAGTAATACGTACTCTAAAAATCGGGCTGGACTTCCCTTTCTCCACATTTTTTTATCTTTTCCCCTGTTAAGAAATGAATAAGGGTATCATAGCTACCACAATAACTGCGGCAAACCCCAGTCCAACCAGAATCCACCACCGGCCCAGCCCTCTGAAATGCCGAGCAATCGACTTCCAATTGAGTCCTACATGGACAAAAACAAGAACACCGAAAATACAGGCATTGATGACGTGAGGGGGATAAAAAAACGTATTGGCGGGAGGGAAGAGCTTCTGTATGCCGCTTACCAACATGGCTAAACCGAAGATAACCATAGCAATGCCGATGCCACGCTTCATAGAAACCCCCTAACTAATTATTTTAGTAGAAGTATCCCGTTCTTCAACCAATAAGTCAATCCTGCCAGGCCACCTCACCACCGATAATAGTCATCTCCACCCGGATATCTTTAATCAGCTCCGGCGGCGATTTTAAGGGGTCGGCGCTTAAAATCACCATGTCCGCCAGCTTACCCGGAGATATAGCGCCCTTTATATCCTCCTCAAACGATGTGTAGGCGGCACCGGTGGTATACATCGCCAGCGCCTGCTGCGGTGAGACGGCTTCCTGCGGTAACACCTCCTGCCCCGATTCCGCCCGCCGGGTGACGGCGGCGTATATTCCTACCAATGGATTATCCGGGACCACCGGCGCATCCGAGCTGGCGGCAACCACCAGGCCAGCGTCAAGGAAAGATTTTATCCGGTAAAGCCACCGCTGCCGTTCGGGAGGGAGGGTAGCCAGGTATCTCTCCCCGCTGTAGTAAATAAACGGCGGCTGGGTGACCACCATAGCTTTAATATGCTTTAGCCGCTCCAGTAGCTCAGGCGGGCACTCGGAAACGTGCTCCAGGCGGTGCCGCCGCCCAACCACAGAAGACTCGCCGGCGATATATTCTAAGGCAGTGATAGCCGCCGCCACCGTGCCCGGCTCAACGCAGTGGATAGCTAGCTGAAAACCGGCCCGGTGAGCATCTAACGCCTGCCTGTTTAACTTCTCCTGCGGCGGCTGCAGCTTTCCCGCAGTCTCGTTAAGCACTATCTTTACCCCACCCAGCCGCAGCCGCTCGTCGCCCGAGCCAAACGCCAGGCCTCTCTCCTGAAACTGGGGTAAAGCGTCAAAACCAGACATCATCGATACCCGGCTTTTTAGTTCGCCGCTATCTTTAAACCCCTGTAATGCCTGCCAGCGGGCATAATCGTTATTAGCCGAAGCCTCCTGCAGCGAGGTGATGCCCATAGACAGGTAATGCTTGCTGGCTAAAGCTATACCCTCCGCCAGCTCCTCATCGGATAGCGGCGGCAGCACCTGCCCCCGGATATAGCCCACCATTTCAAAGAGGAGGCCGCTGGGCTCCCCGCTGTCAAGCTCTCGCTCGATAACCGCCCCCGGCGGCTCCGGCGTCTCTCTGGTAATACCCGCCATCGCCAGTGCCAGGCTGTTAAGCACACAGGCGTGCAGCGAGCGGTGGGCCAGCACCACCGGGTGCTCCGGCGCCGCCTCGTCTAAATCCCGGCGGCTGGGGTGCCGCTTCTCGGCCAGGTAGAACTCGTTGTAGTCGGTACCGGTGACCCAGTTGCCTGGTGGAATACTCTGAGCGCGCTTACGGACAGCCGCCTTGATGTCGGCAATAGACCTCACCGCCGGCGGGCTGAGGTCAATGCTAGCCAGCTTTCTGATTAAGGCGAAGATATGGCAGTGGGCATCGTTGAAACCGGGAACCACCGTCTTTCCCCGGCAGTCGATTACTTTAGTTTTAGCCCCCCTCACCTCCCCCAGCTGGTCGTTATCGCCAATCAGCATTATCTTGTTACCCCTGACGGCCACCAGCCCGGCGGCGGGCTGGGCCGGATTCATGGTTATTACGTTGGCGTTGGTCAGAATAAGGTCGGCTGACGGCACTTCTTTTTCTGCCCCCCCCTTTTAACGGTTCTCTTTCTTCCCATACCCACCCACCCAAAAGGGTTACACCCTCTTGGGACTCTATAACCCCACCCCCCCCCAAGAAGCAATTGATAGAAGTATCACTGCTATAGGGCGGGAGGGTGGGAAATAAAACACACTCTAAAAACCGGCTGATTCCCCCTTTTAACCGGCTAGCTACAGGGTAGTATACTACCGGCAACCTCAAAGCAACAACCGGCCAGCGGCATACCGGCCTAATCTTTGGGCACTCCCCCACCCATCATCAATAAGCCCCCCTCAGCTGGCTTATGGGAGGGGCACACCGATGAAGATGAGCTTGGGGTGGGTTACGACGAACTTGACCTTTATCTGGCTTCTGGTGAAGCCTCAGCGGCAATTAACAAAAGGGTTGAGTCGATAATAGCCGCCAGCCGGCATAAGCGCCAGCCGCCGCCAATAGCCGAACTTTAAGCCTAGCCCAAGGTACCAGGACGAAGATAACTCCTTGTTTTAAGGGGGTATCTGTGCTATGATTTTGGTGAGGCGAATATGACCACGGAGAAAGTTAAGGCGCTGGAGTTAGCTATCAGCCAGATTGAGAAGCGCTTTGGCAAAGGCTCAGTGATGAAGTTGGGGGAAACCCCACCCACCAAGATACAGGCTATTCCCAGCGGCTCACTGGCACTGGATCTTGCCCTAGGTATAGGTGGCATCCCCAGAGGACGGATTACCGAAATATTCGGCCCCGAATCGTCGGGGAAGACCACCCTGGCCCAACACATCATCGCCGAAGCGCAAAAACTGGGAGGCACGGTTGCCTATATAGACGCCGAGCATGCTCTGGACCCCCTCTATGCCGCCAACTGCGGGGTCAATGTTGATGACCTGCTCATCTCCCAACCCGATACCGGTGAGCAGGCTCTTGAAATCACCGAAGCCCTGGTCAGGAGCGGGGCGGTTGATGTTATCGTAATTGACAGCGTAGCGGCACTGGTACCCCAGGCTGAGATTGAAGGCGAGATGGGCGATGCCCATGTCGGCCTGCAGGCCCGCCTGATGTCCCAGGCCCTGAGGAAGCTGGCGGCCGCTATCGGCAAGTCGGGCACAGCGGTAATATTCATCAACCAGCTAAGAGAAAAGGTTGGTATTATCTTCGGTAATCCCGAGGTGACACCGGGGGGCAGGGCTCTCAAATTCTACAGCTCGGTAAGGATAGACCTGAGGCGGGTTGAGGCTATCAAACAGGGAGACAAAACTATAGGCAATCTTGTCAGGGCCAAGGTGGTTAAAAATAAAACTGCCCCCCCCTTCCGAATTGCTCAGTTTGACATCATGTTTGACCACGGCATAAGCAAAGAGGGCAATATTTTAGACCTTGGTGTAGAGCTGGGGCTGGTAAAAAAGAGCGGCGCTTTCTTCTCCTATGGTGACATTCGTCTGGGGCAAGGTAGGGAAAATTCTAAACACTACCTGAGCCAAAATCCCGAGTCTGCTCAAGAAATTGAGCAGCAGGTTAGAGCCTCAGCCAACACCGACCATAATAATTCAGCTTAACACTATTCTAAATAGAACAGGTTAATAAGCGGATAATTAAGGCTGAGGCTTAGACCTCAGCCTTTTATTTTGGAAAGGGATAGGATGAAAAAAGTCACCGCCATCCGTAACGGCAAGCGGGGCAAACGGGTCAATGTATACTTAAACGAAAAGTTTGCCTTCAGTCTGGAAGCCGAGGTAGCCGTCAAAGAGGGCGTAAGGACAGAACAGGCGCTCTCTGAAGACGATATTGAGGCGCTAAAAAAAGCCGACCTCTTCCAGCGCTGCCTCGACGCCGCCTTCCACTTCCTCAGCTACCGGCCGCGCAGCGAGGCCGAGCTAAGACAGCGCCTCAATAAGCGAGGCTTTGACGACGATAACGTGGCGGCGGCGCTGATCAGGCTAAAAGCGCAGGGCCTGGTGGATGACCTGGCTTTTGCCGAATTCTGGAAGGACAACCGCCAGTCATTCCGTCCCCGCAGCCAGTGGCTGACCCGGCTGGAACTCAGGCAAAAAGGTGTTGCCGAAGATATTATTAACCAGGTGGCCGCTCAGGTTGACGACGAAGACAGCGCCTACCGGGCAGCCATAGCCAAGACTCGCCGCCTCCCCACGGCTGACTATGACGGCTTCCGCCGCCGGTTAGGCGAACACCTCAAGCGTCGCGGTTTTGGCTACGGGTTAATCAAGACAACGGTGGAACGGGTGTGGCAGGAGTGTGGTGGTGGAAGGGAATAACTGAAAAGGGGTGAAAAATGGA
>Ga0315551_10001257_pt1 | contig 19377 bp, 30 predicted proteins | sample SalMarSW160290MG_FD_203678 | JGI IMG/M metagenome (GOLD analysis project Ga0315551, IMG submission 203678) | Salt marsh sediment microbial communities from the Plum Island Ecosystem LTER, Massachusetts, United States - Salt Marsh Sediment SW1602-90 ...
TAATAAATTTTCCCAAAATCATTACTGTGCCTTTCATATTTCTGAGATTATTTTTATCAATTGTGCCCTAGATCATGTATGGTAGAAAGGTAGTGTGCCAAATGACTAGTTTTTTATTATAAGCGAGAATTTGAAAGACACAAATCAACAAGATCCACGGTTAATGCTGTCCCAACACACATGACTGAATCTGCCCCACCCCAATAAATCTTTATAGTCCCGTCATCTTCTGGTACTGCCCCGCAGCAGAAAACAACATTATGAACGTAGCCGACGACTTCCCAGGGGTCCTGCGGCTGAAGTATCCAATCATCAGCTACACCTATTACCTTAGAAGGATCCTTAAGATCGTGCAGCGCCACACCTAGCCGGTAGACAGCCCCATCCATAGTCTTAAAAACACCATGATAAATGTTTAGCCAACCCTTACCCGTTTTGACGGGCGTGGCTCCCGGTCCCACCTTCATCTCATCCCAGTGATAAACCATGGGCTTGATTACAATTTTTGAATCCCCCCAATGAATCAGGTCCGGAGAGTAGGATATCCAGATAGACCAGGGAGATATTCCCGAGTGGGGTCGGTCCAGTCGAACATAACGGTTGTTGACCTTTTCAGGAAAAAGGACCACATTGCGGCAGTCTGCCTGTGTAATTAAAGAAATTCGTTCAATGTGCACAAAGTCATTAGTTTTTGCCAGTGCCACACGCACGCCATGCTTTGAGTACGCACTGTAGGTAATAAGGTATTCACCATCCATAACGCAGATTCGGGGGTCTTCCACACCATATTCCTCATAGGAAGCAAATGGCTCCTCATTTGCAGGAGTTATAAATGGTTCAGGTCTGACTTTAAAACTCAGACCATCGTCGCTTTCTGCAAGACCGATTATCGAACGACCGTTGCGGCAGTGGGATCTAAATAACATGATATATTTGCTATTATACTTTGCCACACCAGCATTGTGCACCGTCTCCACTGGATAAGGAACATCATGCTTGGTCAGGATGGGATTCTTCTCATAACGTTTTATGATTGGTTCATTAATTTTTGCCATAATCGCCCTCCGAGCTTTCGATTCTCACTCTTTTTCTGTCTTATAATCTTTTTATAAACTTCTATGTAATCTTTCACCATACGGTTTACACTGAACCGCTCCTTAATCAATTTGCGGCATTGGAACCTGTCTAGTTGCTTAGCTTTGACGACCGCTTCGACCATCTCATTCAAATTATGCACAAGAAAACCTGTGATACCATTAGCAATGATTTCTGGCATACTACCCCTTTTAAAAGCAATCACAGGTGTTCCGCAAGCCATGGCCTCCACTACAGAAAGCCCAAAAGGCTCGTCGAAGTTTATGGGATGTAATAGAGCATATGCACCACCTAAAAGTTCATCACGTTTTTCCGGACCAACACTACCTACATATATAATTCGGTCGTCATCCAAATTGGGCCTGACTTGCAAATCAAAGTAGACCTGATCCTGAATGATACCTGCAATAATTAACTTCATCCCAGTTTGTCTGGCAACTTCGATGCACTCCCTTGTACCTTTTTCAGGATGTATACGGCCAAAAAAAAGTAAATATTTTCCGTAATCAGGTCGAAAAGTGAATTGACGCAGGTCGATACCATGATGAATGGTAGCAATATACCCAAGTTCCGGGCATTTATCTGCCTTACTAACAGCTACATAAAAAGTCTTCTTGTTATACTTTTTATAAACCGGAAGGATTTTAGGAGATGAAAACCCGTGAATCGTAGTTACTAGTGGTGTTGTGGTCATACCAGAATAGGTCAATGGAAGATAATCGAAATGATTATGAATAAGGTCAAACTGCTCTCCCCGCTCAAAGACCTCGGATATATGTAAGCATTCCCACACTTTGGGTAAAATCTCCGGTTCTTCCTCATACCCCTTGGGACATACACTCACCAACCGTCCCCTGGTTTTTGAATCTGCTGTCGCAAACAAAGTCACATCAATACCGCAGCCCACCAGTCCTTCAGTTAGCAGAGAGACAATATATTCCCAAGGACCATATTCTTTTGGTGGAGTGCGCCAGGCGATAGGTGAAAGCATTGCAATCTTCATGATTTAGCCCCATATTTTTCCTCGGGATATTTATCGGTACTTTTCAGCAGAGTTGGATTGGGATTAATCCGCCAATCAGTTACACAATCCTGCTCCTCCACTCTCATCAGTAACAAAATAAAAATTTCCTTAAATTGTGTATTGCTCATTTTCACCATACCTTTTCCCGGTATTATAATTACATATCAAGAACCTCGGGCTTGTCTGTTAATATGAGCTATAGTCCACCGGTTGATACGAACCGACTACGACAATAATATTATCGACCATAAACTATTGCCTTACCCTGATTCTCCTTTACCATTTCCACCTTTGCCTTCACTGAAATTTGGCAATTAAGAATCTGCCTTTAATCTATTCTTCAGTCCAGTTTTTTATTTAGTATTTAAGCCATTTTTAAAATAATATGCTCCAAATTAAACTTATTCTTTTAGGATTTGTGCAGTTTTTGTCTTCATTAAATTAACTAATTTTTTTAGTAATAATTTTCGAATCAATATTTAATTCTGTTCCATTATACTACTACCCTCTTGCACAATTAGTAACTAATATGAATCTAGAATGAACAAATATTAACTATTTCTTAAACTACTTACAAACTATTAAGTATAAGACATGTTATTATTTATAATTCTATTTTCTTCAATGGTTTCCTTTGGTATATATTATCCCAAATAAAATCTAAAGTGGGCCTTATTAATATTCGGTACATTTTTTTAAATAAGCTAGGATATCATTTAAATTAGCGATAGCTAGAGCTACTACTGAATCGGCAGCGCCATAATAAACTAAAAGTTCATTTGTTTTTTCATCAATAACCGCACCACAAGGAAAAACAATATCGTCCGCTTCACCCACTCTTTCGTAACTCTCTTTTGGTCCCAAAACCCAATCACTGCTCCGACCGATTATTTCAAGGGTTTCTAAATCTAACAAAGCTAGTCCCACTCGATAAATAGTACCGGAGGCCGTATTTCTCACCCCATGGTAAATAATTAACCAACCATCTGACGTCTCAATAGGCGGAGGGCCTAACCCTACTCTATTAGAATCCCAAGCTCTATGTCTGGTAGGAATCAATACTCTATCTTTCCCCCAGAAATCCAAATCTTTGGAGAAAGAAACCCAAATATCAGCTCTTCCTTCAACAAGGGGTCTGTTTACAAGGGCATAGCAACCCTTGAAAGTTTTAGGGAATAAAGAAGCATCTTTATTGGGAGGTATTAATTTTCGTCCTAAGCGTTGGAAACTTAAAAAATCTTTAGTTGCTATAAGAGAAATACCAGGGGGTTCACAAGTAACTCCATCAAAAAAGGAAATACAAGTAATTATATATTCTTTCCGGTCCTCTAGCCAAACAATTCTGGGATCTTCCAGTCCAAATATGGCTTCGCCGAATTCTTGCTCTGCTTTCAATGCTGGCCTGGGATTTATCTTCAAGTTTGTTTTTCCATCTTTACTTTTAGCAATAGTTAAATGGGAATACCCTTGCCTATCTTCGGCTCGAACCAAAAGCAATATCTCACCATTAAATTTTATTGCCCCTGGATTAAAGACGGCTCCTACTTTGTAGGGCCAGTTTTCCGGAGTTAAAATCGGATTTCCTTCATACCGTTTAAAATATTCTTCAAAATTTTCATTATTCATTTTGTCCCTACCCCAATCTTTAGTACCAGGATCACTTTAACAAGTCCCTTAATTCCTTTACTTCTTTCCTGAGTTCTCAGATCTCTTTTCTCTGATCTGCTATTATACTTAAGTTATCTGATAATGCTATTATAATTTACTGGTGTTTATTCTGCTATTGTTATTGCGTTTTTTTCTTCTTCTTCAATAATTATGTTTTATTATATAACAGTAAAAATATACTTTATAATTTAGATTTTTCAACAAAAGAAAAGTAGGGAAGATTTTCTAAATTTTAGTTTTAATACTTTATTATCACTTTCTAAAGAGGGCTTAAAAGAATCTAAACACCTTTTTCACCCCTGGTCCAGACATATCATAAACCATAATACCCCCCCCTAGCCGACATATATATCAGGGTAATTTCATATTAATAAAGTACAACTCATACAGATTTAAAACTCATAAAATAAATCAACGAGGATTATAGTTTTATATAAAATTATTACTGTAAAAAATTCTTTAGATATTTAGGCTAAAATTTTTTCAGGGTGCGTAAGGATTTTTATTTATATCTATATATATCATTAATATTCACACTCTCTATCTATATATAATTATTTTAGCCTACATTCACACACCCTGATTTTCTTTAGGCCTATAGTTCAATAATTTCTTTATCCAATAACCACTTGTACTCTTCTTTTAGAACCATTTTATATTCATCTTGATAGTAATAATTATCATCTTCGCTCAGTAGTGGTTCTGGTACTGAAACATTACATATTCCAAGCAGGCCAAATAGTTCAATTGGTGACTTCACTTTATATTCTGATATATTAAGGTTTTTTACAATTCCGCTAGTCCCAATTGTTGGAAGACCATTCTCCTCTACTCTTGAGGGTAAAAGAGATTCTAGTGTTAATTTTCTCTCAAGTGGCACTGAAGATAAGGCAATATATTTTACAACTTTTAAATCATTTAAATTGAGCTCATCTCTTCTATAGTTTGCTGCATTTGACCGCACTATAGTATAAAGCTGTTCGGTTAATCTGTGCGGTAGCTCTTTTAAATTCTGGGTTATCTGGGTTCTCTTTATCTTGCTATCATCTTCTACAAGAACTTTTACATGTGTCCTTAAGGAAGAACCCTATAAAGCTCCATTTGTAAATCCAGGTCTCCATACAGGATGTTACGAGTGTATAACCGCTTGCTCCAGATACGCTATAGAAAAAGCCAGTTAATTGACTTTTTGTATTCTTAGCAGAAGGAAGGCTGCAAACATAACCACAGTAACAATAATAAATGTAAAATAATAGCCAAAATAAGTTATAAAATATCCGCCCACTATCGGTAACAAGACAATAAAAATATTCATAGTACCCCTGATACCAAGATATATAATTCTATTATCGGAAGGAGCTATATCCAAAAGGTAAGATTCAAATCCTACTTGTCTCCCACTTATTAAAAAACCAACAAGGAAAAACACCACTGAATAATAATTGGGACCGACCTTTGATAATATAATAGCAAGAACAGGTACCAAGCCCCCGATCAGGATACATGTTCTTACTATCATTTTAGAGCCCCATTTGTTTGAAATAACACTCCATAAAAGATTTGATATAATAGCCCCTATGGTCTGAAATATAAGGTAGCGTCCAACATAAGTCTCGTTTATAGCAAAAGTGTCTTTTGCATATAACATATAGAAAGGGAAAATCATCAGGCTAAAACTGGACATATTCTCAACAATAATATAACGGGTAAATTCCTTGTCCTTTTTTAATATAGAGGGCACTTTTTTTATAAATAATTTAAAAGACACCCTTTTTTTATCTTTTATAATCGAAGGAGGTTCCCTGATAAACCAGAAAGCAATAGAGGCAAAAAGAAGTCCTGCGCACCCAATAATCAAAGTTATAGTGTAATTAGAGGGAAATGGTAACCTTTGAAGGGTAAAAATGCTAAGTACGATTATTCCCCCCAGAAAAGAAAATGCACTCATAGCAAACTGCCTTGAAGCAAAAAGTTTGCCTCTCCTGCCCTTCTTTACCAGTTTGCCTATGATGTCGCTGTAAGCCATACCAGCAAACCCGCCACTGATCGCAAAAAGGAATACCCAGAAAAATAAGCTCACTACCACAAGCATGGGAAATTGTCTTCCAAAAAACAAGGTAAAGATAGCCATTCCAAGAAATGAAAAACTTCTAAGATATATACCAAGAAGCAAGATCTTTTTTTTGTATCTATGCGTATGCATAAAACTGCTTATAATGATGTTAAAGACATAAGGCGTTCCCAGCATAACCGAGTACAGTATACCGAAGATAATCTTTGATTCTGTCAGGTTGGATACCAGTGCCGGAAAGATAGTGTTGAAGTCTAGCATTGACATGGTCAGGGCAAGAAATGCCCCGTGCCAGATAAATATAGTATATGTCCTTAATGTATTTTTGCTTTCTTCTGGTAATTGACCTGTATTTTTAAACTTTCTGATTATATTCATAATGTATTAATCATTTTGATTTTTGGTCTAATAATATTCAATTATTCTTAATAATCATGTGGTACACCTTTAATATGCAGAAGTAGGTGATCATCGCTTTCCAATTCTCCTATCCAACCGTAATTTGCATCAGATTTCGAATCGAGGTCCTTGATATAAGGTTTTATATCAAGGAGAGGTGAACCGTCAAATACATCCAATCCTGATGTAAAAATCTTATTATTTATTATGTTCTTTATACGAACAATACTAAGCCCAATGGAATTTGGCCGCACCGGTGACCTGGATGCAAACACTCCTACCTCGGCTCCTCTAGTCCATGGAGGTGATACAGTCATTGACAATTTCTTCTTTATTCGATCTATATAATATATAACATAGATATAACGAAATTTAACAAGCTCTAAAAGCCCATTGGTATACCCAGGATAAATAACTATATGGAAATCTCCTTCATCATCTGACACCGGCTGATAGGGAGCATTATCGATATATGGTGTTCTAATTATTCCAATCTGCCTAAACTTAAAACTTTTTAACCTCCTTTCCGGTCTTGCTGCCCTTGACTTTATATCTACTTTCTCTGCTTTAGATATTTTTATTGTATTTAATGGATGGTCTTCTACTAACTTCTTACTTGCTGATTCAATGTGTCTATTTGATTTCTTTGAAAATAAAATAGCTTTTTTTAACTCACTGGCAATCTTTTTAAGCCCTATATCCTCTGCCTTTTTAAACCATTTCTCATTATCACGTATATGTTCTTTGTTATGATCGATTAAGTATAAAAGTAGCAGTTTCAGCTTTTCCTTATCAAAACCGGTCTTCATTTGATTGCTCCTCTCTCATCACTTATTATTTCTTAAAATTTTATACTTTTAGCAGAACCAATATTCTAATATATAAGCCTTGATATCTCAGAGTTTGGTTGAATATTTTGTTAATTAATCAGTAAATAGATATTCCTAACTTTCATACCCAAGTCAATTAGTTATTGGATTTAATCTGTTTAAGTTTTTTTCTTTTACCATTAAGTTCTCCTTCCAAGTCCTCGATCTCCTGGACCACCTGAGCTTTTACAGAGTGAGCTGGCATTGCTGCCTCTTTTTCCCTTATTTTCCCCTCCAGCTTTTTTATTTCATCTTCCAGGTCTTCTATCTTTTTAAATTTAACCATTTATCTTAACCCCCTTACTGCATTAACAGTTTTTGAGCTTATGCTTATTATTTTAAAGAACTTTAGTTTGCATCGTAAAATGAATTTTTTATGATCTATGGTTGTTTAACCAAGTATCAAAACAACGGTTGAGAACTGGATTTTATGATATGCTGACCACTAATTTAAGATAACCAGAAACATATACAAGATAACTTAGAAGTTCTGCGATTACTGAAAGACTCTAATATTATCAACTTGTCTTAAGGGATTCAAGTTCATCCAATGTCTTTTCAGCTATTGTTTTCTCATTCTTATAATGTTTTATCATCCTCTTAAGACATCTTTGCCCTTCTTCTGCACTTTTAAGATATTCTTTGCAATCAGACATAAACTTCTTTGTCTCTGTCACATTTTCCTCTACCCTATCGGGTATTTTTTCACTATCATGCCTTACTGCATCTTCTGGACAAACCTCATGACATGTCCCACAATGGATGCAATTATCCATATTTATTTCAGCAGCGTTATCACTCATAAATATAATACCCACCGGGCATTCTTCCACACAGGCCCCGCAACCCGTACATACATCCTTATCTACCCATGGCATTTCCTGTACCTCCATTTCTCAGCTCTTATTAATATCTCAATTCTAATTTATTTACCTATCTTTTTATTTATAGAATCAATATGTTCATTTGTTTTCTTTAAAAGTGTTATTACTGATTCAAGCTCTTCTGCTACCTTTGAAAGTCCCAGACCTTGAGCATCTTTCATCCACTTCTGGTGTTCATCGATGTGCTCACTGTTATGCTTTATCCAGTAGGGAATTATTTTTTCTAATTTTTTTAAATAGGATTCAACTTCTCCTTCTTTTTTCATCTTTATACGGCCTTCCTTTCCAATATTATATAGTTATCTTCAAGGTCTACTTCCTTTATATAACAATCTTTTTGTTTATCGACTTCGCCGAATATTGAATATACTTCTATAGTGCCATCATTGTCCACGACTTTTGCGGCTTCCTCTATTATAATTTTATCTTTATTTCTTTCCCCTAAATAAACATTTGAAAGACACATTTTATCACCCCCTAACAATCAAATTTATAAATGTGGCATAAAATATATTTAAATAGACAATGAATTTTTCATCTTCTCCTACCTTCAATTCTATTTAAACTCAATTTGATGTTTGATAACTTTTTTTGCAAATTAACTAATTCTCTGGATAACTCTTTTAACTCTTCTTTCCCTGAAACACTTATTTTTTCTCTAATTTTTTCCTTAATTGCATTATTAGGACAAATATATACACAACGGAAACAATTATGGCACATACCATAGTTGATTTTAGCTTTTCCTCTAGTTACTTTTATTGCCCCAGTTGGACAATTTTTCTCGCATAATCTGCAACCGGAACATTGTGCTATATCAATAGTTAACATTTTCTCTGGCCTTCTTTCTAAAGGATTTTTTTTCATAACAAGATACTACTCTATTTAATGACTGAACATTAACTAATTAGCATTCAAAAAACATTTTAAGTTTTCAATTCTATTTGAATCTCTTAATTTACCCAATGCTTCTTTCTCAATCTGCCTTATTCTTTCTTTGCTTATTCCGAATTCCCTGCCAATCTCTTCCAAGGTTTTAGGCTGACCATCATAAATACCAAACCTTAGCATTAAAATCTTTTTTTCCCTTCTGTCTAAAGTATTTAGTGTTTCCGCAATTTTGTCTCTTAGAATGGAACTGGCAACTTCTTTTAATGGTAATTCTGCTTTTGTATCTTCTACAAACATTCCAAGCTCTAAATCCTCTTGTTCTTCTTTAATTTTATAATCAAGAGAGACCAATTTTTCTTCAAGTATCTGCAAGACTTTCCTTACCTTTCCAGGAGAAATATTTGTCCTATCTGCTATCTCCTCTATTTTTGGCTTCTTGCCCAGTTTTTGAAATATCTCTTTTTGTACCCTAGATATTTTATTTATTGCCTCAATTATGTGTACAGGAAGCCTTATGGTCCTGCCATTATCAGCTAAAGCTCTAGTTATAGCCTGCCTTATCCACCAGGTAGCATAGGTTGAAAATTTGTATCCTTTCTTGTAGTTAAACTTCTCTACAGCTTTTATAAGCCCCAGGTTTCCTTCCTGAATAAGATCTAAGAAAAGTAGACCTTTACCTAAATAATTCTTTGCAATACTAATTACCAGTTTCAAGTTGGACTTAATAAGCTCTTCTTTAGCTAGCTGATCTCCACTTTCTACTTTCTGAGCTAGCAACACTTCTTCTTTAGTATTAAGCAATTTGTTATTTTTTATTTTTTTTAGATAAAACTCTAAAGATTTATTAAAACCTAGATAATCATTCAATATTTTTCACCTACTTTTATTAAATTAAGTCTGAGGATAGATTTAATTTTCTATCCTCAGACCGCCATGGCTCTCCTTTATTCTTCTTTCTCTTCCGATTCTTTTTTAAGCTCTTCTATTCTGGACTGGATATTATCAAGCTGCTTTTTTAACATGTCCGACTGGTTTTTTAGTATCCTTTCTTCTTCTTCTGTAGTAACACCAGCCATATAAGGGCTGGCATAATAAGGATATCCAGCTACTCCTCCCCAGGCAGGAATTCCTATACCGTATCTGTACCACCCGTGAAGCCCGGTGGCATAAAACCAGTTTCTATAACCTCCACGTCTTCCAATTCCGAAGTATCTTCCACCATAGGAGTTGGCAAAACCTGGAACGGAATAGCCTGCACAATATCCTGCAGCTCTACCAGTCATAGGACCCATACCAGCAGGTCCAGTGCCGTCTCCCATAGGCATTTTAGTTACCTCCTTTCTAAAACTTATTTTTGGTTAAAATCTTCTACCTCTTCCTTTCATACCAGTTCCTCTAAAAAACGACCTTCCTCCCCCTCTTCCCCTGAAAAAGCCCACAGCTCTACTGGGATGCCCATAAGAACTAATTGGATAAGGAGAGTAACAGTATGAGGGAATATAAGAACCACTATAACTGGTCATATAAGGAGAATTTACTGGATAGTTTTGTATGCCTGAAATGCTGTAAGGAACTGCTGGATCATAACCAATAAGTATTGCACAAAAACCTCTTCCTCCACCAGTAAGAGGGCCCTGTCCAAGTGGTCCAGTACCATCAAAACCTGGCATAATTTTACCTCCTTAATAATTATGGTCATATGCTCATAAACATGATAACGAACATAGGTCATTTGTCAATAAATTATAGTAAAAATGACACAGAAATTATTTTTTCCTTTTTACAAATAACAATGGGAACACAATATCACTGGTACAACAGGGCAACCAAACTGATAAAAACAAAAATAAAAAAACTATGATAAATATGGTCCAGCTTATTGAACCACCCAATGCCATAATAATATGAAATAATGAAGCCCAGGTACTTAAAAGTACATGCCCGGCATGTGGTATTTTTGTAGTGGGCTTAAAATAAGCTATTATAATACCCATAAAAGCCAGGGGATTTACAAGCCACCATTTTTCAATAAATCCTATATGAATGCCTTTATTAGGTAGATTAAGTAGGATTTCCCCTAAATATGGAATTAAAGAGTCGCTTAAGGTAGCTATACCCACCGAGCCTAGATAACCCACTATTACCATGATCCATAACTTTTTCTTTCCTTTATAGAAAGTATTGAGGTTATACATCGCCGCAGTGGTGAAAGCACTTAAAAGCACATGAATCGGGTGTAAGGTATAAAAAATATTATAAGAAAATTTTGAGGGAACATTGTAGAAGACGAACATAATTGCAATTCCAGTAAGTGCTCCAAGAGCAGTAAATGGAGCATGTTTTTTTAATTCCCTAATAATAGTTCTTAACATTTTTATTATTACAAGCTCTTTATAATAGTGGTGTATTCATACACTAATCTTTTTACCTTTATATTGTAATATTCCCACCTTTTTAAACAGTTCTTCATTTTCTCAAATACTCCTGGGCCTCCTTCAAAAACTTTATCTGCATTTGCAATAACACTTCTAAAGTAAGAATAATATTTTTTAAGACCTATAGTAAAAGAAGATATTACATCGCTGATATTATCTTTGTTATTAACTACTACTGTATCTGACCGCTTTAACTTGTCTATCTTTTTATGTATATAGTCTTCAAATAGCTTATTTGTAAACTTTTTTTGATCCTTTTTTTAACCTTGAGCATTCTTCTTTTTTAATTTGAAAATGACAAAATATCTTAAAAGTTATAGCCCTCTTGACAAAACAATTAAAGTTATTATATTATAGCTTAAAATGAGACTCATTCGCAATAATATTTTGACACAAAATCATCCACTAACAAGTCAGCGACGTCTGCTTTTAGAAATACTGAATGATGCAGAAGGCCATATAGACGCTAAGGAGCTTTACCGAAGAGCCAGTAAAAAGAATAAGTCTATTTGCCCAGCAACTATTTATCGCAGCCTTAATCTTTTTAAGGAACTGGGTCTGGTTGACCAAATGAGTCTGGGAATGGAACGGCGTTATTATGAAATTAAAAAATCGTCCGAGAACTATTACTTTGTATGCCGGGAATGTGGTAAAATCATCAAGTTCCGAAATCCCCAATTTAAAAAAATGATCGAGGCTATTCAGATGAAACACAGATTCAATGTAACCAAAACAGAGTTATGCCTTGAAGGTTATTGTCCAGAGTGTGATGAGAAGGATAACAGAGATTGAGTTACTCAATTTAATAGCATATTAAAGATTAAACAATTATATACTGGCTTAAAAAAATAAGAAATGACTAAATAGTTTAAAAATTATAGATAAAAGTATAAGTACAGATTTACAATAATAATAGCTGGTAAGAATACATCAGAATCTTTTATTAAAGTGATAACAGTTAACACAGAAACATCTAAAAAAGGTTTAAGTTAAGTAAAAAAAGTAGGCGTAAAGGGGTCTAGTGAAAGCAGCCAAAGGGATTATAGGTTTTTATGATGTGGTCATTATCGGTGGTGGACCTGCAGGGCTAGCAGCAGGCCTATACACAGCACGAGCAGGCCTCAAGAGTATATTGCTGGAACGAGGTGTTTTCGGTGGACAGATAATAAACGCTAGGCTAGTGGAAAACTACCCGGGTTTTCCTGAAGGTATTTCAGGAGCAGAACTAGGTGAGTTTATTTATCAGCAGGCAATTAAATATAACCTTGAAACTTTTACTACTGAGGTAACTGAAGTCAAGCCCGGAAACATTTATAAAGTCTCTACCACCGAAGGTAGTATTCAAACCAAGTCAGTTATTATTGCTGCTGGCTCCGAGTACCGCAAGTTGGATGTCGATGGTGAGAAAAGGTTAGCCGGATATGGAGTCTCTTATTGCGCAACTTGTGATGGTTTATTCTTTCGTGGACGAAATGTAGCTGTAGTAGGTGGTGGCGATACTGCTATTACCGATGCCCTTGAGTTAATTCAACACGCAAATAAGGTTTATTTAATACATCGAAGAGACCAACTTCGGGCAGGAAAATTACTTCAACAGCGAGCTCTTACCCATCCAAAATTAGAGTTCATATGGAACACGGTAGTGGATGAGATTTTGGGAGATAAAATGCTAAGTGGGTTAACATTATATAATGTGAAAACAGGTCAAAGGTCCACCTTAAAAGTAGATGGCGTTTTTATTGCTGTGGGGCTCATACCCAATAGCATTAACTTCTCTAACATACTTGAACTTGATAATGAAGGTTATATCATCACCGACCAGACAATGGCTACCTCAGCTGCCGGTATTTTTGCTGCAGGGGATATCCGCAGAAACTCAGCCCGCCAGATTGCTGCCGCAGTCGGTGATGGCGTTACTGCTGCAATGTCTACTTTTAAGTATATACAAGAGAATAGTAAAGAAATCCTAATCATAAATTCCTAAATTATTGAGACAAATAGGAATAAAAGCTGTCAGAATATTTTGGATTTTAGTTGTGGCTATGGAATATATACTATTTCGGTCGCCAAAATAATTGGCGTTTAGAAAATAGTTTAAGAACTTAGATAAGTACAGGTAAGCATTAGATAAGTTGATGTAAAAAAGGTATAAGAGCTTGAGAAATATAGAAAAGATAGCAACAATGGAAGGAGTGGAAATCAAATTGGCTGATGATTCTGCAGATGTAGTTTTTCTTTTTGATGTTTTTCATTCCTTCTATTTCTCACATGCAGCTGATAGAAGAAGACCTATGGATGAAATCTACAGAATAATGAAGCCATCAGCCTTACTTCCTACTTCAGTCTGGTCAAACTTAATAAATATGAGGCTGGAAATGAGATAAATACTGCAAAATTTTATCTAATAAAGTAGGTTTTAGATACAATTGTTAAGGTTAATAAGGATCTTAAAGCAAACATAATTATGAATTTGGTAAAGATTTGATACTTATTTACACCATTAGTCAAATTAGAAGGAGGCATTATGAGCAAAGTAATAGAAGTTACGGATCAAAATTTTGAGGAGGAAGTTCTGGGGTCTGACCTCCCCACAGAGATTGATTTTTGGGCACCATGGTGTGGCCCCTGTATGATGGTCTCACCGGTATATGATAAGCTTTCGGAGGAGTATGAGGGAAGATTTAAGTTCTGCAAGATGGATGTAGATATAAACCAACAGACGGCAATCAGATATCAGATTATGAGTATACCGATGCAGATGTTCTTCAACAGTGGTGAGAAGATAGATGAAATCTTGGGTGCAGTACCAGAAAATACAATTCGGGCTATGGTTGAAGATATTCTCAAGAGGTTCCCGGTTTGATGAAGCAGGAAGACTTAAGACAATTTTAATCTCTTGGGTTGAGAACAGCAAAAAGTATACTGAGAAATTTGATAAATGGGTTGAGAAATATAATAACTATGAAGGCAATTCAATTTATAATAATGCATTTAAAGCAGCCCAAGAGTTAGAGAAAGCTAACAAGAATTTATTCCAAACATTAATAGGACTAGAAGGAGTGATCAAATAAAGTAAAAATAAAGTTTAAGGTCTATAATAATGAAAGGCTTTATTACAAATAAATGAAAAAACAATCTTTTAAAAATTATGTCATCGTTTCCTGCGGCACATTGGCTCCTGAACTAAATTATCTAAAAAAGAATGATTTTTTAGATGCAAGAAAAGTTTTATTTACAAAACCTGGAAGGCATGAAGATGTAATGGAACTTGAAAGCCAGCTTGCAGAGAAAATAAATCTTGCCAGAAAGTATTCCGAAAATATAATAGTAGTCTATGGAGGAAAATATTGTTATATAAACATCAAAGATCCAAATAAGACCATAGATGATTTAATAAAGCTACAAGCTAAAAATATCAGCAGAATAAATGCCAGTCACTGCATAGACATGTTAGCAAGTGAGAAGGAAAGAGAAAAAATAGCCAACAGCATAGCTTATGATGAAAAATTCTGGTGGCTCACACCAGGATGGATATTATACAGACATGATGTATTTCAGGGTTGGGATAAAGCAATGGCCAATGAAAATTTTCCAAAGCACACTGGAGGAGCTATACTGCTAGATGGAATCGTGTTCTGGGAAAAATATATTGACAGTCATCCTGAAAAAATTCTAGAATTTTCAGACTGGATGGGAATCCAGATTCAGCCTTATAAAGTTACACTTGAGCGGTTTAAGAAACTCCTATTAGAAAAAATAAAATAGATAAAAGCAAATTAAAAATGTTATAAAACCAAAAAAAGGCTTTATAATTGAAGATATAAGAAATAAACTGTTTTAAAGTAACCCACAAGTAAGAAAAGACGCCATGATAGAAGAAATACGAAACAAAACTCATTTAGATAAGTTAAAAAAAGAAAATAATGATTTTATAATGATTATTTTCTATACCGATTCTTCTGAGAAGAGTAAAAAAGCATTTGAAGCATTAAAAACAGTTAAAAAGGAGAGTCCAAAAGCTCCCATATTTGGAGTAAATGCTTCAAAGGTAAAGGATATACACCCGATTTATGGAATAAATATGGTGCCAGCAGTTTTAATTCTTAAAAATGAAAAAACTTCCAATATTATATATGGCGTTCATGATAAAAATTATTATGAAACACTACTATATGACAACCATTCGTTTGCAGTATCAAGAAAAGATGAGAAAAAGCACCACAGAGTCGTTGTTTATACCTCATCTACCTGTTCATGGTGTGGAGCAGTAAAATCTTATCTTAAAAAGAATCATATATTCTTTAGAGAGGTAGATATATCCCGCGACGCAAAAGCCAGTCAGGATTTAATAAGAAGAAGCGGACAAATGGGTATTCCCCAAACAGATATAGACGGTAGGATTGTAGTTGGTTTTGATAAAGCAAAATTGGACGCCATTTTAGGAATAAGAAATGATTAAAAAATATTATATAAAATATGTAAACAAAAAAAGAAAGAGGTTTATTTTATGAAAAAGATTCAACCAATAAACAACTATGCTCTAATAAAATTGTCCAAAGAAACAGAAGAAAAAACAGCAGGAGGGATAGTTATTCCCGATACTGCAAAAGAAAAGCCCGTAGAAGGAGAAATCGCCGGCATTGCTAAGGGAGCTTCGGAAGAAATAAATATTGGCGATCGTGTAATTTATAAACAACATTCCGGCACAGAGATAAAATATGAAGGAGAAAAATATCTTTTAATTCCAGCTGAAGATATTCTCGCTAAATATGTAGAAGTAGATTCTATTTAAATAACCTAAATAGTAAATGAAATAAAATTTCTACCATAAAAGATTCAGAGGAATATAGCTACAATATTGCAGTTGGTAAAAAAATAATGAATTCTACTAAAAAAATTGAAAAGTTAAAGTCCAAAATAAGAGAACTGGAAAACAAAATAAAAGAAAAAGAATCAATTCTTCCAGCACACTCTATCAAACCCGAGATGATCCAGGAATTAGAGGACTTAGAAGAAGAACTTGATGAAAAAAGAAAAAAGCTTAAACAGAAGCAGTCAGAATATAAAAACTATGGGGGCAAACAATGAACGATAATAAAGTAAAGGTCAAGGGTAAGAAATTTATATACAGAACAAATTTAAAATTAACCGGAACGAAAAAAGGAATTACTGAATCTGAAAATAAACCCCCCTTCGAAGTATCAACTCCAGTTGAATTTGGAGGTGAAAAAGGAATCTGGACACCTGAGGAATTATTATTGTCCTCAGTTAATGCCTGCCTTATGACAACATTTTCCTACAATGCCAGAAAACGAGGGTTAAAATTCCTAAATTATGAAAGCTCCGCTGAAGGAGCCATCGAACTGGTTGGAATGAAATATTTATTCTCCAAAATAATACTAAAACCAAAGATAACAGTTGAATCCAAAGTAGATATAGAGACAGCAGAAAATCTACTAAAAATCTCTGAAGTTGCTTTGTGACAAATTCTGTAAAGTCTGAAGTCATCCTGGGTTCTAAAGTAACATCGGCCTCTTAATCACAGTTATTTCACCCTTTGTTAGTCCAGAAACTTTTAAATATTGATTACATAGCTTTTTCTATAGCATCTCTAGGGCAAGATTTAATACAATCATAGCACCCTGCGCAGAGATTTGTATTAATAAACGGTATCTCATATGGTTCTTCCTGTTTAAAAACTTTTTTTGAACAGGCACTTACCGCTTTACATACGCCATCTTCACATTCCTTAGGATCACACTTATTATAATTAACTATAGCTATCTTACGGGGCATGATTGGTATTTAACCTCTGTCTTTCTAACCTTTCAAAATTCCTGCAGCTTGCAGTATATCGGGTACATTTTCTTCCTTTCCAATATCTATATACTTCTTTCTCTCTGCAGTCTTCTTTGTTGTTCTTCCAAGCCGACAGTATATGCAGTTGTATACACACACTTTAAAGGGAATTAAATCGACTCCGAGAGAATAGCCAAATCTTCTTGATAATACAGACCTATAAAACAAAAAGGTCCTTCTTTAACTCAAAGCTATAATTTTATTGGATATATGGTTGAATGCTTCACTGGCAGGCGTGCCGTTCTTATACTTTTCTAAATACAACTTTCCTTCATCACTTAAACTCATGACCTGCTTATCATATGGAATCCTTCCCAGAAACTCAACATTCATCTCAAGAGCAATCTTCTGTCCGCCGCCAGTTTTAAAAATATCAATTCTTTCCCCACAGTGAGGGCAGATAAGTCCAGACATATTCTCTATTACCCCTATAAAGGGCAATTTTAATTGCTGTGCAAACCTTATGCTCTTCTTAGCATCCATGGTAGCTAAATTTTGGGGAGTGGTAATAACAATTCCACCGTTAAGATCAGGCATAAGCTGAGCTATGCTCAGGGGTTCATCACCGGTGCCGGGAGGACAATCAATAATCATATAATCAACAACACCCCAGTTTACATCACTTAAAAACTGCTTAATCAGCTTCATTTTTAAAGGACCCCTCCAGATAACCGGGCTGTCTTCGCTCTGAAGCATAGAAGCGGTACTCATTACCTTCATATTTGAGAAAGCTTTTATTGGTTCTATCTTTTTATTTGTACCAGTTAGTTTTTCTTTTTCCAGACCCATCACCTTTATTACATTAGGACCATGTATATCTATGTCAAGAAGTCCAATCTTATAACCTTTAGACATAATACGATAAGCCAGGTTTACTGCAACAGTGGTTTTCCCGACACCGCCCTTTCCACTAAAAACCATAAATTTATTCTTTACACCTGACATATTTTTAGTAATCTCTTCATCCTTTATTACATCATTCACTTAATCACCTTTTAACTAATTTCTAAAGGAAGAATAGATATACCCCTTAAACTAAGATGCTCTAATTTTTAAGGTAATTTAATCTATCCTTCCTTCTTTTATAACTTCATTTTCTTATTCTGTTTTCTGCTCCTTGGATAGTTCATCCATTCTGGCTTTTATCTCATCCAGCTGCTTCTGTAAAACCTCCGATTGACTCTTTAACATTTCCTTTTCCTGATCCGGCTCTAAATCAGGAGCGAATGGGTACCCGACTGCACCACCCCAGGCAGAGTAGCCCATATTGTATCTTGCCCATCCAGGAAGACCCGTGGCATAATACCAATTTCTATATCCTCTTCCTCTGCCAAATCCACCTCCAAAAGCTCTTCCAACACCAGCGTATCTTCCTCCGGAAGGATTCATATATCCGGGAACGGAAAAACCAGCACAGTATCCTGCAGCTCTTCCAGTCATAGGACCCATTCCAGCCGGTCCGGTTCTATCTCCTCCTGGCATTTACATTACCTCCTTTGTTTAACAATTTTTTAAAATACCACCAATAAAATACTTTTAAAATCTTATTCATCTCCTACCTATACCTCTACCGAATCTTGAAAATCTACCATAACACCTAATACCAATAGGACTTATTAATTGAAATATTGGAGCTCTATTACCTGCATACCAGGGATAATTGTATGAACTAAAACCATATCTTATATAATCGGAACCATAAGGATTATAGGTGCTTCCAGGATATCCTTGTGCTCCAGAATATCCTATAGGTATACTATTTTCTGACTTTACAGGTTCAATACAATAACCTCTACCCCGACCAGTTAATGGCCCTTGTCCCAATGGCCCTGTTCCATCAAAACCCGGCATAATTTTACCTCCTATAACTTTATATTATGAACATAAGCCCAAAATAATTATAATGAACATATGCCCATAAGTCAATAAAAAATATAAAAATAGATTAGCCATAGTGGAAAACAAAATAAAAAAGCGAAGTTTAAAATCGGTTATCTGTTACTGATTTAAATCTCTTTCCAGCTTTTTACAAGATTTATGATTTACACTTATTAGAATTAAAAAGTGAGTTCTTATAAATTTATCATGGGGGTTTGGGGGATACCCCCAATATAACCGCAAACGTAGCTATGTGTTACGTTTGCATATCTTGCCTATCAATTATTATATGACTGTGTAGGCT
>Ga0315551_10001260_pt1 | contig 19344 bp, 14 predicted proteins | sample SalMarSW160290MG_FD_203678 | JGI IMG/M metagenome (GOLD analysis project Ga0315551, IMG submission 203678) | Salt marsh sediment microbial communities from the Plum Island Ecosystem LTER, Massachusetts, United States - Salt Marsh Sediment SW1602-90 ...
CTCAAAAAGCATTTTTTCTTCTTCAAACAAAGCAAATTTTGTAGATGTTGATCCGGGATTAACTGCCAGTATAAGTCGGTTATTCATAGAAAAAGAAGTGTCAATTGGATTAATATAAAGTAATGACGTTCTACGCCATCAGACATGATAATGCGATGCAATAATACTTCGACTTTTCACTTTCACTTCGTGACATTACAATAACAGGTTTCTCTGTACCCCTTATAAGTCCGGCAAGTTCTGCATTTGCAAACAACATCAGTCCTTTATAAAAAGGATTACACGATTCCAGAGAGGGAAACAGCAGTATATCGGCATCTCCATTTACCGGAGTCTGGACACCCTTTATCTCAATGCTTTTCCTGTCGCAGGCCAGAAACAGATCAAGTGGGCCATCCATAATACAATCTTTAATCTGTCCTCTTTCGGCCATTTTACACATGATAGCATAGTCCACCGAATTCCTGAAATGGCGGCTCATTTTTTCTGATGCTCCGATCAGCGCAATTTTTGGTTTCCGGATACCAAAGCGTTGAGTCATTTCTATTGCATAACGAGCCATTTCAATTTTCTGGTCAAGGTTTGGAAATGGGATTACCGCCGGATCTGAAATAAAGATAAGTTTATGATAAGCAGGAATTTCCAGGGCACCTACATAACTTAGGACAGCCCCTGATTTCATAATTCCTTTATCCTTGTCCATTACTTCTTTAAGAAATTTATCTGTTCCCACAAGTCCTTTCATTACAATATCTGCCTCACCATTTCTTGCCAGACTTACTGCTTTTGCTGATGCAACAGTTTCATTATCAGCCTCAACGATGTTTAATGATTGTACATCAATATCATGTGAATTGCATATTTTTTTAATCTCAGCAGGTCTGCCAATCATTATTGCTTCAGCGAAACCCTCACTGACAGCTCTGTGTATTGCCACTACACTATTGGGGTCCTGTGCCCAGGCAACAGCAATATGGTGCTTTTTTTTAAGTGAGTGCACCTTTTCCACCATTTCACTGAGCGATCTTATCATTTCCGGATTATTTACTTGCTGCTGCTGAAAGCAGGATACTGTCGTATTTGGCCTGTTCCGAATCGGATCTTGAAGTAAGGACTATCGGAACCAGAGCACCCAGTATGATTGACGCTACTTTGGCTTTAGCAAAGAAAACAAGCGATTTATAAAGTACATTACCTACTTCAATATCAGGCATCAGCAAAAGATCTGTATCACCTGCGACCTCGCTTTTTATACCCTTATGTTTCGCACTTTCGAGGCTGATGGCATTATCAAATGCAAGAGGACCGTCAATTATGCAGTGCCTTATCTGGTCACGCTGATTCATCTTTGAAAGCAAAGCTGCATCGAGTGTCGCCCCCATGTTCTCATTAACCATCTCCACAGCCCCCAGGACGGCTACTTTAGGCATTGTATAGCCCAGCCGGTTAAGAAATGAAACAGAGTTATTAACAATTGCTATTTTATCTTTCAGATTAGGGGCAATATTCATCGCAACGTCGGTGACAGCAATTAGTTTATGATATGTTTCAACTTCAAAAAGAGCAATATGTGAAAGCAGATTTCCTGTTCTCAGTCCCCATTCCTTATTCAGGACGCATTTAAGCAATGAAGAGGTCCCAACCTTACCTTTCATAAGTATATCAGCCTGTTTGTTGTTGAGCATCTTTACCGCCATTTCTATAGACATATCAAGGTCTGGTTCGTGGATAATCCTGAGTCCCGTGATATCATAACCATTTTCGTAACAGATATTCTGTATTCCCTCCTTATCACCGATAAGGATTGGTTCAATAATACTGTCATTCCATGCCCTTAAAACAGCTCCCAAAGAGTGTTGATCCTGTGCAGCTGCAAGTACAAGCTTCTTTCTGGGCTTGTCAGCCACAATGTTTTTCAGGTCACCCATATTTTTCAATGCCATCTCTTTACTGTTTTTGGTTTAACCTAAACTGTATGATGCTCAACAATATATCGTGTATCAGATGCTATAACGAACTCCTCATCCGTAGTAATTGACATAACAGTAACCTTTGATTCAGATTTTGATATAATCAGGTCTTTGCCTCTTGAGTTGTTATTGGCTTCAAAGTTAAATATGATACCAAGGTTTTCCATATCAGAGCAAATCATAGCTCTCATCTTGAAATCATTTTCACCTATGCCACCGGTGAAAACCAGCAGATCCAGTCCGTTAAGAGCAGCAATATATGATCCAATAAACTTTTTCACTTTATAAGCATACATATTGAGAGCAAGAATAGCTTTTTCATTTCCTTCTGTAGCAGCTATTTCAAGATCGCGCATATCTGATGAAAGCTGGGAAATACCTGCGACTCCGCTCTTCTTGTTGATCAGATTGTTTACACTGGTAACATTAAGGTGTTCCTTGTCAGCGATGTAAATAAGTACTCCGGGATCTATCTCTCCTGTCCTGGTACCCATAATAAGACCATCAACCGGGGTAAAACCCATGGAAGTGTCGATCGATCTTCCTCCTTGTATAGCTGTGATTGATGCGCCATTACCAAGATGACAGGTTATTATCTTCAGATCTTTAGTATCCTTTCCGAGGATGTTTGCAGCTTTGGAGGCAACAAATTTATGACTGGTTCCATGATATCCGTATTTTCTTATCTTATACTTATCATAATATTCATAGGGTAATGCATACATGTAAGCATAGTCAGGTATAGTCTGATGGAATGACGTATCAAAAACGGCAACCTGGGGAATTCCGGGTATAAGTTTCTCGACTGATATAATACCCTTAAGGTTTGCCGGATTATGAAGCGGAGCCAGCTCGCTGAACAGCTCAATATTTCTCTTCACATCATTATCAATCAGAACACTCTCTTTATAATCTTCTCCCCCGTTAACTACTCTGTGTCCGACAGCTTTTATTTCATTAATGTTTTTAATCACTCCATGTCTGGAATCTGTAAGTGCTTCCATCACCATATTGATCCCCGTGGTATGATCAGGAATATCAATTATTACCCTGTATGGGTCTTTCCCTGTAGGTGTGTGAGTTAAAATACTGTCATTAAGGCCAATACGCTCAAGAAGGCCTTTGGCAAGCATCTCACAACCTTTGTTCATATTGAATACCTGATATTTAATTGAAGAGCTTCCGCAATTTAAGACGAGGATAATCATGACATGCAATATGTTAATTATTTTTCTGTTTTCATTTATTTTCTTGCAGCCTGGTTAGCAGTTATAGCTATCATACTGACTATATCGTTTACTGAGCAACCACGGGAAAGATCATTAATAGGAGCTGCCATTCCCTGTAATATTGGACCAATAGCTTCCGCGTGTGCAAGTCTCTGAACCAGTTTATAGGCAATATTCCCTGACTCAAGATTCGGAAAGATAAGAACATTTGCTTTCCCGGCAATCTGACTACCCGGAGCTTTTTTCGCACAAATATCTTCAACGAGTGCGGCATCGCCCTGAAGCTCCCCGTCAATAATCAGATCCGGAGCCATTTCTTTAGCTATTTTAGTCGCACTGACCACTTTATCAACCATTTCGTGTCTGGCACTTCCTTTTGTTGAAAAACTGAGTAATGCAATACGCGGTTCAAATCCGGCTATTGCTCTTGCTGTATGCGCTGATGCAACTGCAATCTCTGCAAGTTCTTTATCAGTAGGATCAGGGTGAACGGCACCATCGGCAAAGATGATTACACCATCCTGTCCAAAACTCTTATCGGGAAGAATCATAATAAAAGCCCCGGATACAACTGAGAAACCCGGTGCGGTCTTCACATAATGAAAAGCTGGCCTCAGAACATCACCCGTGGAATGATCAGCTCCTGATACTTCACCATCAACGTCCCCGTTCTTTATCATAAGCACTCCAAGATAAAGAGGGTCCTCAATAAGCTTTGAGGCTTCTTCCCTGGTCATTCCTTTGTGCTTTCTCAGCTCAGTCATCATTGCGATATAATGATCTTTATTGTCATGAGATGCCGGATTGATAATTGTAGCTTTATCAAGGTTAACCAGCCCAAGTCTTTCACTGTGTGATCTTATTTCATCATGGTCACCTATCAGAATAATCCGCGCCAATCCTTCCCTTATTGCTATGTCTGCCGCTTTAATAGTCCTCTCCTCATAAGCTTCCGGGAGTACGATCCGCATATTATGTTTTTTTGCGTTATGCTTGATGCGATCTATTAACTCCATTATGTATCAAAGATTGAATGTATTAGGTATTTTTTTTAAATGTACAAAAAAAAAGTTCTATTAAACAATTTAATAGTACATGATTATTATCAGGTAATTCATTTTTTAGAAAAACAACGGAGTTATTATATTCTGATAAAATATCATAAAATCATTTTTCTATTTTAGCACTTTAATTATCAATTACTCGTTAAAAGCCTGATTGATGATCGGATTAAATGATCTGAGGGAAAGCCTTGATGGTGATCTGAAGTATGATATAATCACCAGAACTATCTATTCCACAGATGCTTCTGTTTATAAGGAGATGCCTGTTGCTGTTGCCTGGCCGGCGGAAGCATCAGATATAAAGAAGATATTGCTGTATGCGGCCAGAGAAAAGACAGGCGTAACCATCAGGGCTGCAGGGACATCACTTGCAGGGCAGGTAGTTAGTTCAGGAATTATTGTTGATATCTCGAGGTATATGAACAATATTCTGGAGATTAACAGTGAAGAGAGATGGGTAAGGGTAGAACCGGGAGTAGTTCTTGATGAACTGAATATGAAACTCAAAGAGTACGGATTGTTCTTCGGGCCCGAAACATCAACATCGAACAGATGCAACATGGGAGGTATGGTAGGTAATAATGCATGCGGAGCACATTCAATTGTTTATGGATCAACAAGGGATCACACAATTGAGCTGAAAACAATTCTCAGTGATGTCAGTGAAGCAACTTTCGGCCCTGTTGACAGGAACACTTTTAACAATAAATGCAATCTTGACAATCTGGAGGGTGAGATCTACCGGAATATTAAAAAAATTCTGCAAGATCCGGCAAATAAAAAAAGCATAAGGAAAGAGTATCCGCATCCAGCTATTCCAAGAAGAAATACGGGTTATGCTCTTGATCTGCTTCTGGATTCAGAAATATTCGATGAATCATCTGACAGAAAATTCAATTTTTGCCGCCTCCTGGCCGGATCAGAAGGAACTCTGGCAGTAATTACAGAGATAAAGTTAAACCTGGTCCCGTTACCGCCTGTAAATAAAGCACTTGTATGTATTCATCTAAAGAACAGAAGTGATGCATTCAGGGCTAATCTGATAGCCCTTAAATTTAAACCATCAGCTGTTGAGATGATGGATAACAGAATACTTGAACTGACTGAGAATAGTTTAAGCCAGGGAAAAAACAGGTTTTTTCTTGACGGAGAACCTGCAGCTATTGTAATAGTAGAATTTGTCAGGGAAAAGGAAGAAGAGATTGATGTAGTCGTTGCTGAAATGACACAGGAACTCAAATCAGCAGGTTACGGTTATTCCTACCCTATAGTTAAAGGACCTGATATCAACAGGGTTTGGGATTTAAGGAAAGCAGGTCTTGGCATTCTCGGAAAAATGAAGGGAGATGCCAAATCGGTTTCTCTTATTGAAGACACTGCCGTAAATGTTAATGACCTGCCTGAATACATCGAAGAGTTTGAGAGCCTTCTTAATTCATATGGTAAAGATGTGGTTTATCATGCTCATATAGGTACTGGTGAATTGCACATGAGACCTGTTCTAAACCTTAAGGATCCGGGTGACGTTAAGTTATTCAGAAGACTGGGTTTTGAGACTGCCAGGCTCGTTAAGAAATACAGAGGATCAATGAGCGGAGAACATGGCGACGGAAGGCTAAGAGGCGAATTCATACCCGTAATACTGGGAGAACATAACTTCGAACTTCTGAAGTCTGTGAAAAAAACATGGGACCCTGAGGGGATACTGAATCCCGGCAAGATCACAGACACTCCCAGGATGAATACATCACTCAGATATATCCCCGGGCTTAAAACAAGAGAGATAGATACAATATATGACTTTTCGTCAACAGATGGTATAGTAAGAGCTGCTGAACAATGCAACGGCTCCGGAGATTGCCGTAAATCAGTGAATATTGGAGGCACAATGTGCCCCAGTTTTATGGCTACAGGAGATGAAAAAAACAGCACCAGGGCGAGGGCAAATATTCTGAGGGAATTTCTGAGTAAAAATGATTCTGACCCATGGAACCATGTTGAAATACATGAGGTTCTTGATCTTTGCCTAAGCTGTAAAGGCTGTAAATCTGAATGTCCTTCAGGTGTTGATATAGCTAAACTCAAGTCAGAGTTTATGCAGCACTGGTATGATAAACATGGTGTGCCTTTAAGAACGAAGATGATTGCCTATATATCTGTTTTTAACAAGGTTGGCTCACTTGCCCCTGCTATTTATAATTTTTTTCTAAGCAACAGATTTATCTCAGGGATCCTTAAGAAATCAATAGGTTTTGCCCGGAACAGATCTATACCTTTATTATATAGGATAACACTGAAAGGCTGGATCAGGAAAAATCTTGAAAAGCTTAATCCACCGGAACCTGTAAGATCAGCGGCTTTGTTCATTGATGAATTCACAAACTATAACGATACAACAACTGGTATCAAGGCTATAAAGTTATTGACTGCACTAAATTACAGGATAGTTGTATGTAAACACGGTATCAGTGCAAGGACCTTTATATCGAAAGGTCTGATAAGGAGGGCAAAAAGGATAATCAGGAGAAATATATCTGCATTATCAGATGTTACCAGCCCTGAAGTACCGTTAATCGGTATAGAACCTTCAGCAATTCTTGGTTTCAGGGATGAATATCCTGAACTTGCCGGAGATGATCTTAAGGAAAAAGCTGAGACTCTTGCCGGCAACAGCTATCTTTTAGATGAGTTTATTGCAAACGAATTTAAAGCAGGACGAATCAAACGCAAATCGTTTAGTGAAGAAAATGCAAGGATATTACTGCATGCACATTGTCAGCAAAAGTCTGTTGCATCATCAGCCTGCACGATAGAAATGCTATCGATACCTGTAAATTACTCTGTTACAGAGATCCCATCGGGTTGCTGTGGAATGGCCGGATCATTCGGATACGAAAAGGAGCATTACGATCTGTCAAACAGAATAGGAGAACTTGTTCTGTTTCCCGAAATAAGGAAATGTGATAATAATACCATTATTGCAGCGCCCGGAACAAGTTGCCGGCACCATATTAAAGATGGAACAGGTAGAGAAGCCCTGCACCCTGTAGAAGTGCTTTATATGGCACTTAAGAAATGATGGGGAGATGGGGAGATGGGGAGATGGGGAGATGGGGAGATGGGGAGATGGGGAGATGGGGAGATGGGGAGATGGGGAGATGGGGAGATGGGGAGATGGGGAGATGGGTAAGGGAGTGAAAAAAAAACAGCAGGCTAGAACCTGGCCTGCTGTTAAAAAGAAATTTTTATCGTCAACTATTTTTATTATTCAGCCAGTGAATTGTAATAATCAGTAAAAATCCCGTTGATGAGAGGTTTATAATATGTCCAGAAGAATCTTCTTGTATCGTCAGTTTTATTTGAATAGAGGATCCACTTAAGTTTATCAAAACCCTGAAACCTGGATGTCCAGTACCATACAGGATTTGTTGCAAAATCGCCGGAGAAATAATAGGTTCTCTGATTCATTGGTTCCTGTATTACTGCCGGGAACACATTATCAAGCATGTTATTAAAAAGAATTGTGTCGCCTGCTCCGGTTGTTTCAATATTAAATTCAGACACAACATTGTTTTCAATGGGATCAATTATATCAAACCAGTTTCCGAAAGCAATTCTTGAGGGGACACCATACTTTGAGCAATATACAGAATCAGTAACAATAAAGGGTAATGGATTAATAAGATGGGTACCCTCTTCTAGCACAATAATGTCCTTTTCTGTCAGGAGAACAATACCTGCCCTTTTAAAAGTCCATGGCTTCTTATACTGCTTTCTGTACATTGCTGTCATCCATATCGGGAAGTCTTTTGATAGGCTGTCAAGTTCTTCAAAATACTTCCCTGTCCAGCCTGAGAATCTTATCCCTAAATCTTCCTGAGTCCTGAATGCATTGTACTGATCTGTGGGAAAATTAAAAGTGTTATATTCAAGTATGCTAAGTTTGTTCCTTTTCTGCATTTCACTTAAGAGTAGGTAGTCATTATTATTTAAACCACCATAAAGTTTTCTGGATTTCCGACTTTTATTTATACCCACGTACCAGTCGTTAAAAAACACTCCATATGTATCAGTAAAATATATTGCATCACTATTCTCAGCAATATCAATCAGATCAGACAGTCGATATTCGTTTCTGCGGCTTCCTCTTTCCTTAAGAGGTCTGGTTGGTGAGAAACCGTAGTAATCCTTTCTGAACGAATAGCTACTTTTCTTCCCTTTTTTCACAAACCTTTCATTTGTAAGGATCCAGTTAAAAGACTTGTGTTTAATACGTTCAAGCGTGGGAACAGTTTTGTCAACGATAACAATATCCATTGGTTTTTTCTCCTTGAAAGTCCAACGGAAAAAGTTAATAAGCGGCAGGGCAATTATTACTACCAGAATTATAATTGCAATTAGCAGAGGCTTTTTCATAACTGAATAAATAGCTGTAAGTATTCAAATACTATAACAAAAAGCTTGATTTCCAAGTATTTTAAATTTCAATTGTTAAAAGTATTAATTTATTTTTTTTAAAGAAAATAAATTTAAGGCAATTTAGTAAAAATTTCTTAACTTCAAACTACCAATTTATGTCCTGCCAACGTAAGCTTTACACTTCTTATCAGCATGTGATCCACTGAGTATAAAACGTAAATTCAGTCAGGTTATTTTCAACATTTCTTAAATAATTGCCCTCAAAGGGGATTGGTCACGATTTCCATAGGGATATCTTGAAAACAGGCCAAAATGAATGGTGACTATCAAAAAAAACAGATTATGAAAAAATTATTTTGTTATATTTAAAAGGTTTTAGAATATAACGAATCCAGGTTTTTTGGTGTAACAAGAACTTAACATAAAAATAATCCTCAGATGAATTTGTGGTGATACTTTTGCAGTTATTACCCGAAAACGTATGGAAAAAATATTTGTAATTATTGTTGGCCTGCTTTTCATTCTTGCAGTCTCTGATCTAATAGTTGGTGTAATCAATGATGCGGTTAATTTCCTTAATTCGGCAGTCGGTTCCAAAGTAGCACCACTGAGGGTAATCCTGATTGTTGCAACTATCGGAATCCTCCTGGGTGCAACTTTTTCAAGCGGTATGATGGAGGTTGCCAGGAGAGGTATCTTCAATCCGGGAGAGTTTTATTTCAGTGAACTGATAATCCTGTTCCTTGCAGTAATGGCCACCGATATCCTCCTCCTCGATCTTTTCAATACATTCGGTCTACCTACTTCCACAACGGTATCTATCGTTTTTGAACTTCTTGGTGCAGCAGTCGGAATGACAATTATAAAGATTACAAGGGATCCTGAGGTCTCTCATAATATGATTACATATATCAATTCTGCAAAATCCCTCGCCATTATTTCAGGAATACTCCTGTCGGTTGTTATTTCATTTACTTTTGGTACTCTTATAATGTTCATCACCAGAACTATATTCAGCTTTAACATTAACAGGACACTGAAGTATTACGGTTCTGTCTGGGGGGGAATAGCAATATCCATCATCACTTATTTTATTCTTATCAAGGGGGCTAGCGGAGCTTCCTTCATGAGTGATGAAGTGGTAGCATGGATAAAGACTAATTCATTGTGGATAATTCTTTTTTCGGTTGTGGGCTGGACAATTGTCCTTCAAATATTGTCATTAATCTTTAAAATCAATATTTTAAAGGTGATTGTCCTGATCGGGACATTCTCTCTTGCTATGGCTTTTGCAGGTAACGACCTGGTAAATTTTATAGGTGTACCTCTTGCAGGGTTCGAATCATTCAGAGAATGGGTTGCAAGTGGTCTGGAGCCCGATAAACTCAAGATGACTGCGCTTGCAGCCCAGGTTAAGACTCCAACCTTTTTTCTTCTGATTGCCGGTATCATCATGGTTTTTGCACTCTGGACCTCAAAAAAGGCAAGGACTGTATCCAAGACTGAAATAGGTCTGGCAAAACACGACTCCGAATCAGAATTGTTTGAATCAACACCACTGGCCAGGGCAATGGTAAGAATGAGTGTAGCGCTTTCAAACAAAATAAACCATATTACTCCCCCATCTGTTAATAAATGGTTGGACAGGAGGTTTGACACTTCGGTTTCGGAGAAGCTCAATGCAAAGGAAGGAGTCTCATTTGATATGCTCAGAGCTTCTGTAAATCTCGTGGTTGCCAGTGCTCTGATAGCGTTTGGTACTTCACTGAAATTACCATTGTCGACAACCTATGTAACTTTCATGGTTGCAATGGGATCTTCTCTTGCCGACAGAGCTTGGGGCAGAGAAACGGCGGTCTACAGAATAACAGGTGTCCTCGTGGTTGTGGGAGGATGGTTTTTTACAGCTTTTGCAGCCTTTACTGTATCGCTGCTTATTGTACTTTTTATAAACTGGGGTAAAATAATAGCTATTGCAATAATGGCAGTTATTATAGTAATTGTTTTAATTCACAGTTACAAGTTACATGGTAGAAGGCTCAGCGAATCGAACGACAAGGAAAAGGCACTCAGTTTCGGAGATATGGCCACAAATGAAACAATTCTACCATTTTGCCGGGAAACTCTGGTTACTACTATTAATAGTATGTCTTCCATCTATGACAAACTGGTGATAGCTTTAAAAAAGGACAGTAGAAAGAGCATGAAGAATGTATACAAGGAAGTAAGGAGCCTGAACAAGGCAGTTAAACTACGTAAGGACAATGTGTACAAATTTATCAGGAAACTGGATGATAACAAAGCAGATGCGGGTCCGTATTATGTACAGATATTTGACTACCTCAGGGAAGCAGCCCATTCTTTAAACTTTATTGCTGAGCCGGCATTCATACATATAGATAACAACCATGCTCCGCTTGCTAATGAGCAACAGGAAGAACTTAAGGAATTCAATCTTCAACTTGGCAATTACCTCAAAGATGTTGTTAAAATATTGAATTCAGGTAATTTTAAACAAATTAAAGTAGCTTTGCAAAAGCAACAGGATCTGCTGCAGAAGAATGAGCAATACCGGAAGCTGCAATTAAAAAGGATCAAAAAGGGTCAGGCTGGCACCCGCGCTTCAATACTTTATCTGAATACCCTTTCCGAATCTAAAAATATGGTGCTCCAGTTAGGTAACGTGCTTAAGGCATTTCGTGATTTTTCTGAAGCACTAATTGGCTAATACAAAATCAATAATATCAGCTTCCAGCATCTCTTTAACACCCGGATTAACCTTCAAACACGGGAGGGCTTTGCTTCTTATTTAATGCTTTTGCTAAATTTGCAAAAAAAATCAGCATGTTCCCGAATCAACCACTTGCAGAAAGGCTAAGGCCAAGGAACCTTGATGAGTTCTGCGGACAGGAGCATATTGTTGGCAAAAACGCTGTTCTGAGAAAGGTTATTGAATCGGGCAATTTACCATCCTTCATATTATGGGGTCCACCCGGAGTGGGTAAAACAACCCTGGCATGGATCATTGCTAATACCCTGAAAAGGCCATTTTTCCGACTCAGTGCGGTACACTCAGGAGTAAAAGATGTAAGGGAGACAATTGAAAAGGCAAAGAAGCAGCAGTTTTTTAATCAGCCAAGTCCTGTCCTTTTTATTGATGAAATTCATCGCTTTAATAAGTCCCAGCAGGATTCTCTCTTAAGTGCTGTTGAACAGGGAATTATTACTCTGATAGGAGCAACAACCGAGAATCCTTCGTTTGAAGTAATCTCCCCTCTCCTTTCACGCTGTCAGGTTTATATTATGAATCCTCTTAGTGAAAAAGAACTGATCGGGCTTTTAAACAGAGCCCTGAAAAAAGACGCATATCTGTCTAAATATGATGTTAAAATAAAAGAATATGAAGCGATTATACGTGTTTCAGGAGGTGACGCCAGAAAACTCTATAATGCTCTGGAACTGGTAATTTCATCCGAAGCGGATGAGACAGCTTCACAAAACATTGAAATTGATAACAAAAAAGTTCTACTGCATGTCCAGAAGAACCTTGCTTTATATGATAAGAACGGGGAGCAGCATTATGATATTATTTCGGCTTTTATCAAATCGCTCAGGGGCAGTGATCCAAATGGGGCAGTATACTGGCTTGCACGGATGGTCGAAGGAGGTGAGGAACCTAAGTTTATTGCCCGGCGAATGGTTATACTGGCTGCAGAGGATATTGGTCTTGCCAATCCGAATGCTCTGCTTCTTGCACAAACCTGCTTTGAGGCTGTTAATGTTATTGGATGGCCTGAATCGAGAATAATTCTCTCTGAAACAGCTATATACCTGGCCATTTCACCAAAAAGTAACTCATCATATATGGCAATAGAAGATGCCCTTGGGGTTGTAAGAGACGAAGGAGACCTGCCAGTTCCGCTGCACATAAGAAATGCACCTACAGGCCTTATGAAAGATCTTGGATATGGCAAGGATTATAAATATGCTCATGATTATAGAGGAAATTTCACTCCGGATAATTTTCTGCCTGAAGAGATAAAGGGCACGATATTCTACAAACCAGGAGTTAATCCTAAAGAAGAAGAGATAAGGAAAAAATTGTCAGACTTATGGAGGGATTATTACAATTATAATAAAAAGTAACACCTCCCATTGGCCGCCAACGGCTTTTTACTTACGCTCCAAAGCTTCAGCGATGGAGTACTGATGTCATAGTAAGACCGAAGTGGCAATGCAGGCAGGGAAGATACGGGGAGATGGAAAGAAAGGAATCAAGACTATATCTACGGAAAAATATTTTGTTATCTTTACGATTAAATGAGTAGAGTTGGAATAGATATTCCCGGACTTCGTTTCGGTACAACAGGTAATTTCCTATTAATTGCAGGTCCTTGTGTGGTTGAAAATGAGGATGTGATTTTCCATACTGCTAATGAGATTTATCATCTCTCTGAAAAATATCAGTTGCCTTTTATTTTTAAGTCATCATACCGGAAAGCAAACCGTTCCAGAGGTGATTCTTTCACAGGTATAGGTGATATTAAAGCACTTGAGATAATGGCGAGTGTCAGGACTAAATACGGAGTTCCGGTTATTACGGATATTCATAATCCGGATGAGGCTGAGATCGCAGCCAGGTATGTTGATGTATTGCAGATACCGGCATTTTTATGCCGTCAGACTGATCTTCTTTCTGCAGCTGCCAGAACCGGGAAATGGATCAACATCAAGAAAGGACAATTTCTTTCAGGTTCTTCTATGACATTTGCTGTTGAAAAGGTAAGAAAATCAGGTAACAACAAGATCATGCTGACTGACAGAGGTAACATGTTTGGTTATCAGGATATTGTTGTAGATTTCAGAAACATCCCTCTTATGCAGGAAACAGGGGTTCCGGTCATCATGGACATTACACATTCGCTTCAGCAACCGAATCAGGAGGAAGGTGTCTCGGGAGGAAAACCGGAGCTTATTGAAACAATAGGTAAAGCAGCAGTAAGTGTAGGTGCCGATGGAATATTTCTGGAAACTCATCCCGACCCGGCAAATGCAAAATCAGATGGGGCCAACATGCTGAAACTTTCAGGACTCGATGGACTCCTTGGAAAGCTTACAGCTATCAGAAAGACCATTAATTCATTTACTTAATAAAAACAACTAATACCAATTTTATGGAAAAATTATTTCTTGTTATGACGGGACTCCTGGCAGTTGCTGTCATTAATGCACAATCACTTGAGGAAATTGTTGGAAAGTACTCCGAAGTTACAAATCAGGACAAGCTTGCAACCATGACAACAATAAAGGTTTCCGGAAAAATGTCAACTATGGGAATGGAAATGCCATTGGAAATATATATGAAAAATCCGAATAAGATAAAGACTGTATACAGTTTCCAGGGGCAGGAAATGGTCACAGTTTTTGATGGAGAGAAAGGATATACTGTTAATCCGATGATGGGCACAACTGAGCCGATTGAACTTACTGGGGATCAACTCAGGCAGATCCAGAATACTAATTTATTTTCCAACCAGGTTTTGGATTATCTCAACGATGGAAAATTAACATTTGAGGGTGAAGAAGTTGTTAATGGTAAACCTGCATTTAAGCTAAAAGCCGAAGTTGAGGTAACCGGTCCTGTATTTATGTTTATTGATAAAAGCTCCTATTATCTGGTTAAATCATCAGCTACAGTTGAACAAATGGGCAATAGAATGAGTGTTGAGTCATACATGACTGATTATGTTGATTATGATGGAGTGGTTTTACCAAAGAAAACCACGACTTTTGCAAATGGGATGGAAGCAGCAGTTGTGAGTTTTGACAAGATTGAGGTAAATATTCCAATGGAGGACACTACATTCAAACTCAAATAAAATTCCGGATGGTTAATTAAACGCAAAGACGGGCATTTTGCCTGTCCTTGCATTTAATAATGCAGCTGGTCTGTAAGCCGGATTCTGTCCCGTATTCTGGTATCTGCGAAAGAAATTAAGAAACGGGCTTCATCATTTATCTTGTCCTGCCATCACTGGCAGGATCATTCGACCCACCCCCCGGCATCGGACGAGCAGCCCTTATGGCCGGTATACATGGTCTTTCAACCCATAAGGTGTACGGCTTCCGGTATCGCTACCGGAACCGGTGAGCTCTTACCTCACCTTTTCACCCTTCCCATGACGTTTCGGTCAAGGAGGTTATTTTCTGTTACACTTATATACCCTCGCGGATATCTTCCAGCTAGGAAGTATGGTGCTCTGTGTTGTCCGGACTTTCCTTCCCGAAATCCCGATGGTTCCGATAGCAACCGGCATCGGGACGGAACGATGAAACAACCAGCTGCATTGCAAAAATAATAAAAATTGAGGAGAAACTATAAAATTGGTTATTTTTGCCCGGTTCAGAAAATGGAAAAATTAATAGATATTGCTTACAGAATCAATATGGAGGATTATGATTATAGTCTTCCTGAAGAAAGAATTGCACAACATCCTGTTAAAAACCGGGGTGAGTCAAGGTTACTTATATATGACAGGGGATGCATCGGGCAGAATATTTTCAGAAATATTGACAAATATATTCCCTCAAATTCTCTCCTTGTTTTTAATAACACACGGGTTATACGGGCCAGGCTTCTGTTTCAGAAAGAAACCGGGGCAATTATTGAAATTTTCTGCATTGAACCTTTAACTCCGGATAACTATGAATTGTCTTTCAGCTCAAAACAACCGGTTGAATGGAAATGTATTGTCGGAAATCTGAAGAAATGGAAAAGTGGTTCTTTAAGCAATCATATTTGTCATGAAGGAAAAAATGTTGAACTTATAGCTGAAAAGATACATGCTGAAAGGGAAGCATGGAGGATAAGGTTTACATGGGATTGTGATGATCTCAGTTTCAGTGATATAACAGAAATGGCTGGCCATATTCCACTTCCACCATATATTAAAAGGGATGAAAATGAAAATGACAATATAGATTACCAGACAATATATTCAAGTATTAAGGGATCAGTTGCTGCCCCTACAGCCGGACTTCATTTTACAAAAGAAGTCATTGAAAAAGTCTTAAAAAAGGGTGTTGAAATAACTGAACTGACACTCCATATCGGGGCCGGGACCTTTAAACCTGTGAAATCAGATTATGTTACTGAGCATGAAATGCATTCTGAACATTTATTTGTCACAAAAAATACAATTGAAAAATTAAAGGCAGCAAAGAAAAAAATTATTCCTGTTGGTACAACCTCTGTAAGAACACTTGAAAGCCTTTACTGGCTTGGCGTTAAAACTATATTGCATCCCGGCGGCAATGTCGGTACTCTGACTCTTGGTCAGTGGGAAGCGTATGAAATGCATAAAGAAATACCTGTTCCAGAATCACTGGACGCATTACTTAACCTTATGACAATAAATAACCTGGGACATCTGCACGCTTCGACCCGGATTATGATAATACCAGGTTATGATTTTAAGTTTGTTGACGGGCTGATTACCAATTTCCATCTTCCCCGCAGCTCTCTCCTCCTCTTAACAGCAGCATGGGTGGGTGACAGGTGGAAAAGTATTTACAGGTATGCTTTGCTAAATGATTTCAGATTACTAAGTTATGGAGATAGTTCGTTGTTATTCAGATGATTTACAATTATTTTATTAACTATATACTTTAATGATGTTTTTTGTCTTTCTTTTGATTATAATGTGATATTTTGTTTATTTGACCTCTTATTTTTTCAACATGGACGGGAACAGAATACTTAGACAAATGGGTGCTATTTTCAGTGTATTCATGGTGTTTTTTTATCTGGGTATTGGTATTTATCTTGCTTTCTTTTTTGAGAAAACATATCTGGATAAGGCTTTGCGGGTGATTGTAGGATCCACGTTTATTTTCTATGGCCTTTACAGAGCATACAGAACATATATTCAGATTGTTGAAGCATTTTTTACCGATGACAAAAATGCGGAATAAATCAGTTATTTCTGCACGAAAGCAGGGAAGGCATAATGGATTTATTTTAAATCTGACCAGCCTTGGCATATACTTTGCAGTAATATAATCAGTAAATAATGTTTTTTAATAAAATTAAAAGAATATGAGCATGGTAGCAGTTATTCAAAAATTTATTAATATTGTCCTTCGGAACTTTTATTCCACAGCTGGAAGCGTTGTGAATAAAGCTAATAAACATAATCTGATTTCATCCATGCGTTTTCTCTCACTTGCATTATTGGTCCTGTTGTTTGCATGCAGGGGGGGAGGAAAATCCGGTTATAATGAGACTCCCACCAGGGGTGATATTAGAATTGCTGTTGATGAATCTTTCAAGCCACTTATTGATACTGAGATTTTTACTTTTACCAGCTTATATAATTATGCAAAAATAACACCTCTGTATAAACCAGAATATGATGTTATTAATGACTTTATGAACGATTCCGTTAAAGTGATGGTAACAAGCCAGAAACTCACTGACAACCAGATTCAATATTTGCGTGATACACTGGTAATTGCACGAACCACAACTTTTGCATATGACGCAATCGCATTGATTACAAATAAGGCAAACAGGGATACACTCCTTAAGTATGAAACTGTGGGGGATATTTTTCGTGGTAGAACCAGGAGATGGAAAGATATCAATCCCAGGTCTCAGCTCGATCTAATAAATGTTATTTTTGACAATACCAGATCAGGAAACATAAGGTATTTCAAAGAGATGTTTGAAATTGAGGAAGCACTGGGTAACAATTTCTTTGCGGTTAACAATAATGCGGAAGTGGTTGATTATGTTTCACGTAATCCTGATGCTCTGGGGATAATCAGTGTGAACTGGATAAGTGATAAAGATGATTCACTGAGCATGAGTTTTATTAATAAAGTTAATGTTGTAGCAGTTTCGAGGAAATATTTTAATGACGGAACTTATTATCGCCCTCATCAGGGTTTTATATACGACAGGTCATATCCTTTTGTAAGGGAGATCTTTTTTATTACAAGGGAAACTTTCAAGGGACTGGGATCCGGATTTATCCAATGGGCTTGTGCAGAACAAGGCCAGCGTATTGTTCTTAAATCGGGACTTGTCCCGGCAACCATGCCAATAAGACTGGTGCAGATAAAAACTAATTAACGAATAACAATATTACTATTAATATATAACTTAATAAACCAATTAATAAACCAATTAATAAACCAATTAATAAACCAAACAGAATAACAAATGATACTAAATAATAAAGTTATGAAACGTTCAATTTTCAGATCAGTTTTTTTACAGGCAGGTATCTTTTTACTCCTTATGACAAACAGTATACGGGGACAGGATTTGAATTCTGCAATTCTGCTGATGAGAAGTGAAAAATATGATGAAGCTGAAACATTATTAAATCAGTTAATAGAAAAAGAACCTGCAAACAGTAAAAATTGTTTTTATCTGGGAGAAAATTATCTATTGGATTATTTTGCTGATACAATTTCCAAATCACTTCCTATATCCGCAAATGAAGCAAAAGAAATATTTCAGAAAGGAGTTGAGGCAAATCCCAGTGATCCACTGAATTATGTCGGTTTAGCAAAAGTTGCATATTATCTTGGTGATGACAAAACCGCAGAAGAAATGAGGGCAAAGGCTAAAAGTTACCTTCTGCCTTACAAAAATCTCAGAAGGATTCAGCCACCCGCACAAGAATATGCATTTGCTCTGGCCAAGATTGCTGAGTCTTACATAAAAAATGGAAAAGTTGACACTTCGAAAGCTTTGCCGTTAATCAGGCAGGCTTTGACGATTGATAGCAAAAATAAAGATATCTATCTTATAGCTGGTGATATATATATACTTGTTAATGACGGATCCAATGCAATCATGAATTATAACCAGGCGCAGTACTATGATCCGGAATCACCAACTGCAAATATGAAGATAGGCAGTATTTATGTAAAAGGACGTGTTCTTAATTCAGCAATCCCACGCTTCGAGGAGGCTATAACACTGAATCCCGAATATGCCCCTGCATATCGTGAATTGGGAGAGCTTTACTGGAAAGCCGGCCGTCTTGAAGAATCAAAGGCAAATTATAAGAAATATCTTGAACTGACTGCCGGGAATATCCCTGCAAAGATCAGGTATGTAAACTCACTTTTCTACGCCAATGATTATGATGAGGTAATCAGGAATGTCGAGGAGATACTTGCTATTGACCAGTCCTATAGCTATATAAATCGTCTGGCAGGATATTCGTGCTATGAGAAGGAAGATGCCGACTATGATAAAGCTCTGGCTTATATGGAAACACTTTTTAAAACGGTGGCAGCAGAGCGTATCCTAAAAAAAGACTACCATTATCTGGCAAGGATCCTGCTAAAAAAGCATCAGGACTATCCCAAAATGGTTGACGAACTTAATAATCTTAAACCTCGGCTGGAAAGAGAAAGATCAAGATATACAGCAGCTAACACATCTTCTGGAAGGGCAAAAATCAAAGTTACAATCGATGAGCTTACAACCAGGATCAATGAACTCGAAAGCAATGTCAAAGAAGCCGATCCTGAAATTGAAAGGGCATTCTCCGCATATGATAAATTACTGACCTTCAATCCAGAAGACAGAGCAGTCCTGAGTGAAATAGCGACAAACTACTATAACTACAAGAGATATGA
>Ga0315551_10001266_pt1 | contig 19320 bp, 18 predicted proteins | sample SalMarSW160290MG_FD_203678 | JGI IMG/M metagenome (GOLD analysis project Ga0315551, IMG submission 203678) | Salt marsh sediment microbial communities from the Plum Island Ecosystem LTER, Massachusetts, United States - Salt Marsh Sediment SW1602-90 ...
TGTACCGGTGTTGCTCACCGCCATTATCATACTGTCAACTTCTTGGCTTATCTGGCTGCTCTGGCGGCGGGCAAGCCGAGAGCGTCTCGAACGATTTATTGATTCTTAAATAGTTACTAATCATAGGAAGAAAATTGGAGGAGAAGATGACTGAAGATGTAAATACCCACTACGCGGAACCGGAACCACCAAAACGCAAAAGTAGAGGTTGGATGATCGCCCTAATCGTGGTGGTTATTCTATGCCTTTGTTGTATCGTAGCTGCCGCAGTCGGTTGGTGGCTGTGGAACAATGGTGATTCTCTACTCGGATACTCTTCTTTGCTAACCACCATGCCCGCCTTTTGAGATTTAATGCTATCGCGCTGAGACACGATTGCAGGCACATCCTGTCGGGATCTCATTGAAACTATTCAAGAGTCCTCGAAAATTTTTCAAACACCCCTTTCCAAATGTGTTGAAAGGGGTGTTTACTTTTTTGGATGGCATTTAATTTGATTTTGGAATACAAAGAAATCCTTAGGTCACCGGGGTGGAAATAATCAACTTGGGATTCAACGGATGCCAGAGTCGAAGTTGATTTGAATTTGGGTAATCTGTCCTTGCTCAACGGTTACAGTCTGAGCTGCGGCTCGCGGGAAGGGAGCATTTGTGCCGGATTGAGGCTGAAGGGTATAAGTCCCGGGTTCAAGGGATAACTGGAAGTGACCTTCTTTGTCAGTCTGGATGGTTGTGACGGTTTGATTGCGTTGATTGAGGACCTGTATCGTCGCCTGGTATGGCAGATCGGGGCATAACGTTTCCCCGGATCCAGCCGCTTGAGGCCCTGGACAAGTTGGACCTATTAGAACCTGTCCCGCGACTCCGCTGGTTTCAGCAGGCAGGTTATTTGGAGAAATTTTTATAAGCTCAGAGGTTAATTCAACCAAGAATTGTGCGATGCTTTCTTCATCATCTTGGGAGGGAGTCGCATTCCCCTGGCCATTAAAAGTATAATTATCATTGAACATGTCCGCTGAACCTTGCTGGGGATTGGATTGCCATTTAAAAGTAATGAAGCGGTTCAGCCAATCTTGTATCTGAGCCCATTGATCCTGGTTTAGGTTGCCTTGACTGATGACGTGGTCATCACGGCAATCTTCAAGCGTGAAAACCCGGTTAAGTGTGATGGTGAGACGCTGGCAAATGCCGGTAATGCCACCGGATCTCTCCCATACCAGAGCAGTATTAACAGACGGGGCTTTCTCTGGGGGTATTATTCGGAACGATTTGCCGGAGAGATCGGTATGGATTTGATAGATTCCGTCTGGTGTGTTCAAGACGAAGCGGTATCCGGGGGTAATTACTTGGGCGCAGACTTCGCCAGGTTGCGAGGCACCAAGACAGGCATTGTTCCATTCCACCTTTTCGGAACTTATCAGGGAAATTTCGTCCGCAGGTAGATTTGCTTCTTGTGCCAAGAAAGCTGCCGGCGCCTCGATTGGATTTTTAGACGGCTCGGGTGTAGGGGTCTCTCCCACGGACAGGCTAGGACTACAAGCTGCCAGGATAATTGTCATCACCATCAATAAGCTCGGAATGTGCTTCGACATAAAATCTCTCCTAAGGTAGAGGACCACTCAATAATAAAAACGATAGACCATGTGAGAAAGTTCCCTCTAGAAAAACATGTATCAGCGATAAAATAGCACAAGAGAGAAAACTTGTCCATATTCGTGTGGAAAAATCCACAAAATTATCCATTAGGGGTGAAGACGGTATTGATAAAATTAAATCGACGCCCCGATTTTCATGCGAACCGCTAATAAGTGTTCTTGCTGGTGGCCTGCCTAATGACTTCACCAGGGAAAAAGCCATTTGGAAATTTCTTTGAGCGCTAAGACCTTCATATGCACCAAGACAGCCGCGATGCCATTCAGCCGTTAGTGGATAAACACTCGCCCAAGACCCATTTCTATATAAAATCTGACGGGATACCTAGTACTTCTTCCGGGGATGACCCGTTTTGAGCGAAAACATTCCCCGGAGCTCGCTAATGGGCAACATTTAGATGCTCAGTAAAACCCAAGAGGTGGAGTTTGCTAGCTGACATGGGTGATGGAAAAAATTGGAGCGCTTTTTGCAGGTCTAAACTCAATTGGATTTGTGAATTTATCTCGGGTAGGTGAGTGTGGGAGGGGAAGTCAAAGGTGAGCTTGGTCCCCTCTACGGATACCACGGTGCGGTTAATACTGCCTCGAAAGGATGTCTCTAATAACTCTCCGCGTAGCTGTAATTCGCCACCACCGTCAAGTTGGGCTGTATCTGGCCTGATAAGCACAGTAACATATTTTTCCTCAGTCCCCTGGATGGGAAAATTGCCGATGGCGGTATGAACGATCTCCTGATCATTCTCCTGGAGAACTTCGCCTGCCAACAAGTTAGTCAATCCCAGGAAACGGGCAACGAATATTGATGCAGGCTGGCGATAAATCTCCTGGGGTATGCCGACCTGTTCAACTTTGCCAGACTGCATAACCACGACCCTGTCTGAAATGGCGAAGGCCTCTTCTTGATCGTGTGTGACGTAAATTGCGGTTTGTTTAAGACCACGCAGGATTTGACGTAATTCAAATATCAACCGTTCTCGCAAAGTTCTGTCGATGGAACCGAGCGGTTCGTCTAGCATCAACAAACGAGGTTGAGGTGCAAGTGAACGGGCCAGGGCAACTCGCTGCTGCTCACCACCAGATAGGGTGTTTACATCGCGATCAGCATATCCAGACAAACCAACCAATTCCAGCATTTCCGAAAGGCGCTTTTGGGTAGCATACCGGTCTGATCCGGACATCCTCAACCCGAATGCGATGTTATCAAATACGTTCATATGGGGGAAAAGTACATAATCCTGGAACATGAGTCCAAATTCTCTTTTATGAGGCGGGATGCTCATCAAAGAGTCGCCGTTCCAATATACCTGACCTCGGTCGGCTTGCTCCAGGCCAGCGATGATCATCAAGGTAGTGGTTTTTCCACATCCACTCGGTCCTAGTAATGCCACGATTTCACCCTCGGGGACATCGAAGGAAACGCCATCGAGAGCGCGGGTAACGCCGAAGGATTTATAGATATCAAGAAGTTTGAGCCCATTCATATTTGTTATGAGGTACCAACATTCCCAAGAATTAAAAACCCAGATAACCGCGATGACTCCTGATCCTTGACTTTCATCGTGCTTAAAATTCTCCCACTTCTGCGATACGGAAACGTTCTATCGCCAGCATACCAGCGCCTGTGACTAACATAAGGATAGTGCTTAGAGCCAAAGCCTGACCGTAATTCAGCGCTCCTGGCAAGGAGAGATAACGGTAAATAACCAATGGGATCGTGGGGAATTCCGGACGGGCAATCAGCGCAGTTGCGCCGAACTCGCCAAGGGATATGGTGAAGGCAAATATGGCTGCGACCAAAACCGCCCGGCCAACTAATGGAAGATCGATATAGCGAAGAACTTTCCCGGGTGATGCGCCCAGCAGGGCAGCAGCAGACCTCAAACGAGGCTGAATACTGCGGAGCGCGGGGGTTAAACTTCGCACAACAAAGGGAAAAGCTACCAGGGTATGCGCCAGAGGTACGAGTATCGGGGAAGCCCGTAAATCAATAGGCGGATGATTTAAAGTAACAATGAAACCCAAGCCTAGCGTGACCGCGGAGGTACCCAGTGGAAGCATCAGAAGCGGGTCGAGGATGCGGTTAAAAGCCGATGCAACCCCATGTTTTTGTAGCGAATTGCGGGTTAGTGCCCAGGAAGCAGGTAAACCCAACCCCAACGCAAATATAACCGTGGTGACAGCATAAGCCAATGAGACCCCCATGGCAGTAGTAGGCGGCACATAGAAGAGCGATTCCCGGCGGTTGATGGATAGCTCTTTGTAATATTCAAGCGTTAAACCCTGGCTCACTGAGCCTCGCTGGCCGCGTTCGGCTGTCAGGCGAGTTACCGAACGTAAGGCCAGTCCTAATAAGGGCAATATCAGTAAGATGAGCAAGAGAGAGATGACCAGTACGGCAAATATCCGCATGCGCAATGAATTAAACGATCGTTGCGTATAGCGAGAAGATCTTAAAGGAATAGGTCGTGAGAGCCGGGCAGTCAAGCGAGAATATGCCACCGTGAGACCAAGTGTGCAGGCGAGTTGAAGGACAGAAAGTACCGCGGCCAGGGGCAGGTTGAACAGGCTGATCGTTTGATAGTAGATTTCTACTTCCAGGGTGGCAAAGCGAGGCCCTCCAAGGACCAGAATAACGCCAAAGGAGGTGAAATCGAAAATAAATACCAGCAGAGCTGCGGAAGCAATGGCAGGCATCAACAATGGAAGTGTTATATGAAGCAGCGTGCGCCAGCGACTAGCGCCGAGAGTTCGGGCTGAATGTTCCAGATGAGGGTCAAGATGGGACCAGAAATCGCCGACCATGCGTAACACGATGGTGGTGTTATAGAATACATGGGCGACGAAGATGGCTATGAGAGTGTTCGTAAATTGGATGGGTGGTACGACAAAATGAAACAAATCCATCAGGAGTATATTGACCCATCCACGCGGTCCTAATATGGAATTAAAGGCTGCTGCCACTACCAGCGTGGGCAGGACAAATGGGATTCCGGTGAGAGCCTTGAGCAGAGACTTACCCCGGAAATCAAAACGAGCCAGTAGATATGCTCCAGGTAGCCCCACTATTAATGTCAGTAAAGTCGATACAATAGCCTGCCAGATAGTAAACCACAACACATGTTTGACCGTGTTGGAGCTGAGTGCTTCGATCAATGGCGCGGCAACACCCCCCACCCTTGAGGTATAACTTAGCTTTAAAATGTTGCCCAGGGGGTAGAAATAAAAGAGTGCTAGAAATGATAGCGGTAAAAGCCAAAGAGCAAGAGTGCGCCCAAAGTGACGGAAGTCAGAAATCAGCGAATCCAGAAAGACGAATACCTCCTTGTTATTTGGGACACTCACTTTAATACAGTCTCCGTCCAGGCTTTAATCCACTTATCTCTGTTCACCGCTATTTCTTGTGGGCTGACAATCCCGGTTTTTTGGGGAAGGACCAGATATTTCTGAAAAGTATCATTGAGTTTTGCATTGGGATTTACTGGGAAAACGGCCATCTGTAAGGGCATGTCTTCTTGAAAAGTAGGCGAGAGCATGAAATCTACCCACTTTTGGGCTAATTCAAGTTTTTTCGTGCCCGCCAATATCCCCACGAATTCGGTCTGGCGAAAACAGCTGTTATCGCTGACAACGGCAGCAGTTGGGGGTTCTTCGATGGGTTTCTCAGCAAAGATGATCTCAAATACTGGGCTTGAGTCGTATGAGACCACAATTGGACGAGGACCTTTACCCGATGACCCGCTGAATTCCGTGTAATAGGCAGTTTCCCAACCATCCACAACTTCAACATCGTTGGCCAATAAACCCTTCCAGTAATCCAAGTACCCGTCTTCTCCGAAATCAGCAATCGTTGTTAAAAGAAAAGCCAAGCCCGGTGAGGAGGTCGCCGGGTTTTCGACTACCAACAGCCCTTTATTTTGTGGTTTGAGCAAATCTCCCAGGTTTTGCGGGGGTTCAAGGTTTTTCTCCGAGAAATAGGATTTGTCGTAGTTCAGACAAACATCAGCATAGTCAACCGGAAGAGCTCGGTTTTGCGGGTCGAGTTTGAATTCATCCGGGATTATTTTCAAAATTGGTGAATCGTATGGCTCAAAAATACCTGCATCGAGCGCCCGGCTGAGAAAGGTATTGTCCACACCATAGAAAACATCTGCCAAAGGGTTATCTTTAGAGAGAATAGCTTTATTCAGCGCTGTGCCAGCGTCTCCTGCTTTTAAGAATTGGACTTTTGCATGGTTTTCAACCTGGAAAGTATCTACGACTGTTGTTGATACGGCAAAAGAGTCATGGGTCATGATTTGAAGAGTCATCTCTTTTTCTGGCTCAGAGGTCGTTCCTCCGGTTGTGGGTAGCTCAATTGGAGTAGTTTTGCCAGAAGGCGCACAAGCCTGGATCAAAGAACTAAGAACTATCAGGACAACCAGCAGAGCGGTTATTTTCTTCATGATTTGAATCCTTCAACTGATAGCGGCATTTTCACCTCGGTGAACGACTAGTAAGCAACCTTCACCGATTTGAACCTGAGTGGGGGTTTGTGAGATTTGATTTGATACGCTCAAGGTACTCCCGAACTGGAGATCGGCTGCCTCTAAAGGCCATCTCAATCCTTGGGTTGTAACCCTTGCGACTATGGGGGTAAGCGCAATAAGGGAGACAATATCGCCGGGTTGACCTTCTATGGTGAGGTTGTCACCTGAATGTAGCAGAAAAGCCTTATCCGGTCCATTGCAGACAACCAGACGGGCATTGCTCCATTCATCTTTACTTAACAGGAGAAGGTTGGCGAGGGATTGGTCTAGACGTCCGCCCGTCAACCCAAAGAGGATGATATCTTGCGCGCCTTGAAGGACGGCATACCCTAAAGCCAGTTCCAGGTCGGTCTTATCTTTATCGGGAGAGTGAATGATAAAGTGGGTGTCTTGAGTCCTTAGTGCTTCCCATTGAGAGGTTGGCAGGGAATCCAAGTCACCGATCACAACGTCAGGGATTAGCCCAAGTTGAAGGCAATGAACAGTGCCCCCATCAGCAGCAATCAGTAAATCTTCAGGAATTATCTCGGATAGTGCCCCGGGGATGTCATTAAATGTCCCGTTGGCAAAGATGACAGCTCGCAATATTAACTCCCTCCCAGGGAACCCGGGGAGGGAGCTTTGTATTGACGTGTTGCGTTTCCTCCGCCGGCATTACCCGGATCAGGTTCGCGGGTCGAGGGCTATGGCCTTCCTCTCAGCCTGGCAAATCCCAGGCTCCCCGTGCAGTAGTGGTTATTTAATCCGAGTATAAGCGTTGAAAATATCATTGTCAAGATTATTCCCCCGAGTATTCAATAACTCTCAAAATTCACAATCTGTTAACACTCTCCTCGATAATGAATTAAACCAGGAAAGACCCATCTGTCGTGCGGTAAAATCTTACACTTCTGGTTTATCCATTTCATCGAGAATGGTGTAGAGCAATTCCAAAAGGACTTTCTTAACATATTCCTTGTCTGTAGCCACACAGTTCAATAATTTGACTTTGTGATCCAATCGAAGGGCGATACGGATATCTTCCTTTTCCCAAGCATCCTGACTATCCTGCTTATTGGCTGCTACTACGTAAGGCGTGGGAGCGTATGCGCGAAAGGTTTCCAAAATTCTGCGGGCTTCCCGAAAGGTCTCTGGCCGGGTGCTATCAACCAATACGATGAAGCCCAACATACCTTCAGAAAGGATCTCCCACATGAAGTCGAAACGTTTTTGACCTGGAGTGCCAAACAGATAAAGTACCAGATCTGCATCAACGGTGATACGACCAAAGTCCATCGCAACCGTAGTTTTGTCTTTGACTTGCTCTGTATTGGTTGTTATTTTTCTTTCGGTTGAAACGACGTCTATCTCACTAACAGTTTGGATAAATTCAGTTTTTCCAGCGTTGAATGGTCCGGTAACTACCATTTTGACCGTTTGCATGGCGTTCTGACCTGTGATAAGAACCCTAGAGTGACCTGATGCGATCAATGAGTCGATTTATGAGAGATTTCTTTTCTTCTTTGTGTTCGCCCACGGTAGAGACCGGAAATCGACTTACAGAAGGCCCAGTCTGCCCGGCGATAACCGGCCTGATTATATCAACCAAGCCAGCCTGTAGAAGGCTATAGACAATCCGCCGAATTTCGATCTCGTTCATTTTCGTGGCATGGGCGATCTGTGCAATGGTATTCTTCGGACTGATGTACGAAACCACTTTCCATTCTTCAACTGTGAGATTGACTTTACGAATATTTACGCCTGGTCGGTCGGTAAATTTAAGCGCCATATCGAGACTAGGGATTTCGTCAGACAATTGTTGCCACTCTCGCATTTGACGTGAGCCTTCGACGATGATGTTCTCGAGGCTGACCCGAACTGGGATCTTATTCTGGGGGGGTAAGACATCGTTATCGAATTGGAAATGACCATCTGCCCAGGTGAATAGTCGATTGAGGACGCTGACACAATAAGTCTGTATGCAATTGAGAATATCCTGTCGTGATATATAATTTGCATTGATTAGAAGCAGACCCAGTTCTTTTTCATTCATGTTCTGAGTCCGCGCTTTGATAATCCTGTGTTGGGCCGTAGAGAGTTTTGATGCCTTGTACAATATCGTGACAAGGCCATTTTCTTCCCGCCCCATTCGAGCGTAAGTTAAATTACCATTTAGAAAGAAAATTCGCGCGGTATCGTTCGACCCTGCAATGGTGAGAGCCCCAGTTTTTTGGGCAAGATTGATCAGATTAAGCAGTTGTGTGAACGGAAAATCGCGTAGGTTTCCTTTGAGGGCCATGTAAGCCTCGGGTTGAAACGGCTGCTGTGTTTAGAAGTGGTGAGGATTATACTTTGTAAGTTCTTTCAAAGTCAAATAACTCTGAACGCCGATGGGCAATTTTAGGTTTACTTGACACTGATATGGCTTAAGTTTATAATCCTGCACGCACAATCCTCGGTAGCTCAATTCGGCAGAGCGGGCGGCTGTTAACCGCTAGGTTCCAGGTTCGAGTCCTGGCCGAGGAGCTAAAGTTGTTAATTCTATCGCATGATATCTTTCTTATTCACTTGTCGACTTCCGAAACCCACATGTTACCGGGCTGACTAAAGCCTCTATATGATAATAAAAAATGACGCCTCTTGAAAGGGGGCGTCATATATTTTTAATGACAAATGTGAAAATTGATCAATTTTGTAATGCCGTCGTTTTCAAAAGAAATTATTCCTTTTTGGGTTCCTCTACCTTGGTAGTAGACTCGCTGACAGCAGGATTTTTGTCTTCCTTATCCGATTTTACCTCACCATTTTTATGCACAGAACCGGATGGAGAGCGATTGTCAGTAGCATAAAAACCAGAACCTTTGAATACGATCCCCACCGGGGTGTAAATTTTGCGTAATGTCTTTTTTGAACACTCTGGGCATCGAGTTAAAAGTGCCTCGGAGAATTTTTGTTGGCGTTCGAATCGGACACCACAATTTTCACATTGATACATATAAATCGGCATAAGTACCTCGATACCACTACAGGTAATACTTCATCCTTTAAAGATTATAGTGCGCAAGGCGATTAATTGCAAGTATTATTGGGTAATCTGTAATATTATTAACAAAATTCTTATTTCTAATCGATCTATATGCAAGGTTTGAATATATTAGGACTTACGCAGTTGGTGGGAGGATGGGGGTGTTTGGGGAACGCCCACCCAAACACCCTCGATTTTCCCCTGAACTGCGTAACTACTATAAATATTAGTGCGTAGCGATAGTGAAAAGCAAAGAATGGAAAGATTTGAAAATCTATCAGCGAAATAGTTGAGTACTACAGTAGTGGTTTATTAAATTCAGATATTTAAGGGGTTGGGGTGATAGCACGATGAGAGAGCGTACCACCGGTAGGGGCGGTTACAACCTGGCTGGGACTCGGCGTTTCCATGGCAGTCGGGGATGAAGTCAAAGTAGAGCTGGCCTGAGGGGTAAGCGCTCGGATACGCCCTAAAGCCAGGTTGATCCAACCTTCCGGGACGACATCCTCCGGTAGACTTAAAAGAGCCTGCCAATCTTTTACTGCAGAAGCATCGTTCCCTGAGGCTTCCAAAGATCGTGCTCGCCAGTAATAAATTTCTGCCAGCTGTTTATCACTTTGGGCAAGTTTTTGGCTGCTATTGATCTGTCGGTAAGCATCTCCAGGACGCTCTTCAAGCAACAGGGCTTTGGCAAGCGCGATGTTCGAAGCGAAGGAATCCGGACGGAGTTTGCTTGCCTCAACCAGATCATTGGCAGCCGCCTCACCATTTTCTAAAGCGAGGAAGGTATAACCACGAAATAGAAAAGCATCAAATAGCTTTTCGTCCAGCTCAAGAGATTTATTTAGGGCGCCTAGTGCTTGATCGAATGAATTGATTTTGTAATACGCTTTACCGAGTAGATACCATCCGGATGCATCATTCTTCTTGAATAAAGTATAGGTATTGAGAAATTCAACAGCTTGCTCTGGTCGGTCTAAGAAAAGATAAACCTCTCCAAAAGTAAGATAAACGGGTAGTAAGGTCTGGTCGAGTTCATACGCTCGTTGGGCGGATTGCAAAGCCAAAGGACCTTCTCCCAGAAGCAGATAAGCTTGCGAGCGATAAAGATAGAGGAGAGGCGACTCCGGGAGTAATTCTTGTACGACCTCTAAATCCTGGAGAGCGGCCTCGGGATTATTGCGAGTGAGATGATATTCAGCATAATCCAGGTAAGCCTCAGCAAACAAGGGATCCTTGTCGATCGCCTTAATGAAGTCTAATTCCACTTCCGCAGTGGGATCCAGAGCAAGTTCAGCTCGAGCTTGCCCCAAATACGCTGGAGCAAAGCCAGGATCAGCGGCTATGGCTTGTGCATAAGCAGTCAAGGCGTTATCTGGATCTGCCATTAGACGATAAGCTTCCCCGATATAATAAAAGGCATCTGCTGATTGGGGTTCAACTGCGGCTGCCTGCTGCATAAATTGCAGCATCTCTTCAAAATTCCCCTGCTGGAAAGCTCGTATGCCTGCCCGGTAAGCCTCACTGATGGGATGGGGAGTATCCACATAGAGTGGCGTAGAAGTGTACGTTGCTTCTAAGAAATAAGACAATGGAGTTGGACCAGAAAACGTAGGAGTAGGAGTGCGCACCCAAGGAGTGTTGGTTGGCAGTAAAGTTGCCGTTGGCTTGGGCGTCCAGGTGATGGGTGTAATAGTTAGTTGTTGGCCAGCTAACCTCCCGCTTGACCTGAACATTGATCCCCCAATTATCATCAACAATGCGAGCACTGCGATCACTCCACTCAGATAATAGAGGGCTTCGCGATTAGTTGGATTTGAAAAAAAAGCCTTAATTCCGCCAGATGATACTCCCTGGTGATCTTCGATCACCCATTTGCGCCGGATAAATTGGGATGGGGGCACCATTTCATTAGTCGAAATTACCCCCAGCAAATGCAACCCATTCTTGGCGGCCTGGTTTTCAGGATCGATGCGCAAGACATTCTTGAGACAGAAGATACGCTCCTTAGGAGTATCCACCACCGCGCTCATCCATAACCAATAGTCGGGGTTTTCCCGGTTGGTGCGCAGGAGACGGGTCAACAGATCCCGAGCTCGAGCTCGTTCCCCATTCGCTATCGCTTTGATGGCTTCCTGCAGGACATTATCATCATTCATGAGAACTTCCCACATCGAGAGTCTAGCATAATGCTGTTCGATGAACAAGGAGTGAAAAGACACCTCAAAGAATTGTAAGCTGCTAGCGGCAGTGTATAATCGCGGCTATGCTTGGTTCTAAATTGCATATTAATGGGGCGACCCCTGTAGGTATTGTGTTTTTAGTTCTAGGATTAAGCGCATGCGGGCAAGCTGTCACAACCGAGAATCCTACCCCTAGCGCGATAGGCACATTGATCCCTTATCGGACAGTCACCCCCAGCCCGGTAGTTGCCTCTGCCACAGAGAATATTTTACAACCTACCGTTCCTGATTTACCCAAACCCACACCGTTGACTTATAAAGTAGTCAAAGGGGATACGATGTTGGCGATCGCTTTACGATATGGAATCAGTTTGGAAGAATTACTGGCAGCCAACCCCAAAGTAGACCCAAGGTTTCTTTCTGTCGATACCATCTTGATCATTCCAAAGGAGGAAAGCGCCTCGGAATTTCCGGTCAACCCGACTCCGCTACCGTTAATGTTAACCCCCCCACATTGTTACCGGGTTAACAGTGAAAATGCAGACGACGGTGGGGTATGGTGTTTCGTCCTGATCGAAAACAATCAAACACAACCGGTCGACAATATCTCCCTTTGGGTCGGATTATATACAAACCAGGGAGAGGTAGCTGGTGGTTTAACCACAACACCGCTGAATTTGCTTACTCCTGGAAAGCAGATGCCGGCGATGCTCTACTTTCCACCACCCCTGCCCCAAGAATTTTCACCTCTGGCTGAGTTGCTTACTTCTGCACCGGTACAAATTAACGATCAAAGGTATTTACTCGCCAGACTTGAAGAGGTTGATGAGGAGATCGATGGCAACGGCCTCCAGGCAAATGCGCGCGGATTAATTTCATTACCAGAAAATAGCTCGCCAGCCAGCCAAGTATGGCTGGTCCTGATCGCCTATAGTTCCAGTGGGGAGGTGGTAGGTGTTCGCAAGTGGGAGGCGAATGGATCGGTCGAGCAGCCAGTAGTATTAAAAGGGGGTGAAAACTTATCTTTTGATGTGACTGTGTTCAGCCTCGGCGCTGCTATAAAACACCTCGAAGTTTTGGTCGAGGCCAGGCCGTAATCGAGGTATTACCGTGACACTCTCAAATTAATGGTTGATATAGTTTTGCCTGAGCGGATTCCTGGTGATCAACCGATTCAACAATAACTGGCTACAACTCCACATTGGCGCCAGGGGGAAATGGGGTCACGCTTCGCTCGAAAGAGAAACCAGCTGCTCCTGGGTGACCACCCCCGCCAAATTTAGTGGCAATCTCTGAGACGTCCACACTGTCTGAATAAAGAGTAACTACAGTCATCAAATCCCCGTTCTGACGTAAATCAACGTAACAATAAGCAATTTGGAATCCTAATTCCCGGATAAATTGTCCCATTTCCCCGCTGCCGCGATTATTAATTGCCATTGTTCGATACCCCTCAAATTTCACCTCGAAACCATAGCGCGAGACCATCCGGCGGATGCTGTTCCAGCGCGCTTCAACCAGCACCTTACCTTCTTCGATCAGATGGTTGAGAATATGGGTGTCGTCATCCAAAAGCGGTCCCCAGATCTGGTCATTGTCGGGATGACTATTTTGTTGGAATAATCCTTCACTAAAGGGTCCCGTGTCAGGTAATGACCATCGCCAAATGTCACGATCGCCAATTAGCATGATAGCCTTAGGAACGGTTTGCTCTGGAAAGAAGAAATTCCATGTCAGGACACAGGCAGCCTCAGAAGTATCGCGTATGCCAGGCAAGGTTGCAGCTATATCAGATAGTTGATCAATAGCCGACTTATGATGATCGATCCAGATCAATTGGCGATCCCGGGAGAGTGCCTGCATATCTGATTTTGGGAGTGAAAAATCCGTCACAATGACGCGTCCGGCCTGTGCGATGAGCTGCCAGGGTACAGGGTCTCCATAATTCATTTCGCAAAGCCGAGTCTCGGACCCTAAAGCTCGGCGAACAATGGCAGCGGATGCTCTTCCGTCGGCGTCATTATGGTAAAGACAGACGGTCTGGATTCTGGTGGAGGGGGGAAATGAAGTTTCTTCCGATTCAGACATTCAGGGGGTGTAGGCCAAGATATCGACGCTAAGGAGGTCTTGGTGGAAAAGGATCCACTGGCAACTGGTGAGAATCCCCTTAGGTTCTAATTCTACGCGCCGAACAGGCTTAATGGAACAGGTGTAAAGACCAGCACAAAAATGATTAAACCCAGAATTGCTATGGCTCTACGATTCGGATCCAAGGGAGTGATTTGATCAAGAGGTTCCGCGTAGACACGACCAAGCAGAAAGATTAAGAAGGCCCACAGCCACCATCCTGTCCAGATAGTGCCCAAGACGATTAATGTTAATAAGATAACAGGCAGTACCGCCCGGGCCCGCTTGCCAAGCAGGACATAGAGTACATGCCCGCCGTCTAACTGACCAGCAGGGATCAAGTTGAGAGCTGTGACCAATAATCCTGCCCATCCTGCCCAGGCGATCGGATGTAAGATGACATCGGTACCGCCAAACGGAACTGGCAACCCGGTAAATACGTAACGGATCCAATAGAGTACGGGATTAAGACCGCCATAATTGATCGGTTGGGGCAACCATTTACCAAAAACGAGGAATTTTGCAATTAAATAGAGGATGGAATTCCCTTCCAAACTGACGCCCTGGTTAATAGCGGCGGGTAAGTGATCGAGCTGAGACAAATATAAGCCAAGAATTAGCACAGGTATGGCAACTACCAGACCTGCCAGAGGGCCAGCAATACCAATGTCGAGTAATATCCTTTTGTTTTTCGGCGGTTGCTTGAGTTGGATAAAAGCGCCCATCGTTCCGAAGGGACTGATCGGGAAGGGGATAAAATAGGGTAGGGTGACTGCAGTGTGATGATATCTAGCAGCCAGGTAGTGACCAAACTCATGAGCCAGCAAGATAGCGAGTAAACTAACCGCGAAGGCCAGCCCCCCTCCTAATTGGCTGAGCACACTCTTGAATATAATGCTGATATTACCCGTTACTGGCCCATTATATGTAAATAAGATGTAGCCGACCGGCATACTCAACAGGGTGAAAAAGAAGAAAACCCCATTGATCCAAGTCCGCGATGGAGTCGGACGTACTACTCCTTTTACTAAGATGACGGTGTGACGTCCGTTTTCATTGCGAAAAAGTGGTGTCACGTTCAAGGGTTCCAATGAGGCAGCCAATTTATCATAAGCAGATTTCGATTCACCCATGATTCTTCCACGGTAGCGCACCAGGAAGTTTTGTTTCGCACCACCCCAGGTAACGTCTTCAACACGCATTAATTTATTAACGAGTGGAGTCATAGGATCGGGTGAGATCGATTGAACAGGGGTTTCGATTGAAGTGATTTCCATAACAAACCAACAGTACCTTTTCTAGATTTTTCTTTCCTAAGTACCAATATTTATTGATTAGACAAACTCAATAATTTACGAATATTGACCGATAAGCAGGCGGGAGTGGATGGGAGTCGAACCCACCGCGGCCCGCAACGCGACCCGCCACCGGTTTTGAAGACCGGGGAGCCCACCAGGACCCAACCACTCCCGGGTATTATTCGTTTCTTGTCAGCATTTACATTTAGGAAATTATACCTGTAGAAGGAGGGGGTGTAAAGCGAGATATAAACTCATAGCGATAACATGTGGCATAGGCCCTGGTCACGCAAGAGGTCAATAGTACATTTCCGAAAATTCTGGTATAGTCAGGTCACCTGGAATCTCGAAAATTTTTTCCCGCACTTCATGGTCTGGTTTTTTGCTGTTTTTTGAAACCTACAGGAGGATAATCCTTATGAGAGATCGGGATTTGTGGAATTTGGTCCGTGAAGCCTGGACTGCTCTAGGACCTCATTATGAGCCGGTGATCGAGTCCATCACCGAAGAGAGTGGATTGGAGGCTCGCGGTTGGAGTCTGTTGTTAGCTGCTCTGTCCTTTGAACCGGATGATATTTCTGTGCCTCATCTGATGGTGCGAGGACCGTACACAGCGACAGAGCAATATCTTGCCCGGCTGAATGCAGCGGTTGGTATGGGTTATTTGGCAGAGGTGTCCCCGGGCGCTTTTGGTTTGACTCCTTCAGGGAGTGCTTTAACCCACCATTTTATAGAGAAGGTGCGGTCTGCCATGGATTCTGCAGATCCATTATCGAGGCGGGAATCTAAACAGCTTGCTGATTTGTTTAACCGCCTGGTTGAAAACAGCTTAGAAACACCGCCACCGCCCGATACTTGGTCCATCCTGCACAGCTATAAGTTGATGCCCGACCCAAAGCCTCCCTTACCGTTTATCGAACAGGCCATTTCATGCCTGGCTGCCTATCGCGATGATGCCCATCTGGCTGCATGGCGTCAAAGTGGGTTAACCGCGACAGCCTTAGAAACATTGACTTTATTATGGCGCCATCAAGTTGGATCGCTTGAGGAAGTTTACGATAAGCTCTCCTATCGAGGACACTCGCCTGAAGTATATTCTGATGTAATTACCGAACTCAGATCCCACAATTTTATTGCAGGTACAAAAAGGGCTTTACGCGTTACTGAAGCTGGTCGAACATTTCGGATTCAGGTGGAGACTGATACTGACCAATATTTCTTTGCTCCCTGGTCTTGTCTGGATGAATCTAAAAAGAAGGATTTGGAAGCGCTATTAATCAACCTCAGGGATAGTTTGAGAACCAAGGTTGTTTCTAATTAGGTGGTTATTTATCAGGAATCTCTCCCACGGGTAGAAACACTGATCCGTTTTCCTAGTTTGCTATTGCTTTCAGTAACCTTGGAAATATTATCGGCGGTGGAAAGATTTTTAATAGGGAGGACCTTAACGCAGCTGTAAGCAGGATGGCTGTGAATTGTAGTAGAATTCTCAAAAAATCGCTTCAGATCAGGTTGATCATGTTAGGTGTTGACTTCAACCCCCCTTTTACGCTAGAATGGCAATTGTGCCACTATAGATGGTATCTTTAAACTTATACAGGTAAAGGTTTAGCCAGGTGATTTGGGTTGGCTTCATAAGCCCAAACCACAATAAGCCCACCATCTGCTCAATTCCTAATCCTAATGATCGGAGGGTTATATGAACAAAGATGATTTACTTATTCGTGTTAATGAAGATCAGGTTAAATTCATCTCTCTACAATTTACCGACGTCACCGGCTCTGTGAAGAGCGTGGACATCCCCGTCAACCGTCTCCAGGAAGCCTTAGAAGAAGGAATCTGGTTTGATGGTTCGTCGGTCGAGGGGTTTGCCCGCATCCAAGAAAGCGATATGCGTCTGGTTCCAGATGGCAGTACCTACGCGGTTCTACCCTGGAGTCCTGTAGATTTTCGCCGAGCTCGTGTTTTCTGTGATATTTATCAACCGGATGGTTTACCATTTCCGGGTGATCCCCGCAGTACGCTAAAAGGTATTTTGGCGAGATTGAGCGAGCGAGGATGGACATACAATGTCGGTCCAGAACCCGAATTCTTCCTATTCAAACATAATGGGCCTGAGAGTATTCATCCAGTTCCACATGATGTGGGTGGATACTTCGACTTCTCGGCGAATGACGATGCAGTGCGCGTTCGGACGGAGTTGATGGATGCTCTCGCCGGCATGGGCTTGGATGTTGAAATGGGCCACCATGAAGTCGCCCTAGGTCAGCACGAGATTGACTTCCAATTTGCTGGGGCATTGCGAACTGCTGACAATATTCTGACATTGAAATATACCGTTCAAGCGATAGCAGCACAACATGGCCTGGTGGCATCATTCATGCCCAAACCAATATTCGGGATTAATGGGTCGGGAATGCATTGTCACCAATCTTTATTCGATAGCAAAGGGAATAACCTGTTTTTTGATCCAAACGGCGAGCATTACCTGTCGCCGGTTGCTTCCGGTTTTATCGCTGGACAGCTCGTGCATGCGCGCGCCCTGGCGGCCGTGGTCGCCCCAACCATAAATTCTTATAAGAGGTTGGTTCCGGGATATGAAGCGCCTGTTTACGTCGGTTGGGCACAAATCAATCGATCGGCGTTGATCCGAATTCCCCACTACACTCCTGGGAGAGAGAAGTCCATTCGAGCAGAACTACGCTTTCCTGATCCATCTGCGAATCCCTATCTGGCTCTGACCGTCATGCTGGCAGCTGCCCTGGATGGTATCGAACGTGGTTTAACTGCTCCAGAACCATTAAATGATGTAAATGTTTACCTGTTGACAGAGCAAGAGCGTGCTGCCAGGCACATTGGCGAATTGCCGGGGTCATTGTCTGAAGCTTTGAGGGAGTTGAGTAACAACCAGGTATTGAAAGATGCCCTCGGGTCAGCCGTTTATGAAGCGTTCCAACGAGCTAAATGGGCCGAAGTGGAGGAATACCGCACAAAAGTGACTGATTGGGAAGTTGAGCGATATTTGCTAACTGCGTGAAAATCAATAAAGGACCTCTTACTGACATGATTTTCACAAGGGAATGGGATTGAAATCGGTATCGCGATCGAAGAAATCTTCACTCTCCAGGCGCTTGAGGGTATTTACAATGAGGTAGGTGAGTGGAGTCGCCAAAGCCTCGTAGGTAACTTTGAAAAACCATTGTGAAATGATGGCGCGAGCGAGTTCGGATGTCTGAAAAATCCCAAAGAACGCGATGGTAATAAAGACCGCCGAGTCAGCTCCTTCGCCTACTATGGTGGAGGCGATCGTGCGAACCCATAATAAACGCCCGGCGGTCTTGATCTTCAATTTAGCCATCACATATGAGTTGAGAAATTCTCCGATCAGATATGCGATAAAAGAGGCTAACAATAAACGGGGAGTAAATCCCAGGATCGCCTGGTAAGCCTGTTTCGCCAGGTCTGGCGTAATGAATTGACCTACCGACCAAAAAGGCGCCGGTGGCAATCTTCCTGCTATCCAAATTGCGATGACTGCCAGTAAATTGCATAGAAATCCGGTCCAGATCACTTGTCTGGCGCGGGCGTATCCATATACTTCGGTGAGGATATCTCCGAATATGTAGGCCAAGGGGAAGAGGATAACAGCTGCCGGTAAGTAAAGTCCGGCGATATTTATTACCTTAACTGCGATTATGTTGGAGATAATCAACGTGGTAATGAAGATTGCCATTACAAAAGGGAACCAGCGATAACCCTTTGGTTGTATCCTGGTCGGATCTTCTGAATCAGCCATGAAAAACCGCTTTCCTAAATCGATTAATCAAATCAGGTTATTGAACGATCGCCATTTAGTTTAGCGGACTCGTGTGATAGCCACTGCTCACGTGCCTGGGGAGTTTTGGTATGGTCTGCTTCAACTTCTATGCCAATTCCTCCCCGGATGTTAAAGGTGCCGGTGACTTTACACCAATGTGGGTTTAAGATCGCTACCAAGTCATCTAAGATCTGGTTGACTACGTGCTCGTGGAAAACCCTTTCATTCCGGTATGACCACAGGTACAGTTTGAATGATTTCGATTCAACGATCTTCTCATCCGGCACATACTGAACCCGAATAGTAGCAAAATCCGGTTGGCTGGTCATGGGGCACAAACAAGTGAATTCATCACTTTCGAGAGTAATCTGGTAATATCTACCAGGAGAGCGATTGGGAAACGCCTCCAATCTTTTGCTTGGTTTCGCCTCACTGCCCAGGATGGTTAATTCTTTTAAATCAGAAGGATCTGTTGGCATTTAATACCTCCTAAGAAAGCGATAATCCTCTCCATTGGGGGAAATTGAAAGTACCGGTAATCTTACGATCAAGAAAACCAGGTCACCCGCACTACCCTGTAAAAACATGTTCATCGTAAATATATTTTATACCTGGAAGTAGTGGGTATACGGTCCTTTCGCGATCGTAAAACCGACAGAACGGTGTGACATTTTACACCAGCTCGGGGTGAATACCTTATCAGATCTAGACACC
>Ga0315551_10001267_pt1 | contig 19320 bp, 16 predicted proteins | sample SalMarSW160290MG_FD_203678 | JGI IMG/M metagenome (GOLD analysis project Ga0315551, IMG submission 203678) | Salt marsh sediment microbial communities from the Plum Island Ecosystem LTER, Massachusetts, United States - Salt Marsh Sediment SW1602-90 ...
TAACCGACCATTTCCGGGTCATTATCAACAACGGCTACGGTCAGGAGATCGACCATATTCACTACCATTTTCTCTCCGACCGTGGGGTGAAGAATCTGAAGTTTATTAACTAAAACTTTCCCGCGGCAGCTTAGTACCACTTCGGCACGAACTTGTAGCCGTAGCTGAGGACACCATGGTGGCCCTCCGATTGGACACGGCGGAACTCGATGCGCACCTCCATGCCGATCTTAACCGCTTCGACGTCGCAGTCAGTCACCTGCCCCATCAGGCGGGTCCCGTCAACCAACTCAGTAATCGCCACGGCATACGGTGCCTCATCTCCCCACTGGCTCGGAGCCGTCCGGATAATCGTATAGGTAACGATCTTGCCGGTATCGGGAAGCCTGACCGTCTCAAATTCTGTGTCGCCGGTTTTGGGATCAACGGAGCGCGGTGGTAAATAAGCCTTACCGCTCTTTTTGAATTTTGATGCTTCCAACCGGTACCGCTGGGGATACTCTCTCCAATTTCGCGAACTGAACATCGTCATCACGCCACCTCCATTATATGCACGACCGAGGATGCGCCGGAGCCGCCCATGTTCTGGGTCATCCCGATCTTTGGCGAGCCGGAAATCTGGCGACCGTTTTCCGCCTGACCGGTCAGTTGTTTGTACACTTCGACAACTTGCGCCACGCCGGTCGCACCCACCGGGTGGCCCTTGGATTTCAAACCTCCAGAGCTGTTCACAGGGAACTTGCCGTCCAGCGCGGTCTCACCTGCCAATGTGGCCGGACCAGCCTTACCGGGCTCGTACAGGCCAATCGATTCGAGAAGAACAATCTCGGCAATGGTGAAACAGTCATGCACCTCGGCAAACTGCACATCCTTGATTGTCTTGCCAGCCATCTTCAGGGCGCGCCCAGCGGCCAAGGTAGCGGCCTTGATCGTAGTCATATCATCCCGCTGGGCCAATTGCATGTAGTCGGTCGCCGCTCCAGAGCCAAGCACTTTGATATACGGCTTACCTAATTTCTTGGCGACTTCTTCCGTGGTTACTATGACTGCCGCAGCGCCGTCCGTTATCGGAGAACAATCGAGAATTCTCAGCGGGTCGGCGATCATCACTGATTTAGCCACTTGCTCCGGTGTGACCTCAAACGGATACTGAGCGGCCGGGTTTTTAGCACCATTTTTGTGGTTCTTGACCGAAACTGCTGACAGCATCTCGCGCGTGGTGCCATATTCGTCCATGTGGGCGTGGGCCATCATGGCATACAGGCCAGGGAATGTGGCTCCGTGAAAGACCTCATATTCTTGGTCGGCTGCGGTCGCTAGGGCAAAGGTGGCATCGCTACCGGAGCAGTCGGTCATCTTTTCCACACCAGCCGCCATTATGATTTCTGACATACCACATGCAACTTCAATGAAAGCCTGCCGGACAGCCAGCCCACCCGAGGCGCAGGCCGACTCGACTCGCAGCGCCGGAAGGCCGGGCATACCCAGATAGTCTGCCATCAATGCACCGACATGCTCCTGTCCAACAAACAAGCCGCTTGACATGCAGCCGACATATAGTGAATCCAGGCGATCAACCCCGGAGTTATTTATCGCTTCCAAAGCGGCGTCGACAAAAAGCTGGCGCAGCGATTTGCGCCACACCTCTCCCCACTGACTCATGCCGACACCGACAACACAAACATCTCTCATTACAGTTTACCTCCTAATCATTCTTGCGGATTTTGTGCCGGAACTTGGCGTAGGTTCCGTAGTCGACATAAATCAGGTTCTCTTCCAGAAGCTTCCTGGTACGCACCGCTTTGTCGCGCACCTCGTTGATCCGCTCCGTGACTTTCCAGACGAAAGCATCAGAACCGGCGCCGGAGCCGTAAGAGCACATCATAATCAGATCACCCGGCTGAGCGACATCAAGCGTAGCCGTCAATCCAATCGGCGATGCGCCTGAATAGGTGTTACCCAGTGTTGGAGCCAGCCACCCCGGATCTATTTGCTCTTGAGTGAAGCCAAGATCAAAGGCTACCTTCTGGGGGAACTTGCCATTCGGTTGATGGAAGACGGCATACGTGAAGTCTTTTGCCTTCATGCCTGCTTTTTTGAGGACGGCGTTGGTTGCTCCTTTGGTATGAGCAAAATATGCTTCCTCGCCGGTGAACCGTCCCCCATGCTGGGGATAAAACTCGTGTTCCCGCCGCCAGAAGTCAGGCATGTCGGTCATGTATGAATGCGTGTAAAGGCACTCTGCAACCAGATTGTCCTTGCCCATGATAAACGCCGCCGCCCCGGCCGCCGCTGAGAATTCCAACGCATCGGAGGGCGCCCCCTGCGAGGTGTCGGCAGCAATAGCGAGCGCGTACGGCATCGCACCGGCGGAGACATGGTTTAAACAGACATACATCGCCTCGGAACCGGCTTTGCATGCAAATTCATAATCGGCGCAGTGGATATCTGGGGTGGCGCCGATCGCCTCGGCCACGGTCGTACCGGAGGGTTTCACCGCGTAGGGATGCGATTCCGAACCAATATAGATAGCGCCTATATCCACCGGGTCGACATTGCCAGCTCGCTTCAGCGCATTCTTGGCCGCCTCGACCGACAGAGTAATAGTATCCATATCGGGTGGAGGGACTGATTTTTCCCGAAGCATCAGGCCTCTTTTATAACTGGGCGCATCCGCCCCCCACACCTTAGCGATTTCTTCGACCTTGATCCGGTGTCGTGGGAGATGCGCGCCATAACCGACAATTCCTGCCATAGTAAACCTCATTGAATTTCAGTTAACTTACGTTCATACTTCAGCCGTAAACACAAACTTATACGGCAACAGAATTGGAAAGTAAGGCTATCGAGCCACAAAGACAAGTCTTTCGAGTGAGTTTTGGAAGTGTTTAGCTTGAGCAATGCCCAGAATTACATATAGATCAGGCTCCGAATGGAGCAAACTAAATCGGAAACTCAATAAGGCCTTTGGAGAATGGTCACCAAGTTTACGGAATGTGTCACACCGCTTTGATATGGTGTTAGAAAATTCTGCTCTTTTTCAAGGCCCGCTCGAGCTTGCTTTCGGTTTGCATTTGGAACGGGATATCAAGGGTTGCGAAAAGCTTGCGAAGTCTGTCCTCGACGATTTCAATCCGGCTCTCATCGGGCAGCTCCAGCTCCAGCTCGTAATCGACTGAGCTGTCGGCGAATTCAGTCTTATCCAGTTCCAACACATAATTGTGGTCGCCGATCCGAAACGTCTTTTTCTGCCGGATGCTCTCAAAGTGAGCCAATTTGGTGACTTTTATCTCCCCCCACTTTTTCTTGACAAAGTCAATAGGCGGTTGGAAGAGGCCCATCACATCCTTGTGGAGATTAAGAACGTCCAGCGCCTCGCCTCGTGGGACTTCTGCCTCGATTTCCTCTCGTATTTTGGCCGAGCCGGAACTGGGGAGTTCTCCTTTCAGTGTTACCAGTCCGCGCCTGCTTTCCGCCCGCACCCGCAGCCCCCAGCCGTCATCAGCTAACTGCCTGTCTTCCGTATCAAAAAATCCATTCACATAACGCTCTTCGGACTCTACCTGGCCTAGAAATCCGAGAAGCTTCAGATAGTTGGTAAACGAACCAAGATTCAGCTTGATTTCAATCTCCCGGTGTACTTCATTCGTATCAGCCATCCTAAACATAATATAATAAAAATGGTATGAAAAAACACAATAGATTTCTGAGAAGATTTCTTTCCAATTTAAGGTACCACCTGCCGCCAGAGTATACCGGTAAAACGCTCTCTGGAAGTGAGCGGTTTACTCCATCACGATAGAACTCACACTGGGAGCAGCCTACACCCGGTATCGTTCGGTAATCTCCTCGTTGGTGTCGGCATTGTAGACTTTATACTCCTGTATTGGAACAGTCGTGTCGCGGACAAGGTTTATCCTGAACTTATGGATTTTCATCATCCGTTCCACCCGGTTATGGCTATTATCAGACATCACCTCCGCCAACAAGGGGCTGACCACCAAGTTAAACTGGCTAAACCGCTTGTCGGCTTTAGCACGTTTGAACCATCTTTCAATCTTGGTAGCCATCGTCTCTTTTGACATAATTCGTCCCAGGCCTGAACAGTAGGGGCAGGGTTCGGAAAGGGTGTGCATGTGTGATGGGCGTACCCGTTCTCGGGTCATTTCAAGGATGCCAAAATCAGTGACAGGATTGATAGCTCTTTTAGCCCGGTCGTTTTTGAAACAGTTTTTGAATTCTTCGTACAGCCGGCGCCGATTATCACGATTGTACATATCAATAAAGTCGCAAATGATAAGGCCGCCGATATCGCGGAGCCGTATTTGCCGCGCTATCTCCCTGGCTGCATCAAGGTTGGTTTTCAGGATGGTCGTTTCCTGGTCGCCGCTGCCGACAAAACGGCCCGTGTTGATATCAATTGTCACCATGGCTTCCGTCTGATCGATTACCAGATACGCCCCTTTTCTTATCCATACTTTGCGTTCGAGCATTCTTTCGATTTCAGGTTCAAGATTGTACTGGTCAAAAAGGGGCAACTCCCCTTTGTACAGATCTATACGGTTTTTGAGGTGAGGGACAACTTGCCGGGCATAACTGATCAGCTTCTTGTAATCGGCTCTATTGTCGGCAACGAGACGCTCTACATCGTTAGTGAAAACATCGCGAATCATAGAGACCAACATCTCAGCCTCTTTGTGGATCAAGCATGGTGCCGGAGTAATATCGGCTTTCCGTTTCAGTTTGGCCCACAGTTTTAAGACCCGCTTAATATCAGCACGAAAGTCGCCTTCCTGTTTCCCCTCTGCTTCAGTCCGTACTATAATACCAAATCCTTCAGGCCGTAAGGGCGCCACAATTTTCTTAAGGCGTTTCTTCTCATTCCAGCTTAGTATTCTCTTGGAAAACCTGACATGATCGTCATCAGGAACCAGCACGACATATCGACCGGGGATGGATATTTCTGAGGCTATTCGCGGCCCCTTGGTGGATATTGGTTCCTTGATTACCTGAACTAGTATCTGTTGTCCCTTTTTCAAAACGGTCTCAATAGTGGCCCGGCGTTTCTTACGCACTATTTCTGCGGGGGGTTCCTCTTCCCCAAAATACTCCGAGTCATAGTGGTGACTATACTCTTTGCCAATATCGGAGGAATGCAAATAGGCCGCTCTTGGCAAACCGATATCAACAAACGCCGCCTGCATTCCCGGAAGCACCGTTTTGATAATACCTTTGTATATATCGCCAACCATTCGTTCAGTCGCAGGGCGTTCTACCTGCAGTTCAACCAGCCGGTCATCTTCAAGAATAGCCACCCTGGTTTCATACTCCGTGGAATTGATCAAAATCACTTTTTTCATTTCTGGTTCTTAATCCTTTTGTGTGTTTTCTCCAAAACATTCTCCTAGTTTGGGCTTGAATCCGTTCAAAAACGAGATGCCGTCCATTTGCCTTCTCCCTTCAGGAAGTAAGGTCAAAACTTCAATGATCGAGTTAGCGCAGTAGACAAGAAGCTTTTTCTTGTTTGCCAGGATCGTCCCCGGTCGCACCGCAGCTCCTGGGAGCCGGCTACTGGTATGGTGCACAGCGCAAGCGAGTATCTTTACTTTTCCCCCGCGGAAAGAAGTATAAGCTCCAGGTTGTGAGGATAATCCGCGCACGAAATTCTTAACCCTCTCAGCAGGGAAGCCAAAGTCGATCATAGCATCAACAGGGGTGATTTTGGGAGCTGGAGTGGCCTGCTCCTCTTGCTGCGGCCGGGGTCTAACCTCCCCTTTTTCAATCAGCTCGAGGGTCTTAAGTAGGAATGGGCCGGCCAACTGAGAGAGCCGAACCGACAGGCTGTCGAAATTTTCGTCGTCGGCAATGGCGACTCTCTGCTGAAGAACAACATCCCCCGTATCAACTTTCTTTTTGAGGAAAAAGCTGGTCAGGCCGGTTTCTTTCTCGCCATTAATCAAAGCCCAGTGGATTGGCGCCGCACCGCGGTATTTAGGCAGCAGTGAGGCGTGGACATTGATCGAGCCTAACCTGGGGAGTGGGAACAGCTTTTCGGGAAGTATTTTGAAGGCAACGACGACGATTACGTCTGACCGGTAAGCTTTCAGGGATGCGTAGAGTCCTTCATCTTTCAGCGTTCTTGGCGTATGAACCGTGAGACCCAGCTTTTCAGCTTCCTGCCGAACAGCAGTAGGCATACGCTTGCCCCCACGGCCGGATCGTTCGTCAGGACCGGTCACCACAGCCACAATTTCGTGCTTGCTGTTGTGCAGGCACGCCAGCGGGCTGCGGGCAAACTCAGGTGTGCCCATATAAATGATCTTCATTCGGAATGCTTACCGTGGACAAGTACCGCAAAGATAGCAGCGAAGCGAGCCGATGCGAAAAGGTGCCGAACGGTGTCTAAGACACTTTTATGACACTTCTTAGCCCTAAGATACTTTTGCCAGTTTTCTCAAGCGGCCTTTTATCATGCTCCTGGCCAGTGGCGATAAATAATCAATAAACAGCTTACCCTCAAGGTGATCATATTCATGCAAAATCGCTCTGGCAACCAGACTTTGCACTTCCATTTCAAACCGGTTGCCGTTAAGGTCCGTCGCTATCACCTTAACGTTGGAGGGACGGACAATTTTTAGATACAATCCCGGAAAGGACAAACAGCCTTCCTCAAGTTCAACTTCACCGCTGGTTTCCATGATTTCGGGATTGATAAAGACCCTGAGGTGTTCAGTAATATCAACCGCTGAGAGATCGACAATAAACAAGCGCTTTAACTCGCCGATCTGGACAGCAGACAGGCCAAGGCCTCGAGCATTTTTCAGGGTGGCGATCATATCAGCCACCAAATCTTTGATTTCCTGGTCGATCTCGACAACCGGCTGCGACACCTTCCGCAGAACCGGGTCACCGTAAATAACGATCGGCCGCTTAGCCACGGTAACTCCTTATACTACTTCTCAACTTTGGCGGCAATAGAAGATTTCAAAAACTCCAGCTTGGTAGTCTCGTTAATTTTCAACACCACCCGATTACGCTCATCATCAATCGCGAAGATGATGCCAAACATGCCGCCGCTGGTTACAACTTTGTCGCCTTTCTTCAACTCCCTTATCAGGTTCTGGTGTTCTTTTTGCTTTTTACGCTGAGGGCGGATTAACAGCAGATACATCAGCACAAAAATTAGCCCAAACCAGATGAGGGTGATTGAGCCACCCCCGCCGCCATCCTGCCCCCCTGTCATTAAAATGGGCCAAAAACAGTCCAAAACTCCTCCTTTACATTATCGGCACATTGCTCAAATACTGAACAGCAATACTTTTTAACTATATAATATACCCTACAACCCTTTGTTTACCAAGGGAATAATTTTGAAAAAACCCGCCAGGTAATGGACTAAAACTAATTGCCTAATATGGTGCTTCGTACTATACTATAAAGATAAGGGCTTATAACAGGCACCAACCACGCCGAGCAGTTGGCAAAAATAGGCGATACGTATAGAAATATACAGTCCCATTTCTTTGATACTAAGATACTAACGGAAGGAGCAACACCATGATGAACCACATGGTAAAACTCACACTTACATTGATGGTTGCGGTACTGGCGCTGGCATCGTTCGTCACAGCCGATATCCCGCAGATGATTAACTACCAGGGGCGGCTGACGGGCACTAGTGGAACGCCCTTAGACACTACCGTGTCAATGGTTTTCACTATTTACGACGACTCAACCGGAGGAACAGCGAAATGGACTGAGACACAATCGTCTGTCGCAACGACCGACGGCCTATTCAACGTAATCCTTGGAAGCGTGAACCCCATATCCGATACCCTTTTCAACGACACTGTGCGGTATTTGGGCATCCAGGTCGGCTCCGATCCGGAGCTTACGCCACGAATACGTCTGGTCTCGGTCGGTTTCTCTCACCGTGTCAGTACGATCGATGGCGCTACCGGGGGGATGATCTCCGGCGATGTGACCATTAGAGGAAATATCCAAATCCGAAGCGAAGCGACAGGGACACTCATTATGGAGTTGGGTGAAGGCCTTGACTACGCTGAGGGATTCGATATAGTGAATGACAGGAGGATTGGGCCTGGAACGGTTCTTGTCATCGACCCCGAAAACCCCGGGAAACTGGCTATTGCAGATAAACCTTATGATCCCAAAGTTGCTGGAATCGTAGCTGGCGGCAGTGGCTTGGGATCAGGCGTACGTCTTGGTGCCGGGCAGTATGACTACGACGTCGCGCTTGCAGGCCGCGTCTACTGCAACGTTGATGCGACGAAAGTGGGCGTGGAGCCGGGCGATCTCCTCACCACATCTTCCACGCCTGGCTATGCCATGAAAGCCGTAGATTCTGTTCGAGCCCATGGGGCTATTTTAGGCAAGGCGATGGAGAGGCTGGAGAAGGGCTACAGGGGTCAGGTATTGGTTCTTGTAACCTTGCAATAGCCGGGAGGTGCAGTTATGAAAACGCTGATAATTACAATATTTATTGCTTTTCTGGTGGCTATGGGGCTATTGTCACCGACCCGAGCAGAAACAGTTGTTGCGAGTCAGGACACTCTATTGTCGAAATACGAAAAAAACGACAGGGTTTTTATTAAGCTGCAAATCGAGAATATCGTGTCCTACTTCCATCAAAGAACAATTGGGGAAGCAATCGTCGAAAAGGATTTCATCCGTTATCAATTTGACACAAATACGGGAGAACTTATTGAGAAAAAGACCAAATGGCGAGAAGATTTACCAGACCGTGTCGGCCCCGTGATTGCCAAAGAAAAGGCGGAATCAATGGTTGAGGGCGTCGTGCAATTCACCCAGTTATATTTCATATCTCCCAAGTCTGACGTGTTTCTAATCAGGCCGACACCAAAAAACCCATGCTGGATAGTGAGGAGCATCGACAAGGAAAGGATGATCATCACGGTTATTGACGCCAGATCGGGTAAAAAGCTTGGCTATGGGATTCCGCCACCGGGCGCTGGGTACTCCTTTTCAGGGCCCTATGATAGTATTGTTTGCGATGGCGGTTGGTACTATTGGTACACCAGCGCACGAGACTGGTTTGAAAGCATGGGGTATCCGACTGACGCTGAAATCTACCCCAGAAAGCCTGCCATTCAAAGCCATCTTCAGAACGACACCACAGCTATGTTTTACGTAATTGCCCACTCCAAAAGCAAGACCTGGGGATTCCAAAACTGGTGCTTTGAATATACGACCGCTCAAGAGATTGAAGCCTGGCTTGCTTCCTACGCCCACATGCCATTTACATTCCTGGCAAACTGTTCAGGGATGTGTGATACATTAGATACGGCGGTAGAAAGCAGCTTGTCATACGCCTTCAGAAAAGGTTCGAGTGAAGATGCCGTTACGGTAGGCTATTGTCGTATGGACTCTTCGATATGTACCGATTGCTGGTATTGTTCACTTGATTGGCAAAATGCATTTTTCTGTTATCTGGATTCGGAATATTCAATGGGATATGCCTTTGACCATGCCGATCTTGATTATCCTGATTGTGCGAAGGATGAATGGAAATGTTTGCGAATGGCTGGCGATAGGGACTTAGTTGTCGTTCCCGCAATAACCAGGTGCTTATGTCGAAGTATTACTGATTGTTATTGCATTGAGATTATGGCCGAATACTATCTCGTCCGTTGCAGTTTCACTGTTCCAACTGGGCAAACCCTGAATATCGATCCGGGTGTCGAGCTGAGATTTATGAATAACTCGAAGATTGCCGCCAATGGGACGCTAAACGCTAACGGAGCCACAGGTCAGATTAGAATGGTGTCTGTAGAAAACACCGGCGAGGGGATGGAGTTTACAGGCCAGCTTCGGATTATGAACGGAGGCCAGATAAAGATATACGAGTAATAAATCGACCTGATACGATTAACTTATCACCCAAAATCAGCCCTACAGGAGTTAGGGAGAAAAAACAGCGCTTTTTTTAGGCTGGCTTTTTTGTCGGCCGCCTAGTGTATAAACGGCACATGAAAAGTATACCAGCCAAGCCCTTTTCCCGCTTGTGCCTATTTAGTGACCACCTTTGCAAAAACAGACAAATATGGATAAAATGCGTAAGCCTGCCCAGCATGACGAGTTATACCATAATTGCCCGGTTGACAATAGATTGCGAAACAGCCTATCAGATATTCCTGCGACCCCGCCAATCGCATGATGCTCGAAAACATGGCATGAGCATGGAGGTAGCCGTGAAAAAAGATAAACGACACCTCGCATACGGCGGGGGCTCGTCTCCCGCTCATCGGTGGTGGACGTAAAGCCCGTCGCTATGCAGAGTTGCTGATATTTCCTCCAGAATAGATGCTCCCGCTTCACGATAACAATGGACTTATTTTACAGCCTTACGGAGGCCCCTGTCCTACTTTTGCTAATAACGAAGTGGCTGTTGCGTGGGGTTGCATGACAGCTTACTAAAACTGTTCGTCCACACATAGGTGGCAAAGTTGTATTTCCACGTACGTTCAAACTGGGAGGAGATAGGCTCTAACCTTACAAGGTCTACTCAAAAACCAGTATTAATATAACGATTAAAATCCGCTGCTAATATCTTCTGATATCCGCTTCAGGCGAACTTAGACACATAGCGACAACCTCGCTTAAAATGCATCCGAAACATATCCTTAACTTCCGACAGCGCCACCGTTAGGTTCTGACTGTCAAAATTCAATTCTCTGCAAGACATGAGGTGTCTCCTTTTGTAAGTCGTTAAAAACCAAAGGATACATCTTCTGTCTTTTACACACTTCTAAAGATATTACCACGCTTAGGTAATTTCCCCACTTTGTCCTTGACAGAATGAAGGTAAGTTGCTATATTTTGTAAAGACCGAAGGCGGTGCGTTCAACTGTCGATATATATTCAAGGTGTCAACTCCACAGCAGGTGTGGAATGAGATAACTAACAACCCTAATAAACTACGAAGAAGTAATTCAGGAGAAAAGGCTATGAAAATCAGTCAAGTAGTGAACAAAGGCATCGTTGCCACTTTCTTGACAGCGGTTCTGTTCACGCCCTCTTCTGTTCTTTCCGGTGATCTTTCCGCCGAGCCCATCTGGATATACGACTCCGACCTCTATGTAAAACACGTGGAAACTGCTGATCTCAATGGTGACAATATCCCGGACGTCATAGCCGGCGAGCACGACATGACCTACTACGGCGAGCCATCCAGGGTGATTGCCATTGACGGCCAGACGGGGGATACCCTTTGGACTTATCTATTGGATGACGGTGTGCGTTCCATGACCATAGGCGACATAAACAATGACGGCGTTATGGATGTTGTCGCCGGGGCATCGCATGACCCAGCGAATACCCCTGATGGACGAATTCACGCTATTGATGGGACCGACGGTAGCCAGTTGTGGACATTTTACACTGGCGCTACTAATCAGGATGTTGCGGTTGGTGACCTTAACGGGGATATTTATCCCGACGTGGCTGTAGCCTGTTTTGATGACTATGTGTATGCCGTAAATGGGGAAACTGGTGCCCAGCTATGGAAGAAGCTGATCGCGAGCTCCACGTTGTGGATAAATGCTGTAGCCATAGGAGATGTGAACGGTGATGATACTGGTGATGTCACCTTCGCCCACGAGTATCTGACAAACTATGATAATCATTTCGGTGTTCTGGACGGAACCGACGGCTCGACGATTTGGGATTCGACAGTAACTTATGTCGTCCTCGATGTACTGGTAGAAGATATTGACGGTGACGGGCAGCTTGAAACCGTCTTCGGAGGGGTCAGCTCCGCTGATCAGGGGACGATTTACGTCCGAAACGCCTTAACCGGTGCCCTGGAATGGGAGTACAATATGGGGTATCTTCACCATGTCAACGGTGATATTAATTTTCACGCCTATGACATCGATGATGACACCGATCTCGATTTGGTAGTCGGTAACAATGTCGGGACGTACCATATCTATACTTTTAATGGTGACAGCAACATCCCTATGTGGATATCGGACACGCTGGATGGATATCCGAATGATATTGCCTTTGGGGATGTAACCGGTGACGGCAATCTGAATGTTATAGCTGCTACTTATGACAGGGTGCAGGTGCTTGAAGCCACTAACGGGTCAAAGACCTGGTACTATTCTGTTGCCGGCACCATTGCCAGCGTGGTCAGCGGCGACTTTGATGATGACGGCATAATGGATGTTGGAGCAGGAGGCGGTGCGGAGACCAGCGGTACCCCTCCTAACCCCGGCAAGTCAGTGTGGGCATTGAAGACAGTGACATCTCCCGTTCTGTGGGAGTTCGACTTTGGCCAATACGGCAATGCGCTGGCTATTGATAACCTTAACGGAGATGATTACATGGACGTTATCGTCGTCTCCTCCGCAGATACACAGGCGGTGGCAATTGACGGTGAGACCGGCACCAAGCTGTGGAATTGGGTGGGGACAGAGAATCTCTTTGCTGTCACCACCGGTGACTTTGATAACAATGGTCAGATTGATGTTGCTGTCGGGGGCTGGGACAATATAGTGACCGCGCTATATGGAGGCACCGGTGGTGATATGTGGCAGTTTACTACTCCCACTGATGATATATACAGGAAAGAACTCCAGGCAACAGACGTGAACGGTGACGGAAACACCGATGTGATCGCCGGCAGTGAAGACAACCACGTGTACGCTATAAACGGACTGACGGGCGCTGAGATATGGTCGACCATCAGTTTTTCCGCAGATGCAGAGGAAATCGAGCTGGCGCAAATGAACGGATCCGGCCCGCTGGATGTTGTGGCAGCAATCGGCGGAAGTTCCGGTAAGATGGTTGTCATTAATGGCGCCAATGGTGAGGTGCTCTGGGAATACGATCTTAATACAGCTTACGCTCAGCACGTAGAAGTGCTGGACGCCAATGACGACGGCATCTCTGATGTGGCTATCGGAGTACAGAAGATGGGCGCCACGCCTGGAAGACTTATCGTGGTCAATGGCAGTACTCACAATGAGCTTTGGACGGTTACACCTTTCTTGCCCACGATTGAGTATGGTCTTGCGCACGGCGACCTCAATGGCGACAAGGCAGAGGATCTTATCGCCGGCGGCAATAGCGATGATAAAACTGTTTACGCGTTTAATGGACAAAACGGGGGTGAGCTATGGAACCATCCTACCGGCGGGGAGGTCAATGTTGTTCTGGTGCGTGAGGTAACCGGTGACGCTTTTCCCGATGTTCTTGCTGGTTCGGATGATCAGAATCTTTATGTGTTGAAAGGCGAAGATGGAGCTGTTCTCTTCAGCTACAGCACCGCCGGTGACGTCATGCACATTCAAGTAGGTGACATCAGCGGCGACGGCGCGCTGAATATCGCCTGTGTTACATTTGATTCGGATGGCATTGCCTACGCCTTCAAGTCGCTTTATGAAGCTGGCTGTTGCAGGGGGATTCGCGGGAACGTTGACGGAGATCCCAGTGACCAGGTCAATGTCGCTGACCTAACGTACCTGGTTGACTATCTGTTCCGCAGTGGGCCTCCACCTACCTGTCAGGAAGAGGGTAATGTTAACGGTGATCCTGCTGAGGAAGTTAATGTGGCCGACTTGACGTACCTCGTTGACTACCTGTTCCGCAGCGGCCCGCCACCGCCGGCGTGCCCGTAAAGCGAAACCGGAGGCTGAATCGAATTCTTATTAACTTGTTCTGTTAGCTTTTGCTTTAGACTCACCGAAGGAGTGACAAGAATAAACAGAATGCTGGACCCGTCTATTCACACGCGTCACTTCAGCAAAATCATCTTCTTGGAGTCGGTAAAATCAGCCGTTTTGAGGCGGTAGTAGTAGATGCCGCTGGCGACTTGTGAGCCGGAATTGTCCGTCCCGTTCCAGTCTATCTGCTGCCAACCAGCTAAATAATGTTTGCGATTTTGTCAAGTAGCGCAGGCTTTTCGTTGTATGTATAGAACAGTATTGCGTTTCTGTCAGGAGCGTTCCCCTAAAAAATGCTTTTTCAATCTGTCGAAAACTTCTACATTAGTGCCTCAAGTAAATGTATGTTACATAAGCAAAACGAATGGCCAAACAGAAACAGAAAAAAGTCAAACCGGAAGTCCTGAAAGGATTCCGGGATTACCCTCCCCCGGAGCAGATCGCCCGCCAGGCGATGATTGCCAAAGTCCGCGAAGTGTTCGAGCTGATGGGGTTTTTGCCCTTTCAGACGGCGTCGCTTGAATTCGCTGAGACTCTCTTAGGTCCCCATTACACTGTGGACTCGCTGGCGGAGCTATTCGGTTTCAGAGGCCCGGATGATGTTGACATGGCTCTTCGTTACGAGTTCACTCTTTCATTGGCCCGCTACGTGGCCAGCAACCCCAACCTGGCTTTACCGTTTCGGTGCTATCAGTACGGCAATGTCTGGCGGTTGGACAAACCAGGGCCGGGACGCTTCCGCGAATTTATGCAATTCGATATTGACATCGTCGGAACACAAAACATGCTGTCCGATGCCGAGATTATAGCTGCTATGGTGACCACATTCGAGCATCTCGGTATCAAGAATTTCAAAGTGCGTTATTCCAACCGCAAGATTCTTAACGGACTGATACAGTTTGCCGGCATCCCGACCGAGAAAGGTCTCGACGTGATGCGCGTGATCGACAAACTGGAAAGACTGGGGAGAGAGGCGGTGCTTTTAGAGCTGGGGCCAGGGCGGGTCGATAAGTCCGGTGATAAGATCAAGGGTCTTGAGCTTGAATCAAAACAGATAGATCAGCTCATTGAGTTTCTTGACCTGGCAGAGTCTCATGAGGGGGATCCATTAGATCGCGCCGAAGAGCTTCTGGGCCGTATTGAAGTTTCACAGACCGGTATAAAAGAATTGCGCGAAATTCAAAGCTACCTTTCCGCCATGAAAGTAGCTGAAGACAAGACGGCAGTGGACCTGACCGTAGTGAGAGGCTTGGGTTACTACACCGGCCCGGTTTTTGAAACCAGCTTGCTCGACTTGCCTGAATATGGTTCAATGTTTTCGGGAGGACGTTACGATAATCTGGCGGAGCGCTTCTTGAATCGCTCGATTCCGGCCACCGGCTCCTCAATCGGCATTGACCGCCTGCTGGCGGCTCTGATTGAGTTAAAAGCGCTCTCTCTCACAAACTCGACTTCTCAAGTACTGGTCACAGTGATGGATCAAGAGCGGCTGACAGACTATCTGACAATTCTAAGAAAATTGAGAGATGCCGGCATTCCATCAGAGATATATTCCGGCGATACGAAGAATCTTACCAGTCAGATAAAGTACGGCGACAAGGTCGGTATCCCGTTTGCGGTGATTGCCGGCTCAGACGAATTTGAAAGTGGAACTGTGACCGTCAAGAACCTCGCAGCCGGTAGTGAGAAAGCGCTCCAAACCAGTGACCGTGCTGAGTGGCTCAAGGCAGATCAGATTCAAGAGACAATCCCGATGGAGAGCCTCGTTGATTACCTCAAGAAACATCTCTCCTAGTGTACGCTAGCTTCCCTGACTGACGACTGCCACATAGCATGTAACTGCCTTTAGGCTGCACTTTAAACGTTATCCGTCAAGCAGCATAGCAGATTAGCGAACATCGCCCCTCCATGCGGAGAGCATTTTCTTGTTCATTACCTTGAGTCTTCGCAAGAGCAACTAAGTGCTGGATTGGTTGCTCACCCGCGACATCCTTGTTTTGCCTTGACATGCTGATACACTGCGTCTATAATTTGAAGACATTATCCGTCATGAACCAGTGTCTCGAACCTGGGAAAACCGGAGAAGTAGAAAAAAGAAAGCTCCTATGTCCGATAACTCAGTGTATGCCGGTATTGATATTGGCGGGACAAACATAAAGTATGGTCTGTTTGATTCCACCGGGAAAATCCTCTACAGGGAACAGCGGCCCACCCTGGCTGAGAAAGGTTCCACTCCACTGATGCACCTGGTAGGCAACATTGGCGAACGGCTCCTGTACCACGCCGCCGAGGAGGATTATCCGGTCAGGTGGCTGGGCGTGGGCACGCCGGGAGCGGTGGACTGTCGAACCGGCAAAGTAATCGGCCCGTGCCCGAATATAGACGGGTGGCAGGGCATGGAAATCGGTAAGGTTCTCAAAGAGCGGCTCAATACGCCGGTGTGGGTGGACAATGATGTCAACACAGTAGCAATAGCCGAGGCACGGTTCGGCGCCGCGGTGGGAGCGAAGTCAGTGGTCTGTGTCACTGTCGGCACCGGCGTGGGTGGCGCTGTAATTTTTGACGGTAAACTATGGCGGGGGGCGACCTGGTCGGCGGGTGAGCTTGGCCATATGACTATAAACTTCGATGCTCCGATTGCTCATGCCGGAATCCCCGGCACAATTGAAGCCTACTGTTCATCGCAAGCGATTCTTGCCCGGGTTAACGTTCAATTACAAAAGAGGTTATCACCAATACTTGAGGAGCTGCTGGATGGGGATATTGAGAAACTGGCGATCAAGAAAGTGTTTGTCGCTGCCAAAAAAGGAGATGAAATAGCCAAAGATATTCTGAACGAAACGGCCACGTATTTAGGTATCGGATTAGCCGGAATCGTGAATCTTTTGAACCCGGAGATGGTAGTAATAGGGGGAGGTATTGCGGAAGGTGGAGCCGGCTTTTTGGAGGCCGTGTCGGCTGAGATAAAGAGACGCGCCTTTGAGTCAGCTACAGTGAATCTGAGCGTGGTGAAAGCAGCCCTGGGCAACGACGCCGGTTTCATCGGTGCTGGTCTCTTGGGTGAAGTGAACTGATGAAAAAAGATAAGGGTCTTTCAAATGCAAAAGAGTAAAGACAATCGTCCGCTGACATTCAAATTGGCCAATTGGTATGGCTTTATCTTTTCGGCCGTATTTCTTGTTTACGGCAGTGTAAAAGTCATTCTGGGTGTTCTCGATCGTAACTACGCTGACTTAGGGGCTCCCATCCTTTTTGCCCTGGTTGGTCTCGTTCTGATCTCTTTCGCCTTTGCTTACAAGGAATTGAAGGCGTGGGGGTGGTACGGCTTGGTAGTTATCAATTGCCTGGTAATCCTTCTGGCCTTATTTGGATATTCTCACTATGAGAGCATTATCCTTATCATCCTCTCCGGCATTGCCTTGTACTCACTACTTTCACCGCAGACGAAGCGGTACGTTTTCAAAAGGCAGTGATTTGAGGTTGACTTTGGTCGATAACCTCATTTAAATAATCGCTCGTTCAAATTGTCGTGATGAGTTGGCGCCCTAGCTCAGTTGGTAGAGCAACGGACTGAAAATCCGTGTGTCCGCAGTTCAATTCTGCGGGGCGCCACTTCTTTAGGGGGATTAGTTATTTCAGAATAAATTAATTCGTTCAACTGATCGACCGGATAGAACGAAGTTTCTACTTTATACTTACAGTACATACCCTTTATGCCAGCAATGGATAGAAACAGACGGCAGGTTTTATTAATAATGTAATTTGCCTCATAGAAGTGTACACATTATATAAGGAGTTGAGGTGAAACATTAAAGCCTTCATGATTGACACGAAGAAGTTCAAAAGGCGGATTGTGGTGACGGGCGGGGCCGGTTTTATCGGTTCCAACCTGCTTTTGTATCTCGTGCCAAAGTATGCCGATTATCTTTTTGTAAATGTCGACTGCCTTACGTATGCCGGGAACCTGGCCAACTTGAAGCCGATAGAAAACGCTCCCAACTACATCTTTGAAAAAATTAATATCTGCGATTTGCCCCTCATGCAAGAGTGTATTGCCCGCTACAATGTCAATGGCATGATTCATCTGGCGGCGGAATCGCACGTGGATCGTTCGATTTCCGGTCCGGGGGAGTTTATCAAAACCAACATCATCGGCACCTTCACACTTTTGGAGCTGGCCCGGCAGAAAACAGAGGTAACGGGAGATTTCCGGTTTCACCACGTATCGACGGATGAAGTGTACGGTTCTTTGGGGGAAAAGGGCTCCTTCACCGAGTCGTCACCATACCGACCTAACTCCCCTTACGCCGCTTCAAAGGCCGCCAGTGACCATCTTGTTAGAACTTTCCATAAGACTTACGGTTTGGATGTGGTAACATCGAACTGCTCAAATAACTATGGGCCTTACCAGTTTCCCGAGAAATTTATTCCGCTAATCATCAGAAACGCCAAGTCCAGTTTGCCGTTGCCGGTATACGGTGACGGCAAGAACATCCGTGACTGGCTGTATGCAGAAGACCACTGTCGCGCCCTCGACCTCGTCTTCCACAAGGGTGTCTCCGGTCAGACGTACAATATCGGTGGCCGTAATGAAATTGAAAACGTGGAGTTGGCTAGAAAAGTTTGCCGCATGATGGATGAAATGTTAGGCGGTGGGCCGCGGGCGAAGTTGATTACCTTTGTCAAAGACCGTCCCGGTCACGACCGACGCTATGCTATCGATGCCTCTTATATTCGCAAGGAGTTGGGGTGGGAACCGCAGTTTACGTTTGAAGAAGGGCTTCATAGTACCATTCAATGGTATCTTGACAATAACGACTGGCTTGAAAATTGCGCTACCGGACATTACTTGCAATACTACGAAAGAATGTACGCTAATAAGTAATGCACAGACAGATGGCAGGTCAGATACAGAAAGGGATAATTCTCGCCGGCGGATCCGGCAATCGCCTCTATCCAGCCACACAGGTGGCCTGTAAACAGTTGATGCCGCTGTATGACAAGCCGATGATTTATTACCCGCTGTCGACTCTGATGTTGTTTGGGGTTACTGACATTCTTCTTATCTCGACTCCCGCTGATACGCCCAAGTTTCAGGCCTTGCTGGATGATGGTCATTCTCTTGGTTTAAATATTTCCTACCGGGTGCAGCCGAAGCCGGAAGGTATCGCCCAGGCCTTTTTGATCGGCGAGGATTTCATCGACAACGACAGAGTCGTTTTGATTCTCGGTGATAATGTCTTTTATGGGGTCTATGACTTCCTGCGTGAGGCAAGAAGCTTTCGGGAGGGAGCGCTGATTTTCGGTTATTACGTCAAGAATCCTCAGAGGTACGGCGTAGTGGAGTTTGATGCCGAGGGCAAGGTTCTCTCTATCGAGGAAAAGCCGTCGCGACCGAAATCAAACTATACGGTGACAGGCTTGTACCTTTACGATTCAGACGTGGTACAAATCGCCAAATCGCTGAAGCCCTCGGTGCGGGGCGAGCTGGAAATCACTGATGTCAATAAGGCTTATCTGCAGAGAGGCAAACTTAAAGTGGTAAGATTAGGCCGAGGAATTGCCTGGCTGGATACCGGGACGCACGAAAGTATGCTCGATGCCAGCA
>Ga0315551_10001268_pt1 | contig 19314 bp, 16 predicted proteins | sample SalMarSW160290MG_FD_203678 | JGI IMG/M metagenome (GOLD analysis project Ga0315551, IMG submission 203678) | Salt marsh sediment microbial communities from the Plum Island Ecosystem LTER, Massachusetts, United States - Salt Marsh Sediment SW1602-90 ...
TCATTAATTCACTATAGAACCGAACCGGCAAGTAAAGGCAGTAACGGCACCGTTTGACCTCTGCAACTATGAAGGTTTAACACGTAAAGTAAGCGCTCCTTGGTGGTTAGTAAGATAGCTTTTTTTGTTTCTTTACAAACCAGCTTCTGATATATTTGCCCTCAGCAGACAATATTGAAGGAGGAGCCTATGCCGGCGAGGAAACGGACTAAGCTGAAAAAAACGCGTGAGCTTACAACTAAGGAGCTGGACTATCGGGTCAATATTCAACCCGCTGGGGCTAAAACATCTGACGATATCAGGCCCTGTTTTGGTGTTATCGGACAAGAACGAGCTATTGAAGCTATAAAAACCGGTTTGAATGTCAAGAGCTTGGGGTACAACATATTTGCGACAGGCCTTACAGGCACTGGACGTACCGCTACCATCAAACACCTCCTTGAACGACTCGAAAACGAAAAGCCAGCATTGCTAGATGTCTGTTATGTAAACAATTTCAAAAACGAGGATAACCCGCAGGTAATCACTTTTCAGGCGGGTGACGGGAGACGTTTTAAGAAGGACATGAGTTACATCATCAGCTCGATTCGCAAAGCTGTCCCCAAAATATTTCTGTCTGAGGATTACAAAGATAGACGCAGCCGCATTGTGCGGGAGTTCGAAAGCCGACAGAAAAAGTTGATCCAGGCGTACGAAGAGAAGCTGACCAAAGCGGGCTTTGTCATGGTTCAAGTTCAGTCAGGGCTGGGGGTTCGCAATGAAATCCAGCCTTTAATTGACGAAGAACCCACCTCGCTGGAGCGTCTGGAACGCTTGGCTAAGGAGGGGAAGTTTTCATTATCGCGACTCGACGAGCTTCACCGCAAGTGGGATAGTCTGCGTCGCGAATTCGATCTCACCACAGTAGAATCAAAAAAGCTCACCAATAAATTGGAAGATGCACTGGAAAAACTCAATTATTCTATAATCACGCCACTGATTTCTGACCGCACCAACGTACTTAAGAAGCGGTATCCCGATGACAAAGTGGTAAACTACCTCGAACAGGTGGAGGAGGCGCTACTGAGTGATCTGGACCGGTTTCGTGAAGCGCAGCCTAGCCAGGGTGAGCAAGAGCCTCCGGCGTACCGGAAAAGGGAACCATTCGAGGAATTTTCAGTCAATCTCATTCTTGACAACGCAGAAGCGAACCGGCTTCCGGTCATAATAGAAAAATCTCCTTCTTACAAAAATCTTTTTGGCTCGTTAGAACGTGTAGTTGACCGCTTCGGATACTGGCGCACCGACTTTACTCGTATTTTTCCCGGTTCACTGTTACGGGCTTCCGGTGGCTTTCTCGTTGTCCACGCCATGGATGTGTTGATGGAACTGGGCGTGTGGATGCATCTGAAAAGAGCCTTGAGGAACCGAGAGATAGAGATAGCCGGCTACGATCCATTCTACATGATGGCCGGGTCAGGCATCAAACCAGAGCCTATTCCTCTTGATGTAAAAGTGGTTCTGGTGGGAGAGCCTGAAACTTACCAGTTGCTGTGGTATCTGGATGAGGATTTCAAGAAGATATTCAAAGTAAAGGCTGAATTTGACAGCGTAATGAAGTTGACCAAACGCAACCTCGTCAGGTATTTTGAATTTGTACGGCGGGTTGTACAGGATGAACTTTCCGGTATGCAGGCAGTTGCCGAGTATGGATTGAGACTGACTGGTCAACGGGACAAACTGAGCACCCGATTCTCCACTATCGCTGATATCATCCGCGAGAGCGCCTTTTGCGCCCAGCAAAAAAAGGCTTCGAAGGTAACTCGAGATCATGTCTACCGCGCCATCAACGAGAAAAAAGAACGTGTCAACCTGATCGAAGACAAAATCCAAGAGTTGTTCGACAACAACACCCTGCTTGTCTCTACTACAGGTTCGGCTGTCGGACAGATCAACGGCCTCTCGGTATACGATCTCGGTGAGTACTCCTTTGGTCGACCGACAAGGATTACCGCCAGCACCTCGCTGGGAAGAGCCGGGGTTATCAACATCGAACGCGAAGCCGAGTTGTCGGGACCTATTCATGATAAGGGAGTACTGGTGTTGACGGGTTACCTGCGGCATATGTTTGCTCAGGACAAGCCGCTGGTCATGTCGGCCTCGCTGACGTTTGAGCAGTCATACAGCGGTGTGGACGGCGATTCCGCCTCCTCTACTGAGATCTTCGCAATTCTTTCCTCGCTGAGTGGCATACCCATCAAGCAGGGCATCGCAGTCACAGGCTCAGTTAATCAGAAAGGAGAGATTCAACCAATCGGGGGGGTCAATGAAAAGATCGAAGGTTTCTTCGACGTGTGTAAAAGCAGAAAGATCACCGGTGAACAAGGGGTGATCATCCCTTACCAAAACCTTCGTGATCTCCTTCTACGACCTGATGTCATCAAAGCTGTCGAGACGGGGAAGTTCCACATTTACACTATCAAAACTATCGATGATGGGATCGAGATCCTTACCGGTATGCCCGCCGGTCGGCGGCTGTCGAACGGGAAATTCTCGGCTGGCTCGGTTATGGCTGCAGCTGATGAAAGGCTACGAACGATGGCGCTCATGCTGCAACGCTTCGGTCGCAGAAACCATGATGAGGATGAAAAGCAAAACGCGAAAGGGCGGAAGGAGCTATCTAAGCTTGACAAGAAGAAGATGCGGAAGTATTCCAGACGTTGAATGCGCATACTAACCGAAAAGGGTCAACTACATCCAATCTTCACTTATGAGAGGACTTACATACATCCTCGCATTTACCCATCAAAAAACATCATTACATTCATTTTTTCCTTGACAATGGTTTTTTGAAACGGCATTTTTTTGTAACCAAACTAAGATGGAGGATGTCTAATGCGCAAAGCTAAAAGAGCAACAAAGAAGAAGGTGCGTTGTGCTGCGAAGACTAAGGCGGGTAAGCAGTGCAAGCGGTTCACCGACGGAAAGAGTAAATACTGCTCACTGCATAAGAAACGTAGATAGATTCTACATCCCACATAAGACGCGGTCGTATTATCGACCGCGTTTTTTTATGATCCTTTCGTTCGCTCTCGCATCTATGAAACAGTCATACTTATGTTGAAAAAGTCCCGTTCTCGTCATTGCGAGCGATATCGAAGCAATCTCGGATATTGAATGCTAACAAGATAGCCTCGTCGCTTCGCTCCTCGCTATGACGTTTGTTATGTTTTTCAACAAGCCCTTACGATAATTAAAGAACGATATTACACAACATCTGAAGGTGTAGACAAAAAAGTGAGCGTTCGACGGCCAAGAAGGCGCCTACCGCGGCGTCAGAAATCGGCGCCAAACGAGAAATAATAGGTTGGTTTATCGGACACGGTGTAAAAATCAGTTGACCACGCCAGATCATAGCGGAGGAGAACAAAGCCAAAATTGGCTCGCATGCCAAAGCCGAAGCCGGTGTGAATGTCCTGCAAACGGCTGCGACCATCGGCTGAGGTACCTCCTTTGAAGTGATCGTCGTACCAAGCCGCGCCAACGTCAGTGAAAATGGCCCCGGTTACTCTGCTGATTACCAGAGGAAGCGGGAAACGCATAGCGAAGTATTCAATCATCGGGAACCTGAATTCCCAGTTGACCAGTCCGTATCGGTTGCCGGAAAGCTCATAGTAGGGAACACCGCGAAGAGGTGTGACCACATCAGCAAAGTAGAGATTTTCCACTTCATACACCTTGGCGTTGAGTGTTCGATTACCAATCCAGTTGGTTGTACCTCCGAGAAAATAGAGCTTGGGTGTCTTACCGAATGACGCCCCGCCGGCAAGACGAAATGCCATCGAGAACGTTTTCATGAAGTGCCAGTACTTACGATAGTCAAGGTCGAACGAGGAGAAATCAATATCGCCGGCATCGAACAAGTTCACTCCGCCCGACAGCGACACCTTGGCCCGACGGCCGTTGACGGGGCCGGTATTGCCCCAAATGATATTATCTGTAACGTAAGCCAGCTCGCCGGTTGTCACTTTGGAGCTGCGATCTGGCCGAGGATCATTCCAGTCAACGTATTCCCGATCTATAAAATATTGCGAGGCGATCAAATCCAAACGGCTGAAAACTGAAAAAGGGCGGCTGAGAAGCAATTGAAAACCGTAATAACGGTCGGAAAACAAAAAGTCGTCGTTGTCAAGGTAATAGTTTTTCGTATGAAACAATCCGACACCAACATCGGTACGCTTTCTGTTGTAAAAGTAGTACATCTGAATGAACGATTGGTCAATGGTGTTTACCAGATCAGTGGCAATGTAAATCTCATGATTGCCGAGATAGTCAGAAAAGACGAAATACGACTGGCCGCGCAATCCAAAGTACGTATCATACGCAAATCCACCACCGACATAATCGGATGTGAATTTCACCTTGTATTCTTTGATTTTGAAGTCACCACTGGGTGAGGGTGGTGGAATGGAGTCAAACGAGGCCGGCTCCCTCCGGCTTGAAGAATAGTAATTAGCCGTATCTTCCGGAATATCTATCAACAGCGAATCGAGCGGACTGGCGCTGGTGGTGCTAACGAACACATACTCATCATCATAAATACCAGTCTTGTTGATAACAGAATCGGTTTCACTTTCTAGAGTGGTTGAAGTTGTGTCAGCTTCTGTAACAGTGCTGTCCGACACTGTGGAATCAGAAGATGATATCAACATTATGCTGTCGGACGGATTGGTTTCAGGCTCTTGACCTGAGGGCGTTTCCCCGCCGCTCGTGCTGCTCTCTCCTTGCCGCTGATGAGCAGCCAGCGTTTGAGAAGCTTGCTGACTTTTCAGAAGGTTGTATTTGCCAAGCATGAAATCTGTGGCTGCTAAAACGCTATTATCACCGGCGGGGATCAAATCCTTCAGAACAAAAATGTCAAAGCCGCCTTTGTTGAATGCTGAAAAGGCGAGCTTCTGACCGTCCGGCGACCATGAGACCCACAACGCTCCAGTCAGCAGATCAGTAACGGGGTAGTATTTGATGCTGTCAAGATACCCGATGTAAATATTGTCGGTGCCGTTTCGATTGGAGATAAACGCCACCTTCTCTCCATCTGGGGAGACTTTCGGAGAGGTGTTCTGTCCCGGCCCGACGTCAATTGGCGTGGCCTCCTTATCAGCCAGGTTAATCTTGAAGAGGTTGTAGTACCCGTATTCAAAGTCACCGGGCATATAGGCTCCTTCTCTTACATACGGATGGGCTCTATTATCCACAGGGGGATTTGTGGGGTGAGGTCGATCGGAAGCGAACACTAACTCGCTTGAATTGGGGAGCCAGCTCGGGTCAGCATCGTCATAGCGGTCATTGGTTATCCGCTCCACTCGGCCTGATTCAATTAAGTATACAAACAGGTCGCGCTCATGGTCTTTAAGAGCCGAAAAAGCGATTTTCTTTCCGTCCGGGGACCATGCTGGAGAAAGAACAGTATAAAAACCGAGCTTCTCTTTCTTGTAGATTTTTTTCTTGGCTAAGTCGTAAAAAAAGATTGCTTCTTGGCCCCCTGACTTGGCGACAAACACAATATTTCTGCCATCAGGAGAAAAGGAGATACCCGAAACATACCAGTGAAGCGATTCCAGATCACCGGATCGCTCTCCTTTTACAAGGTGATCGATGAGCTTCCCATCTTTTGCGGAGATCAATACAATTTCAGTATAATCGGACCTGTCAGTAAAAATGGCCAGTTTGTCTCCGTCAGGTGAGAATACTGGTTTTTCATTAAAATACGAACCATCCTCGCGAGCCTTGGTAAGACGTTGGGCAATTTCTTCGGGTTCTTTGCGGGTGGCAACCGCAGGCCAGTAGCGGCGTTTCATCTCCTTAGAGAATTCTTCCCAAAATTCCTTTTGATCGATCCCGATCGCATCTTTCAGAGCCTTATTCATGGTGAGAAAGACCTTCCCTTTGCGAAGAATCATCCCCAGCTTTTCCTCGCCGTACTTGTCCGCAATGAATTTGATCATGGCCTGTCCTTGCTTATAGGCCAGAAAACCGTCAAGAAGCCAGGGGGGCGTTAGGTAGTTGTTGATGGTGGCATCGCGTACATACATATCCGAAGAATAATCCCAACCATGCCGTGAGGAGTACTCGGCATAACCCTCAGCGAACCATAACGGAAGATCAAAAAGACGCTGACGTGAAATCAATGAGGAAAGCGCATTTCCATAAAGCAGGTCGAATACCACCGCATGGGTAAGCTCGTGATGAAGAACATGGCGAAAATCCTCATAGGAACCAGCAAAAGGAACAGCAATTCTGTTTTTGAAGACCTCTGTGAAGCCTCCGACACCCTCGGGGATCAATGAGGAAATAATGTTTGTTTGTTGGAAATCATTAGGAGAATTATAAATGAAAATGGGTACTCGCTTCTGGACAACGCAATTCAGTTCGTGGCTGATTTCGACATATGCTGACTCTAACACGGTAGCGGCAAACTTGGCCGTGGGATATGCCTTATCATAGAAATGGATGTCAAAGTGACGCGTCTGGATGTAGTTCCAGTCGAAATCTCTGTACTGAACTTTGTTTTTCCCGAAATAAGTTTCTTGTCCCTTACTAACGCTACATACCAACGCTACCAACACAAACGTAGCGAAACCAATTCTTCTCATTACATCTCCTGCTTCACGAGCTCAGGTGTATCGGCTCGGATTCCCAGTGTTGGTCTTGCATGCCCGAGCTTTCACACTTGGGGTCCATTTCATGAAACCGCAGAAATACTATTTCCTCATCCTCTTCTTAACTTAAGGTTGTTATGCCTCTACTCTCATTATATCGGCACCCAAGGAAGACAATTTCTCTTCCATTTTATTATACCCGCGATCAATATGGTAAACCCGTAGAATCTCGGATTTCCCCTTCGCTGCCAGGCAGGCAAGAACAATTCCTGCTCCCGCCCGGATATCTGAAGCCATGACTTCTGCGCCGTACAGTTCCTTAACGCCGTGAACAATAGCTTCGTCACTGGAAACCGTGATATCCGCTCCCAAGCGCCTCATCTCCATCGTATTAAAAACAGTCTCCCTTATACGCGATGTTCCCGAGGAGATACAGGCGGCTGCCATCAGGCAAGCCTGAAGATCAGTGGGAAAACCGGGGTAGGGAAACGTGGTTACCGACACTGCAGACAACCGCTTAGGACCAGTGACGGTAATATTGCTTTTGGCAGTTTTCACATCACAGCCCATTTCCATTAGCTTTTGGCATACCAGTGAGAGATGAGCCGGATCAAAACCGCTAACTTTTACTCGACCCCCGGTAATAGCAGCACCGAACATGTACGTTCCCGCCACCAGCCGATCACCTGATATAGCGTGTTCCACACTTCTGAGTCGCCTTACCGGGTTGATAATGATAGTTGGTGTTCCCGCGCCATGTATTTTCGCACCGGCCTTATTCAAGAAATTAGCTACGTCAACTATTTCCGGGTCACAGGCTGCATTGGCAATTACCGTCTTTCCTTTAGCAAAGATAGCACCAAACAGGATATTCTCCGTGCCGGTATGTGACGGTCGGTCAAAATAAACTGAACCGCCCTTGAGTGGTTTTCCTTTGGCTACAACGTACCCGGCTTTGTCAGTGACCTTTGCCCCCAAGGCTCCAAAGCCTTTTATATGAAAATCGACCGGCCGCGCGCCTAAAACACAACCGCCCGGTAAAGAAACTCGCGCTTCTCCCAGTCTGGCTAAAAGCGGCCCCATGACCAGAAAAGATGCTCGCATCTGGCGCATCAACTCGTATGGGGCGGTGTTGCGGGAAAGACTCTCAGCGTTGATTGTCATCACATGAGCATCAGGATCGTACGTGGTTCGTGCTCCCAAGTACTCCATCACCTTGGAAATCGAATAAATGTCTCTCAGCGGAGGGACGTTTTTCAGGACAGTGTTGCCTTTCTCTATCAAAAGCGATCCGACTATTATTGGCAGGGCTGCGTTCTTGGAACCCTCAACCTTTATCTCTCCCTTTAGCTTCCGGGCACCGTTTACAACAAACTTATCCATACTAACCTTCTTGTTTGGGCACGGGTGGCTCTACCCCTCTGAGGGGGGACAAGCCAGGTATTTCTCCCATAGAAAGACAGGCTATGAATACCACCGCAAGCGGTGGGCCACCCTGCCGTCTCATCATAAAATACAGTTCTCAATTGTAATTTGATTGAGGGAAGGATAAAAATAAAGTTAAAATAAAGGAAAAGCATAAGACGAGAGTTAAGAATAACCTTTTCTCCTTTAAAGCTGTAAGTGGTGCAATAAGCGCTTAATGTAATTGGTGGCGACAGTGTAAAGTATTAGTTAGACTACGCCTGACTGACTGGAAAGCTCAAGCAGTTCAAAGCTGCTCCGCACACGACGGAAAAAGTCAATCGCTTCGATGTGGCAGAAATCAACACCAGTCCAGGGCAAACGTCTAAAACTCCCCTTAGCAAAGACCAGCACAATTTCCGCAAATACTCCGTCTTTCAAGTAGATTCGATGGTTGTACTCGCGATGCGAGGCCATTACCAGGTTGTCCGAAGTGAGAATACCGGGGTCGATATTGACCGTTCTGAAAATGTAATCGTCGACGCGGTCGGCAAACAGCGGCTCAATTCTGTGGCAAGTATTCTTGATTTCGGACAGGGTATCTCGTGATACAAGCTGCTCGAACGAAAAAAAGCGACGGTAGAGATGCTCCCCCATCTCTTCTTTATAGGTGAGTGCATCGCTGGAGGGTATTTCAATCGTCTCAAACTGTACAGGCCCAAACCGCCGTTCCAGTGCCTTGAGTGCGTCTGCCACGGCATCAAGCGACGAGTGAATAATAGAAATAATCAACCGTCCCGGCGGTGGTTTTTGAATGCGTGCCATGAAGGATTATTGGTGTATTAGACAGGGAAAGACAACAAAAAACAGACGGCCATCTGAAAAATGTTCAAACCGGGAAATAAAAGAGCCGGCGAAGGGACTCGAACCCCCGACAGGCTGATTACAAATCAGCTACTCTACCAACTGAGTTACGCCGGCCTCTCAATGGTAAAAGAAGCAGATTCACAACATCTGTCAAGTTGTTTTCATAAAGGTGGGACAGGGCCCCAGTCAGAACAGTCACCGGCAGGTCATTGAGAAGATGTTTGATCTCACGGATTTTGTCTTCGTTATTTGTGGCGAGGACAAGTTACATAGTGACTCATTTCTTGTACATTATGTCGAACTTGTATTGTAACAGTTTGATCAAAGTCTGAATAATCAAAGCAATGTGCTTTACATCCTCGAAATACGATGCGAGTCTCTCCATATGTACATCGACAGGGTATGCTGTCGAAAGGTCACCTAATTCTTCAGGCCTAGTCATAACTGGAAGAACGTACTTCTCATTTTTGGGATAGTTTTCCGGTGAAATCACCAAGAAGGGATGCTTAAGTTTGTTGTAAATATCTTTGAAACCCTTTTCAAAAAAATCAGTTTTGATGCTTTCAATAAGTTCACCGATCTCGACAACAGCGTTCAATAGAAGTTCGGGGTCCTTGTTGAATTTTCTTCCAAGAAGATGTGGCTCAGGCAGCTGGAACAACTCATAAATTGATTCTTTGAAGTTGTGGTTTCGAACAAAATCGTATACATCTTTATTTTTGTAGTCGAAAAGATGTGTTAGAAAAACATCTTCTGTACTTTCATTGCATTGCTTGAAGGCTGCATAAGAGAACGCAAATAATTCCTCAATCGCACCGCCGTATTCAACCAGTACCTTTCCTGCGCGCAACATTTGCTCATCATATGGAAGCCCTTCCCAACCTTCCATTAGCGCTTTCATAGCGACAGTTCGATTTCGAATGCCAAAGTTTAAGTAGTCACTTAGGAAAGTATTGATACTGATTTTTGTTCTATATTCAATCGTCATAAAAGAGTCCGTAACTAATACCCACTTATATCCACCCTTGTGATCTTGTCAACAACCTCGCCTAAGAACCGTGTTGCAACCTGGGAGAACTTTTCGGGGACGTCGCTGACGAAGAATTTGTGTTCGCCTGCCGGGCCCGGATGCTGCGACATCATGGGGTTCAACAAGCCGCTTTCAGTGAGTCGGTGGTAAGCCGCTTTGGCAGCCTCCTCACCGCTGTCGATAAGAGCGACTTTGTCACCCATGACATCGCTGATGATATGCTTCAAAAGCGGGTAGTGGGTGCAGCCGAGCACCAGGGTGTCGATTTCGACATCGTGCATCGTCTGCAAGTAGTCGCGGGCAATCATGTAGGTAGCTTCTTTGTCGATATACCCTTCCTCGGCCAGCGGTACAAACAACGGGCAGGCCAGGGAAAAAACTTTCATCTGTCGGTCGAGGCTGTGAATGAGTCGGGCGTAAGCATTAGAATTAATAGTTGCGGTAGTACCGATGACACCAATCCGCCCTGATGTTGTTTGCTCGACTGCCGCCCTTGCGCCTGGTTCGATCACGCCGATCATCTCAGCTTCATATTTGTCCTTTACCTCATCCAGTGCTACTGATGAGGCTGTATTGCAGGCGCAGATGATAAACTTGACCTTACGTTCCATCAGAAAGGTTATATCCTGCTCGGTAAACCGGAGGATGATCTCTTTGGAGCGGCCGCCGTAAGGGTACCGACCGACGTCGCCAAAGTAGACCACGTCTTCGTGGGGAAGAATATTGAAAATCTCGCGGGCAACCGTCAATCCGCCTACGCCCGAATCAAAGATGCCAATGGGAGCTTCTTTTGTCATCCTGTATCCTATCAAAGTGTACTTAATAAATATCTTGTGCGCGGCAGACATCCTCGTCTGCTGCGTCCTGTCGCCACTTCGCGTTTCAGATGACGGACGAGGACGTCTGCCGACCACGAACGGTTTCTATCTGCCTACCCTTCATACTTAGCCTTGAACCTTTTGATGGCGTTGTAGATGGCTTTGGCCACTGTCTTTAGATACTTGCTGCTTTTTAGAAGTTTCTCCTCGTTTTTATTGGAGATAAAACCGGATTCCACCAGTACAGAGGGTGTAAACACCATGTTGAGCACAAAGAACCCTGCCTGATCAACGCCTCGGGCTGGAATATTCAATGATCGTCGAAACTCGCGGTCGACCATCATAGCGAAGTCGTGGGACTCGGTCTGAAATTCGGTCATGATCATTTCATTGAGGATATTCAGGACGGGATTGTTGAGATTGTCGGTGATTTCCTCTGGTTGATCTGTTTCCAAAGTAGTTTGCTCGCGCAGGAAAAAGCTGTTTTCAAATTGCGCCACAGCTCTGGCTGAATCATTTTTTGCCGGAGCCAGGAAAAAGACATTCCACCCCCTGACATACCGCTTTACGGAAGCATTAGCGTGGATGGAGATAAACAGATCGGCCTCTGCTTTATTGGCAATGTCGGCTCTTTGTTGGAGGGTGACGTTCTTATCACGGTCACGCGTCATGACTACCTTGAACCGTTTCTCTTCGCGGATCAGTTTGGCCAGTTCCTTGGCGATACTCAGCGTAACGTCTTTTTCCCTCGTTCCGTACGGCCCGATAGCGCCATAGTCACCACCGCCGTGCCCTGGGTCGATGACAATGACATCAATCTTGTTATCGGGGCCTACTTTGGGAGGAATACCAAGAGTGTCGAACTCAAAACCGACATCGGCAATTGAAATCTGGATGCGAGGCGGGTCGTACGCCAGCTTATGGTACCACTTTTCAATCTTTCTTCTCAGTCGGATAGAGACTTGTCCTGAACCGGTGGACTGGTAGGTCTTCAGATTGTATATATAGCGACTATCCAGGCGTGAAAGGATTTTGCGACTGTTCAACTTGGCGTTCCGTATGGAAACATTAAGCCAGTTTCCCTCGGTAACAAAAACGTCGTAGGCTAAAGCGCTGGTGAGAAATATCTCTACCAATAGACCGTTGGCCTTCGGGGAAATACTCAAATCAGTTACGTTGAAATACTCTGACTCAATCCTCAACGTTTTAAATTCTCTGCTCCAGATGATTTTCTGCGGCAGGACACGGTCCAGAAAGGGAATAAATGTTTCGGCCGGTAAAAATAGTTGCCCTTTCCGGTAAACAGCAGGAAAAGTCGAGTTGTATAAGCTGTTGTTGAGTTTGAAAAACGGCGACCCGATGACAAAGTCAAAACAGTTGGTATCTTCGACGTAGCTGATTTGATGCCCGATAAGTTTCCAATCGATCGATCCTCCCAGGATTTCAACCAGTTCTGAAAAAGATATGTAAGTGATTTTCTCCTGTTGGAAAGATTGTATCTTTTCGGTTCCCCCGGAAGTGAAGACCTTTACCGTATTAGGGGACACCCCGGAAAGGGGCAGCCATACGATCAACAGAAGAAGGAACAAACAAGGGAAGATTCTACACCGAGGGTGAGACATCTAATAGTCCTTCCGGAGGGCTCTTTTGATTTTTCGGTCCGCTTCGGCCTTGGCAATGGCCTGCCGCTTGTCATATTTTTTACGTCCTGCTGCTACAGCCAGTTCGACTTTGGCAACTTTCCCCTTAAAGTATAGGGAGAGCGGAATTAGCGTCAGTCCCTTCTGTTCGGTCTGGGCGAACAGCTTGCGGATCTCGCGCTTGTGTAGCAGCAGACGGCGCGGCCGTCGCGGATCGTGGTTCTCCTGAGCCATTTTGTAGGGTGAGATGTGCAGGTTTTTCAAAATCACCTCTCCGTTTTCTACCACAGCATAGGCGTCGGACAAATTAACTTTCCTCTCCCGAATCGATTTCACCTCGCTTCCTTTAAGTTCAATCCCGGCTTCAAGTCGGCTAATTATCTCGTACTCATACCGCGCCTTACGGTTTTGGGCAATATAGCGGATTTCCCCGGTGTCTTTCATCTCTGATAGCATAGGATTTTTGCCGGGTTTTGGCAATTAAAATTGGTTCATTGACACCTCAACGGGTGTTCTCTATGGAAGTGGGCAAAGCAGCCGGTTTATTGAGCTAAGTTATCTTTGATTAAGGACGATAATCTTAAAAGATGAGGGTGGCCGCGACGGGAGCGGGAACAGGTCAAGAGGATTTACGGGGAGAGGGAGTAAGTAGTATGAGCTCTGACATCTCTTCAAAAGCCGGAACAGTACTGGTAGTTGACGATGAAGAAGCCGTTACAGGCGTCATCCAGGCAGTGCTATCAAAGGAAGGGTACCAGATTCACTTAGCGCACGATGGCTTAGAAGGGGTGATGCTGGCTGAGCAGGTCAGGCCTGACTTGATTATCATGGATATCACTATGCCCGGCATGGACGGCTACGAAGCCGCCGAAAAACTGAAGCAGATCCCCGCTTTAGCAAACGTCCCGATAATCTTTTTGACCGGGAAATCAGCCAGTGAAGACGGCGGCCTGGCCTTTGCCAAGGGAGGTGTCTCGTTTGTTCGCAAGCCATTTTCCGGTAAGCAACTAAGAGACCTTGTGGCGCTAGCCATGCAGTCGCTGGGCGGCTAAGCCCACCAGCCAGTTAAGGTTCTTGAGAATTTAACCGACAACACGTTTGTAGTTCTTTTTCGCACAGTGGAGGGAGCTGACTGGGTTTCAAAGAGAGAACGATGTCATACAAGATCAAAATAGACAACGCTAAGGTGCTGGTTATCGATGACGAACCGGAGATAACTGAAATCGTCCAGACCTTCTTGACCGAATCCGGCTACCAAGTATTGGTGGAGAATTCGTCGCAAAATGCCGTTGAGAAGGCTCGTCGCTTCAAACCGGATGTTATCTTGCTTGACATCATGATGCCCGGTGTGGACGGCTATGATATCTGCCAACAGTTGAAAAAGGATCCTGAGTTTGTTGAGACGCCGATCATATTTCTTACCGGCAAAGATCGCGGTGACGATATGGGGCGGTCATTTAAGTCCGGGGGAGATATGTTCATAAAAAAGCCCTTTTCCTGCGAGAGACTTCTTGAGATAGTTAACATCGTGTTGATATCCGCCGGGCACCGGTAGTACCCCCAGCAGTAGTCAGGGTTGGTATTTTTTTTGTTGACAATCATAGTGCGGTGCACTATATTGAGATAAAGGCTATGAGGGTAATTAAGCGATACAGCAATCGGCGGCTCTACGATACCGAGGCCAGCCGGACGCTGACACAGGCTGACCTGGCGTCGCTGATTAAAAATGGAATCGAGGTAAGAGTTGTCGACTCAGCGACCGGCAAGGATATCTCGCTGGCGGTGCTGGGCAAGATTGTGTTGTCGGAAGCTTCCTCATGGGGAAATGTTAAGCAATCAAAAGAACTTTTCACTACTATAATAGAGTTAGGAGGTAAAAAGTCTATGTCTATTCTCAAAAACACCGTTCTGGCATCCATCGGAGCCTTTCATGTGACCAAGGACAAAGCGGAAAAGATTATCGATGACCTGATTAAGAAGGGCGAGCTGGATGAATCCGATCGCAAGAAGGCCATCATGGAGTTGCTGGAGAAGGCCGATAAGTCAACCGCCGGTATCCGGGAGAAGATCTCCAAAGAAGCCGGTAAAGCCCAAAAAGAAATTTCCAAGCTGATCAAGGAACTGAAGGACTACAAGCTGGTTAAGCGTAGCGATATTCAAAATCTGGAGACGAAGGTTGACAAGCTGACCAAGGCTGTTGCCGGACTTGAAAAGCAACTGGGTGCGAAGGAATGAGGAAGGCGGCGAACCACCTTCTCCTTCTCAATTTGTCTTTGGCGGGGTGTTGATTTCCTTAAGGGACGCCCGCCGGTCCACTCCATGCATCCTGCGGAGAATGAAACAAGTCTCTGCCTATTCTTTTGTTGGTGAGAGCGGGTGCGGCAGGAGCTCATAGAATCCGGGTTCGTCGATAACCTCCACCCCCAGTTTTTTGGCTTTGTCGAGCTTCGAGCCGGCCTCGACGCCGCAGAGAAGGTAGTCGGTCTTAGAAGATACCGATCCGGCCACCTTACCGCCATGCTCCTCGATCAGGTTCTTGAAATGATTGCGTGGTCTAGAGAGAGTTCCGGTGATGACAAAGGTCTTGCCTGCCAACCGGGCGAGCGCGGAGGTTATCTGGTAGTCAGGGAAAACGATACCGCCTTCACGCATTTTGTCCAGCATTCGGTGGTTGCCTTCATTATTGAAAAAGTCACGGATGTTACAGGCGATAACTGGGCCAATGCCTTGAATCTCTGCCAATTGTTCAACTGACGCCTGTTCCAGCTTTTCAAAAGAGCCGATGTGTTCAGCCAGCAGTTTGGCGGCTGCCTCCCCGACGCCAATGATCCCCAGGGCGTAGATGAGCTTGGGTAGTTCTGTGGCTCGGGAACGGTCAATGGCGTCAAGAAGATTCTGAGCTTTTTTGTCAGCCATTAAATCCAATGGCAAAAGCTTATCTTTCGTCAAAAAGAACAAGTCAGCCGGGTCTTTGACCAGTTGTTCTTTTATTAGCTGTCGAGCCAGCTTACCGCCTAAACCATCTATATCAAACCCGCCCTTGGAAGCAAAGTGGAACAGTCGTCCCTCGACCTGAGCCGGACAACCGGCGTTTAGGCACCTGTGGGCTGCCTCTCCCTGCGGTCGAACAATCGGTGTGTTGCATGAGGGACAGCGGTCGGGGAATCTCATTTTGGCAGCGCCTTTGGGGCGTCGTTTGACATCCACACTGACAACTTCCGGGATGACATCACCAGCTCGCCGAACTGTTACGGTGTCGCCGATTCGCACGTCAAGCTTGTTTAGCTCATCTTCATTGTGTAAAGAAGCGTTAGATATGATCACGCCGGCAACTTTCACAGGTTTCAGTTTGGCAATAGGGGTTATTATTCCTGTCCGCCCGACCGAGAATTCCACATCCTCAAGAGTTGTCTCTGCCAGTTCCGCCGCGAATTTCCAGGCCACTGCCCAGCGGGGAGCGCGGGATATTTGACCCAGCACTTCCTGGTCGGCAAACCGATTGACTTTTACCACCATGCCGTCGATATCATAGTCCAACTCCAAGCGGACATGACTCAATACGGCGAATTCATTCTCAACTCCCTTAACTCCACGGACTGTCCGAATACTATTGTTGACCAGAAAGCCTTCGTTGTTCAAGAAATCCAGCGCTGAACTCTGCCGGTCAAGATTCTTCAGGGTTGTTTCCGATATACCATAGGCATAGAAAATAAGCGGGCGGGAGGCGGTAATGGAGGAGTCAAGCTGTCTTAGAGAACCGGCGGCTCCGTTGCGTGGGTTTGCTAACGGGCTGAGGTTTTTTCCCTCGAGCTGTCTGTTCAGTTTTAAGAAGGCGGACCGGCGCATAATAACCTCGCCGCGCACCTCTAAAAGAGGGTATGTTTTTGAGGCATGGTCGGTAAGCTTGAGAGGGATATTCTTGATAGTTTTAAGATTGGGCGTAACGTTTTCTCCCATGAAACCGTCACCACGCGTTGAGCCGGTGACAAGCAGTCCATTTTCATAGACCAGCTCAACTGCTAAGCCGTCAAGCTTGGGTTCGGTTACGTACTCGATTTCTTCCGTTGTTTCCAGTCCTTCGCAAACCCGCCGATCAAACTCCACAAACTCCTCCATCGAGGTCACCTTCTGAAGCGACAGCATCGGAATCCGATGAGGTGCCGGTTCAAATTTCTTTGAAGGAGCAAAACCAACCCGCTGGCTGGGCGAATCGGGTGTGACTATTTTAGGGTACTGTTTTTCTAATTCAAGCAGGCGATCAAAAAGCCGGTCATACTCAGCATCTGAAATGGTAGGGTGGTCCTCAACGTAGTACAGGCGGTTGTGAAGATTGGTCTTGCTTTTGAGCTTCTCGTATTCAGCTTTTACTTTATGATCCAGCTTCGGCATGGCAGTTAAATTAGGAATTGTGTTAATGTTGCGCAAGGTCTTGCTGCTGACTGTACGAGGAATCTGATTTGCACCTTTGCCATCTGTCAGGTGGTACTTTTCAGGTGAAAATCAGGCACCCCGGGATAGAAAAAACTTACCTTTAAGGTTTGTTACCGTCGCGTCTGTTTGTTGATTATCGCGTTAACTGTTCGACTGCAGACGCTGGTTCTCCACGTAGCTTCTTGCGAAAAGCCTTGATCTGTTGTCCGGCCAGGTCGTCAACGATGTCGGTAACCCATAAGGCGGCCAGCATGTCATCGCTGTTCACCTGGGCGATTACTGTTTCAGCAAGATAATAGCTTCTTAGCGGCGTTTCATTGTTGAATCTAAGTAGGATACATGTCTTGGCGGTAGTAGTCAGTAAAGCAGGTTTTTTGACCTTTTCTCGGAAGTCCAGCCAGCGAATATCAGCGGGCTCCACCACTGTGGGTGGTTTCATATCAGTGTCAACCTTCCAATGGCGTCTTGCGACAGCAACCTCGATGAAAATGAGACGTCCTTCTCGGTCAAGGTCAAACCTTGAGTTTTCCGATTCTAAGAATGAGAAGAAGCGACGCGTCTTTGAGAATGGCCCAATTTGAACATAAAGGGAATCTTCTTCCTGTTGGTAAAAACCCCGACCGGGCAAGATGGGCTCGGACGGGGCTGAAATGCGCAGTTTCAGGGCTTTGAGAGCCATATCACTTTAAGTCCTTTAAGCGCTCCTTAGCTTGCTCAGCCTCGAGCGTGCCGGGGTGATCGTTAATGAGTTGACTGAAGATTTTTTTGGCCTCATCCTTTTTACCCAGTTCCTGTTTGCAACGACCCAGCTTGTAGAGGGCGCGGCTGGTATTGGCCGAACTTCGGTAGTTGTCGATCAGGTATTGGAACTTATCCACGGCCTCGTTGTACTTCTCCAAAGAATAGTAGCATTCGCCGATCCAGTAGTACGCATTTTCGGCCAGTTCGTGTCTTGGGCAGTATTTCAAAAACTCCTGAAAACGATCAGTTGCCTTTTCATACTCTGTGCGGCGCACAAGAATAAAAGCTTCGTCATAGGTTGTGCTACAGTCTATAGGGAGCGATTCCGGTGACAGCGTGCTATCGGATGGAACGGGTTGCCGTACCTCCGCGCCAGGTGAACTTTTCAGGAAGCCAATAGTTCTTTGCTCCTGGACCAGCTTGTCAATCCGCTGCATGAGATCGTTGTAGTTTTCCTGCAGGGTTGCGATTTGTCGCTGAAGTTCATCGATGGACACGGAGATGTCATTGCGAAGCCGTTTATTTGCTTCCGTATCTTGGGTTATAACGGTGTCAATATGAGCCACCATCTGCTGCGACTGGCGGTTCTGTGCTTCCACATTTCGAATCTGGCCCTTAAGTTCATCTATCTGCCGTGGGGTTGCACAGCCTGATAACCACAGAGCAACATAGAGTACCGCCATTAGCAGAGTAGCGTTCACAACTATTTCCCATCGGGCTCGCATAACAGACTTCAGCTAAAACCACTACTGTGAAATTACTCTAAACTCATCGCGCCTGTTTTTAGCCCAAGCTTCTTCATTTTGCCTGGGGTCAACCGGGCGCTCTTTGCCGTAGCTAATGATAGAGATCTGATTCGGAGCAATTCCCAGCCCGGTCAGGTAGTCCTGGGCTGCTTTGGCCCTCTTTTCACCAAGGGAAAGATTGTACTCCACTGTCCCACGCTCATCGCAGTGGCCCTCAATTTTGATGAACGCATCAGGGAACTTTTTCAAAAGCTCATAGTTGTGGTCAAGGGCGGCTTTGGCATCACTGCGCAGATTGTACTTGTCAAAGTCAAAGTGTATCGTCCGGAACTGGGACTCTTCGAGTTTCGGCGGGGGAGGGGGTGGTACTTCCGGTTTCACGGGAGTCGTATCCACAGAGGGGGCAGGTGTTGTTTCAATGGGGATTTCCTCTGCGATTTCCTTTTTCTTTCCGCAGGATAGACCGATCATTGCAACCGTTAGCACCCCTATAACTGCAAGAAAACCGAACCTTTTCATATGCTTTTTATCCTCTTCTATTGGGCAAGTTAATTTTTCATTCTATTTTTGCTCTTTTAAATAATCTAACCTATGATCTAAAGCTGGTCAACATTAAAAAAAGACAAATTTCTTACGATGTTGGTTGATCTTATATCTCTTTTTATTTCCTGCATATTCAACCGCTCAGGATTTGTTGTCCACTCAATACAGACGTAAATCAGGCCTTAATTGTTTATATAATTTCTTTGTTTTATCTAAGCAACACTATTCTTAACTCCCTTGTTATCCTGACCTTTATCAATTCCGTAAGTTTTGGACTCTCAGCTTCTAACGAAAAAGAGAATGTCAGAACCACCGTGGGGTAATGTTACAAGTTCACTGTTCTTACGAGCAACCTAAAAAGTTATTTGGGGAATATTTTTCCCGGGTGCGGAATTTTTTGTTGACAGTGGATAGGGAGAACACGATAGAGACCAAAGTCATAGAGAAAACCGTGTA
>Ga0315551_10001274_pt1 | contig 19268 bp, 17 predicted proteins | sample SalMarSW160290MG_FD_203678 | JGI IMG/M metagenome (GOLD analysis project Ga0315551, IMG submission 203678) | Salt marsh sediment microbial communities from the Plum Island Ecosystem LTER, Massachusetts, United States - Salt Marsh Sediment SW1602-90 ...
GAGAAATCGACGCCGAGCTTTGTACCGGTAAGTATAATCTCGGCCTTTGTCATATTTATAATCGGAGTGTGGATTTTGAATTTTCCTTTGGCTTCGATAGCGGCGGCGGCGGCGAGATTTGCGGTTTTCTCAAAGGCGGCTATGAATTCAGCCCGGCAGTCGGGATATCCACTGTAATCGGTTGCATTTACGCCGATGAAGATGTCAAACGCACCGAGAACTTCGACCCAGGCGAGTGCGAAACTAAGAAAAATTGTGTTGCGGGCAGGGACATAAGTCAGCGGAATCCTGTTAGAGTTGCCTAAATCGGCCCTATCCTTCGGCACTTCGATCGCTGGGTCGGTCAGAGCCGAACCGCCAAAGCATGCTAAGTCGATATCGATTATGCGATGCTCAGACACACCGAGAGAATCGGCTATTTTTTTCGCGGCCTGAAGCTCCAACTGATGCCGTTGGCCATATCTGAAAGTCAGAGCATAGCACTTAAAACCTTCACTTTTGGCGATAGCCAGAGTTGTTGCCGAATCCAGGCCTCCGCTTAGTAAGACTACTGCTTTTCTGTCGGCCATAATACGTATCACGGGCTTCCAGGACATTCGGCTGAGCTCAGTCGAAGCCCCAGTGGAAACGCGGCCAGGCCTGTCCTGAGTGCAGTCGAAGGGATGGCCGTGGTACAATTATTCGGAGAGGACTTCGATACCGTTGATCTCCGGGTTTTCTATATCCGGGATAAATCCGACTGTCAGCTTTCCATCCTTTACGGTAACGCCCTTGAATTCCTTGACGACGGGTTTTTCAAAGCCGCCGGCCACATCAAAGACGTCGAAGTCCTTAAGGACAGTCTTTCCGTTAATGGTAACTGAAAAGACTCTCATTCCACTATCGATTATCCCTTCGTATGTTTCAGCAAAGTGCAGCCGGACGGTGTATTTTCCTTTTGGGACGAGGAACTCATAGGCGTCCATACTATACCGCTCGGACTCGTAAATCTTCGGAGCATCGGTACCGGTGATACCGAGGTCTCCGCGGTCAACGGTCATACCATAGATAGCCCCCCACTTTTCGCCTTCTTCCATATACTGGTCAGGTAGCCATTCGTTTCCAGCCTTGTCGGTGTAAGGGTCAAAGGCAGCACAGTTCACACGCATAATAAATTTCGCGAGATTGGCCTTTTTCGTAGTCTTACTGGGCGAAGGCTCGCAGCCGGAAAAGACAAGAAGTGCAATTGCAATTAAATAACTTGTGAAAATCAGTCTTTTAGTCATTGTGTCCACCCTTTCAAAGAACCATAATTTATACGTTATTACTCCAAGCACTAAAAAAAGTAGTTTACCCAGTTTAATCAGGCGATGCAAGATTTTTCCTATAAATTTATCATAACGGGATGTTTATAATACACTGCAAATCCCGTTAGAAAAAACATTTCTAACGGGGTAAAACAGTAAAAAGCGGTTTTTTGAATGCTTTGGTAGATTGCTTTTTATTTTTCCGGCGGTTGATTATCGCTTGTTTACAGTTATTTTTTGGATTATATTAGTACGGTAGGATTTATAAGAGAGGTCAAGGAATGGCTGAGAAGCCAGAAATAGAATTGTTTGATAATCCCCATCCTGAGCGAGACTATTTTATAACGATTGATTGTCCCGAATTTACGAGTGTTTGTCCACGGACAGGCCAGCCGGATTTTGGCGAGATTATCATCGAATACTGTCCTGACAAATCGTGCATTGAGCTAAAGAGCCTGAAGTTCTATATGCAGAGCTATCGCAATGAAGGTATCTTTTATGAAACACTGACGAATGATATACTGGATGGTTTGAGCGGAGTCTGTAAACCCCGCTGGATGAAGGTTACATCTCGATTCAGTCCCCGCGGTGGAATAACAACCGAGGTAATTGCGGAATATAAGGCAGAAAGCAGAAGACAGAATATATGATAAAAGAGTTAAGAGGTGATGCAATGGCCATAACATTTCATTGTGAGTATTGTGGGAAAAAGATAGAGGCGCCAGACAGCGCCGGCGGTAAATGGGGCAAGTGCCCGGTTTGTCATCATAAGCTGTACGTACCAAAGCTGGATTCTGATGAAGAGCTCAAACTTGCACCATTAGACGAAACCGAGGAAGAAAGAAGAAAACGACTCATAGCCGAAACACATAAACTTACACAGGATATATTGCAGGAAAAGGTGGTTCCAGAGGTTCCGGCTGAGGTTGCAGATGGTCCTGCTGAAGTTCCAGAGGTCCCGGCTGAGGTTGCTGAACCAATACCAATATATGAAATGGGTGAGAAGGAATTGACAAAAAATGTAATTCTGTATTTGCGACAGATGGCAGACGGCGAACTGGACCAAGCCCAAAGAGTTGCAGATTCGATAACTCCTTATGGTCGCCAGGCAGTGGAGATACTTGATAGAATAGCACTTAGCGAGATACCTGAGCCGGAATTAGCTGATGTTCCTCAGCAGGTTCTTTCCGGTTTGATAAGAGACTTGCGGGCGCGAATAAGCTAATAAAGAGCAAAAAAGTACAAGAACAGCTCAAACGTCTTAAAAAACATCCTCAATTTGCAAATCCTCCCTAATTTTTTCGGTCTATAAAATTGACAGCTCGGGTGACGGTTTGAAGTTTGGCTATGATAAAACTATTTTTTATATTTTATACGGGAATAGTAAAAACAACCTGACTGAACTACAAAACAACTTGGAGGAAACTGTATCATGACCAATGAGACAACAGTTGTGCATGTAACCCATGAAGCAGTAGGGAAAATTGGCGGTATAGGCGCTGTTCTGCAAGGCCTCTTCACCTGCAAATCCTATCTTGATTCAATTAAGCGGTCAATTATTGTCGGCCCATTGTTCACAACCGAGGGCCCTGTATCGGAGCGGCTTGGTGAGGACGGTGAAGTCCTTTATTCATCTATCGATGGGATGCTCAATCCGGGGTATGCACCAGCATTTCGTAAGATTGAGAGTGTCTATAATGCTGGTATAGTCTACGGCAGGCGAACATTCGTTGATGAGCAAACAGGCATAAAAAGCTCACCTGAGGTACTGTTGATAGATGTGAGACATGTTGATAATGCAGTAATTAACGGGTTTAAGAAGCGGTTGTTCGAGGAATTCGGTATTCGCAGCCATTTGTACGAGAACCTGTGGGAATACGAGCAATATATCAGAACAGCACCTCCTGCAATTGCCGCCCTGAAGGCAATTGGGGCAGCAAATGATTCGACAGTCATTATTGCTCATGAGTTTATGGGGATGCCAACGGCACTGGCGGGTATTCTTGAGCGGGATTGCGATTTCAGAACGGTCTTTTATGCCCACGAAGTAGCTACGATGCGGCGTATCGTGGAGGAGCATCCCGGTCACGATACGATGTTTTATAATATTATAAAGCGTGCTCATCACGAAAGAACCTACGTCAATGAAGTGTTCGGCGACCAAAGCTCTTACTTTAAGCATTCGCTCGTAGAGGCCTCAAAATACTGCGACCATATATGTGCGGTCGGTGATTATGTAGTAGATGAATTACGGTTTCTGGCACCTGAATTTGAAACCGCCGATATCGATATAGTTTACAACGGCATACCTGCATACGAAATCACTGTTGCAGAGAAGCTGAAGTCGAAACAAAAGTTAGAGCTTTACTGCGAAAATCTCCTGGGCTATAAGCCGGATTTCGTTTTCACACATGTTACAAGACTGGTACGAAGCAAAGGGCTGTGGCGTGATTTGCTTGTGCTCGAACATTTGGAAAAGCAATTTCGCAAACAAGATAGAACAGCAGTTATGTTCTTATTATCTACGGAAGTAACGCAGCGGCGCAGCGGAGATATTTACAATATGGAATCGGCATACAACTGGCCTGTGGCCCACCGTGAGGGCTGGCCAGATTTATCCGGAGGTGAGGCGAATTTATATACGAAGGTGCAGGAATTCAACGCTAAAAGCCGTAATATAAAAGTTGTTTTTATTAACCAGTTCGGATTCAAACAAAAGAAATGCGGCAGCAGGATGCCGGAGGATATGGAGTTTATGGATATCCGCAAAGGCAGTGATGTCGAATTCGGCCAAAGTGTTTATGAACCGTTTGGCATTGCTCAGTTCGAGCCGCTAACTTTCGGGGGGATATGTGTGATTACTAATGTCTGCGGATGTACAGGTTTCTTACGAGATATAACCGGTGGAGAAAACGTAAAGAATGTCATCGTCGCCGACTACACCAACCTGGAAATCGGGGATTATACCGATATCGAGGATATGCTTGAAATCGACCAGTCGGTGCGCAACCAGATGGAGGCAAGCCAGAGCGAAAATGTTGCAAAAGAGGTTATAGAGCGCCTGCCAAAGGATGAATCAGAAATGGAAAGTATGATTCAAACCGGTTATTCGCTGGCACAAAATATGAGCTGGGATTCGGTGGTGAAAAACTATCTACTGAAGACTCTGCAAAAAACCCCACAGGAAGTACGCAGCTAAGACATTTATGACATAGTCCGTTTCAGGTATCGGTTTCGGTTTCATTAAATTTTGTACAAGCAATATTGCTTCTAAATAAATCCTCCAGCCGTCCACACTAAAGACATATTTTGCTTCAAAAATGGCAAAACTGCTTGACTGCCTGCCGGAAGGTAATTACACTGTCTGATTGTGGGTAAAGCAGGTACAAAACCGGTGATAGGGATTTTAGGCGGTGTATGTTCGGGCAAGAGTACCGTTGCAAAGGAATTTGCGAAATTAGGTTGCGTAGTTATCGATACCGACAAGATTGCGCACGAGCTGCTTGAGAAAAAAGATGTAGCAGAGGAGGTTGTGGCCGCTTTTGGTCGGAGCATTTTGGATTCGTCGGGAAAAATAGACCATAAGAAATTGGCTGATGTTGTTTTTGCCGATGCCGGCAAGCTCTTATCGCTTAACGAGATAATCCACCCTTTAGTTCTGGAGTGGGCAGAGGGATTAATAAGGCAATATAATCGGCAAAATCAGGTCAAGGCGATTGTGCTGGATATGCCGCTATTGGTCGAGGTCGGCTGGGAAAAAAGATGCGATAAACTAATTTTTGTGGAGTGTAAATGGCAATTAAGGGTCGAAAGAGCGAAAAAAATGGGTTTTTTTGACGAAAATCGGCTTAAAATTCGAGAAAAATTTCAAATTTCTCTTGACAATAAAGCTAATCTCACCGATAATACCATCGATAACAATTCTGGCTTTTCGGCGTTAGCTAAGCAAGTCGCTGATACCTTCTCTTATATAGTAGATAGTGGGTAAGTGGGGTTAATAGCAAAGGACTTGTATTAGTTTTACCCATTTTGATAAATAGATTTTATTTCCACTATTCAAAATTCAAATCCTGTTAGATACCTGCGGGAAAGTTACTTTGCAGAATCGTAAATTCCTGTAAGTAGAATAAGGAGAAATGATGGCTAAAGCTGCTTCAAAAACAAGTAAGAGCACAACTAAAAAACACAGAACGACAAAGAGAAAAACTGTCGTGGACGAAGAAGTTGCCGCTGAACAAGCAGAGCAAAGCGAGTCAGCTACGACTACGGCTGAAGAGGCCAGCAGCATAGAGACTACAGAAGAAACTCAAGGAATGACTGAAGAAGAGTCCACCCATGCTAAATATGAGCGGATTAAAAAAGGCGAGCTGTATTTGACTGATTTGCAGAGACTGACGGTGTCTGAACTGCACGATATCGCCAAGAAAGAGAAGATTAGTGAGTACACTGCTCTTAAGAAGCAGGATTTGATTTTCAGGATTCTCAAGGAGCGTATTCGCCAAAATGGTCTGTTGTACGGCGAAGGTGTTCTTGAAGTCTTGCCGGACGGTTACGGATTTCTCCGAAATCCTGATTACAACTACCTGTCATCCTCTGACGATATCTATGTCTCTCCGTCTCAAATCAGACGTTTCGGGCTGCGCACGGGAAACACTGTATCAGGCCAAATCAGGCCGCCAAAAGATTCCGAGAAGTACTTTGCTCTTCTACGCGTTGAAGCGATTAATTTCGAAAATCCTGATAATCTTGCGGAAAAGGTGGTATTCAGCGATTTAACACCATTACACCCGGAGAATCGCCTGATACTTGAGACAACGCCGGAAGAATTAAATATGCGAATATTCGATTTGGCAACACCGGTCGGCAAAGGTCAGCGCGGGCTGATAGTTGCTGCGCCTCGAACCGGCAAGACAATTTTGCTGCAAAAAATGGCAAATGCCATCAGTACAAACCATCCTGAGGTAAAACTGATAGTGCTGCTGATTGACGAACGGCCGGAAGAGGTTACGGAAATGGAACGAAAAACCGCTGAAGACGTCGAAGTTATAAGCTCGACTTTTGATGAGCCGGCTGCACGGCACTGTCAGGTGGCGGAGGTGGTAATCGAAAAGGCAAAGCGTATGGTTGAGTACGGTCAAGACGTGGTAATCCTGCTGGACTCGATAACCCGCCTTGCCCGCGCCTATAACAGTGAGATGCCACACTCCGGCAGAATCCTGACCGGCGGTGTTGATGCCAGTGCGATGCAGATGCCTAAGAAATTTTTCGGTGCGGCGAGGAACGTCGAAGACGGCGGGTCACTGAGCATTTTCGCAACTGCACTGATCGATACCGGCTCGAAAATGGACGAGGTAATCTTTGAAGAGTTTAAAGCAACCGGAAATATGGAATTGCACCTCGATAGAAGGCTTGTTGACAGGAGAACTTGGCCGTCTATTGACATCAGCCGAAGCGGAACACGAAGAGAAGAACTGCTGCTCGAACCGAAGGAACTTCAGCTTGTATATCGGCTGCGAAGAGTTCTTAGCGAATTGAATCCCGTTGAAGCAATCGAACTGCTCAAAAGCCGGCTTGCCAAGTGCCGAACCAACGCAGAGTTCCTGATGACAATGAATCTCGATTAAGACTCGTCAAGGCGGCTCGTCTCTGCGAAGTGCTCAGTCGAAGCAGGAAGCCCGCCGTAGCCCGAGGCACAGCCGGAGTCCTGAAGGTAAAAAGAGAAAAAAACATCTTGACGCCATCGCAGCCGCAGAAATCCTGGAGGCCTTCTTCGAACAAAAAAGAACATAATAGCCCTGCATCAACAGGCATTACACAAATACTCAATCCGCCACGCACATGGCGGATTTATTAACCGTGAGGACATATCTTTTTTTCTTGACTAATCGCAAAGATTTCATTAGAATAAATACATATCAGAGGAGGCTATGACGTTGAGTAAGGCCGATAGCAACGATAAAAATCATGCTAACACAAGACAAACCAAAGGTCGTATACTACGCGCCAAGGACATAATACCCGGGGCATCAAAAAACAATTCGGAAAAAATCGAGCAAGCCCCTGACATCCCGAAATTTGACCTGGCCAAAGAGATTTTAGCAGAACAACGAAAAATCACTGCGATGAGAAGAAAAGCTCCAGGCCGGCAAGGCGAGGTTGAGTCAATCAGTTATGCTGCTGAACGGTCAAAGCCGGCTCTGTATCAGACTACGGCTGGCGCCTTCGCCCAGACGAGTGAGCAAGAGCAAATCATTTCTGATATTGTAGCAAGAGATATCGAAGAGCTGTGTAGCGCCGGTATTATTGACTGATATTGTCCACAACCCGGGCTGCGACGGATTCTTGAAATTCAAAGATTTCGCTCGCTTCGCCAGGTATCGGACGGGTTTATAAAATAACCAGCCTGTATTGACGCTAAAAAATTCACTTCACCGGTTCTCTTCTTGCAATCTTGCCTTATAATGTGTAGATTATTGCTTAGTTATTTGGAGAGGTGGCCGAGTGGCTGAAGGCAACGGTTTGCTAAACCGTCGTATGGGTATAAACCCGTACCGCGGGTTCGAATCCCGCCCTCTCCGGTGTGCGGCCTACTTTGGGTAGGTGAGATTCGAACCCCCAAAGGGTGTGGGAAAAGGATTTTCCCACGTCTTCGGGGTAACAGGAGCGAAGCGACACCATAGGGGCTCTGCCCCTATGGAAATTTGCCTTAGGGCAAATTTGGGTTCTAAGGCAAAGCCTGGAATCCCGCCCTCTCCGTTCTTCACGGATTTAACAGACAGGATAAACAGGAATAAAAAACAAATTCTGTTAATCCCGTCTAATACGAAAAGACGGAGGCAAAGTGAGTAAAGTTGCTCGAAGTATAATGTGGCTGGCTCTGGCGGCTATTGGGATACTCGCATTTTTATCCGTCCTGGGTGCTTTTTACGGAGCAGAAAAAGCTAAGGCGCTCTTCAACTCGATTGCTCTTCAGTTTTACTTCTCTGGATTTTTCATTCTCATAGTAATCGGCTTTATGAGGTTCCGAAGCCTATTGCGCAGGTCAGGTGTGTTTTTGATTCATGCAGGATGTTTACTAACCCTGGCTGGAGCAATGTGGAGTTCAGAATCGGGGCATCGACTGGCTTTTAGACTCCTCGGCAGTTACAAAATACCTGAGGGATATATGGTTATCGAAGAGGGATTTGCAGAAAATCGCTTATTTGCAAAGGACTTCACGCGACCATTAAGCGAATTACCCTTTAGTATCAAGCTTAAGGATTTTCGTATCGAGTATTATCAGCCGGATAAACCATCGACCCCACTGCTGAACATTATAACAGCGGATGAGCAGCAATTACAGATTCCTGCCGAAGCCGGGCAGACGGTTTCTCTTGGCCAGGGAAAAAACGAAATCACTGTTGTACGCACCTTCAGAAATCTTAAGATACGCATGTTAGATGGCAAAAGAGTTGTGACGGATGAAGAAGGAACTGGCATTAATCCAGCTGTGCAGGTCGAAATTAAACAGCCTGATGGCAGCAAATACATGCGTTATGTCTTCGAGCTTTTTCCTGACTTCGAGCAGGGTGACGATGCACTACAACTAAGTTATGTATCGCACGAACCTCAAGTAATACGGGATTTCTTAAGTGAAGTAGCGCTCACAAAAAACGGCAAAGAAGTAATAAATAAAGTAATTGAAGTAAATCATCCGCTGCACTACGGCGGATACCATTTTTACCAGCATTCGTATGATGCTGAAGGGGGCAAATATACTGTTCTTTTAGTAACGTCTGATTCGGGTCTCTATTGCGTATACGCCGGCTATTGGATGCTTTGCCTTGGTGTAATCTGGCATTTTTGGCTCAGACACATAGTCAGCAGGTTAAAACAAAAAGAAAAAAAATAAGATGTAGGTACAATGGCAATAAAATATACATATCAGGGTCTATTAATTTACCTGACGATTGCGGCTTACCTTTTCGCCTTTGTAGCCCGTATTGCGGGCAAAAAAAAGGCCGCTCAGATTCTTTATCTGGCTGGTTTTATTGTAGCGACTGCATCTTTCGGCTACCGCTGGTATAACGTACATCACGTACCATTTCAGAATCTTTTCGAAGTTTTTCTGACTATGGCAATGGTGATTTATCCATTATCGATTTTTTGCAGGCGTTTTCTTCCGGTTGGAGGCGAGACAATAGATATGCTTATTGGAGCTATCATACTTGTTCCTGCCGGCTTCGTATTTCACGCAGAGCCACAGCGGCTGCCGCCTGCTTTACAGTGCTGGCTGTTCACTCCACATGTAGCGGTATATCTGCTCGCCTATGTGATAATGGCAAAAGCAATGGTACAGGCCGTTTGCCAACTTAAAACCAATGGCCGTAGCACTGACAATTCTCTTATTTCCTATGAAGAAGGTACATACAAAATGATTTGTCTCGGTTTTCCGCTTCTGACGTTAGGCCTGATTATGGGAAGCTGGTGGGGCAAACTGGCCTGGGGAGATTACTGGGGATGGGACCCAAAAGAGTCATGGTCGCTCGCCTCCTGGCTGGTATATGTGGAGTATTTTCACGTAAGATATATGTTTGGCAAAAAGTATCCGCAACTCGGAAGCTACCTTGCAATTTTAGGTGCTGTTGTGATTGTGATAACACTACTCTGGGTTAACTTATCCCGGCTTTTCACTGGCCTGCACAGTTACGCTACTTAGTAAACTCGCCTGCTATTTACGTAGCTTGGGTATTGAAACGGGCATCGAGCTTAAAGAGTCGCTTTACAGGCAGATTAAGGACTCGTGAGCTTTTAAGTGACAAAGATGTATGAATCTGTTCAAGAATATTCTCAATTCTCTCATTATCCGATGCGATGATAGTGAACCAGATATTAAAAACATCGGCGCGAAGATAGCTATGTGTTACTTCGGCAAATTCGCCGATTATTTTCGCCGCATGGTTAACCTGCTCCGGCTCAACACTGACCGCCGCCAATGTACTGCTGAATCCAAGCTTATTTGAATCGAAACTGGCTCCAATCCGGCGAATTATCCCCTCATCAAGCATCACTTTGACTCTGTGCCAAAGCTTTTCCGCCGTAAGGCGTCCTGCGGAGGATGAAATATTTAATCTATCCGCTATGGCCTCGTAAGGACTTTCGCTTAGAGGAAAATCATTCTGAAGCTCCCGCAGTATTCGACAATCAAGTTTATCCATAAAAACTTTTCTACCGACCGACAGGTTTTACGTTTTCTCTTGACCTTGATGTTGCAAATCACTATACAAGACTATAGGGCAAAACCGCCCGATTGTAAAGGTAAAGCTCGTTATAAGGCACTCTATATCGGATACTAAAATACAATGACAAAGGCAAAAGTTTATCTGGTAGGAGCAGGTCCGGGTGACGCAGAACTAATCACCTTAAAGGGCTATCAGTTAATATGCCAGGCCGATGTCATACTCTACGACCATCTTATACCACCGGAACTACTGCCGCTGGCCAAGTCAGCTGCTGAACTCATACCCGTCGGCAAACACGCCAGCAAACATACCCTGCCACAGGAAAAGATAAATGAGCTTTTGATTGAAAAAGCAAATGAAAATAAAATCATCGTCCGGCTCAAAGGCGGCGACCCGTTTCTCTTCGGCCGAGGAGGTGAGGAAGCCGAAGCCTGTGCCGAAGCGAAAGTAGATTTCGAAATCGTACCCGGTGTTACCAGCGCGCTGGCCGGGCCATCATACGCCGGAATCCCGCCCACGCACCGCGACTTCACCAGCAACGTTGCCATCATAACCGGACATCGCAGGGATGGGGAAGAAATAGAGATACCAAAAGCAGGCACTGTTATTTTTCTTATGGGTGTGGCCAATATCCAAAAAATTGTTGACTCGCTTCTTAAAGCCGGCTGGCCGGAAAAAACCGAAATTGCTGCTATCGAGAATGGCACCTTTTACAACCAGAGGGTCATTACCGACACTCTTGAGGGCTTCGTTCAAAAAGCCCAAAATGCCAATCTGAAACCTCCTGCTGTCTTTATTGTCGGCAGAGTTGTAAGCCTGCATCAAAAACTGAACTGGCTGAATTCAAAACCAAAGGTGCTTGTCCTCGGCACACATCCCGAGAAATATAAACACCTCGGCACCATCGTACATCGCCCGATAGTCAAGTGTGTAGCTCTCGATAATTATTTGTACCTTAATAAAGTCATAAAACAGCTTCAGACCTTTGACTGGTTGATATTTACCAGCCCCAATGGCGTCCGGTTCTTCTTTGAACAATTGCGTCTTTCCGGCCTTGATGCCAGAGCGCTATACAAGACAAAAATCGCCGCCATCGGCAAAACCACCGCTGCCGAGCTTTCCGCCTGCGGTATAGCTGCTGACTTAGTACCGGATAACGAATCGAGCGCAGGTCTGCTCGAAAAATTCGCACACTTAGATATGAAAAACAAGAATGTGCTTCTGCCGCGAGCCGAAATCGCCTCCTCTGAATTGCCCGAAGGCCTGACAAAACTCGGTGCAGTAGTTAAAGTAACTCCGGCATATAAAACTATCGAGATAGAGCCGGCTGAAATTGATTTTGATTATATCGACATAATACTTTTTACAAGCGCTTCTGTTGTCAGAGCATTTGTGAAGAACTTCGGCAAAGTACCTTCCAACGTCAAGGCCTATTGTCTCGGTCCTCCCACACTCACTGAAGCAAAGAAATACGGTATCGACGCTGAGCTTATGCCCCGGCCGCATGACACATAGAATACAAAACTCAAATGAGCAAACTTCAAAAAAGCAACAAACTGTTTCGAGATGCGAGAAAAGTGATACCCGGTGGGGTCAACAGTCCCGTCCGTGCCTTCAAGGCCGTCGCCAATACACCCATATTCATCGATAAGGCAAAAGGAGCGTACCTTTATGACGCCGACGGCAACAGGTACATTGACTACTGTCTTTCCTGGGGGCCGATGATACTCGGCCATGCAAAAGCTGATGTCCTTGACCGGGTAAAAAAAGTAATGGCCAAAGGAACCAGTTTCGGAATCCCCACCGAACTTGAAACGCAGCTTGCCAGGATGCTCGTCCAGGCCATCGACTCCGTTGAAAAAGTCCGCCTTGTCAGTTCCGGCACCGAGGCCGTTATGACCGCCATCCGGCTTGCGCGCGGCTGTACGGGACGAGATAAGGTTATCAAATTCATCGGCTGTTATCACGGCCACGTTGACCACATGCTCGTGGCGGCCGGCTCCGGCGCAATGACTTTTGGCCTGTCTCGGCGTGGCCGAGCCACGACGGGCACACCATCCAGCCCTGGCATTCCAAAAGATTTTACAAAACATACTATTAGCTTGCCGTACAATAACTGCGAGATGCTCGAAAAAGCTTTTAGTAAATACAAAGAAAAAATTGCAGCCGTAATAGTTGAGCCGGTTGCGGGGAATATGGGAGTGGTGTTGCCAAAAAGCGGCTTCTTAAAAACTATTAGAAAATTGTGCAACAAAAATAAAAGTATTCTAATTTTTGACGAAGTGATTACCGGCTTTAGAATCAAATACGGCAGCGTCCAGGAACTCTACGGTGTAAGAGCGGACCTGACCTGTTTAGGCAAAATAATCGGCGGCGGATTTCCTATAGGTGCCTGCGGGGGTAAGCAGAAGCTTATGGACAAACTCGCCCCGGAAGGCCCGGTCTATCAGGCAGGCACCCTTTCAGGAAACCCGGTCTGTGTCGCAGCAGGAATCGCTACATTAAAACTGCTCAAATCGAAAAAACCATATCACGCTCTGGAACTTGCGACAAAAAAACTCTGCGATGGAATCAGTCAGGAACTTCAAAAACGGCAGGTAAAACACACCATAAATCGCATCGGCTCGATGTTCACTTTGTTCTTTAATTCCGGCCAAGTAACCGACCACGCATCTGCAGCAAGGTCTGACACTGCAATGTATGCAAAATTTCATACCGCTATGCTAAAGGCGGGAATTTACCTGCCCCCATCACAGTTCGAGGCCTGCTTTGTTTCAACCGAACACAAACAAAGTGACATAGCTCGAACAATCGCAGCCATTCACAAGGCCAAACTCTAAGCTAATCAGGCATCGGGAAAATCTCGCCAGTGTTTTTTAATTCTGCCCGTTTTTCTTCATCTAAACCGATTTCGTCATCTGTCAAATAGCACGCCGGCTCCGGCGCCCAGGGGTCACCAAAATGCAAATCCGCCCGCACTCTCAAGCTCCCCCCGCAACCATCAAAAAACTTACATACTCGGCATCTGCCTTTTATAAAACTTCGCCGGTCTTTCAACCCGCCAAGCAGCTCATCGCTCGTATCCATCCAAATTTGGCTAAACGGCCTTTTTCGTACGTCGCCGAGAGTATAATGCCCCCAGAACTGGTCAGGGTGGACTTTGCCGTGAAAATCGATACAGCCGATTCCAACTCCGCTGCTATATAGCCCGCCGCCATTCCAGGTCAATAGTCTCCAGACATCATCCGTCCTGCCCGGATCTTCCCTGAGCAATTTCAAATACACATAAACGCCGTCAACATGGTTATCGACTGTCAATATGTCCGTTTTTTGGCCTGCCTGCTTGAGCTGTTTCGTCCGGGCCAAAATTTTCTCAACCGCATCTCTTGCCTGGGCGTGAGTAAGTGTTTCATCAGCCATAGTCTTTCCTCTTCCGCTCGGCACAAAATGATAAAAGCACGCCCGCTCAATATTTTCCGCCTCGAAAAAATCAAACCACCTCTGCAAATCCTCGATATTCCTCTTTGTCAAAGTCAATCTAAGGCCGATTCGCACACCGGCATCCTGACAGTTCTTTATGCCTCGTACTGCCCTGTCAAAAGCGCCGACTACACCTCTGAACTCATCGTTGACCTTACCTATTCCGTCAAGACTTATACCCACATACGATACTCTATATTGTTTTATCTTCTTAGCTACCTCTTCTGTTATCAACGTCCCGTTCGTTGAAATCACCGTGCGCAAACCTTTTTCAACCGCATATCCGAGCAGCTCGAACAAATCATCCCGCATCAACGGCTCACCGCCTGAAAACAGCACCGATGGCACACCGAACTGCGACAGGTCATCTAAAACAGCTTTTGCCTCTTTCGTTGACAACTCATCATCGGCCTTTTCAGAGCCGCTATCATTATAGCAATGCACGCACTTTAGATTACACGCACGGGTGATATTCCACACAACGATAGGACGTCTCTGCGAGGCACTTTTCGGTACTACCTTACCCGAACTATCTTCGCCATAGCGAATCCAGTCACCCGGCGTAATTTCACCACAATATAATTTACTGATATTTATCATTGAAGAATCTCAGGTGGAACATAGGCACAAAAAGGCTCTTCTGCCATATAGTTGCCTGTGGCGGCGTATGCCCTGGCGCGACAGCCGCCGCAGACCTGTCTGTAGCCGCATATGCCGCACTTACCTTCGAGCTTGTCGCTATCCCGCATACGTGCAAGGTCCTTGTTTTTGTACCATATATCGGAAAGTTTATCTTTTAGAATATTGCCGCAATTCACAGGCAGATAACCACACGGAAACACATCCCCTTGATGCCCTACAAATAATATACCAAGACCTGCAAGGCATCCTTTCGATATTCCCTTATACCCGCTTCTGCCCGGAATTGCATCGCTGGTTTTCTCTGCTCCGGCACGCAACCGGTACAAACCCTGCTCTCTGATGACTCGTTCATAATGAGGTCCACAAGTTACCTTCATCTGCAGCTCACCACGACCATCCAGTCTGCAAATCTCAAGCATCTTCTGTTCATACTGCTGGGGTGAGAGCATATCCGTTTCAGCCAGAACCTGTCCGCAACCAACCGGAACCAACATAAATATATGCACTGCTACCGAACCAAGTGATTTGGCCAATTCGTAAATATCCTCTAACTGTTCGGCATTATGTTTAGTCAATGTAACATTTATCTGAAAAGGTACATCCTTATCACGGAGATACCCGATACCTTCAATTGCTTTCTCAAAGGACCCCTCCAACTGCCGCAGCTTGTTATGAACCTCAGCCGTTGCGCCATCCAAGCTCACTGCAACTCTTGCAATCCCACTATCATGTATCCTCTCAGCTATTTCCGCATCTATCAAAGTTCCATTAGTCGCAAGAGCAGGGATAATCCCAAGCGACCTTGCCTGGCCAACCAGCTCAAGCAAATCCTCGCGACAGAGCGGCTCACCACCTGAAAAAACTAATAGCGGCATCATCGGCTGAGCTTTACCCAGCTCAGCTAACTGCTCTATTAAATCCTTTGCCTGAGCCGTTGACAAATCTCTAACAGCCGCCTCATTAGACTCCAGACGCCGACAGTGCGCACAGGCCAGATTGCACTTTATCGTGCTCTCCCAGAATAAAAGTCTCAGGACTTGTCTGACGGCAGTCACGATTTGCTTCGACCCTGCGTCCTCCTTCACAACTGCTTATCCTCCTTATTGCCTGAGCCGGCCGTCATCTCTTCTGCCCGCTGCACGATACTATCAACCAGCTTTGCCGCCTCAGCAGCGCCGTTTTCTTTTGCAACAGTATTGATATTCTTTATCACACAATGCAGCAGCTTGTTGACAATCCGGTTCACCATTGTCTGAAGCTTCTCTCTGCGTGAAGCATCCTGCTCAACTCCGACAAAAAATCTCTCCAGCTCATCTCGACTTATCCGGGCAAATTTCTCCTTCATCTGTCCAATCAGAGGACCTATGTCTCTTGCTACGAACCAATCTATAAACTCGGCAGCGCTTTGCTCAATAATCTCCATGGCTCCAGCCATATCCTCTTCACGGGCCTTGCGATTTTGCGAAACTACCTCAGACAGGTCATCAATACTATAAAGGTACACATCTTCTATTTCATTTATAGATGGCTCGAGATTTCGCGGCACCGCAATATCGATAATCAAAATTGTCCCTCTTCGCCGTTCACCCATTATTTTCTCAAAAGACATCCTATTAAAAAGAAAATCCTGCCCCGCTGCTGAGGATATCACGATGTCGGCATCAATTAGATTTTCCTGAAGCTTTTCCCACTTTCCGGCAGAGACAGAAAACCGCCTTGCCACATCCAAAGCTCGTTCATACGACCTGTTGACAATCGTTATGTCCTTGCAGCCGGTCTTCAAAAGATGCTGGACAATCAACTCCCCCATATCGCCGGCACCAATCACAACAACTTTTGCCGATGAGATATCAGCAAAAATCTGCTTTGCCAGCTCAACCGCCACCCCCGCAACGCTCACCCGCCCCTGTGAAATCGATGTCGTCGTATATACCTTCTTGCCGGCGGTAAAAGCACAGTGAAACAGTCGATTCAGAACCTTTCCGGTGCTCCGGGCAGAACATGCGAGCCGGAAACTGTCTTTCACCTGCCCGATTATCTGCGGCTCACCCACAACCATACTGTCCAGACTCGAAGCAACCATCAGTAAATGTCTGACCGCTTCATCATCGTTATAGAAATACATAAATGGGCGAAACTCCGTCACGGCTATATTATGAAATTCAGAGAAAAACTCAGCTATAGTCTCGGATTCAATTGCCTCAGTGCGTTTGCAGGCACAGTACAACTCAACACGATTGCACGTTGACAGCAGCACAAACTCCGCTTCACTAAATCTGTTTTTCAACTGCCTCAACGCATCGAGCGTCTTGTCAGCGTCAAACGCCAGTCTCTCACGAATCTCTATCGCAGCTGTTTTGTGATTTAATCCTACAACCAGAATCTTCATTGCTGTCCCAATTCCACAGCACTAAAACCGGTAAAATCATGCTGAGTCGTACCCAAAAGGGCCGCTCCCAAAATCGCAAACAGGATAAGCACAAAGACCACTATCGTTATATACGCCCTGACTCTGCCCTTAAGCAAAAGCTGACGATTAAATATAAGCATAACTGCCAGAAGAACCCATGCTCCAACGATGGGAGTAACCTTTCCATCAGCTATCCAGGCGGTGACGCCTGTTCCTAAAAGTGATATAAGGCCTACACCGCTTATCAGGCCTATCGTAATCAATACAAAGCCGGCCCTTATCCCAAAAACCGTCATCCGCTCGAGCTTTTCGATATTGGGTATCCTGCCGAAAACCTGCATAACCTTTTTTTGTTTGAGTCGGCGTTTGCCGAGCAAATAAATAATTGCATTAGCCGCTGCAAACGTAATCGACACCCCGCCGAGAATCATAGCGATACCGTGAGCAATCGCCCAGGGCGTAGCGGCTATTTTATGAGGTTCCGAAGCCGGCCTTGCAACAAGCCCCGCCATCAAAATCATCCCAAATATCACCCACACCATTACCGAGCCAAACCAAACCTGCTCAATTGCTATACTGAGAAAAAGAAATACAAGACCAAATACGATAGTGAGAACAATCATCGACTCGAACAGCCCTGTTAAGGGGACCGCTTTTAGCTCGACCGCCCGAAGTATCAATATCACTGACTCAAGCACAACCGCCAGCGAGACAAGTGGCAAAAGAAATCGCCTGCATTTTTCACCATCAGTGAATAACTGCAGGATGCCGACTATTGCCGCTGCAAGATATATTGCAACCACAACAATGAATATAACCATTTCCGGTATCGGCAGCTCAAACATCTTCATTATCCTCGCCCCCGCGACTATATAATATATCTCGGCGGTGTCTTTTTGAGCTCTTTTTCTGTAAATAGCACGCGATAATCAGAAACCCCGCACGCCTCGCTCATACGGGCAACTATCTGCTGAACGTCCTGTTCGTTTGCCCCATGAACCATCGTATATAAATTGTAAGGCCAGCTCTCCGCAGTTTCTCTTTCATAACAATGGCTGACTTCTTCAAATCCTGCCAATATAATACCAACTTTTTCAACACGTTCAGATTCGACCTTCCAGACGACCATCGCATTGGCAGCCAGACCGATTTTATAATGATTTACTATCGCCCCTATCCGCCGGATTTTGCCCTGCTTCTTCCAGTCTTCAAGCACAGTAAAGAGCTCTTCTGTGCTGATACCCACTTTGCCGGCGATGTCTTTGTAAGGCGTCCGGCTTACCGGAAATCCATCCTGCATGACAGACAGAATCCGCCTTTCGATATTGGAAAGCTCATATTTCATATTTACAATCCTACTGTAATAATTTTAGCCCATAAACGCAACAAAATCCCACCCCTGTGGCAGGGTCGGCGTAAGATGCTTGAATATGTGGCAACTCTGGTGTATTTTAGCCACAAAGAAAAGAGAAGTGAACTAAAGTGCCTAAAGTGAACTAAAGTGAACTAAAGTAGAAAAAATAGTCCGCAACTTTAGGTACTCTACACTTTAGGCACTTTACACTTTTTAGTGTCTTTGTGGCTGATTCTTGAAGGAATGAAATGAAACATATAAGGATAGCCAGCCGAGCAAGCAAGCTGGCAGTGATACAATCCAATGAAGTGAGCAAATTGCTTCGGAAAATCCGGCCTGATATCGAATGCTCCTTCATCAATATCTCGACAAGAGGCGACCGCGACAAGACGGATTTTTTATACTCGTCCGCCGTTCGTATGGCGGACAAAACCGGCTCGATGGGCTTTTTTACTACCGAAGTTGAAAAGGCCCTTCTCGATGACCGTGCCGACCTGGCCGTGCACAGCTATAAGGATTTGCCAACGACTTTCACTGAGGGTTTAATTGTTGCTGCTGTACCGAGACGAGAATCACCCGCTGATGCACTCGTATCAATGGAAAAGATTGATTCCATCGATGATTTACCTGCCGGTGCTACCATCGGGACATCCAGCTTACGAAGAATCGCACAATTGCGCCGTCTTCGAGACGATATAGAATGTGTCCCTATGCGGGGTAATGTCGAGACGAGGGTCCGCAAAGTTACGCAGGGCCAGGTTAGCGCAATAGTTGTCGCTTGTGCAGGCCTGAACCGGCTCGGCCTTGGCGATAAAATCTCATTCTGTTTTGACCCCAAACAATTTATACCCGCCCCTGCCCAGGGTGCACTTGCC
>Ga0315551_10001277_pt1 | contig 19260 bp, 8 predicted proteins | sample SalMarSW160290MG_FD_203678 | JGI IMG/M metagenome (GOLD analysis project Ga0315551, IMG submission 203678) | Salt marsh sediment microbial communities from the Plum Island Ecosystem LTER, Massachusetts, United States - Salt Marsh Sediment SW1602-90 ...
GCGATAGATCTGTTGATTAGCGGCATCGGTGCTGGCGGGCTTGACTTCTGTGATTATCCTGCCCCCGTCGGCCAGCTCCTGAAGGAGCGTTTTTCCTTCGTTGTCAGTAAAGGTCAACACACCCGTGGCTCGATCTATCTCGACGCCCATGCGCGCCGTGCGCAGGATTAACTTATCCGGCTCCTCGCGCAATTCAAAAGGCACCGGTGTCCATTTCCGGTTCACGACGAATTCCACCCTCCTCTGCAGCTTATCCGTGGAACTGCAGGTGACATGAATCGTGCGATCGTCACACACATCCAGCCTCAGTGTTCCGGACGCCAGCTTTATCGTTATACCCATTGTGTCTTTCTGAACTGATTGGACCTGAAGCGAAGCAGAAATATCGATATCGGGTTGTTCGACTTGGGGAGAACTATTGGCGGATTCGTCCGCAAAAACCGGAATAAAATTGCCGTATAAAAACACAATAAAAACAATTAAATACAGTATTTTTTTCATTAATAAAACTCCTGATTTTCATCGAACTCGGTTATTATTCTACTAAGAATTCTCATATATCAACACCGAAATAGAATCGTACTTTCTTATTTAGAATCCTTAGAACCAGTCATTATTCCGCCGGGGCGATCTTCACCAGTACAACACCATGACGGCCAACATCCGCCTGAAATTGCCCGGTATATTTACCAATATCCTTCTGATGCCAGAGATCACGAACGGTTTGTTCGCCTTTTAACCCGAGGTCGGACCACTTCACGGTAATGGATTGTTCACGCGAGCCGCGGTTGAACAAGCCGACGGCCTTGGAGCCATCTTCCATATCCTTGGCCAACACTTCCAGCATTCCGTTCTGAACAATTCGTCCTGCCTGGCATCCGAGTGGGTCCTGATTGACTTCCAATACTTCGTCATTTGTCAGCAGGTTTAACGTGAATTCGTCAAGCTGCGTCATATCACATCCGATCAAGAGCGGAGAAGAGAGCAGGCACCAGAGACTGATATGGGTGTACTGCTCGTTTGGGGACAGATGCGTGTCGCGCAATTGCGGCCCCCAGCCGACTTTGCCGACCACCAGCATATCCGGATCGTTGAAATGCCCCGGACCAGCGTACTTCTCATGACCAGCCTGACCAAAACCGATACCCGACATGCTGCCCCATGTATCACCGATGTCGTAGGTAGTACGCCAGGAGTTACCGCCGACTTCGGCTCCCCACTCCCAAACATTACCCATACCGTATTGGCAAAGACTGTATATGATGTCACGCGGTTGTTCCTGCAACGCATCCTGCATCAGCTTGTAAGGGTACATGAGCTCGGCCCGGTCATTGGACGAGGCACCACTGATGTTTCTCGCAGAGTTTGGGCTCCAGGATGTGTTACCGCGATTCGCTTCCAACTGAGGACTGTATGAACACCAGTCGTATTTCAAATAATCGAAACCCCACTCGGCATACTGCTGCGCATCCTGGAGTTCATGGTTAAAACTGCCGACACATCCGCCGCACGTCCACGGTCCGGGCGAGGAATACAGTCCGATCTTCAATCCCTGATCGTGGACATAATCGACCAGTGCCTTCATGTCGGGAAATCTCGGATTGGGAAGAATCTTTCCCTCGTCATCACGTTGCGGCCCCTGAAGGGTTGTATCCCTCGAATCGCGATGCACCTGCCAGAAATCGTCAATATTGATATAGGTCCATCCGTGATCGATCAAACCGCTGCTGACCATGGCATCGGCCGCTGCTTTGATTTTGTCTGCCGTCACCGAACTGGCAAAACAGTTCCAGCTATTCCAGCCCAGTGCAGGTGTAAGACCGATTTGCGAACCGCAAACGATGCGGAATTCCCTATCGGCCTGACCGAGCGCGTTTTTAGCGTGAAGCGTCACCTTATATTCGCCGGTCTTTTCCAACTTTCCTGTAATCTGCCCGGTTTCGGAATCAAGATACAGTTCTGCCGGAAGTCCATCCGCCGAAAAAGTCATCGGACGATTACCTGTGGCCGCAATCCTGAACAAAAACGGCGAACCGGGCCGAACACCAAACACCTTTGCTCCATTGATGCGGGGTGTCGGAGCGGGCTTCGGCGTCAAAATCACCGCGTCCTCAATGGGTGGAATATCAAGTTTTGGTTCACCATTGTTGATCATGGTAATTTTCACGTCTCCCCAGTCGGCATGGTCGTAGTCATATCCGTCTCCACCATCCAGGGCCAGAAGCACCACAGATTTGCATCCCCGCACATCAAGGGTAAACTCCTTTGCCTCATCTCCCGGCCGCATCAACCCACTGTTCCAAATCTCTTTGCCGTCGGCTGTGATTTGAAAAACCACTGAGCCCCGTCCGTTGGTTTCGTCATCCAGGCCGGCCCGGCCCGACAATTCTACTCCCTTGCCGTCCAACAGAATCGGAATGTTGGAATTGGCGTGTGTGCCAATACCGCGTTGAAAAGACCGGCCGGCAATCCTCATACGTCTGTTATCAACTGAACGGTTGGAATGTGCCTGCCCCCAGCCCTGCTCTACTCGTGAAACGTCTAAAGAAGACAGCCAGATTGTCTCAATGGCCTGGTCGGACGTTTCATTCGATGCAATTGCCTCTGCACAAGCAATACAAGGTAACATGACAAAGGTTGCCATTGCCACAGCCAGATAAAGATGTCGTTGGCTTCCATTTCGGTTTTTATTCTTTCGAGAATGACCTATATCAGCACCGGGGGTCATGTTCCTACAAATCATCGAGCTTTTCATTTTTTTCTCCCATGAATAAATAGTACAATACATTTTTTAGAGCAAGCCGTCAAAGTCAAATACCTTGGCGGCGTCGATAATGCGATTCAAACCAAAACAGCCCTTTCATAAAAGATTTCAATAATACAACTCCACTTCCGCGAGCGTCGGCGCCACACGGAAACCGTCAAATCGCACACGCAGTTGGGTCGTGCTGGTCTCGGGTACCGCTACGATACGCTTGTAGCCAATGGTGGTCGCGGAAGCCAGTGGGCGCCATTATCAGTAATAACCAAGCTCGTTTCACGCTTCATACTCCTTAACAATTCATGGATTCTTCGCCGCTGGCACAAAAACCGACGGCGTCCCGGCATACGGGAGAAAACCTCTATTCGACACTTATACTTGCGGATACATGCTGTTGTAACCGCCATATATCCAACATCAGCTATACACTATCACGAGTCTCGCCCGATCAGCGGACCTCAATCTTCGTACTGGCCTCCGTGAGCCCGTCGGCAGTTGCCCGTACCTCGACGGTTCCCATCTGGTGAGCGGCGCGCACAATTGCCTGCGCCCGACCTTGGAACAGCCGCCGCGTTTTGCCCTGGTAGCCTTCTGTACCGCCGAAGTCGGCGCTGGCCACGCCGGCAAGGGTTCCAGCGCCGGTAACATCGAACGTTACTTCCTGGTCGCCGTTCGGTTGGAAGTTGCCGTCCGCATCCACCGATTCCACTGTGATGAATGATAAGTCCTGGCCGTCGGCGCGGATTGAGTCTCGGTCCACAGTAAGGCGCAATTTCGCGACGGGCCCGGCCGTCTTAAGCTCGCTCGTGGCCACCACCTTGTCCCCGACCAGTCCTTCCGTCTTAAGCACCCCCGGCGTATAAGGCACGCTGAACATGGCCTTGAATTGCTGCGCCCGTCCCGTGGGCTTCTCGCCGACGACGGCCCCGTTCAACGATAACCGCACCCGCTCATAGCGCGAGTACACCTGCACTTCGAGCGACTTGCCCTCCTGTCCCGGCCAGGTCCAGCTTGCCCGGCTCGGCACGATGCCCCAGCCTTCGACCCGCAGCGGCTTTCCATCCCCCCCAAGCTCCGTCACGCTCGTATACAGTTTCTCCCCGCGGTCCCATGTGATATTCCGGGCATACGACACGGGCTTGCGGAACCCTGTGATGTCGATGTCCCCGCAGTACGCCCCGTGATACGGAAACTGCCTGCGCTGGCCGTGGAAACTCGTCCGCTCCCCCGGCAGCCACACCCGCCCAATCCCTGCTTCTCCCAAGTAGTCCATGGCGGTCCACACAAAATCCCCGATGATCCACGGTTGGTCCACTGACGTCTGCCAGCTCGCGAATATATCTCGTGGAAAGGACTCGGTCGACACGATTACCCGCTCTGGCACCCGCTGGTGATCCCGGGTGTATCGCTGGATCTGGTAGTTGTACCCCGTCACGTCGAGCTTACCCATGAGCGCGTCGGTATCGTTCCACTGCCAATCGTTGTTTCTTCCGCCGATGCCTCTATACCAGGTCACTCCCGCTGTCACCGGTCGCGTGGGGTCGAGTTCCTTGATCCGCTCGATCAGCTTGGTACCGTCGCGCAGCCCCTGGGCGCTGCCGAAGTCCGGGATTTCATTGCCGATGCTCCACATCACCACCGAAGGATGATTCCGGTCGCGCAGCACCATCGCGTCAATGTCTCGCTGCCACCAGTCCTTAAAGTAGAGGTGATAGTCCTGGTTGTTCTTGCCCTTCTCCCAGCAATCAAACGCCTCATCCATCACCATCAGTCCCAGGCGGTCACACGCCTCCAGAAATGCCGATGACGGCGGATTGTGGCTCGTCCGCACTGCGTTGAATCCAGCCACTTTCAGCAGTTCTACGCGGCGCTCTTCCGCGCGGTCAAAGGCCGCCGCGCCCAGGGCCCCATTGTCATGATGCACGCAGCCGCCATAGAGCAGCACCGGCTCTCCATTAAGCAGAAAACCCTTCTCGGCCGACACTTCGATGGTTCTGATCCCGAACGGAGTCTCCACGGTATCCACCACGCGCCCTGCATGGGTGAGAGTCGTCACCGCCACATACCGATCCGGGTGTTCCGGGCTCCACAGCCGCGGTTCCGTAACCGTTACGTCCGCCTCGACGGCGGTCTGCTTCTTTCCCTCTTTATTCTCAAACCGGCTCTCGATCGGCCCGAGGCTTGCCACCGCAGTCCCCGAGTGTTTGCCCATTACATCCAATGCAAAGATCTTCGTCGCAAACGACACCGTCGCCGGTTCCGACCCGCCCGCATTTTCCGCACTCATCCCGATCTTCAGCACCGCCTCATTCTCTTCCGCCGATACCGTCCTCACCCACACCCCTGCCGGCTGCAGATGGATCGGCTCCAGTAGTTCAAGCCACACATGCCGGTAAATCCCCGACCCCGAGTACCACCGGCTATTCATCTGCTTGGAATTGTCGACTCGCACCGCGATGGTGTTCGCCTGCCCAGACTTCACCTGTGCCGTCACGTCGTAAGAAAACGGCGTGTAACCATACGGATGCATCCCCACGCGCTGCCCGTTCACCCACACCTCCGACAGCATGTACACACCGTCGAACCGCACCGTCACCCGCTGCCCGGCCGTTTCTGCCGGCAACGTGAACGTTTTGCGATACCAGCCGACCCCCGCGGGGAAGAACCCACCACCGCCACCCGTTGTATTGGTTTGGGCGATGGGACCACCGATGCTCCAATCGTGCGGTAATTCGACAGAGATCCAGCGTGAATCGTCAAACTGCGGTTGCTGAGCGTCGGGATAATCGCCGAGAGCGAATCTCCAGTCTGCATCAAACAAGGTATTCGAGCCGACGCCGCTTGCGCCAGAGGCAAGGGCAAAGAGAACGAGGAACGCTGTAAATATACCCGTTCCTGCCAACAACTTCAATACTCGTTTCATGCTTCATCCTCCTTAATAGTTCATAGATTCTTCACCACCGGTTGGGTGGCTGACGACGCTCCGGTATTGGGATAGTCGGCATCGTACTCGTAACCATTCATTTTGTTGTTGAGTATCACGGCGCGGTGATTGTCATTGGTAATTTCAGTCGTATATCATCAGAAGCCGCAGCGACGAGGAATTCATAATCTCCAGGTTCAACAACATATTGTTTTTTCTCTGCATCCCAGTAACGCAGTCTTTCAGCAGGAATTTCAAGCGTAATACGTTTCGATTCGCCCTTCTTTAAATGCGTTCGGGTAAAAGCACATAAAGCCAGTTTCGGCTGTGGAACGCTGGGATTGACGTGGTGGAAATAGACCTGCACCACATCATCACCATCGTAACTGCCGGAATTTTTAAGCGTGAATGACAGCTTCGCTGTGCCGTTGGCAGGAATCTTTTCCGAATCCAGCTTGCCATCCTGATACGTAAATTTAGTGTAGCTCAAGCCGTGCCCGAATGCATAGAGGGGCTTTCCGTTGAAATATCGATAGGTACGGTTGCTCATCGAATAGTCCGTAAATTCAGGCAAATCCGTTGTGGCTCGGTAGAACGTTATCGGTAAGTGCCCGCTGGGATTCAAGTCGCCGAACAGCACTTCAGCAACGGCACGGCCGCCTTCCTCACCAGGATACCAGGCCTGGAGTATCGCCGGTAAATTTTCGGCTTCCCACGGAATGGCCATGGCAGAACCGCTGCAATTAACCATGACGACAGGCTTACCAGTGGCATGAAGTGCCTTCACGAGTTCTTCCTGCACTTCGGGCAGTTCAATCGAACTACGATCGAATCCTTCGCCTTCTTGTGCCGGAGTGATGCCGCCGGCATAAATAATCAAATCCGCATTCTCCGCAAGGGCGATGGCTTCTTCTTTGAGTTCCGACACGGGACGGTTCGTCTCGTTATCCTGTCGACTCCACGCAGCAGTTCCGGGCCTGGTGGTGACCGGACTTCCCATGGCAAACGTAACTTCAATGTCCTCGCCGGCCAACTGCTTAATGCCATTTAGAATGGAGACCGGACGCGAAGCTGAACCATGATAATTGCCCTCCAGCATGGTATTCGATTTGCCATTTGGGCCGATGACCGCAATGCGTTTGTACTTGGAGCGGTCAAGCGGAAGGATGCCGTCGTTCTTCAGCAGAACCAGGGATTGCCGAGCAACTTCCAGGGCCACCTGTCGGTTTTCAGGCGTGTCGTTGTCCTTGATGGTGTATTTCGAATAAGGAACCTTCTCGGCCGGATCAAACAGGCCGAGACGGAAACGAATCCACAACGTGTAATACAATGCCTGATTGATTTCCTTCTCGCTGATTAAGCCCTTTTGGACGGCCTTGACCAGGGCATTGTAATCTCCGCCGCAGCAAAGATTGCAGCCAGCCTTTACCGCGATAGCCGCAGCTTCTTCCTGGGTATCGACGTACTGATGTGCTCTTCTGTTCCAAATATCACCGATTCCGCCGCAATCTGAAACGACATAACCCTCAAAACCCCATTTTTTGCGTAACAGGTCGTCGAGCAATAACGTACTTGCGCTGCAAGGCACACCGTAAACCGCGTTATAAGCGCTCATCACTCCGCCTACTTTCCCGTCGCGCACGGCCCGCTCAAACTGCGGCAGATACATTTCATACAAATCGCGTTCCGAAGGCTCGGCATTGAAGCGATGGCGAGACCTCTCCGGGCCGCTGTGAACCGCATAATGCTTCGCACAAGTCATCGCAAGCATATAGTCGGGATTGTCCCCCTGGATTCCCTTAATGAACTCCACTACTAACTCCCCTGCAAGATAGGGGTCTTCACCGTAGGTTTCCTGACCACGGCCCCAGCGGGGATCTCGGAAGATATTGATGTTCGGCGTCCAGAAGGTCAGGCCAGTCCACCATTTGGAGTTTCCATTGTGCTTCGAGGTGTAATCGTTGAACTTCGCTCGGCCTTCGACGCCGATGACGGTTCCTTCCTTCCGAAGCAAACCGAGATTCCACGTAGAGGCCATTCCGACAGGCTCCGGGAAAACCGTGGCGATACCGTTGTTTGCGACGCCATGCAGTGCTTCATTCCAATAGTTATACGCGGGAAGACCAAGCCGTGAAATTGCTGGCGCGTCGTTCTGCAACTGCGAGACTTTCTCGGCCAGTGACATGCGGCGGATAAGGTCGTCGGCGCGTTTTTTCAACGGCTGGTCCGGGTCACGCCAGATTGGAGCTTCCTTGATATCAGGTACAAGAGTGACATCGCCGGTAAAAGGTTCGGCAATCTCCGAAGCATTAAAAGCGACAACCGATGCGCCGGAGGAATCCTTCACCTCGAAAGTGTTGAATTTGGCGTTGTTCCTGACCGCCGTGAAAGTGACTTTCAACGGACCTCGCAAGTAGTCATCCTGATGCTCGACCACGCCGGTAATATAACAAACTTTTTTCGCGCTACCGGCGGTTTTGACGATGTCGAAGTCCGTTGCCAATGCTGCATCATCCGAAGTCACGTTGAATATTCTTTCCCCCTGTTTGCTCAACAGCGTTTCCACTTCGCCGATAAGGACAGTATATTTACCTGCCGGCAAATTCGAGACGCTGACGCTAAATTCCTTTCCGTTGATTTCTTCGCGAAACGCCGCCGCATCACCGGCGGCACCCTGGATTGTGACTAATGCATCATCCTTGCGGTGGGTAAAATCTCCGGTAATACTCACCTTTTTATCACAAGAACCACAGATCTCCTCGATCGCAAAGACAGCCGGTGACGAAAACCATTGACCGACGATCGACATGAGGAACAGAACGGTAAGTGTCACGGAAATCCTTCCGGTCACAGACAAGTTACAATTCCGATGTGTGAACAGAGTCGTAACTGCCTTTGTCAAAGACTTTAAAACGGCATTTATAAGGTTGACTTTCTCCATCGTTTAATCCTTAAATCAGTTAATGTGTCTTGTTTCTTTTCAATTATTCAAATTTCCACCAATTGAAGTTCAGCAGCGGTCCGCTGCCGCCGAGATGGAAACGCCAACTCTGGTCCAGTGAAATCGTTTTTCGTGGTGAATCATATTTAAGCGAAACACAGCTCAATCCTAAAAATATAATAATTAACAAACCAAACACAATAGCAAAACGAATTGAGTGTAGGAAAGAACTTATCACAGGTCGGAATCCGTTGTTTTGCTCCTTATGTCGAGTCATAGTGCAATTTCCTGTATCTTTTATTGGATGACTATTGCATCAATGGCCACCAGTCCGGGGCCAGATCGGCGGTGTACTTAGTTTGTATGATCGGGTTGTCTATATGACAGATCGTTCCTACGGCGGTGACAGCGGCCACAGCAGCGCCCACAATGAAGGTATGGATTCCAGATTTCTTCATATGCATCTCCTTGTAGTTTTAGTTGACAGGGACGGAAATGACGGGCGTGTTGTATCCCTCGAGTTTGACCCAGCGAGGCTTGCCTCCCCTCCAAATTGTTCCGTGAATCTCAACGGTTTCGCCGGGATAGATCGTGATGTAATTGTCGCTGTATTCGATGGGAAGGATTTCGTTACTGTCGCGCTCGGTGGAAAGTGTGACCCGCTCGAAAAAGGCGATATGCTCGGAGGGATTGTGCAAACGGATGGTTACGTGACTGTCCGGGCCGATCTTTTTTTGTTGGGCTTCGATTTCGATGGTCACAGGCGGCATGGTATTCAGCGCGGTCATGTCAGCCCATTTATCCTGTTGCAAAGTTGTGTAATAATCATTTTTTAGAGATCCCAAATCGTCATCTTTTTGGGATTGCCAATAGGTGTTGTCCACCACGAGTTTTCCACTGTGGTCAAATAATTGACAGCGTACAAAGAAGACGGGCGTGCTTTCGGGATATCTGGGCAACACCATCACTTGCGTCGCGCCGTTGTAGGGAACCGCGATGTCGTTTGCAGAACGGTCGTCACGCACCTTGCCGTCGAGATCATAGACGCGCACGCGAACGCGCAAACCTCGCACGTCGCCGGGTGTTTGATTGAACACGTTGATGTTGGCCTGGCCGTTGTCGCCGGTCGCATAGTAATCGAACACCACCGAGAGCGGACGCAACCCTCTTTTCGCGCCGTAGTAAGCGCCGCCGGGACTGAGGTAGTAATCAATGAGGTTGCCGTAGAACGAAGGCCAGTGGCTGTTCAACATCCAGTAGGCGACCATTTTGTGGGTGGCCCAATCGGACGCGGACCAGTTTTCAAGCTGCGCGCGGGTATTCTCGTACTGAGCGAGCTGGGCCTTGCGCACGAAGTCCTCCACGTTGGCGGAAGGCCCGTAGCGTTTTTCCAAGGCCAGTCGAATACTTCCGAGCGAACAATTAGTGGGCCAGGCCCCTGCGTGCATATACCAGGTATCGTTGATGGGCCAGAGCTGGCCCGCCGGAATGAATTTCTTGAGGCTCTCCAACGTGGGAATATGCTCGTTATCGCCCTGCTCAACCGTCGAGCCGCAGGTTGCCGGGTATTTCCCGCTGAACCAGTAATTGGGAGGCCGCCAGCAATACGGGCCCTGCATGCGAATACCGTCCCATGCGGGTTCTCCATGGGCGTCCTTCGCAAAAGAGGAAACGGTATCCACCGCGACGTTTTGCCAATGCAGTTCGGAAAGAATCTGGTGGTATTCCTGGCGAATTGGTTCCGGAGGCCGACCGTCACTCGCGTTTGCCCAAGCGACCACCGAGGCATGCGAGCGGAGCATCCGGATTTGCGAGCGAAGACTCTGCGAGGCGACACAATGGCATTCATCGTCCCATTGATCCCATTTCTCCCATTGATTGCAACACATCCAGCCGAACATGAGCGGAATGCCCTGCTCGTCGGCCAGTTCGATAATGTGTTCGCTGGAGATTTTCGATTCCCAGCGGAGGAAGTTGATGCCGAGGTCCTTCACGTAGCGCAGGATATCCTCTTCTCGCTCCGGATCATAGCGATAGAGAAGGTCGGGAGTGTAGTTGCCGCCGCGTACACGAAAATCGCGTCCGTTGACCTGCAAGTAGAAATTGCCGCCCTTGCCGATCTCGGGGAAATGTTCGTCGTTGTCGCGGTGCTGCGTGATCTGGCGAATTCCGAAGCGAATGTGAGCGTTGTCCGAAAGGGTTTCATTCCGCACAAACTCCAACTGAAGGTCGTAAAGCGCCGGCTTGCCCATGGTATAGGGCCACCAGAGGTCCGGGTTCTTCACGACCAATTTCTGGAATTTTTCCGGCGTGAACCTGACTTCGCGATCCTCGCCGGCGGAAAGATTGGTGATGGTTTGCTCGAAATGAATCGTCGGTTTCCCTTGCCGCGAAATCGTTCCTTTCAACGTGCCGCTGACCGGCTGCTCCGAGAGATTACGCAGGTTGGCGAAGACCGTGAGCCGGGCGGTGGATTCGGCAAGGGACAGTTCCGAATTCACAAGCGGATGGTTGACCGAAACAGCGCCCGTCGCCCGCAAATAAACGGGTTTCCAGACGCCGGCGTTGCGGTCCGGAACAAACGAAGTCATGGATCCCAGGCCTGGTTCATCCGGCTTGCTGTTGTATCCGAGGTATTTCCAGTTGATCCAGTCAAACCAACTGTCCGCCAACTCCACGCCATTGACATTCTGAATCGACTGCTCGGGGGTCACCCTGACGGCGAGTGAGTTCTGCGAGCCCGGCTTGATCCACTGGGTAACATTGAATTCGTGAGCGGCATACATGCCAACCACCTGGTTGTTGTCGGCGATCTTCTCACCGTTGAGCCAGATTTCAGCCCGATAGTTGATTCCCGGAAATTCGAGCGTGTAGGATTCGCCGGCGGGCGCTTTGAAAGTCGTGCGATACCACCAGTCCTGCTTGTATAAATCCTGCGGAACTTTTTCCAGCAGGTTTTTTCCGACATACAGGTCGGAATAGACGCCATCCTCCTGAAGTATTTCAAGAACCGTAGCCGGCATTCGCTGAATCGGGAGCCATTCGTCGTCCTTGTAGCCAACGACAGAAATTGCGGCGCCTTCCGAATGAACTTCTGTTGCGGACGCAAGTTCCCAATTCTCTGCAAGTTCAATTCGGTCAGGTTTATATCCTACCAGGGTCGTAGAGCAGCCCGCGCAGGCAAAAACCATAATCGTTGTCAATCTCAACGATAACAAAATGAATCTTTTTCTCATTATTTTAGCTCCTTTTGATTGAATTTTACTGAATGACTATTGCATCTACAGCTACAGGTCCGGGGCCGCGATTGATAATATTCATAGTGTGTTTGCCTGAAGTAAGACCGGAAACCTCACACACCTTCTGTTGGGCTATACGCGAATCCGTCGTGGACAAATTCGCTGTTGCATGTGTTTCGCCGTCGATCTGAATCTCGATCTTTCCGGCTCCCGCCTCTTTCGGAGCGATGACTGAAACGCTGCTGCCGGTGAATAAACAGCTCCAGACATCACCGGGTCTATCACTGATCGTAAGGTCATTGTTGAAGTCACCTGTGCCAAGGTTACAGTGACGAATCCATCCTGGCGCAACCGCACCAGGGTCATCGTCGTTGAACCAGCCCTTGTCGTGGGCGATGCGCAGAACCCGACACCCCGATGCCAGTTGCTGGTTGGTAATTCCCGCCAGCGGCTGCGCCGCTCCGCCGGGCGTCACCGTCAGGCCTTGATCATCCTGGACAAACGTCATTTCAATATCAGAGCCAAGCAGTTCGACTTTGGACACTTTGCCCAGCGTCGTCCCGCCGGTGCGCAGGGCCTTGAGCGTGATCGGACCGCCGTTCCAATCGAGCAGAGTGGCATAGACGTTGCTGTTGTTGCGCGTGTAGCAAATTGAATTTGAATTTTCGCTGCAGATTTCAAACGGGCGGGAGGCATAGACAGCTTCGCCGTTGATTTTCAACCACGCGCCGATGTCTTTGCATATTTGAATCACTTGCGGATCAAGATCGCCACGGCCGTGCTGGGTGAGGTTGAGCAACATCGTACCGTTGCGGCAGACGTTTTGCATCAGTGATTGGACCAGGCTTTTGGCGTCTATGTATCCCTGACCGGTTCGGTAGTGCCAGTCCTGGATGGTGGTCTCCGTCTGGAAAGGATAGGCCATGATCTCCGGTTCGATGTGCGCCTCGGTGCTCTTGACGAGGGCGCGTTCAACGATGGGAATCAGTTCGGGGGTTTTTTTGAAGCTATTGTAACGCCCGCCCACGCACTTGAGGTTGATGACCACATCCATCTTCCCCTGGTTCCACTTCAGGGACTTGTTGTAGTAGTTCGCGACGAGCGGCGGAGCTAGAAAACCCAGCCCCATCTTCACGCCCAGATCCACCAAGGTATCACCCGCAGCCTCATCGAAGTAAATCACATCGGGATGGTATTTGGTAATAGCGTCATCCACGCGCCACATAAACTGGTTGGCAAAGGGCGAAAGCAACGGATCCTTGTTGTTGTGAACCGGGCCATAAAGGTCTACCGGATCCATGCCCTCCCACCACTTTCCTTTTCCATCGAAAATAGTTTGCAGCGCATCATAAGGCACGCCCTGCTTCGGGCCTCTCCTGTCGCTGGTGTAACGCACAGTCATAAACTGGCCCCAGGTTCGCGGCGGAGAATTGTGGAAGCCGATGCCAAAACGGAGGCCGTGCCGGCGCGCGGCTTTTTCCCAAGTGCCAACGATATCCACCTTTGGGCCGACACGTATCGAGTTCCAAGGCTGATATTTCGAATCATAACAGTCGAAATTGTCATGATGAGCGCCCATTGCCATGAAGTAGCGAGCGCCCATTTCGACATACAAATCCATCAATTCATCGGGGTTCCATCGGTCGATGACCCAGTTGTGACAGATGTCCTTGTAGCCATATTCCGACGGATGGCCGAAGTGACTGAGGTGGTATCTATACTGCGGATGGCCCTCCTGATACATGCCGCGCGCATACCAGTCACCCTGCTCGGGCATGGACTGCGGGTCCCAGTGTGACCATGCGCCGAACTTGGCGTCACGCCACCACTCCGGCACGGTATAAATCCGGCTCAACGCTTTCCAGTCGGCGGAATAAGGACCGGATGCCACCGGCAAAGGCGGCAGGTTCCAGATATCCGGCGGCAGTCCAAGATCTCCGTCGCCGACAACTATCTGATCAATACTGACCACCGAATCATCGGCAGCCAGACTGATAGTCAGAGTGGCATTGTTGGGAATCTCAATGTCAATTATCGCATAGAGAAAGGAACCAGTGAGATTCCCTGAAGAATGAATGTTCACCTTGCGTGTCGGCTGGTTGTTGACGGTAACACTGATAGTGCCTACTTCCACTGACGCATATCGAATTGCTAATTTCCCGGCAGCCGGTAAACCTGTGAACTTCACGCTTTGACCCGGCTTGGTCAAACTGGCCAGATAGCCTTCTGAGGCCGTAGTACCAGCTACTTTGTTCGCTCCGCCAACAAGTTCGGCAGTGAAAACATCGCGAAAGATGGGATTACCTCCCGGATTGGATCCAAAGCACTGACGAACCACTGCTGTCAGAGCAATGAATGCGATAAATTGCACATATCGGTTCATACGGATCTTTTTTCCTTTCATTTACTCGAATTGCCACCAATTGAAGTTCATAAGAGCACCGCTGTCGCCAGTGAAAACCAGATACAAGTCGTGTACTTCGGCAGCGCCGTTAACTGTGCAGCTCTTAGTTTCCCATTGTTGCCAGCCGCCGGTGCCGGAAACAGCACAGGTTCCTACCAGCGTACCAGTTAGGCTATCAAGGCGGATCTCAATGTTTCCACCTTTTGTTTCTGAAGCCACCCTGGCCTTGAAAGATGTTGCCCCCTTGCCGAAATCCACACCTTTAATCTTGATGTAGTCTCCGTTTTCGATATCGCAGACATTCATTCCGCCTTCATCGCATTTTTCCGTTTCAACACCAGATTCCCAGCAAATCGTTTCGGCCTGAACCGTGGTGTAAGGATCGAGGTGGCCGATCTGGGGTGGACCCTCTTTTGTCATGTTGAACTCGGGGATGGTACCGTCGTCGTTGAATTCAAACTGTTCGACACAGACCGAACGGTGAAAGCCTCCCCCGTCCGGCAATGCGCCGTTGTGATAGAAGAAATAGGTATTTCCCTTGTAGTCGCAGAGTCCCGGATGGTTGGTAAAGCTTTTCCCCTGCGTTGGCATAATCGTGTTCCGGAACGTCCAGGGTCCGGTCGCTGTGGGACCTGTAGCATAGGCAATGTGCTCGGATATCGGACCGGCGGCGAATACCATGTAGTATAGATCCTTGCGTTTGTATAACCACGGCCCTTCCTCATACCGGGTCGCCCGGTCGTCCTTGGAGCGAATACCGAAACTTTCGGTCGTTAAGGGCACCTCGTTAATCTCACCGGAATAGGATATCATATCCTCGTTGAGTCTGACATAATAGAGCTTTGGATTACCCCAATACAAATACGCCTGTCCATCGTCATCGATAAACACCGTGGGGTCGATATATCCATATCCGGTAAGCAAAGGCTTATCGAGGGGATCGCTAAACGGTCCTGTAGGACTATCGGATACCGCAACTCCGATGGCATTTCCACCTCTTTTTTGATTAATAGGAACATAGAAATAAAATTTACCATTTCGGGGAATGCACTGACCCGCCCAGGAGGAATTACCGCGAGCCCAACTGAATTCCTTGTAGGACAATGGAGACCCCAGATCGGTCCAGTTGACCATATCGGTGGAGCAATAGCATCTCCAGTCATTCATGGTAAAGAAGTTACGCATGATTACGTCTTCATCATGGCTGGTATACACGTAACATAACCCGTCGTGCACCATCGGAGCGGGATCTGCTGTGTAAACGGTCTGCACGATAGGATTGTCCGCATAACAGAGCGTGCCCCAGGCTGTTGTTAAAACCAATACGATATTTATGACGAATTTCGGTTTTGTAGATTTTTTCATAGTGTTTTCCTTAATACTATTGTTTTTGTGTCTTATTCAAACTTCCAACAGTTTAAGTTCAGCACCGGCCCGCTGCCTCTGGTGAATTTAAAATATAAATCGTGGATGCCCTTCGCGTCGGTCACTGGACAGGATTTAGACATCATCATTTTATTTCTTTAAAAACCATTTTATCGAGGTTAACGTAATCACCGTCAATAACCAGCTTCAGCAAATGCTGACCAGCATCAAGGTTTACCGTCTTTTCCATGACTTCCCAGTTTTGAAATCCTGCAGTATTAGGGATTGAAATGATCCCCGTTTTGTCTACGCCATCGCATTCGAGATGTAATTTTCCACTATCGTAAGCCGAGGCAATATAGAATGAAATCCGGTATTCGGCAGACTTACTGACAGTCACTGTATAAACTATCCATTCTCCAGTATGAGTCCAACCAACATTATAACCGCCTGCTGAACATTTTTCGATATCCACACCTTCGCTGAGACGATACTGCCCGCCTTCATTTATATTATCCCTGTCATAGAAAGCATCGCCCGGGCATCCGGTATCGAAGTCTTCGGCTTCAATGGTTCCGGGAATCGTATTCGCTTTGAAAGCTTCCTGTTTCAACTCACAGACTTCCACGAGTTTCCATTTTGAAAATGAATCGTTTCCGGTATTTGATATGCCCGCTCGATTTCCTTCTGCAACTGCAGCATTGATAGATAATTTGATGTCCGGATTTTGTTTATTTGATATTGTTAATAATTCGTTGGATGCTTCTTCAATTTTCCAGAATTGGCTGTCTTTTCCGGTGAACTCCGAAAGAACAAGGTCGTGACCGGATATGCTGTACTCTAATGACTTGTTTCTATCTTCGCGGTTCAGTATTTTATAAATGCCTTTGCCGGCATGTTCCAATTTCCACTGGTTCGCAGCCTCCTTCCTTTTACTGGTCAGTGCCAAATCTGATCCAAGCACCCAACCACCCCTGCTATTTCCCGGGACGATGTAATAATGGGGGGCACAGTCAATATAAGCATACCTATCGAGTGGTGGAATGCCGTCATCGAAATTGAGTTTTAGTACGTATGCCAGTTCTTCGAAAGAGCGTTCGGGTAAAAGTACGGTTAATCCTTCTGCGTCCTGCTTGAAAGTTAATGGAAGATATTCGCCGGCCTTGCCATTTATCAATTCAACGGATTTCAGGCGCTTACCGTCAATTCTGTCGGAAGACAATAATCTGAGAATAATTTCTTTCTGGTCGTCTTCCCAACCGAGCAAAATGGCGTAAAGTGTCGTATTGTCTTTGGATCTTGTATAACGAACGTCCTTGGCTGTTCCTTCTCTCGGAGCCCCCATAACTCCATGCGCAGCTCCCATTTTCGTCGGGCCTTCTCCATATTTTTCCCACGCTCGGGTGGCATAAACAGCTTCGCCATATTTTTTAAGCCATGCACCCATGGTGAGTAGTATGTCTTTCTGTTCCTGCGGTATGGTGCCGTCTGCCCTGGGTGATATATTAAGCAGCAGGTTGCCGTTTTTACTTATTCTGTCAAGAAAGCCATGAAGTATCTGTTTTTTGGAATAGTATCCGAGGCCCTCTGTATAGCACCAGCTTGAAGAACTGATTGCATCATCCGTCAGCCAGTAATTTTCGGTGATATCGGCAGGGCCTCCCCGCTCATAATCGAGAACCGCACATTTGGGATTCAGTCCATCTTTATAGGTAGCGACAACTTCCTTGTTCCATTCAGCTGCTTTATTATAATAATAAGCTAAAAATTGCAAAAGAATAGGTCGTGAAATAACACGCAGGTTGAAATCCTGCCAAAGGATATCTGGTTGATAGTTATCGATAATTTCTTTATGCTTATTCAGCCAGAAAGCTTCATTTTTATCTTTTCCCTGTTGTCCGAAAAGCATTTGAAGTTTTGGATCATTTGTTTTCGGGACAGCGTCATAATATCCGGTGATGTTGTAAGCGTGATGCATGGAAAGAATTACTTTCATATTTTTTTTTCGGATGGCATCCGTTAACAAACCGACCAAATCCAGTTTCGGCCCCATGTCTTTTGCGTTCCAGGGATTGACCTTGCTGGCCCACATCGAAAAGCCGTCGTGGTGCTCAGCCACCGGTCCGGCAAATTTAGCGCCCGCATCAGCGAATAGTTGTGCCCATTCTTCCGGATCGAATTTACCACCTTCCGATTTCAGTTTAGGTGCGAACTGTACAAAATTTCCTTTCTTGTCCTTTGCACCGGTGATAAAGTTGTTATATGGCCACTCAGACACATCGCCGTAAACCTCTATATGGTGCCTATTTTCCGCAGATCTTCTGATATACATATTGCGAGGATACCACTCGTTTGCAAATGCCGGAACAGAGTAAACTCCCCAATGAAAATAGATGCCAAACTTGGCGTCTTTGAACCATTCGGGGGCAGGATTTGACTTCTCCAACGACTCGAAGTCAGGTAGATAAACCTGCTTTCGATTAAATTTGAACTTCTTCATATTAAGGAGATAGCCGGAACCGCCCACGAATCTGAAGAAGACATCGTGCCGACCCTTCACTCCATTCAGTTCGCAGGTTTTGGTGACCCAGGATTGCCAGTCGCCAGTATTACCCACCTCACAGGTACCTGCGAGCGGTCCGTTCACGCTGTCCAGGCGAATTTCTATTGTCCCGCCGTCGGTCGCGGAAGAAACGCTTAATTCCACAGTATCGGCTCCGACACCGAAATCGAGCGCGTTGAAGCGCACCCAGTCGCCGTTTTCTATGTAGCCGATGTTTTTACCTTCTTCAGCACTATCTTCAGTTTGGATCCCCCTGGCTTCATTAAACTCCGCGGCGCTGTTTTGAACAAAGGGGTCGCGGTAAGAAACCTCGATGTTGATCGAGGCCGTGACCGGGTCACCAAACTCGTTATTGAAAGCAACACGGATAGTGGTACTGCCTTTTTCCAGAGCGGTAATCAGACCGTCCTTTACGGAAACAACCTCCGGATTTTCCACGGCGTAAACGGCTGTGTCCGTGATATTTTCAGTGTGGCCGTCGAGGAATTCCGCTGTTGCGGTAATGGCCTGCGTGTTCCCTGCGATGAGCTTGGTGTTTGTCACACTGACAATCACCTCCTGAGGAACGAATTCGCTCTTCAAATCCTTCACGATGATTGGAATGGTATCTGACTTACCTTCAAAAACTGCGTCTATAGACGTCTTGCCGGCAGTCACGCCGGAGATTATGCCGTTGCTCACGGACGCGACATTGGGATTCTGTACCGTAATCCGGGCACGGGCAGTGACATCCCTGCTCGTACCATCGGAATATATCGCAGAAACCTTGAGTTGAACCCGGTTTGCCTTACCGGGGATGGAGTCGATCTTGTAGCTATCGACCGCGGCATCAACAGCGAACAACTGCGGTTTGGTGTTTTTTTTTGTAAACTGCCAATAGTCGAACTTGAAATGATTGCCGGACGCCTCGCCTTTGAAGACGAGAAAAAGGTCGTGCACGCCCGATGCGCTGTTGATCACGGTGGTTTCGGTTTTCCATTGACCTGCGGTATAGGAGACCGGAAGCGTACCGACAAGCGGCCCGTCCATGCTGTCGAGATGCAAATCGATAGCTCCGCTTTTCG
>Ga0315551_10001279_pt1 | contig 19245 bp, 20 predicted proteins | sample SalMarSW160290MG_FD_203678 | JGI IMG/M metagenome (GOLD analysis project Ga0315551, IMG submission 203678) | Salt marsh sediment microbial communities from the Plum Island Ecosystem LTER, Massachusetts, United States - Salt Marsh Sediment SW1602-90 ...
AGTGATAACCGCTGCCAAAGGATTAGGCGCAAAAGAAGCAAAACTACTCTGCTACAAAAGCAGCGGAGACGTAACTGGCGACTACTCCAGCGTTGTTGGATACGCCGCTGTAAGCTTCAAAAAATAGCTAAATCTTTTGTGCTCTCGGCGACTATAGCTCCCTTATTTAAAGACTAAAGCTTGGAGTGAACGGCTGGTTCTTTGTCAAGAAATCTTGACTAAGAAAAGCGCGGTTAGTCAAGAAAATTTGACTAAAAAACGGGGGTTTCAGGCTTGTTTTGTCAAGAAACCTTTACAAAAACCCTTTTATCAACAAAAAACCCTAATATCAAGCAGGGAATTTGAAGGAGTGAAAAGTCATTAGCAGAAACGTATCCCGTATACTTGCAGCATTGTGTATCGTCTTCATCATAACCACGGCGGGGTTAGCGGTCTATTACACTGCAGTGGTCGGCGATAAAGATTATCAAATCAGTAACTTAGAAGCTGAAGTAGCCCGCCTTAACGCTGAAGTAGAAACGTTAAATGCCACAATAGAAGCGTTAAACGACGAAGTGGCTCAAAAAAACAACTTGCTTGCTCAAAAAAATGACGAAATAATTAGTCTCAATAGCCAGATAGCCAGTTTAAACAGTCAAATAGCCGACTTAAACAGCCAGATAGATGAATTGACAAATCAAATAGCCAGCAAACCAATGATTGTTGTTGACGGTCTCACTGTGGAAGACGATAGAACCAGCAGTCCCTATGCTCTTCACATTTATGGTCGCGTAAACAACACTGGTGGAGGCACCGCGTATAACGCATTTCTCTACATAATTGCTATTAACGCAGAAGGCGTAGCCATAGATACGCATTATTATTTCGGTGGAATCACGGCCAAAATGTCCTTGGGACTTGATTTCAGAGTGAACTACACTGGTTCTCCGATCGAAAGCTGGTCAATTACGCCCTTGTATACTGATAAACTATCATCGTTTGGCGGCACATTTCCTCCTTAAAGGAGCATGTATGCCTTAGATTCACATCACGTAAAGAAAATGATTACGTTGTTTTGCCAAATCTCCTTGGTTAAACGTGCAGGGTCGATATTTTAATGCGTAACAGTTTAATTTCACCATTTTCCCTCTAATAGTCTAACGGTGCCTAAGCTTTGCAAGTTTCAGTTCGCTTTTTCACCAGTCTCAGGGAGATAACGAACAAGAAAGAGGAAACGCTAAAGTTTCCAGAAGGCGAAAAAGTCACCGTTGAAGTGGTTCTTAAGACGCTGGCGCAACGCTACGGTAAACCTTTTGTCGAATACGTCTACGACCGCAATACTGGAGAAGTAAGGAGTTTCCTCCAGTTTCTCATTAACGGAAAAAGCGCCACAACCATGAATGGGCTGGAAACAGAACTGGAAGACGGTGATGTCTTGGCTATTCTGCCACCCGTAGGCGGCGGCTAAATCCTCAAAAGCCAACTCGAATTGTGATTAAAGAAAACATTAAAAACTAAACTCTCAGTGTATTTTATAGTGGAAGGAGTATTTGTGCCACCGCCAGTAGTTAAAAACGTTAGGGATTTGATTTTTTGGCAGTACGCAAAGATAATTGCTGAATCAGCAGGTTTTGGAAAGAAGAATTACGCTTTTGTGATGACGAAGTTTAAGCAGCTCCAAGAGGGCGAAATTTTCTGGAATGAAATTAGGGAGTACGTAAAGGAAAGGGAAAAGAAGGATGAGTGCATATTCTGCGGGGCTAAAACAAACCTAACAATAGACCATATGATGCCGCGGTGCTTTGATGGACCTGATGATGAAAAGAACGTTATCTGGGTGTGCAAAGAATGCAATTCATCGAAAGGTGGCAAGAGGCTTTACGAGTTTTGGACAGTTAAGAAGGGGTTGAAAGGAGCCAAGTACGAAGTGCCCAGAATAGCTGAAGGAAAATACCTCAAGCTAGTTTACGAAGTTTTAAACGAAAAAAGGCTATTAGATGCAAATGTGGACAAAATTAGAGGACACATTTGCCTCAAATGTGACTTAAAAAAGCACTGCATTAGGGAAAAATCTGAAGGGAAACTTTCGCCGCTTTGCTTGGATGGCATCTTAACCTTATGTTTCCAAACGAGGATTTAACTTAACGAACCAAAATGCAAACAGACAAATTCAAAAAGTTTGGTCGTACTACACTACTAACTCTTATTCTAGTTAGCGAAGGGAAAAAGGGGATACAAAAGTTGAAAAGATTTTTTATGTTATTTATAGGAACCATTGTATTTGCAATACAGAACGCAATCATGCCTTGCGGTCTTCTTGTTTCAATCTGGGTAATCGGGAGTGTCTTAGTTGAAATGGAACCCAGTTTGTGAAGGAGCGAGGCTCTAAAAACCAATAACGTTGTTCTTTCTCGCTATGTGGGTCTTTTCTTTTCACCCAAGTCCAAGCTTGTGGTAGAAATGTATGAGGTCTTTCGTACTCATCAATTACCGTAAGTCTAGCTTCTATTCTGAAATCCTTTTGGTTTTCATATTCCTTGGAAACACTGAAGTTACCTCTAATCACAGAAGCTGGATTTAAGTGCCAATCGGTCTCTCCTGAGTAGTATCCTTTTTCATCCTGTATAATTCCCAAATCTTGATTTCCTAGAACTTTCTTTACTTCAATCCTTGCCTTTACAGGTAGTGACGGACTACGATGAGCGACGTAAGTAATAATTGTTGGGAAAGTTGAAAGCATTGGTTTGTCTGGTGCACCCTGCTCTATGTTAAAAGTTACAAGAGGTACAAGATGACGAGTGTACTTGTCGTAAATTTGGTTGCGCCTTGCCTTAATCTCCGCAATTTTGTAAGATGTGCCAACTCGGTGTGCTGGGTTGTAGCTCTTGATTCTACCATGACAATCATAACATAGGGGGATGGCATTGTCGATGTTGGATAACTTCGCCTTAGCCCCTTTTTGCTCGATATGGTGGACTACAATATTAGTGTTGCAAGGCTTTTCACATAAACAACAGTGCCTCTCAGACCACAGAAGAATTTTGATAACATCTTTTGCTTTAAATGGTGTGGGTCTTTTGCTTTCATTTTTCGCCTCAGATGTTGACGGGGTTTTTCCAACCATGTTACTCACAAAATTGAATAGGTAGAATTGGCTATTAAACTCTGTCTCTTCTGTTGTTATGCTGCCCAGAAGGGGATTTTCTTGCGCATCTGTTCTGCGTATTCTTTCAGCACTTCTTGCTCATCTTCGGTGAGCTTGTCCAAGTGAGTGGTCAGCAAAGCCTTTGCGTCATGCTCAGACACTTTCACGTAGAGGATGTCTTTTTCAAAAACGTGCCTTCCAACAATGGGCTTGTCCATGGACACTGCTACTTGCATGCCTTGCTTAGCTTCGGGAATGGCTTTGCCCTTGTCTTGAATCTGCTGCACTTCACCTATGTCTGCGCCATCCTCAGCCCTTATAAGAGAGTACTTTGGTATCAGCTGTCCACCTAAAATTTCCACGCCGAAGATTGCGGGTTTTGCCCTTCGAAAAACGTAACCTTCCATGATGCGGATTTTCACAGGTTTGACGAGTTTTTCAAATTCTTGCTCAAGTTTAGCTTCACGTTGAGATTTAAGCCACTTCAAGTAGTTATCTATTAAATGATAGATTATTTGCTCTTTAAACACGTGAACATTTCTGATTTCTGCTTCTTCTGCTGCGTCTGGCAAAATTTTAACGTTAAAAGCCAAGATAACTCCATAAAGAGGCTCGTGCTCTTTCACTACTGAAGCTTCTACAACGTCTCTTTTGGAGACATCACCCACATCCGCGATTCTAACTTGCACGTTGTTCTGTTTCAGAATTTCAGCGATAGCCTCTAAGGACCCAAGCGTGTCCGCCTTCAAAACTGCGCCTTCAACGTCGGTGGCGATTCTGATTTTTTTGATTTCTTCGGTGACGAGTTTGGCGTATTTTTTCGGTTCCTCGCCTGGAGGAACAGCGTATAAGGGCGCTCCTGCAAGAGCACCTTCTAAGCCGGACGCAACTATTTTCACTCCTGCCGCTGCAAAAACACGGTCAACCGAGCTGAATCTGTCACGTGGGTCCCTGATTTCATCCAAGGGCTTAGGAACTAGAATCGCCCTTATGTGGGTTACAATGGGTTTCTCTTTGCCGCCCACCACGATTAAATCGTCCTTTTGCAACGCGCCATCATAGATTATGATGTTAAGCGTTAAGCCTAAGCCTGGCTCTTCTTTGACTTCGAGAACGGAACCCTTCGCTGGACCTTTCGTGGTCTGCAACTGTTTCTTTAAATATTGCTGCGCCAAGCCAACGAGAACCATGAGAAGCTCGTTTAAGCCTTCGCCAGTCTTTGCGCTGGTAGGCACCAAAGCGATTGTTGACGTGAAATCTTTGATGTGGTCAAAGCGGTCGGTGCGGAAGCCCTCACGTGAAAACGTGCCCATAATCTCGTAGAGCCTGTTATCCAAGCTCTCTTTAACATAAGCATCCTGAGCCGCGTAAGCCTTCAAGAAAGGCGTGGCTGGTTGAGACTTCCAGCCTGAAACACTGTCGATTTTGTTAACCGCCACTATGAAAGGCGTTTTGCGTGCTTTCAAAATTTCTATGCACTCGTAAGTTTGCGCCTCAAAGCCCCGCAGTATGTCGATTACGAGAATGGCTATGTCGGCTACGCTTCCGCCTCTCCGCCTTAAATTAGTGAAAGCCTCATGCCCAGGCGTGTCAACGATTAGCAAACCTGGGATTTCGATTTCGCCTTTAAGTGTGGAAAGCAAGGGACCTATGAGTTGCTTGAGTGTTTCAACTGGGAAGAAGCTTGCGCCTATGTGCTGTGTTATGCCGCCTGCTTCTCTTGCCTGCACGCTTGTCTTTCTAATTCTGTCCAAGAGCAGAGTCTTGCCAGTATCCACGTGACCGAGAACGCACACTATTGGTTGGCGGATAGGCATCTGAACATATCCTTTCGTTTTTATTATGCATAGGCGAGACTGACAGAAAATAATGAGGCATTACTTAATAAACACTCAGCCAGCGGTTTAGCAATATTTTTAAGTGCGTCACAAATCTTGCCAATGTGAGGTGAAAAAGCTTGCCTTATTGCACAAAGTGCGGCGCACCTTTGAAAGAGGATGATAAGTTCTGCCCTGTTTGTGGCGCTCCAGTAGCCAAAGTCACCAGAGAAGAGTTCAGCGTCTCAGCCAGCAACCTCGTCGACCGAGTCAGAGAATTGCTGCACGAAGGGAACGTGACGCGGATAATTGTGAAAGATGAGACGGGAAAACCGTTGCTTGAGATTCCAGCCACCATAGGCGTAATAGGCACAGTTCTGGCTCCGTGGCTGACAGCGTTAGGCGTTATAGCCGCGTTGGCTACCAACTGCAGGATAGTTGTTGAAAGAAGAGAATGAGCCTATTCTGGCGGTCTGACCAAAAGCAGGAACACGCCGATAATCAAAACGACGATGCTTAAGAAACCGAAAAACCCTGTGAAAACTCCCAGAACGGTTGTGCTTGTGACTGTGAAATAGAGGAATAAAGCGCCTACGATTGTGAGAATAAGGCCGAAAAACTTTTCTGCCAGAGATAGCCAGAAAGTGTCTCCTTCGCTCATGCAGTTCCTTCCGTTTCTCCCATATGTGTTTCCTACATAAAACAGTAACAGTTATTTTAAATTTCTCTTTGTTATTTGGTTTCTTTCAGTTTGGTGGGCAAATATTCATCAACGATATAAGTTAAGCCGTAGCGGCTGAACGCCTCTTGCTCCGCCTTCCGCTTTATCCTCAGAAACGTTTTGATTTCTTTCTGCCACAGCGGGTCTTCCTTGTACCGCGGATCCCTCTGCAACTCATAAAGCCTCTTGATGTCCACGTCGTCCAGCGGATCAGTAGGCAACTTGTAGTTGACGATGTCTGAAGCCCAGACGCCGCTCCATTTCGCGTCGGGCGTGTTCAATTCCCGCAGGTGCGCCGCGTTCGCTGAGCCAGAGATTATGACCATGGCGATGTGCATGCCCCATGGGTCGCCATCAGTGAAAATGTAAACTGGCAGTTTCAGTTCATCATGGAGTCTTCTTATGAAGTAACGTGTCTGCCTAGGCGCTTGACCAGCCGTCAAGACTAGCATGGCGTTGTGCTTTTTATGCACGTTTTCTTCGATGAATCTGGTGAACAAGCCGCCTTTCTCTATGGCTATGACCTTGTCCGCTGTGGTGCTTGCGAACTCGGAGGAAGTCAAAGCTGGGCCAATCAGGACGCCGTCGGGATGCGATGCCAGATTCAAGGTTTTACCCTCGTAGCCTGGAACCGTGTACTCTATGGTAAGGTCGCCGAAGACCGCGGAACGCTCTTCAGGAAAAATGTTAAAATCTTCTCTGGAATGGCTGGTCGCAGTTTCAAGGTCAGTTATTATATTGTTGGATTCCTGCTGGTCCTTGAAAGTCATGTTATAAGCTTGGGCAGAGTAGTAAACATCTCTCAGAGTTGAGGTTTTACGGTGAGACGTGAGTTCGTTTGAGAACATGGCAGCCCACGCGAGCTGCGTAAACGGTTTCACATGACGGATGTTTCGCGCACTTCTGGTAACACTTTTTTCGCCTAGGACGTACTGGCGAAGGTCTGGATCATAGTGAATGTTATCTGTGGAGCGACTGGGCATGGTGATTGTGGGGAAGACACCGCTGTCCAGTTGATCATAAATTTGTGTGCCTAACTTCTTTAGGTTACTCATTACTTCGTTTTTCTTCTCAGCAATAACGCCTTTACTTTTCTTCTGTGCCATACTTCTGCACGCTCTTTATCAATTTTTCAATGTCGGGTTGCTTCTCTTTTCCAGCAAGGATCGTAGAAAACTCTGCGATTCGCGGCAGGTACTTGGCGAAAACGCTGAGCCGTCGTTTCTCCCTGTCTACGTGTTCACGCTTGGATAGGAAATGCTGGAGTTGACGGCCAACCTCGCGCAACGCGTTCGCCACTTCACGCCGCACCTCTGGTCGGTCAGCTATGAATTCTTTACCAACTGTTTTGTAGGGGACTTTAGTGCTGCAAATGTGCACCACGATGGCGATGGGCATGTCAGGCGAAACCTTGTACCTGCGCCAATTCATAGAGTTTATCACTCTGAACGAAACATCGCTTGCCTCATCGTAAAGCAGCGGAATCTTGTTGGCGAAACGGTAGATCACGAAACTTCCTCTCTTAGGAACCTCGCCGCCATAAGCGATGCCTAACTCAACGATGAACGGGTGACCCGCATAAGTTGAAGGCTTACGCTGATTAACTACCAAGTATTCGGGCTTCAGCTCCTTCATGATTCCAGCTTTTAAGAGCTCTTCGCCTAGAGGCGATAAGCAACTTGCGTCTGGCGGCAGAAAATCTTTAAACTTCTTCAGGTTCTGCATTAGCCTTACAATTTCCTCATGTGAAAGCCTTTTCGGATTTTTTGACGGGTTTAAGCCGCTGAATTCCAAGAACTTCTGCGCGGTGATGTCGCCGACTCTGTGAAAGTGACGCTTCAGAAACTCTATCATATTTCTATACGGAGTTACCTGAATGAGCCGCTGAAGAAGTTCCACGTCAACGCCGTAGGGATGCGGCTCTGTCTCTTTTGGCGGCTCAGGCATGTCCTTTGTAACTCTTGTAAATTTGTAGAGTCTGCCTTTAGGGTCAACGAATGTTAAATTTGCGTATGGATTCACCATAGCTGTCTGCTTGAGGTAATCCAGAATCTTGGACCTAGCTCGCAGGTAGTCGCCTTCAAGGGTGAACTCCACTATTGTTCCGCGCCACTGCTCCTTGTTTATAAGCACTTTTCTTTCGAGAATTACAGGGCGGTTTCGTTGAATATCAATCATCAGCTTAAAAGAGTAAACCTTAGCCAAGCCAGTGCTCGAAGTGACGTAGGCAGGCTGATGCGTCATGATTTGCCCGTATAACACAGCCATTTTGCCGCCTAAACCAAACGTGCCTCTTGTCTGTTTCAGCTTGTACTTTGAACCGTAGAGAACTTGTCCAAAAGCTGAAGGAATAAACCGAGGCTGAATTCCAGAACCGTTGTCCTCGACTCTTAGTTTGTAAATCTGAGTGTCTTTGCTCGCTTCTCCCTCGAAAGAGAGGCGCACGTAAATTTCTGGCGGTATCTTCTGGCTTTCAGTAGCATCCAAAGAGTTCTCCACGAGTTCGCGGATTGCCGCGAAAATGGCTCTGGACGGGTTAGTGAAGCCAGCGATGTCTCTGTTACGGTAGAAAAAGTCGGATGCACTTATTTCCTCGAAGGTTGCCTGCGCCACTTCTAGCCTCCACCACTTAAGTCCTTTCTCATCATTGATTCGCTTACGTTATGGTTATGCCTATTCTTTAAGTTAACTACGCTTTTCGGAGAAAATCTTTGGCTTAAGGAAGAGCAGCCTTGGTCTATTTTGTAAAAGCTAGGAAAGCGATCAAGAAAGCCGAATAATTCGCAATTAGCCAACGCAAATCGTGTTATTTGACTTCGAAGGAGGTGCATGTTTCTTCTACTGTTCGGTTCAGCGTTAGTTCAGCAATGTCTTGAGCGTAATCCATTATTCTTCTTGTACTGTCCAGCATCAACCTGAGAATCGCCGCGATGTTCGGGTCCAGTTTCTTGCTTGACATAAGCCTGATAAGCTCATTTTCCAGTGGTACAAAAGAGCCGCGTTTAGTGATTATTTTCTCGGCGTCGTTGTATGCTCTTTTGAACATTGCCTTTGTGGATTCTTCGAACAGTTGGTGCGCTAAAGAGTTGAAGTTGAGCATTTGCGAGTATACTTCTTCGTCTATGGGTTCTTTTATGAAAAGAAGTTGATTATCGATTTGCTTTTGGAATGTTGCCAAATTATTGATTATGTTTAGTGCGTTTTCGCCGATGTTATTTATATCGTTCACAATTATTCTATACAATAGAAACTCTTTAGGGGTTCTGAAGCCTAACTCTCTGAACAGGTTTCGTTCTATGCCGAACTTCAATTGACGAACAGCGTATAGACCTAACCTATCGGCGTCGTTGCGGGCGTTGATCACGCTTTGAAACAGCGTTTCACTTCGGTTTTTCAGCGCTTCTATAGCATCTCTGTTAGCTGAAAGCGCTACGATAACCATTCTTCTGACGGCTTTTTCAATGGGAAACTCTGAGTGCTTTATCAGAATTTGAAGCGTGATTTCATCTTGGGTTTCGTCGATTATTTCTGCGCCTAAAAGAGTGTCTCTGGCAAAATTTTTTATCTCAGTTTTGCACTTTGACACGTCTTCTGCACCTTTGAAGTGGATTCGTAATATGTCAGCACTTATGACGTACAGGGCTTTTATCATTCGAAGCGTGGATTGCAGGTCTTCCTTTTCCAGATCAACGTTGATGTAGTATTCTTTGAGTTTAGCATGCTCGTCTTCTTCGTATTTTTCTTTCAGTTTTCTCGGAACCAAAGTTAGCGACGAATCGGGTTGTACGTTGAAGTCGATTTCGCTTCCTTTTTTTAGTCCGATGTCTTGTATCCATTCTTTTGGTAGGGATATGATGTAGGAGCCTCTTCCTGTGCGTTGGACTCTTCTATATCCTAAGTCTTTTTCTGCCATGTTCCGCTTCACCTTACATATATTTCATATATGCTATATGTTTCATTACCGTATATATAAATGCTTTTCAACAAGGTTATATAGAATACATGCCACTCATTATGCGACTTCCATTAAATAAGGGATGCAGATGACCATAAACTCTTGTAGAGACCGCGCAAACTTTGCTGAACAAACGGTCACCGAAGGCGCTGTCCTTTACACAAAAAATAACAAATCACTTGTTTCTTATGGTCATCTGCCCGCGCTTCCGCTTACGTAAAAGGGGAGGATGTCACACGAAAAGAATCATCGTAAAAGAAGAATATTGTATGGGATGCGGACTCTGCGAGGTCTACTGCACCGTCCAGCACTCCAAGTCAAAAGACATCATTAAGGCTTACAACAGGGAACATCCTCGACCGCTCAGCCGAGTAAGGTTGGAAGTGAACAAACCTGTTTCTTTCGCCATCCAGTGCAGACACTGCGAAGATGCACCATGCGTTACTGCTTGCCTCTCAGGTGCCATGCAAAAAGATGAAGCAACTGGATTGGTGACGCATGACGCTGAAAAGTGTATTGGCTGTTGGACCTGCATCATGGTATGCCCATATGGCGCCATCAAAATGGATGCTTCAGGCAAAGTAGTTTCAAAATGTGATCTCTGCTCAGAACTGGATGTTCCAGCATGTGTCGCTAACTGTCCCAACGGCGCTTTGGTGTATAAAGAGGTGAAGCCCTAGTGTCGAAGTACGTGATAGTGGGCGCTTCAGCTGCAGGAATCGGCGCGGTTGAAGCAATCAGGGAAGTGGACCCTGTAGGCACAATAACCGTGATTTCAGAAGAACCATGCCCACAGTATTCTCGCCCAATGATTTCTGATTTAGTCAGCGGAAAAGCCAATTTTGAAAAAATGATGTGCCGTGACGACCAATTCTGGCAGAAGAACGAAGTTCAAGCCCTAACAGGAAGAACAGCTGTAAGCCTCAACCTAGCTGAAAAATGGGTAGCGCTTGACAAAGGAGATCATGTGAACTTCGAGAAATTACTGATAGCCACTGGCGGAAAGCCCTTCGTCCCAAAGATAGAAGGCGCTGATAAGGACGGCGTGTTCACTTTTACGACGCTTTCTGACGCTGAACACTTATTAGAAAAAGTTGAAAACGCCACAAGCGCCGTGGTAATCGGCGGTGGTCTAATCGGGGTCAGCGTAACTGAGGCGCTGGTAAAACGCGGCTTGAAAGTGACTATGGTGGAATTAAAAGACACAATCCTTAGCCTCATACTGGACCCGACAGCTTCAGAGATGGTTGAAAACGTAATCACAAAAGCAGGAGTCACTATCGTCACAGGGCAATCAGTTCAGCGAATAACAGGGGAGCCTGAAGACGACAACATTGTCGGTGGCGCAGTCTTGACCAACGGTGAACAAGTGCAATGCGACTTGGTAATAATTGCAATCGGCGTTATTCCACGTATGGAACTTGTCTCAGGAACCGATGTGAAAACGAACAGAGGCATACTCGTGGACAGATTCATGCAAACGAACGTTTCCGACGTGTACGCCAGCGGGGATGTCGCTGAAGCTTACGACTTCGTGTTTGGCGAAAATCGGCTATTGCCTCTTTGGCCTCTTGCTCAGCTAGAAGGGAAAGTTGCGGGTTATAACATGACTGGGAAAAAAGCAGATTACCCAGGTGGCACCGCAATGAGCGCCCTGAAGTACTTCGGCATACCGATAATCTCCATCGGGATAGTTAACCCGAAAGAAGATGACGCGTACGAAATCTTGACCAGGCACGACCCAGAGAGGAACCTCTACAAAAAAATTGTGCTCAAGGACAACGTGATCGTAGGCATAACCCTTGCAAACGACATAGAACAGGCAGGCGTCCTGTTCCACCTTATGAAGAATGGTGCAAACGTGAAAAAATTCAAACAAGAACTTCTCTCAGAAGACTTCTGCCTCGCAACTGTGCCGCGCTCTTTACGAAGAAAAGTTTACCCGGGGGAATACAAATGAGGAATCTAAGCAAAATAAACAACCCTTACAATGACGACAAGGACTTCGACGGGTGCTCCTTGTTCGGCATGATGAACTTGGAGGGCAGGAGATTCTCGTCCCGTGATCCAGTTAAAGCCATAGCGAACATGCATGAGCGTGGAAACGGTCTAGGCGGAGGCTTCGCAGTTTACGGCATTTACCCAGAGCACCAAGATGACTACGCTTTTCACATAATGTACCTAAGCAGAGACGCGAAGGAAAAAACGGATAGACTGCTGCGTGAGAACTTCGACGTGATACACGAAGAGGAAATGCCTACAAGAGAAGCTAACGTTCGAGACCCACCATTAGTGTGGCGCTACTTCGTCCAGCCTAGAAAACGGAGACCTGAAAACCAGACAGCAGACGATTACGTGACAGAAAAGGTAATGCACATTAACACGGAAACGGGCAAGGCGTTCGTTTTCTCAAGCGGCAAAAACATGGGTGTATTCAAAGGCGTAGGATTCCCAGAGGACATAGCGGACTTCTTCCGTTTAGAAGAGTACGAAGGATACCTATGGACATGCCACGGCAGATTTCCAACAAACACTCCAGGCTGGTGGGGCGGGGCTCACCCGTTCAACATCCTAGACTGGACAGTGGTGCACAATGGGGAACTTTCCTCTTATGGCATAAATCGCCGCTACTTGGAAATGTACGGTTACAAATGCACCATGCAAACGGACACGGAGGTATTAGCTTACGCTTTCGATCTCCTCATGCGTAAACAGCATTTGCCAATCGAGATAGTTTCCAAAATCTTAGCTGCGCCTCTGTGGAGCGAAATAGACGTCATGGAACCCAAACAGCAGCGCATCCTGAGGACTCTACGTCAGACTTATGGAAGCTTGTTGATGAACGGACCTTTCAGCGTGATTGTGGCGCACCATGGCGAGATGATCGGGCTGACAGACAGAATCAAACTGCGACCTCTAGTGGCTGGCACTAAAGGGGATTTTCTGTATCTGTCCTCTGAGGAAGCGGCGATGCGCCTTGTTTCTCCAACGCTGGACAGGTTCTGGTACCCGAGAGGAGGCGAACCTGTGGTCGGCAAGCTCGGTAAACGGCAGACTGTTAAGGTCTTAGCTTGTGCGGAGGAAAAATGAAGTGAAAACTTACTTGCTTCCTGAATATCTCGTTGAGAGAGATCAAAACAGATGTATCCGCTGCAAAGTTTGCGTTAATCAGTGCACGTATGATACGCATTACTACGATGCTGAAGATGACGTGATTTGCAGTAGGGACGAAAACTGTGTTAACTGCCAACGCTGCGTAACTTTCTGCCCCACCCACGCCATAACCATACGGAAAAACCCGAACGCTAACACAGAGAACGCTAACTGGACATTAGGCGCCATCAGAGACGTCAAAAAACAAGCTGAAACTGGCGGCGTTATCTTAACTGGCATGGGCTGCGACAAACCATACTTCACTTACTGGGATAGGCTTCTGCTTAACGCCAGCCAAGTAACCAATCCGTCTATAGACCCATTGCGGGAACCTATGGAAATTAGGACTTATCTAGGCGCGAAACCAGATCAGTTAGAGATGGAGCTGGAAAATGGCTGTGTTGCATTAAAGACGGAGCTTACTCCTCAACTGTGCCTTGATACGCCGATAATGTTCTCAGCTATGTCCTACGGCGCGATAAGCCTAAACGTGCATGAGGCGCTAGCGCGGGCTGCCGCGGAATGCGGGACTTACTTTAACACTGGCGAGGGCGGTTTAGATAAAAGCCTATACAAGTACGGTTCGCACGCGATTGTTCAAGTTGCCTCAGGTCGATTTGGCGTGCATCCAACGTATCTTGATGTTGGCGCTGCTGTGGAAATCAAAATCGGGCAGGGTGCGAAGCCAGGGATTGGTGGGCACTTGCCAGGCGAGAAAGTCACCGCGGATGTTGCAAGAACGCGTATGATTCCCACGGGCACGGATGCGCTTTCTCCTGCTCCTCAGCATGACATTTACTCTATCGAGGATCTTAGGCAGCTGATTTATGCGTTGAAAGAGGCTACTGACTACACAAAGCCCATCTCGGTGAAGATTGCTGCGGTTCATAATTCAGCTGCGATTGCCAGCGGTATGGTTCGCGCTGGCGCTGACATTATAGCCTTAGACGGTGTTAGAGGTGCCACTGGTGCTGCGCCGAAGGTTATCAGAGACAACGTGGGTATCCCTATCGAATTAGCTATTGCGCAAGTAGACCAGCGTTTGCGTGAGGAAGGCATCCGTAACCAAGCTTCTATCGTTGCGGCTGGCGGCATCAGAAGCAGCGCAGACATCGTTAAAGCCATAGCGTTAGGCGCTGACGCCGTGTACATTGCCACCGCTGCGCTCGTAGCTATCGGCTGCACTGTTTGCCAGAAATGTTACACGGGCAAATGTCCATGGGGCATCGCAACGAGCGATCCGTGGATCTCCAAGAGGGTTAATCCCGAAATAGCCACAGAGCGGCTGGTGAATCTCCTTCGCGGGTGGAGCTTGGAAATCAAGGACATGATGGGCGGCATGGGCATAAACGCCATCGAGAGTTTGCGTGGAAACCGTTTGGCTCTCAGAGGTGTGGGTCTAACGGATACCGAGCTGAAAATTCTAGGCGTGAAGATGGCGGGAGACTGATAGCGGTGCTTGAAGAAGAAAAAGTAATTGCGGAAATCAGCGCCAAGTTTCTTCCGCGTGTGAAAGTGGAAAATGAAGTGTGGAAAATCGACGCTGACGGCATGCACTACAAGGACCTTAACAGCTTGTTGAGAGCCATCAGTAGCAACGGCGCTGAAAAAATAGAGATTCACAACGTTTATGGACAGCGATACATCGGAACCGACTTGGACGCAGAGTTTCAAATCGACATTTACGGGACTCCAGGGAACGACTTGGGTGCTTTTATGAACGGACCAAAAATTGTGGTTCATGGGAACGCGCAGGACGGTTGCGGCAACACAATGAACGAAGGGCAAATAGTCGTTCACGGTAGCGCTGGAGACATAACTGGTCACTCGATGCGAGGCGGAAAAATCTTTGTTCGCGATGACGTGGGCTACAGAGTAGGCATCCACATAAAGGAGTATAAAGGCAAAAAGCCGCAGCTAGTCATAGGCGGCACTGCACAGGACTTCCTAGGCGAGTACATGGCAGGCGGCGTAATCATAGTTCTGGGTTTAAACTTGCCCGAGGGCGAATGCTGCACGGCAAGGTTCGTGGGCACAGGGATGCATGGCGGCGTCATTTACGAGCGCGGCGACATACTTGAAGTGGGAAAGGGAACGAGGGTTATGAAAGTGGGCAAACGCGATACCCGCATTATTGAAACTTTGGTGAAGGAATTCTGTGAACACTTCGGTGCTGATTACGGAAAAGTTATGAGTGCAAAGTTCCGCAAAATAGTGCCCGTTTCCAAAAGACCTTACGGAGAGCTATACTCGTACTAACTGGTCTTTGCGAGAATTTCTGAAGACTGATGTGCTCACGGCAGACTATAGCCCCCTTATTTAAAGGCTGGAACATAGCGTGAACTATGCTTTCACTCGTAGGTTTGGAAAAAACGTGACTGCAGTTTTGGCAGAGATAGCCTCTCAACGGCATCTGTAAAGTGTAGTTGGAAGTGAGGAGTTTTCCCAAGAAGAAAAAGAGGATTTGCGGGTGACATCTCCACGGTGGTAGTGGTTCAAATCCCAGCGACCCCACCACAAACCTTCGTGCTCTTGAAAAGTAGTGAATTGGTTTTCTATAGTTTAATCTTCAAGCCTTCAGCTACACGTTGACCATATTCAGGATCAGCTTTGTAGAAGATTTTCGCTTGTCGAATTTGGATTTCCTTTTTTGCATTACAAAGGTGAGATACTATGTTCCCAATTAGGTGGTCTCTGTCTACGTCAGTCATGACCTTGCGATAAAGCGTTCCAGGCTGCACGAAGTCATCGTTAGGATGGTTATATTTATGGCGACCTGCTTTTCCAGATACTTCGTATGGTGGTTCAGCTGCTTGTATATCTGGCTCTGGACCGCCAAAACTGTTGGGATAATAGTTGGGTCCACCACCGCCGTTGGGGTCAAAACGCATATACCCGTCGCGTTGGTAGTTTTCTGTTTTAACTGCTTTAGGTCTGTTAACTGGCAGAAGGTGATAGTTAGGTCCCAAGCGATGCCTATGAGCGTCGTGATAGGCAAAAAGACGAGCCTGAAGCATTTTATCAGGAGACGCTGCAATCCCTGGCACAAAATTTCCTGGCGAAAATGCTGCCTGTTCTACCTCAGCAAAATAGTTAGCTGGATTACGGTTTAAAACCATGCGGCCTACCTCCATTACTGGATAGTCTCCATGAGGCCATACTTTGGTGACGTCGAAAACGTCAAACCGGTAATTCTCAGCCTCCTTAACCGGCATTATTTGCACTTGAAGTGTCCATGAGGGGTAGTCTCCCTTTTCGATTGCGTTGTGAAGATCCCGTGTGGCATGATCAGGATCAACGCCTTTTGTGTGTTCAGCTTCTTCACGGGTGAAATTCTCTATGCCTTGATCGGTTTTGAAGTGGTATTTTATCCAGAAGGATTCACCATTTTCATTATACCACTTGAAAGTATTGCTACCATAGCCGTTCATGTTTCGAAAAGACTTGGGGGTTCCTCTATCAGAGAATAGGATTGTCACTTGGTGAAGCGATTCTGGTGTTAAAGATAGAAAGTCCCAGAACATGTTTGCATCTTTGAGATTAGTGTCTGGATTGCGTTTTTGAGTGTGGATGAAGTCTGGGAACTTTAAGGCGTCGCGAATAAAGAAAACCGGCGTGTTATTTCCAACAAGATCATAGTTGCCCTCTTCTGTGTAAAACTTAACTGCGAACCCTCTCGGGTCACGTTCAGCATCAGCTGATCCTTTTTCGCCGCCCACTGTTGAAAATCTTGCAAAAACTTCGGTTTGTTTACCTACTTCAGAGAGAAATTTTGCCTGAGTATATTTGGTCACATCTTTGGTTACTTCAAAGTAACCTCCAGCCCCAGCTCCTTTTGCATGGACAACTCGTTCAGGTATACGTTCACGATTAAAGTGAGCCAGTTTTTCGATTAAATGAACATCTTGCAACAATATTGGACCGCGAACTCCCGCTGTAACCGAATTCTGGTCGTCATCTACTCTTTTGCCAAAATTTGTAGTAAATTTCTTCTTTTTTTCTTTCATAAAAAAACCCTATAGAATTGTGGTCTAAATTAATATTTAAAGATTGCTTGTTATCTTCATTTTTTCGCTTTTTTGGTAAAAATGGAGAGTTTGCGGGTGACATCTCGACTGTTGCTGGGGTTCAAATCCCGTCCCCTCTGTCGACGGCACTTAAAACTTATTTGAGTAGCCTAGCAACTAAGAATAGGTGACTAACGTGGCAAAGAGAGCATTGGTTGCTATAGCCGTGTTGGTTTTGATCGCTGTACTTACCATAGTGGCAGTCAGTACGCTGTTAAACATGGAAGCAACCCAAAAAACGCCAGCGGCTCAGAACACAGTGTCCCATGAGGGAAAATACGGGATTTATGTCCTTGACCTTGCCACGGAAAAAGTGAGATTGCTTTACAGCACGGACAACGAGCTTTACACTTCTGCCTTGAGGCTTAACAAGCAGGTAGAAAAGTTTGTCTTCGCTCAGAAAACAGGTGAAACTGACGAAAGCACAGAAATCTTCACTATAGATGTCGACGGGCAGAACCTAGAGAGGCTCACTGATAACAATTATTGGGATCTTTATCCAGTTTGGTCTCCAGACGGCATGCGCATAGCTTTTCTTTCGAAGCGGGCTAACGATCTTGACATTTACATGATGAACGCGGACGGAAGCGATCAACACATGTTTTATGATTCTGGCTCGCATGACGCAGACATTGACTGGGCAGGCTACACGATAGTTTTCACCTCTGGCTTTAAGATATGGGGCATAAAAGATGATGGTACGCGACTAACACAAATCACAAACCCAACCAACGCTGGACAATGGGGCCAAGCTAATCTTCCCATAGGAGACTATGATCCGCGACTACGGCCCGACGGACTAAAAATTGTTTTCGAGCGCCTCGAAGACCCTGAAAGTTCACACGGCAACTATAACATATTCACAATCAATTCTGAAGGCGCACAAGAAACGCGCTTGACAAACACCAACTGCTCCCAAGGACTGGCAAGCTGGTCTCATTCAGGTGATAAAATTGTCTACGTTGTGGCCGCCATAAATAACGAAGGGAAATACGACATGTACATGATGGAAGCAGACGGGTCCGATAATCACAGCATAACCCCCGAATACTTCCCCTCCAACTTTCTCTGCTATTCGCCAATATTTTCTCAAGACGATTCAGAAATATACTTCATAGGACAATGGTACGAGTAAAAAAGCGAACAGAACCTAGTATAGGTTGCGGGCTTCTTTTCTTTTTTCCGCCTCTTCATAAAAGCGTAAAACTTCGTCTAGTATTTCCACGTTTGAAAGTAACATTCGCCTGCAACAGTATCTTTTGATTCCCAAGCTGTCTAAGACGTCGCTGGCGTTTTCGCCTGTTTTTATTCTCCGGGCGAATTCTTCCCAGCAATCGCCAATCAGCTTGCCGCAGGTGAAACATCTTACTGGGATTATCATTGCCTTTTTTTCTCCTTACCTGTAGCTTTTCTGCGCCTTTGCGCGTGCACCGGGACCTCCGAACTTTTTGGGTTCTTTACTTCGGGAGTCTCCAGCAATCATCGTCCTATCGTATTCAGTGAAAACTGTGCGTAAGTGACCGCTTTTTGTCCATTTCAGCAGCGCGTTTGCAACCGCCATGCGCGCGGCTTCTGCCTGTCCCATGTAGCCTCCTCCTGAGGTTTTAACGTCCATGTCCAGTTGTTTCCAAACGTCTTCTCCCGCTTGTAGGAGGGGTTCCATGATTTTTTCGCGGGCGATTTCTGGCTCAAAAATTTCCACAGGAACCATGTTTATTCTTACTCTGCCGACGCCTGGTCTGACCACGGCGCGGGCTACGGCTGTTTTTCTTTTTCCGCTAACAACTAAAACTTTTTTGGCTGGCATGTTTATTCACCTTGGTTCCATCCTATTTCTTTCGCCAATTCCGCAAGCGTGAAATATGGCCCTTTCAGTTTTGCGGCTTGGGCTTCTTTAAGCGTGATCATCTGTTGACCTTTAAGGTCTTCGGGCACACCCATAAATACCTTCAGTTTCTTGTAAGCCTGTTTTCCTTTCGGCTGCTTGAACGGCAGCATTCCCCTGACGGTCTTGCGCATTATCCTGTCTGGTCGTCTGTAGTGGAATGGCCCTTGCCTTGGGGCTCCGACTTCGAGGAACTCTTTGGCTTCTGCCACTTTGCTTTTCTTTTTTCCCGAAAGCACGGCTTTCTCGGCGTTAACAATGATTACTTTTTCTCCGTTTAGCAGTTTTTTGGCGACTTTGCTGGCCATTCTGCCGAGGATAAGCCCGTCCGCGTTTACTAGGGCGACTGGATTTTTTGTGGTTTGCATTTTTTCACCGAATTATCTTGACTTTTGCGCCTTCAGGGTTCTTTTCCACAAGCTCTGGAATTGATAAATATTTTGCTTTCGCCGCTGCCAGTTTTTCCTTTGCCTTTCCAGAAGCGCTGAAGGCGGCTACTGTTATCGAATGGTTTAGGGTGCCT
>Ga0315551_10001281_pt1 | contig 19194 bp, 12 predicted proteins | sample SalMarSW160290MG_FD_203678 | JGI IMG/M metagenome (GOLD analysis project Ga0315551, IMG submission 203678) | Salt marsh sediment microbial communities from the Plum Island Ecosystem LTER, Massachusetts, United States - Salt Marsh Sediment SW1602-90 ...
AATCACAATAAAGCCCTATATACACCCCATTGATTGTATATGGGTTGGAATTCTTCACTATGTACAGCAAAATGATGAAATCATCATTGGGAGCCGAGTTGAAGCTATAAGATTGCTGAACGATTTCAAACCCCAGTGAGTTTTCGGCTCTTTCGTCCGAGAACCGGCAGAATGTTTCTTGTGAAGCGACTTGTCCCGGCTCAATGAGCTCAATGTTACTGCCCGGTAGCACCTTGAAATCGCCATCCGGCTCTCCAATCGCATTTCTCACACCATCGGAAATATGGTCGGCATCGGTACCGATAATAAGTCCTGATTCGTAGAGGTCATTGCCGCCGCCGTCGAAACTGAATCCCACACCACCCACCGGGAAGAATGAATTTACACCTAATCCATACGTCCCAAAATTACTGACCGTGAACTCGACCCGGTCGGCATTGTGGGTGGCAAATAACCGCTCGCTGGCAGGTTCAACCACGAAGTACAGCTTCGCTGTATCCGAGTACCCCCCGCTGCCGGAAATAGCGAAATCAAGTGACAGCACCGACCCCACCGTGATAGTATCAGACACGATCACCTTGATAGTATCGCTTGAACGCACTGTGTCGCCTTCATTGATGGTCCCGAAATAGGTACTGCTGTTCAGTACGGTCAGCGATGGATCAGAACCTGTCAGAAAAGCCGAAATGACGAAGGCGCCGGCCCCGATATTTTGCAAAACCACTGTTCCTACAACAGTATCACCGGGAGAGATAGGATCATGATCAAACGCATATACCCGAACATTTGGATCGACATTTGTTGATGAAAGGGCGTTCAGCGCCGCCATGCAGTCTATTAGCCCCCAACCGTAGTCGTTGTCGGGTCCGCTCGTACCGTAATCAATGGCTGAGGTAAGGATTGCTTCTTTTATTTCATCAACCGTTGCGTTGGGATTTTTCTGCCTTAAAAGCGCTACCAGTCCGGTTACATGAGGGGTGGCAGCCGAAGTACCGCTGAACCATCCGTAGTTGCTGTCAGGAGAGCATGTCCAGACGCCAGAGCCTGGGGCGCACACGTTGGGTTTGATGGCACCGTTGCAATCGGACGGCCCACGCGATGAGCTGGAAGCAATCGAATCATTGTTAAGGTTGAAATTGCCGACGGCAAAACAATTATGTGAATTGTCAGCACCGTTGGCAGGATTGCGAATAGTGGTTGGTGCTGACCCTTCATTGCCGGCGGCGAAAATGTTCACAATGCCCAGCGCCTCGACGTTGTCAATAAGATCATAGAAGATATTCATGCAGCCAATATCTTTTACTCCCCAGCTATGATTGATCACATCGGGGACGTCATCCATTGAGTTGGGGTCACCGTCCGGATCAACCGCCCATTCAAAGGCATCGATAATAGACGTTCCATGAATATCAATCACAGCGGCTGAAATCCACTTAGCACCGAGAGCCACACCGATCGTGTCACCTGTGGCATCATCATGCCCCACCAGGAGTCCCATCGCATTAGTGCCATGGTTGACCAGAGTGGAGCCGATTTCAGGATCGTAAAGCTCAGGGAAAATGTGGGGATATGATTGCTGATCCTTCGGGTCAAACCATGCCGCAGCGGTGTTGCCGTCTCGACCTTTCCAATTGTTGATGAGGGCGGGGTGCAGGCCGTCAACGCCGGTGTCGAAAGAACAGATAATCCGTCCCGCTCCGGTATAGCCTGCCTGCCAGGCGCTGTCGGCTTTAATGTATTTCAAATTGTCGGTGACAGTATCTGATAAGGCTGGCATGCGATTAGACTTATCGGGTGTTACTAACTCGATTTTAGGTACGGCATAAATCATTTCCACGTCGTTTCGATTTGCCAGGCGAGAAAGCTCCCCAACGGCCACCTCGGCCTCGAGTATATTAGCTATCCAGTGGGGTTTGATATTGGCCGATAGGCTGTTTTTCTCCAGTTCCTTGAGATTTTGCACCAGAGCTTGCTGGGCTTCTGTATTGTTCTGACGTAGCCGATTGACTGCAGCTTGATACCTCCCTGCCCTTGTTGCCGATTGAGCGTTCACCGATGCTTTGAGTTGCAGAGCACTCTCAATCCTGGGAAGTTTAATCCAGACTTTAACTAGCTCGTTGGGCTTTTTTGAGGAAATTTGTCTAACCAGGTTTTCAGCCAATTCCCCTGACTGACCGATTGACGACCAACAGAAAAGCAGAGCCAGGGTCAGCCATCGAGCCGTTTTTTTCATTTCAATTCTCCAAGCGAAAGTTATTTCCAAGTTCTAAAAGACTTCGCAAAGTTCATACCCGTCAGCACAATTGCCTTACAAGTATATCTTGTCGTCATACATTTTGCTACCAAAAACAACGGTTGTACTTGGGGTTTTGTTCATTAAGCAGGACAATGTCGCGACATGTCAAGCATGCTGACAGCTTCCATAACAATAACGCCGCCACATGAAGGTGGCGGCGTTTTCTCGAAAGGAACCACAACAGGAGGGAGTCAATGAGGATACTACTCTCTACGGTCCCTCTACCCAATCTTCGTGAATCTCATGGACGTCTTCAGCTATTTCAGTTCGGTTCATTCCCAGTTCACATCTCAAGACTTCCGCATAATCATCGAGTAGACGATACTTGTTGCTGAAAGCTGTTGCCCGAAACAATGATGCCGCCAGATGCTCTTTCCTCTTGAGAAGCTGACTGGCACGACAAGTATCCTGTACATCATCGTGTAAATCGTTCCGGTCATCACGGCGCCCGGCCCTAGTATTGTGCGGTTGATTGTACTCTCTCGCAGAGCGGTGTACTTCTGCTTCGTGCTGCTGAACAACTCGCCGGGAAGAGGCAAGGTCGGTTCTTATCAGCTCGAAGATGGTCGCTTCATATTTGCGGATCATCTTGTTGTCCTGTTTCAGATTGGCATCATGCCAGAGGTCGATGGTGCAAATCAGTTGGTCAAACGCTACTTTTGTGTTTCTCAGCTCTTGTGCTGCCTGGCGGATTTCCTTTTGATCCTGTCGTCTTTCCCTTAAGCTTTCACCTGTAGTTGTTTTGACAGCAAAGACTGATGCAATAATGAAGATGATGATGTAATACTTCTTGCTTCTCATGGATTCTCCTTTAGTCAGTCTGACGTCCTGAATAGTACCACAATCAAATTCCTTGCCGACTGCGGATTGGAGCAGTAAGTGGCCATTTCAAAGGCACTTACAAAGGCATCAGGGGATTGAAAGTATGGGAGTAGACAGCCTGTTCGTGGGATTGTTCCTATAGTACATTATGATAACTGCCAATGTCGTCAGGACAGCTCTTATACTAGCAGGGTGTTGAAAAAGTTTTCTATCATGCTCTATTACCAACAGGTTCGTCATTCCCGCGCAATAGGGGATCCAGTAACCTATTGATCTATATGGATTCCTGCTTTCGCAGGAATGACGGATTGCACAAGGCAGTCGCCATATCGCCTTCCTTTATGTGTTTTTCAACAGCCTGCTAATGAAGAATATGGTAATTACTGAATAGAAACTGGCAGGTGGCCGGAGTGAGGCTGGCTATTGCCTCGGACTCGCCTTCCTGTTTTTAAGTTCTTTGGTAATAAAATCGAGCATCTGAAAGCCCATCGCCGAATCAACAGCAAAAAGCTTCTGGAGGATACTGTCCGCCTGAACAGTCCTATCATTGAGAGAGTAGGCTGCTCCAAGCAAAATCCACCCGGCGTAAAAAGTTGAGTCGATGGCCACCACCCGTCTGGCTTGCTCCTCGGCTTCGGGGTACCGTCGTTGAGAAAGGTAGAGCATCCCCAGTGACTGTAAGCAGTTTTTGTCTCCGGGGTTGTACATTAGAGCCTTTTTGAAGTATTGCTCGGCTTCGTCTGTTTTGCCAAGTCGTCTTTTGACGGTCCCGAGAAAATAAAACAGTTGGGCGGTTTTACCTCCCGCGGCTACACTACGCTCATAATAATATTCAGCACTGTCAAGGCTGTTCGCGGTGGCATAACAGTTCCCCAGTGAGAACGAAATGACCGCGTTGCCGGGCTGGATTTCGAGCGCTCTGTGGAGCGCCGGAAGCGCCTTACTGATGCGACCCATTTTTGAATATTCGTTTCCAAGGTTGGAAAGGTAGACAGCGTTGTTTGAATCGAGTCTCACTGCAACTTCAAAATACTTGACTGCCTCGGAGGAACTGCCCTCGCTGCTGAAAATTACGCCGAGATTATTGCTAATTTCCGGTTCAAGGGGGTTGATTTTATAGGCATGCTTGAAGTAGACTTGCGCTTGCTTCTGGTGGCCAAGGGCAGAATGAATTACACCCAGGTTCTTGATAGCTTCGAAGTTGTCTGGATCAAGCCTGAGGACGTTTTCATAGTTTTTCAAAGCTTTGGTGTAATTTTTATCCATCAATCCCCGGCCGCCCTTTTGCAGGTAGACCTGCACCGAATCCTGGGCAAGTGCCGGCAGCACAAATGTCGTCGTTAGAATAAAAACGAAAATTGAAATGCAGTTTCTACTTTTGGACATAGTGTTCATATCGGTTATACTAAACTAAAGGTAAGTTTTTTTGGTAAACTACAAAAAGACTGGCAAGGTAACAAGCTCTGAAGAACTCTCCTGCGAGGTTGAAGAGTACAGTCCTGTTTGGGATCAGTTTTGCACCAAGTCGGAAGTGATCTCAATAAGTCTAAGAGAACCGATTAACGCTGAGTTTTTGATCTCTGCCAGAGAGTGAAAAGTACCAACATGTTCGTAGATACAATTGTGAAGCTAAAAAGCCAGGAAATTCTTTGAGCCATTTGTTGGATTGCCGATACTTTAAATATGTAATGACGATTATATTTGCGGCTGCTATTTTTGGAAGTCGCCGACGAGGGTCAGTTATTTGTGACTGAACGTTTAAAAGTTTTTTTGATTGAGAATATTTTATTTGGCTTGACCAATTGGCTATTTGGGCTTATATATTAAGATTAGACCCGAAAAGGGCCCTTAGCTCAGTTGGTTAGAGCAGCTGACTCATAATCAGCGGGTCGCAGGTTCGAATCCTGCAGGGCCCAAAGGGAGAAGGAATTAGATTGAGGGCAATTAGCTCAGTTGGTTAGAGCGTTCGGTTCACATCCGAGAGGTCACTGGTTCAAATCCAGTATTGCCCATGTTTTTTGAAATAATGAATTATTGTCAGTGTCAATTCATTCTTCGAGGTGTCGCCTTACCCGCCAAAACCTTGTGGGGAAGCGGCCGCGGGGAAGTAGGTCTTATGACGCATTCGCTCGGAATTTCTGAGGAATGCGTTTTTTATTGGGAGCATCTATGAGTATGAACACACAGTTGAAGGAGGTCCCGATGCTGAGTGATCTCAAGAAGCTTTTAGAGCTTCAGATTATCGACTACGATCTCGGTGAATTGGAACGTTCAAAAGAATATCTCCCGGACATGATGGAAAACCTCAGCCGTGAAATTGATGATGCCAAGAATAAGTTCAATTATGCCTCAGCAAAGCTTGAGGAGGCAAAGGTAAAGCAGAAAAAACTGGAACTGGAGCTTAATACCAAGGAAGCTGAACTTCAGAAGTTCCAGCAACAGATGATGACAATTAAGACCAACAAGGAATATGATGCCCTGGTTGCTGAAATCGATATGGTGAAATCGGTGATATCAGAGAAAGAGAGCGAGTTTTTAGAAACAATGGAACAGATTTCACAACTGGAAAAAGAGGTCCCGGAATACAAGGAGAAACTGATTCAGGTTGAAGAAAACGACACCAAGCAACTCAAGGTTCTCCAGGAAAAGATTGATTCCATTGGCGACAAGATGCTGAGCAAGGGAAATGAACGCAAAGCGATTACGTCTTCTATTCCCCGGCAGACACTCATTATGTATGAACGAGTTCACCGTGGCAAGGGAGGCACGGTAGTGGTTCCGGTCAGGAAACGGTCTTGCAGCGCCTGCCACAATGCACTTACACCGAAAAAGGTACAGGAAATTAGAAGAGGGGATAAAATTCATACCTGTGACAGTTGTGGCTGCATGTTATATTGGGATGTTGAGCAGTCGGACTGAGAGGTCTTAATTAGGGGTAGTGTGCAATTGATACCCGGAGAGGAAAAATGACAAAGATTCAAGAAGGGATAGGCCTTACATTTGACGATGTGCTGCTGGTTCCCGGACATTCGCGGGTACTTCCGCGTGATGTAGATGTTTCTACCATCATTGCCCCCGGCATCAATCTGAATATACCGCTCCTCTCTGCAGCCATGGACACAGTCACAGAATCCCGTTTGGCGATCGCCCTTGCCCGCCAGGGGGGAATCGGTGTTATCCACAAGAACATGCCCCCGCAAGCCCAGGCGAGTGAGGTGGATAAAGTTAAAAGGTCGGAGTCCGGAATGATAGTTGACCCTATCACTCTCCCTCCTGATAAAACAATTGGCGATGCCTTATCAGTGATGGCTAAGTTCTCCATCTCCGGCATTCCCATCACTCAGGAGGGGAAACTGGTCGGCATTCTGACCAATCGCGACCTGCGCTTCCACAAAGATCCCGGTCGTCCCATTTCTGAAGTGATGACGACCGAAAAGCTTGTGACAGTGAAGGAAGGTACCGATTTCGACACTGCCAAGGAACTCCTCCACAAGCATCGGATCGAAAAGTTGTTGATTGTCGATGAGAACTTCATGCTCAAGGGAATGATAACCGTTAAAGATATCATGAAGAATATCCAGTACCCGAACGCTTGCAAGGACGAGCGGGGACGTCTGCGAGTAGCTGCAGCCATTGGTGTCGGAACTGATCTGGAGCAGCGGTCCAAGAACTTAGTAGATGCTGGAGTCGATCTTTTAGTTATTGATAGCTCTCATGGACATAGTGAAGGTGTCGTAAGGGCTGTCATGTTCTTGAAAAAGAAGTTCAGTCACGTTCCTGTCATGGCCGGCAATGTCGCTACCAGGGAAGGAACGAAGGCCCTGATTGATGCCGGAGCAGACTGCGTAAAGGTGGGGGTAGGCCCGGGTTCTATCTGTACGACTCGAGTCATCACCGGGGCCGGTGTACCTCAGGTGACCGCCATCATGAACGCCTTTGAAGTGGCCTCGAAGAGCAGTACGCCGGTTATTGCGGATGGCGGGATCCGGTATTCAGGTGATATTACCAAAGCCCTATCTTGTGGCGCTCAAGCCGTGATGATCGGGTCGTTGTTTGCCGGGGTTGAAGAGTCGCCGGGAGAAACGATACTGTATGAAGGCCGGTCGTTTAAGGTCTACCGTGGCATGGGTTCCGTCAGCGCCATGAAGGAAGGCAGCAAAGACCGGTACTTCCAGCAGCACCTTGAGGAACCAGCCAAACTTGTCCCGGAGGGAGTTGAAGGACGGATCCCATACAAAGGCCTTCTGGCTGATACGGTCTATCAGCTTGTCGGTGGTTTACGGTCTGGTATGGGAATATGTGGTGTGGAGAATCTGGCCCAACTGGCGCAGAAATCTCAGTTGCTACTTGTTACTTCGGCAGGCATACTGGAGTCTCATCCCCATTCCGTCCCAATTACGAAAGAGGCTCCGAACTACCGGCGAACGTCTTAGTTTTCTTTTGGTGTGAATGTTAGTAGTTTTTTTGCGTATAATGAATGCTTTGAAAGTAGGAGGAACAGTCGCGCCCGCCGAAGTCGGGTGAGGAAAGTCCGAGCTCCGCAGAATCAAGGTGCCCGGTAACACCGGGGTGGAGTGATCCGACGGAAAGTACCACAGAAACGATACCGCCCGCCTTAGGCGGGTAAGGGTGAAATCGTGGTGTAAGAGACCACGACCGGTGACAGTAATGCCGCTGGTGGGTAAACCCCGCCTGGAGCAAGGCCAAGTAAGGGAAGAGGAGTTGATTCGCTCCGCTGTTATTCCCGGGTGGGCCGCACGAATAGCCGGGTAACCGGCTGTCAAGATAAATGACTGTTGCCCGCCTCTGGCGGGTCACAGAACTCGGCTTACTTCCTGCTTTCCAAGCCTTCAAATAGATGGAGGCTTCTATGAGCTGGCGTCATGGGAGAACACCTCTTAAATGGGTGTTAGCTGGCCAACCGGACCCAGCGCTGGTGACAAGACTGGTATCGGAAACAAGCTTGTCGCCAAATGTGGTCAAAATCCTGTTAAACAGAAATCTCAACATACCGGAAGACATCACCCGTTTTCTCAACCCACAGCTTTCTGACCTGACCGACCCCTTCGAGCTGTCAGGTGTCAAAAAGGCCGTTGAGAGGGTTACGCGTGCCTTACTTGACAATGAAAAGCTTGTTATATACGGCGATTATGACGTTGATGGTATTACAGCTACTGCCCTGTTGTATATGGTCTTGAACAAACTGGGCGCCCAGGTTGAATTCTATCTACCGAATCGCCTGGTTGAGGGATATGGGTTATCCAAAGAGGGCATTAACGAAGTGAAAGCACAAGGAGCTACGCTCATTATTACCGTTGATACCGGTATTACGGCTATTGAGGAGATAGCTTACGCAGCCTCGCTGGGAATTGACGTCATCATTACCGACCACCATGAACCAGGGGTAGCGATACCTCAAGCGTATACAGTGATCAATCCTAAAATAGACGTCTCTAAGTATGCCAGTGAGTTATCCGGCGTTGGTGTAGCGTTCAAATTTGCCCAGGCTTTGTATATGTCATTTCATCAAGACGAGTGTGAGCTGGAAGAGCATCTTGACTTGGTGGCCCTAGGCACAGCCGCTGACATTGTCCCGCTGGTCGACGAAAATCGCATTCTGACCAAGTTTGGTATTAAACAAATTTCCCGCACTACTAAACCCGGCCTGAAATCTCTGGCCTTTGTTTCAGGCCTTATGGGAAAAGAGATCAGCACCGGTCAGGTGGTTTTTATCATGGCGCCGCGAATAAACGCTCTGGGACGTCTTGGTGATGCTCGTCAAGCGATACGCCTGCTGTCCACCCGTGATGAACGGGTCGCTGCTGATATCGCTCGTAAGCTTGACAGTGAAAACAAACGGCGAAAGGAAATTGACGAACGTACCCTTCGAGAAGCCCTGGAGCAGATCGAAGAGACCGTAGACCTGAGCAATAATCGAGCAATTGTCCTAGCAGCTGAGGGCTGGCATCAGGGCGTGATTGGTATTGTCGCCAGCCGCATTGTGGAGCGGTACAATTTGCCAACCGTTATGATTTCCATAGAAAATGATGTAGGCAAGGGATCGGCTCGATCCATCCCGGGGTTCCACCTATGTGAAGCTCTCAAGGAATGTGAGCATTTACTCCTGCGATACGGTGGTCACAAGTATGCCGCTGGACTTTCTATTGAGGGACATAACATTGTTGCCTTTCGTAGAAAATTTTTGGAGGTTTCCGACAAGCTTCTGAGTGAAGAGGACATTAAGCCTAAATTGAACATCGACCTTGAAATCGAACTGTCCGATATCGACGATGTTTTCATGGAAGCTATCGAGGCCTTTTCTCCCTTTGGCCCTCAAAATATGCGCCCCGTCTTTTTGACCCGCAACTGCGAGGTGGTTGGCCAGCCATACACGGTCGGAAACAATCACCTGAAAATGCTGGTGCGCAAAGATCACGCGGTGTTTGACGTAATCGGCTTTGGTTTTGGGGATATGGCCAGGCTTATCTCTTCCAAGGGATGCCTGGTGGATATTGCCTATGTGATAGAGTATAATACCTATAATGGTATAACCCGAAAGCAAATCCGCCTGAAGGATATTCGATTGACTGCGGGTACAGCACCGGCATAGTAGAAGGCCATGGAAATTCTCGAACGGTTCTATAGAGGGGACATTCGGGCTTTGTCAAAAATCGTGTCCTTTGTGGAAAACAGGGAAGATAACTACCAAAAACTCGTTGGAAGACTCTACAGAAAAGTTGGTCATTCTCTTCGAATCGGCATTACCGGGCCTCCGGGCGCAGGCAAATCTACGCTTGTTAATAGTCTCACACATGAATTCCTGAGAGCCGGTAAAAGAGTGGGTATTATTGCGGTTGATCCCACTTCTCCCTTTACCGGCGGGGCTCTCCTGGGCGACCGCATCCGCATGAGTGAGTTCCCATCTGACGGGCGGGTATATTTCCGATCGATGGCCACTCGGGGAGCTAGCGGTGGCCTTGCCATTGCCGCCGGGGATGTAGCCATAGTGTACGACGCCTTTGGTTTTGATGTTACCCTCATGGAAACAGTCGGCGTGGGGCAGATGGAGTTAGACATTGTCGATGCGTGCGATACAGTAGTGGTGGTGGTAGTACCGGAATCTGGCGATGCGGTACAGACTATGAAAGCCGGCTTGTTTGAAATTGCAGACATAGTCTGTGTCAATAAAGCTGACCGACCCGGAGCGGAAAGGGCTATATTCGACCTGGAACAAGCATTGGGTAACCGAAAGAAAGAGGGTGCCGTCTGGACAGTTCCGGTCATAGCTACTGAAGCGATCAACAACAAGAATATTGACCAGTTGCACGCCAATATAAGAGAATACATTACGTTCGTTCGTGAGAACGGTCAGTTTGAGCATCACCGGATAACTCAGGTAAAAAGGAAGCTTCTGTCTTTACTGCAAGACCATATAAACAAAGCAATTAGGCAAAGGTTGGCGCGAATTGCTGACATCGACGAAATCATTTCTGAGATATACAATGGTAAAACCGACCCGTACACAGCCAGCCGGAAACTGCTCAAACTTTACGCCGTGAATTCTTCCGATGAATAACTTTTAGTATTATACCCCCAAGGAATCTCGCTGTTGCCAACAGAAGTACTGGTTCAAATTCTATTTGCAACCCTTCAGCCAGGTTGATTTTCTTTTAAGGTTTGCTTATCATTTATGTCAATATCCGGATTGGAGAAGAAATATGTTCAGCAAGAAATTCCTTGAAACGCTAAGAGTCCGACTGTCTGAATGGAATAAAACAGCGACTAAAATCCGCATCAAGAAGTCATTACCGCGCTTTTTCACTATCTCCGGCGTTGACATAGATGAACTTTACACTCCTGATTTAGTGGAAGGGGCTGACCGAGACGAATATTACTGGGAGAATATCGGCCTGCCCGGTGAGTACCCATATACTCGCGGTGTTCATCATACAATGTACCGGACCAGGCTATGGACAATGCGGCAGTTTGCCGGTATGGGCACCCCCAAACAAACCAACGAGCGGTTCAAGTTTCTTCTGAAGCAGGGAGGCACCGGCCTGTCGACGGCGTTTGACCTGCCGACCCTGATGGGTTATGACTCGGATCACCCGCGCTCTTTGGGAGAAGTTGGCAAGTGCGGCGTAGCGGTTGATTCTTTAGCTGACATGGAGATTATCTTTGACGGGATTGACCTGGCCAAGGTGTCTACTTCCATGACTATCAACTCGCCCGCTTCGATGCTTCTGGCCATGTATTTAGCGGTGGCGGAAAAGCAGGGAGTACCGTTTGACCAAGTACGCGGAACACTTCAGAATGACATCCTCAAGGAATACATTGCCCAAAAGGAATTCATCTACCCGCCCCGCCCTTCAATTAGGCTCATCATAGACCTGATGGAATACTGCACCAAGCATGTCCCGCAGTGGAACACTATCTCAGTCTCCGGCTACCATATTCGCGAGGCCGGGTCAACGGCGGTGCAGGAGTTGGCCTTTACGCTGGCGGATGGGTTCCAGTACATTGAATCGGCTATTGAAGCAGGCCAGAATGTCGATGAATTTGCTCCCCGTTTGTCTTTCTTTTTCAATGCCCACTCGGATTTCTTTGAGGAGATCGCCAAATACCGAGCAGCACGGCGCATTTACGCCAAACGGATGCGACACAAATATGGTGCAAAGGACCCCCGAAGCTGGCTTATGCGATTTCACACCCAGACAGCAGGATGCTCGCTAACGGCTCAACAGCCGGAAAACAATATCGTCCGGGTAGCTCTGCAGGCGCTTTCGGGGGTGCTGGGAGGTACCCAGTCGCTGCATACCAACTCGATGGATGAAACACTGGCGCTGCCGTCAGAGAAGGCGGTTCGGATTGCCCTGCGCACTCAGCAGATTATCGCCTACGAAAGCGGCACTGCCAACACTATCGACCCATTGGCCGGTTCTTACTTTGTCGAGGCACTGACCGACCAGATGGAAGTCGAGGCGGAGAAATATTTCAAGGAAATCGAACGCCGGGGCGGTGTGATTGCTTGCGTTGAGGAAGGGTTCTTCCAGCGTGAAATTGCCAAATCAGCCTACCGCTTCCAGCGGGAGATTGAGAAGAAAGAGCGGATCATCGTTGGCATCAATGACTTCGTACTTGAGGATGAAGAGATTGAGATACCGATTTTGAGAATCGAGCCGGAGGTCGAGCGGCAGCAAGTTGCATTTGTCAAGAAGGTACGCAACGAGCGCGACAACAGCGTTGTGCACGCGGCACTGGCAAACTTAAAAGAAACTGCCCTCGGCAGTGGCAACACCTTCGAGGCCATCCTTGAATGCTCTAGGAAATATGCCACCCTCGGTGAGATGTGCGATGTGTTGCGCGAGGTCTGGGGCGAGTACGTCGAAACGGCGGGGGCGATGCAGCCATCGTGAAGGAAAGGGAGTGAAGTCAATTAGGTTGAAAGCTGAAAGAGAGGATGCATGTTGGTGTCATAGTTCGACTCCGCTCACCATGACACGAGACGCTTATTACGAAAAAGGCAGGAAAGTACTCAAACCCTGTCACCCTGAGCGGAGTCGAAGGGTTGCGCAATACCAAACCCCGCCCATACGTCATACAGAGGGTACGGGTAACCTACCACTTTGGGGTAAGATAAATCCAGTAAACCCATCGCAAGCGATGGGCCGCCCAGCCCTCGCAAAGGAGATTAATCTACGGATATAAACTATGCCTAACAAAATCAGAGTCCTTTTAGCAAAGCCCGGTCTGGATGGACATGACCGGGGAATCAAAGTGATCGCGGCAGCACTACGCGACGCCGGGATGGAAGTCATTTACACCGGCCTGCGGCAGACGCCGTCGATGATTGTCGATGCCGCTATCCAGGAAGACGTCGATGTCATCGGTGTGTCGATTCTGTCCGGAGCGCACATGACCTTGTTTCCAGCAATCCTTGATGAGTTAAAAAAGAAAAACGCCGAGGATATTATGCTCTTCGGCGGTGGGATTATCCCAGAAGAAGATAAGGAAGAACTGGAAAAGATGGGGGTGGCGAAGATTTTCACTCCCGGTGCTCCGACCGAGGCGGCAATCGAGTTTCTAAGGGAGGCCATCGCCAAGAAAAAAGCCGCGCCAAAGAATTTGTAGACAGCAAGAGAAACGATTTAACATAATTGCCCTCAAGGAGGAAATATGCCGTATAACATTGACCCTAAACAGCAGGCTGTCAGGGACGAGGTAAAAGCCTTTGCCGAAAAGGAAATATATCCCATCAGTGAAGAGCTGGACCGCATGGGCGAACCACGTAAGTTCCCTGTTGATCTGTATCGCAAGATCGGTGCGGCGGGGTTTATTGGATATGCTATGCCGACCGAGTACGGCGGCAAGGCCAAATCGCACCTTGAGTATATCACTCTTATAGAAGAGCTGTGTTACCACGATCCGGCGGTAGGCTTGCTCTGTGCAGTTGGTGAGCTGGCAACATATCCCATTCTGCATTTCGGCAGTGATGAACAAAAGAAGAAGTATGTCCCCGATTGTGCCAGCGGTAAGCGCATTCCTTGCTTTGTGTTGACAGAACCGAACGCCGGTTCCGACGCAGCCAACCAACAAACAGAAGCAGTTCTAAATGGGGATCACTACGTTATCAACGGCGAAAAGATCTTCATCATGCACGGTGATATAGCTGATCTGGCTGTTCTCTATTGCAAGATTAAAGACCAGCCGAAGCTGTCGGCTATGATTGTTGATGACACCAGTCAACCGGGCTGGCAGAGTCGGACCCTCAAGCACAAGATGGGTATGCGCGCCGCCACCACCGGCGGCATCATACTCAAGGATGTCAAGGTCCCTAAAGAGAACCTGTTAGGTGAGATCGGCAAAGGGTTCCGCTATGCCATGGGGACGCTCGACTCTGCTCGCATTGGGGTAGCGGCGCAGGGTGTTGGCGTTGCCCAGCGCGCGCTCGACGAGTCGGTGGCCTACGCCAAAAAGCGCGTAGCGTTTGGCGCTCCCATCGCCAAGCTGCAAGCGATCCAGTGGATGATTGCCGACATGTCCACTCGATTGGAAGCGGCCCGCTGCCTCACCTATAAGGTAGCCATGATGCAAGATAAGGGCGAACGGTTCTCTCTTGAGGCGGCACACGCCAAACTGTACGCTTCGGAGACGGCCGGGTTCTGTATCGACCGCGCCATGCAAATTCACGCCGGGTACGGCTACATTGGAGAATTCTCAGCAATCGAGAAACTGTATCGCGACCAGCGCGTTCTTGAAATCTATGAAGGAACTTCTGAAGTGCAACGCCTCGTAATAGCAGGTAATGTTATAGGCCGTTAATGAAGTTTGGCGACTTTGAAATACACTCCTTCGTTGAGCAACAGTTCTGGCTCGACGGGGGGAGCATGTTTGGAGTGATACCAAAGTCTCTCTGGCAGCGGATGATTCCCGCCGATGAGAACAACCTCATCCCGATGAAGACCAATATCTTCGTGCTCAAGGCGCACGGCAAGAACATGATCTTTGATGCTGGTCTTAGCGATACTTTGTCAGATCGCGAAAAGAAAATCTATGCGGCCAATGGCATCTCGAATCTGGATTCAGGACTGGCTTCATTGGGACTTACTACTGACGACATTGACTATGTGATATTGACCCATTTGCACACCGACCATGCTGGTGGCGCGGTGAAGCTTGTTGACGGCGAGTTTGTACCGCGCTTCAAGAATGCGAAGTACCTTATCAGTAAGGAAGAGTGGGAAGTCGCCACGCACCCTGATGAACGGACTTCGGCTGTGTATTTGCCCAAGCGATATTATGCACTCAAAGATGCTGGTCAAGTGGAATTTATTGACGCTAACATTGAGTTGTTTCCGGGCATAATGGCTGTTCATACCGGGGGTCACACGGAGGGCCATTATGGCCTGCAGATGGAATCCGGAGGACAAAAGGTATGGTACTATGCCGACATCTACTGCACCTCGCATCACATGCGCGTGCCATATATCCCTGCGACTGATTTGTTCCCGCTCCAGTCAATGGAGGTGAAACGCAAGACCCTGCCGGAGATCATCGGCGATAATGTCGTGATGGCGTTTGATCATGATATTAACTTGCATTTTGGGAGGGTACACCAGGAGGAAAAAAGGATTATAGTTACCGGTATCGGTTAATAGCACAGTAGGTCGAGTTCCGAATCCGCCAAAGGCGGATGAGAAACCCGACAATGCTTCTTGGAAGGGGCAGATGTGGACTCGCTTGTGTTGAGACGACCACGAAATGTTAGGGATTGGGTGATGGTAAATGTCTATTGAAGAGAGAATGAATCGTTTGGAGCAGATGCGAGCCAAGGCCAAACTTGGCGGTGGAGAGAAGCGCATCGAGGCCCAACACAATAAAGGCAAACTGACAGCGCGGGAACGGATTGAACTTCTGGTAGACGCCAACTCTTTTGAAGAGTTTGACATGTTCGTTACCCACCGCTCGACAGAGTTTGGGCTCGCTGAGCAGAAATTCTTAGGCGACGGCGTTGTCACTGGCTGTGGGAAAATAAACGGGCGCCCGGTTTTCATTTTCTCGCAAGATTTCACCGTCTTTGGTGGTTCGCTCTCCGAGGCTCATGCCGAGAAGGTCTGTAAGATCATGGACATAGCCATGAAAGTCGGCGCCCCGGTGATCGGACTGAACGATTCCGGCGGGGCGCGCATTCAGGAAGGTGTCGTATCGCTGGGTGGGTATGCTGACATTTTCCTGCGGAATACGCTTGCGTCGGGAGTGATTCCGCAGATCTCCGCTGTGCTTGGCCCGTGTGCGGGCGGCGCAGTCTACAGCCCGGCTATTACCGACTTTGTCCTCATGACCAAGGGTACATCCTATATGTTTGTCACTGGTCCGAACGTAGTGAAGACAGTCACGCATGAAGTCGTGACCTCGGAAGAGCTGGGTGGAGCGATTGCACACGCCACCAAATCAGGCGTGGCACACTTTGCCTGCGAAAACGAAGCAGACGTCATCGCCAAATTGAAACGGTTGATGCAGTACATCCCTCAGAACAACTGTGAGGACCCACCCTCGGTGGAGTGCACCGATCCGCTTGACCGCGAGGATGAAGAACTGAATCACATTGTCCCGGAAAATCCTAATCAGCCGTATGATATTAAGGATGTCATCAGCCGAGTTGTAGATTCCGGTTCGTTTTTTGAGGTGCATGAGGAGTTCGCACAGAATATCGTGGTCGGGTTTGCTCACGTGGGCGGTCGCTCGGTTGGAGTCATTGCTAATCAGCCGGCGGTGTTGGCCGGAGTGCTGGACATAAGCTCATCGAAAAAAGGTGCACGCTTTATTCGTTTTTGTGATGCGTTCAACATACCGCTGATTACATTTGAAGATGTCCCCGGCTTTTTACCGGGTACCGATCAGGAACACGGGGGTATCATTAAAGAAGGCGCCAAGCTTTTGTATGCCTACTGCGAGGCGACGGTGCCCAAAGTGACGATCATCACGCGCAAAGCGTACGGCGGCGCCTATGACGTTATGAACAGCAAGCACGTGCGGGGCGACATGAACTACGCCTGGCCGACGGCGGAAATTGCGGTCATGGGCCCCAAGGGAGCGGCGGAAATCATTTTCAAACGGGACATTGCTGCCGCAACAGATTCTGAAGCAGAGCTGCAAAAGAGAACCGAAGACTACCGGGCCAAGTTCGCCAATCCTTTTACTGCTGCTGCGCGTGGATACGTGGACGACGTCATAGAGCCAAAAACAACCCGTCCCCGCCTGATCCGCGCCTTTGAGATGTTAGAAACGAAGAAAGACTCCAACCCACCGAAGAAACATGGGAATATACCGTTATAGTTATGGCTGTTCCTGATTACGAAAGCATAATGTTGCCGCTATTGCGGCTAGCTGGTGACAAGCAGAGACATAAGATGTCTGTAGTTATTGAGAGATTATCCCAAGAGTTCAATCTCTCTGACGAGGATCGAAGGGAAATGTTGCCGAGCGGATTACAAAATAAGTTTACCAATAGAGTCGGTTGGGCTCGGACCTACATGAAAAAGGCAGGCTTATTAGGATCACCAGAAAGGGGAACCATCCGAATTACTGAAAGAGGCTTGCAGGTTCTAGAAAGTAGACCAAAGGAAATCAATAGTGAATTCTTGAAGCAATTCCCTGAGTTTGTTGAATTCCAAAGACCAGCTACAAAACCCAGAAAGACCGCAACTCAACTTGCTGAGAGAAACAAAACCCCTGAAGAGCTTCTTGAAGAAAGCTACATAGAATTGTACGATGGACTTGTCGCTGACCTTGTTGAGAAAGTGAAATCCGGGTCCCCACAGTTCTTCGAAAGACTGGTTGTCGACCTTCTAGTGAAGATGGGTTATGGAGGCTCCCGAAAAGATGCAGGAGAGGCAATCGGTCGTGTTGGTGATGGTGGTATAGATGGAATCATCAAGGAAGATAAACTGGGATTAGATGTAATCTACATTCAGGCCAAGCGCTGGGAAAACACAGTAGGCAGACCTTCAGTTCAAGCTTTTGCGGGTAGCCTGGAAGGTGTCAGGGCTAAGAGGGGTATTATGATTACCACGTCACAGTTCTCTTCTGAGGCACGTGAGTACGTACGACACATCGAAAAAAAGATTGTTCTCGTTGATGGCGAAATGTTAGCTAAGCTAATGGTTGACCACAACCTTGGCGTCTCAGCCGTAGCCAGTTATGATATTAAGAAAGTGGATAGTGATTATTTCGAGGAAGATTAGTCGGGTTTCTCATCCGCTTGTGGCGGATTCGGAACCCGACCTACATTGCATTTTATGACGAGTCGCAAGATCAAAAAAATCCTCATTGCCAATCGCGGCGAGATTGCTGTGCGGGTGATGCGCGCCTGCCGGGATATGGGGATTACCTCGGTGGCTGTTTTCTCCGAGTGTGATAAAACTGCCTACCATGTGCGGATGGCCGACGAGGCATATCACATCGGCCCGGCGCCATCCACCGAAAGCTACCTGGTTCATGACAAAATCATCAATGTTGCCAGGCGGTCAGGCGCAGATGCTATCCATCCTGGGTACGGTTTTCTTGCCGAGAACGCCGAGTTTTCGCAGCGCTGTGTTGACGAGGGAATCATTTTTATCGGCCCCACATCCGAAGCGATTCGATTGCTGGGCGATAAGCTTTTGGCTCGTGAAACAGCACTCAAAGCAGGCTTGTCGGTGACACCCGGCGCTGAGCTTGGTCCTGATGATGATGCTGATGCGATACTCGAAAAAGCCCACTCTGTGGGCTTCCCCATTCTTGTCAAAGCAGCCGCCGGCGGTGGGGGCAAGGGGATGCGCATTGTGGACTCGCCAGAATTGCTGGAAGAAGCGCTGGAGACAGCCAGCCGTGAGGCCGCCTCGGCTTTCGGTGACGGTCGGGTGTACTTCGAGAAGTTTCTTGCCCGCCCACGCCATATTGAGTTCCAAGTACTGTGCGATCAGCATGGCAACTGTATTCATCTCGGTGAGCGCGAGTGCTCGATTCAACGCCGCCACCAGAAAGTAATCGAGGAATCACCATCACCGATCATGACTGCTGAACTGCGGGAAGAAATGGGCGCAGCGGCAGTGAGTGTCGCTAAAAGGAGCGGTTATGTCGGGGCCGGTACGGTGGAGTTCCTGGTTGACGAAGATCGCACATTCTATTTCCTCGAAGTCAACACGCGCTTGCAGGTGGAGCATCCGGTGACGGAGATGGTGACTGGTTTGGATTTGGTCAAAGAACAAATCCGCATCGCTGAAGGTAACAAGTTACCATTTAGACAAGAAGATATTACTCAAACCGGGCATGCTATCGAATGCCGCATCTACGCTGAAGACCCTGAAGAAGGATTTATGCCGTCAACGGGCATTCTCAAGAACTATCGGCTTCCGGCCGGACCGGGAGTGCGGGTTGACTCCGGTGTAGTGATCTTTTCCGATATCCCTGTCTATTATGACCCAATAATCGCCAAACTGATCGTATGGGGGCAGAATCGCACCGAAGCCATCAGCCGGGCGCGGCGCGCCCTTGAGGAGTACCGGGTCTCCGGGGTGAAGACCACGATTGGTTTC
>Ga0315551_10001284_pt1 | contig 19177 bp, 17 predicted proteins | sample SalMarSW160290MG_FD_203678 | JGI IMG/M metagenome (GOLD analysis project Ga0315551, IMG submission 203678) | Salt marsh sediment microbial communities from the Plum Island Ecosystem LTER, Massachusetts, United States - Salt Marsh Sediment SW1602-90 ...
GGTAGTATGCATATTTCATTTTCTCTGACCCTCCAGTTTTTCTACTCTCTTTCGCATTTTCCTGATCTCAGAGGAGGAGTTGGAAAAGAATGGAAAGAGTTTTGAGGGAAAGAGCTTCAATTTACCCCTACCGAACATTTTTATCCCCAGACCAATATCCTTAAATAGATGACCTGTACGCAGTTTGAGCATCGCGATCAATCCCAGCTCGTACACCCGGCCGTAGCCGAAGATAGAACCCATCATGGTTTTATAGAAGGCTAATATATCCGGTTCAGACGCCTTGATACCCCTGCGCTGGGCAATGATCTTGACACCATCGAGAGCCTTGGCGATGTCCAAACCCTGGGGGCAGCGGGTGGTGCAGGTCTGACAGGTGGAACACAGCCAGGTCGTCTTACTGCTCATCACCATTTCATCCAGTCCCAGACGGATGGCGTGCATCAATTGCGACGGAGTAAAGTCCATCGCAAAGGCCATTGGGCACCCAGACGCACACTTTTGGCATTGAAAACAAAGGTTCACATTCTCACCACACTCCTCCCAGACTTCTTTCGCTATCCCGGGGACTTGCGGTGCCAGTGCTTGTTCTCTCATCTGGATAAGCTCCTACTTGCGTGAACATATAGGTGCCTCGTGCGAGGCATCCACAATGAAACAGGCAAACATTCCCCACGTACCCTCAAAAAGGCTGAGTTGCACCTGGGGTATTTGGGATTGTGGGTCAAAGACTCCTCAACAGTCAGAGTTCTCGTAATATTTTCCTTCATTTTATTGTACCCCGCTCTTTACAAAAAGTCAAAACGATAATATTGGGTGCGAGCTATAGAAATCTTTTATAGCATGTCAGATGCTGTTTGTACCCTGCGATTTCTCATCCGTACAGGCCCGCCACTCATGACTGTGCTGTCGCAACTGCTCTATGAAGGCCTTTGTGGCTCGGCTCATACAGGAGTCTTTCCAGTTAACTAGCGCGATTTGCCGGCTCAGTGGCGGATCGACCTTAATACGCCACAAGCGACCCGCGGGCTTGTCCTCGCATAGAATATCCTGCTTAGTAGCCATGTCGGGTAGAAAAGCTATACCCAGGCCCGCTTCGACCATTTTTTTGACCGTCTCCACGTTGTTGGTGGTAGACACTATTTCGATGCTTACTCCCAAGCGCGCGAGGTACTTACGGATTAGGGAACCACTGGGAGTGCCTGGAGACAACGCAGCGAATTCTATCCCCTTGAGTTCACTGGTCTTAACGGTTGGTACACCGAAAAACGGATGTGAATGGCTGCAGACTAATGACAAGTGCTCCTCTATTAAGATTTCTTGCTGTAGGCGTCGATCCGGACCAGGATTGGCAAGTATTGCCAAGTCTAATTCATTTGACAGGAGTGCTTCCATAATATCATTAGAATTGCGATACAAGAGCTTAGGGCACGCGGCCGGAAACATAGAACGTACGGCCTGGAGAACGGGCGGCAGGAAATAGATTCCCACGCTATCAACAGTGCCAATGCGTACTTCTCCCGTTACCCCTTCTCCGAGCTCTTGTATGGCACGTTCAGCCTTATTGATACCACGCATGATTTTCTGGGCATGTTGGAACAAGACTCTGCCCGCCTCAGTAGGGCTAGCTCCACGAGGACGACGGTGGAAAAGCGAAACTCCCAATTCATCCTCGAGCCGTTTGACTTGGTAAGAGAGCGCGGGTTGTGTGATGTAAAGCCGTATGGCAGCTCGCTTAAAACCACCTTCCTCTATCGCGGCTTGAAAACAACGAAGCTGGTACAATTCCATAAAAATCCACTCCTACCATGAAGGTCTTGCCTAGACCTTCATTAGAAAATGTTAGTTGAGGGCAGTACGTAGTTCTTATTGGCCTCTTTTACTTTTGGAGAACCTCCTTGTCTTCAGCAAATACGCGGGAGCTGCACACCGGTGGGAACGGCCAGGACGCGCTTGCCGCCGATTTGGGTCCGCAGAATAACTGCGGGCAACTTTTTTGAATACACCTCGCCGATGATCTGCGCCTTCTGGCCCAAGGGATGGTTCCGCATAGCGTCGAGCACAAGGTTTGCGCCCTCGGCTGGAACGAGCGCAACGAGCACCCCTTCGTTGGCCAGGTGTAGGGGGTCAAGCCCCAATAGCTCGCAGGCGCTTTCCACCGATTCGGTGATAGGTATGGCCGATTCCTCCACCTCGATTCTAACTCCCGACTGCTCTGCCAGCTCGTTGAGAGTGGCGGCGAGCCCACCCCTAGTGGGATCACGGAGGCTGTGGATGCCTTGATAGGCATGTAGCATCTGTGCCACCAGGTCGGCTAGCGGTGCTGTGTCGCTTTTGCAGGATGCGACGAAGTCGAGACCTGAGCGCTGAGCCATCACCGCGATCCCATGCTCGCCTATCGGGCTACTGATCAGCACGCGGTCGCCTACTTCTCCACGGTGGCCCGAGAGCGCCACTCCCTCGGGAATGAGCCCGACTCCGGAAGTGTTGATAAAGATCTTGTCGGCAGCTCCGTGCGCGACCACTTTGGTATCGCCGGTCACGATGTGCACCTTTGCCTTTTTGGTCGCTTCAGCCATGGAGTGCATAATACGCTTAAGGTCGGCGATGGGTAGCCCCTCCTCGAGGATGAGGCCTGCGCTGAGGAAGAGCGGTTTTGCGCCACCCATGGCCAGATCATTGACCGTGCCGTTCACCGCAAGCTTCCCGATGTCGCCACCGGGAAAGAAGATGGGATCAACCACGAATGAGTCGGTGGTGAAGGCCAGTCGGGTCCCTTCAAGCTCGATCTCGGCGTGGTCATCGAGTCGCTCCAGCACTTGGTTCTTCAGATAGGGAACCAGGATCTCCTCCACCAGCCTGCGGCTGGCGCGACCACCACTACCATGTTCCAGAAGTATAGTGTCGGTCCTCATCACTCCTCCTCAATCCGCCCGTAACGATAGGCAGCTGCACAGGTGCCCTCGGCTGAGACCATACACGCGCCCTGCGGCGTCTCCGGCGTGCACTCTTTTGCAAAGAGACCGCACTCAAAGGGGGTGCGCTGACCACTCAGAACCAGGCCGCAGATACAATCAGGGATCTCGAATGTAGGCTCGACCTCTACCTCGATAAGGAATGCATCGTATGCCTCGAGTGTGCTTGGCAAGGCCAGGCCCGATCCTTCAATTGTTCCGATTCCCCGCCATTGTGTATCACATTCAATGAATACTTCTTTGAGAACACGTTTGGCCTTGGGGTTACCCTCAGGCCTGACTGCGCGTCGGTAGGCGATCTCCACCACGGCGCGGTGCTCAGAAACCTGTTCGAGCAGTTTGAGAATGCCATAGAGAATATCAAGCGGCTCGAACCCTGCGATGACACATGGGATTCCGTACTCCTTTACCAGTGGCTCGTAGGGTCGACTTCCGATGATTGTACTTACGTGGCCCGGACAAAGAAAGCCGCTCAGCTGCAGCGGACCGTCCTTAAGTAGTGCCTGCATGGCTGGAGGAATGACCTTTGCTGCGCTGAGAATTAAGAAATTTCCCACTTCATTCCTCTTCGCCTCGAGGAGTGTAGCAGCCAGAGCCGGGGCCGTAGTCTCAAAACCCACTCCGAGAAAAACGATGCGCCGAAGCTGCTCCTGAGCGGCGATGTAAAGTGCATCGATCGGGGAGTAAACAACACGGATGTCGCAGCCACGGGCCTGCTCCCGCTCCAACGACGAGGTGGAGCCGGGCACGCGCATCATGTCTCCGAAGGTGGCAATGGTCACACCGGGTAGACGGGCCAACGCGATCGCACGGTCGAGAAAAGCATTTGGGGTCACGCAAACCGGACATCCTGGTCCGGAGAGGATGCGTATATTGGATGGAAGCAGGTGGCGAATGCCGTTGCGATAAATTGACATGGTATGCGTACCGCATACTTCCATGAAGCTTATCTCACCCAGGGAATCGGCGACCTTTCGGATCCGGCGCACGAGCACTTCGGCCGCCTGCGGGTCTCTGAACTCGCGCAGGAACCTCATCCTGTCTCTCCAATATCTGCCTGGAGATCGGCAAAGAGTTGAAGCGTTTCCTGGGCCTCCTTCTCGTCGAGTATTTGTATCGCATAGCCCGCGTGGACGATGACGTACTCGCCTACGTGCACCTCGGGCAGTAGAGAGAGCCGGACCTTGCGCTCCACGTCGCCTATGACGCAGGTGGCGCGGTCGTCATCGATAGAGATCACCTTCATCGGTACAGCTAAACACATGGCCGAATCATAATCCTTACTCCGCATTCTTTCCAGATGCGGTCAAGCTGCGATGCGCAGCCACGACGGCCTGCCCCAGCGACAGCCCTCCGTCGTTAGCCGGCACCTGTTCGTGTAGAATAACGTCGAAGCCTGCGACCTCGAGCTCATCTACGATACTTTCCGTAAGAAGTCGGTTCTGAAAGACACCGCCCGACAGCGCTACTTGATTGAGGCCAGTCTGTCTGCGAAGGAGCACACAGGCCAAAGAAAATGTGCGCGCCAGTGATGCGTGGAAGCGGCGCGAGATGGCACGAGCTGACAAACCATGCTCGATGTCTCCCACAACGCCGCGGACGAAATCCGCCGGGTCAATCAAGAACCCATCATTGCCAGTGCGGGGTTGTATCTCGTAGCTGCCATCCGCTGCGTTCCTATCGTGCTCCCCGGCGACCATTTCGAGATGCATGGCTGCCTGACCCTCAAAGGCTACTTTGTGATTGAGACCCAAGAGCGCGGCAACACCGTCGAAAAGCCGGCCACAACTTGAGGTCCAGGGGGAGTTGACGCCTCTTTCCATCATTTGGATCACAGCCTGCCTTTTTTTTGCGGGAATTTGGCGCATGTTCTCCGGTAAATGCTCCTCCCAGTCATTGCTAAAGGTGTGAAAAAGGTAGCTGAGCGCCATGCGCCAGGGTTCGGCCACAGCGCGATCTCCGCCGGGCAGCTGAACATAGACCAGGTGACCCGCCCGCTTAAAATTGGCTAGGTCACAAACTAGTATCTCGCCTCCCCATATCCTATCATCTGTGCCGAATCCCGTGCCGTCCAGGGCCACCCCAATGACCGGCCCCTCGATTTGGTGCTCCGCCATGCAGCTGACAATATGTGCGTGGTGATGCTGGACCTTCACCACTTGAAGCTCTTGCTGCTCTGCCCAACGCGTGGCCGCATAGTCCGGGTGGAGATCGGCGGCGATCAACCGGGGCTTCACGTCAAGGATGCGGCTTAGGCGATTTACTGTCTCGGTGAAATACTCGATAGTGCTGGGGCTTTCCATATCGCCAATATGCTGGCTGAGGAAAGCCATCCGGCCCCGTGTGATGCAGATGGTGTTCTTGATCTCACCCCCGACCGCAAGAATTGGAGGCGTATCATGCTCTATGACTACCGGTAACGGCACATATCCACGCGATCTGCGTATGAAGCTCGGACGACCTGATATGATGCGCAGGACCGAGTCGTCGTTAGGAACCAGGATGTCCCGGTCGTGAAGCAAGAAGGCATCGGCAATTCCCGAAAGCCTAGTTAACGCTTCCTTGTTGTCAATTGCAATCGGCTCCTCTGCCAGGTTTCCGCTCGTCATGACCAACGCTGGCGGCGCACTGGCGAGAAGGAGCACATGTAGCGGCGTGTATGGCAGCATGAGGCCCACATTGTGGTTGACCGGAGCGATACAGGAAGCGAGCGAGCTCGGGTAACGCTTGGGTATGATGACGATGGGTCGATGCACCGAGCAGAGCAGCGAGCGAGCCTGCTCGTCGATATAGGCTAGCTGCTTGGCCTCGGTGAGATTGCGGCACATGACGGCCAGTGGCTTTTCCTCGTGGTGCTTAAGCTTGCGCAACCTTGATACTTCATCATCCCTGGTGGCATCCACGGCAAGGTGGAACCCTCCAAGGCCCTTTACAGCCAGGATTTGCCCGGATTCGAGCCGGCGGCCCGCCTCGCGCAACGGATTGTCGCAAGGGATTTCGGTCCCGTCAGCCGCAGAGAGCCACACCTTGGGACCGCATACCGGGCAGGCATTGGGCTGGGCATGAAAGCGACGGTTATGCGGGTCGTCGTATTCTGCCTGGCACTTAGGGCACATGATGAAATTGTCCATGGAGGTTTTAGGACGGTCGTAGGGAATATCGTCGATGATGGTGTAGCGAGGTCCGCAATTAGTACAGTTGATGAAAGGATAGCCGTAGCGACGATCATCACGATCCTCAAGCTCACGCAAGCAATCCTCGCAGACTGTGATATCAGGCGGGATGAGCGCAGTTCGCATTGCAAGGGATCGGCTGGGACGGATATCCATGGAGGTTGCACTTCGCGCGGGCACGTTTGAAACCTTCAAGTCAGATAGGAATGATAGGGGTGGCTTGCGTGCGGGAAGCTCCGCAAGGAATGCGTCCACTGCTTTCGATGAGCCCTCGACCTCGATCTCGACACCATCTGAGTTGTTGGCAACATACCCCAAAAGCCCATACTCGACAGCGAGATTGTAAATGTAAGGGCGAAAGCCAACTCCCTGGACCACCCCTCGGATGTCGACCCTTATACTTCTGTGTTTCTCAGCCGCCTCCACGTTTCTCACCAACATGCTTTTTAAGCCAGGCAGACCAGGCCTCGAGACCCTCACTGGTTTTACAGGAGATGGGGAAGATTTCGATCGCAGTGTTTAGAGCCCGAGATTGCTCTTTGATTACATCTACTGAGCAGTCTACGTACGGAAGGAGATCCACTTTATTGACAAGCAGCACAGAGGATTGTTGAAACATGAGCGGGTATTTTTGAGGCTTGTCATCTCCCTCGGTGACGCTCAGAAGCATTACCTTGGCATCCTCGCCGAGCTCAAACTCCGCCGGGCAGACCAAGTTGCCGACATTTTCCACAATGAGCAGGTCGAGCTCCTTGAGGTTAAAATCGTCAAGAGCCGGGCGGATCATATTTCCATCGAGATGGCACGCTCCGCCGGTATTTATCTGGACCGTCTTGATGCCCAGACGCGAGATACGCTCCGCATCGATACTGCTCTGGATGTCGCCCTCGATAACCCCGATTCGCAAATGCTCACTGAGCGCCTTAATTGTCCATTCGAGAAGGGATGTCTTGCCCGCACCTGGAGAGCCCATGAGATTTATCACATACAGGCTGACCTCGTTAAAAATCTCTGCGTTTTGCCTGGCTATCCGCGCATTGGATTCCAGGATATCGGCTATCACCTTTATTCTAGTCATTCGACTTCCATCTCCGTTATCATGAGTTCTTTGCCAGAAATGGTCTCACCGCCTGCGCTGTTGCATTCCGGACATAGTGCGAGACGATCATGTACTCGATACTCTTTATGGCAGGAACTGCATCGAATGCGCCAAGGAACCCGGGTGATATCCAGCTTTGCATCCTGCGCGCAGGTGTCCTTGGAGATAACCTCGAAGGAAAAAGTCAATGCCTCAGGCATGGCAGTTGACAGCTCACCGACTTGGAGGCGTATGACGAGCACCTTATGTGCCCTGTGCGCCTCTACCTGCTGCTGGGCCTCATCAAGAATCGCTTGTGCCATGGCGAGTTCATGCATCTTAAAAGACAAGATAGCCATATGACGTTATACAATCAAGATTTTTTTGTCTCCACACCTTATCTTATAAACTGAGCAAATGGACCGTATAGGGGTGATCGCCTGGGTTGATTATTGCTCGACACGTAAAGGTAAGGAGTGAGCCGAATTGTGGGTGTTACCCACGGCCTGGGACTCATAAAGAGCGTATTTACAATGATTTTTTTGATGACAAAGAGATGGCAATCACCGAGTTTGAGGCGGTTCCATTATCGCTCTCGGCACAGTTCTGAGATGTTCGGACATCCAATTCAGTCAGGCTGGGCTATCGGGGGTGAAACTCGTTGGAAGACAATCGATTGTCACTGATCCAAAGGGGATCACACGCGACCGGATCAAGATTCGGTTACCTATGTTGTCTGTCATGCTATTCTCAATCTGATCATGGTTTTCATCAGCATCGGTGACGTGCTGTCTGCGCCATATGTTCTCACCCCTTTTCCCCAGATGTGTACTTGTTATCAACCCTGCACTGTCGCCTAACCACTTGCTAGGCGGGTTCATGTCGACTCGGCATCAAACAACAAATCAACGGTTCTCAAGCTGACGTCCGGATTCCCGCGACCTTAACTCACTTGATTTTCCCATCCCTCAATCCGTCAGTTTCGTTTCCGAAACTGTTGTATCGACATCGGGCAAACGGAATTGATCGGGGCGCGTTTGCACCACCTTGTGCAGCCAGCTTTCCGGGTAGCCTCTTTCCTGAGGGCGGCCGTTCTCATCCTTGACATAGCCGTCATTGTACTTTGTTAACAGATGCTCAGCCAGCGCCTTCCAGCGATCCACCACTTGCTCGGCATGGGCCACCGAATAGTCTGTCAGGTAGCGTGTCATTAGTTCCGGATCAGATTCTGCTAACTCCAGCGCCGTTTTCTCGACCGCCGGTTGCAACGCCAGGAGCATCCCCTCAATATCACTCTGGACAGCCTGAATCTCCGGCAGCATGAACGAGTACTTCAGATTGGCGAAGTTGGCTACGAAATTAAACACCCACCAGGCTGATTTCCACGAAAAGGCTCCCAGTTCACCGACGGTGAATGACTCCGGGATGTCATCGATACCACAATACAACGGGAAATAGCAGGTAGTATAGGTATCATCAACACCGTACCAGTACACGCCCCCGATCTTGTCCGGCAACCAGCCTCTGGACTGCGACACGAACGAGAAGCCGGTCTGCTGCGTCGAGATCGGGCGCTCCCAGGCGTATTCGGGACCGGTTGTGTCCGTGCTGTCCGGCCGCCAGGTCATAGGACGCCAGCGATTGGGGGTTCCATACGGCCCGGCGTCGACTCCCCTGGTCATGTCATAAGGTGTTCCCTCATAGTGATCCCGCATCAGGTCAAAGACATCTGAGAGGGAAAGCTTCTTGTCGGCCTTGATCCACAGGGGGTATGGTTCGGCGTCCGGCACTGCTCGATGGTAGTCGGGTGAGAAGTTTTTCGATGGTGCGGCGCGACGGAAGATCGACCAGACCCGTGCATCAGCATAACGTCTGTTCTTTGGCGTGGCCGGACAGTAGGCATCACAGTAGCGGAATGGTTCACCGGAGTTTGGATCATAGTAGCCCTTCTCAATCGCGAACGAGATGACATTCTTAGAGAAAAGACAGTTGTCCGGATCATCCAGTGGGAACTCTCCGATGCGTGCCTTGTTGGCATGACACGATATGTACCCGTCCGGAATCCGCAGGGCTACCCAATGCGCACCCTCCCCGCCCGGCCCGGGACCAATCATTTCCATGATCCAGGCCTCTTTGGTATCGGCGATAGAGAACGTTTCCCCGGTCGAGCGGTAGCCGTGCTCAGCCACCAGATCGCTCATTACCGTGATTGCCTCACGTGCCGTCTTGACTCGTTCGAGCGCAAGCACCATCAAATCCCAGTAATGCAGCAAACCGTCAGAATTGCGCAGTTCTTCACGGCCACCGAAGGTGGTCTCACTGATGGCCAGTTGGTGCTCGTTCATCAGGTCGACCACGGCAAACGTGTGTGTCACCTGCGGAATCTTGCCGCGGGCCTTGCCACTCCAGTCAGTGATCTCGACTGAGTCTCCCTCTTGGTGATTCACCGCCGGGTGGTACTCCAGAATCGGGTGAAACTCTCCATCGCATGTATAGGTGATCATTACCGAGCCGTCTACCGAGGCCCCACTGGTTACCAGCAGATTAGTACACGCCGGGCATGGTACGGACGCCAGCGCTATCACCAGGACGATGTACACGGGAATAGCGTCATTTTTTGTCATGGTTAATCCTCTTCAAATTATATCTCTTTTTTAAATCACAGTGTAGCAAGAGAATGCCCCCAAGCGCAAGTGGAAGATTCCGAACGATGCAATGCCAGTCCACAATCCAACGATATCTGCTGGAGCGCGACATCTTAGAAAAAGTGATCGTTGTCTTCAGCTTGTGAGATTCTTGAAATGCAGTTACAGTGGCAAGAAGATCACGAACAGAGTCAGCAGGACAGTTATGCGGAGCTTATCAGCCCCCGCCTGCATGTTCTCATATTATCCTGACCGCACAATGCTAAATCCGGGTGGCAGTTTCACCAAAGCTTCCACTGCTCGGCGCATCTAGTGTTCTTCAAAGCATTTCGAGTGGAATATCAATATGTCCCGTATAATGTCGTAAACGTACCGGTCATTAGTGGCGGGATTGCCGGGATAGCCGGAATATTCCTTGACATGCAATTGGTTCTGATCCACCGGGCCATGGCGTAGCCAATCGATCCAGGAGAGCGTCTGTTGTCGGTAGTTTCCGAATTTGTATTCCGGAGATGTCCCAAACCACATCTTGACACCTCGAAGTGCGCCTGAGCCTTTGTCGAGCAGAATTTTTTCAAGGTTATTATTAAGCCACATATTCCAGATCAAAGGATACGGGGCGCCGGTGCTGTCGAAGGGGAAGTGAAAATCGAAATCATACTGGTCGGGTTTCACGATTTCCGTTATCAGCGTCGTAGAGTCATTTATCGTGAATCTCTGTGAGGCTGGTATGATGATTTCCCAGTATTCTTCATAAGAACCGTGAGTTGTGGGTCGAGTTTTGATTGAAACTACCCCGGTTGTGTCAATCGCTGTGTCGTGCGGCGAAAAGGCCAGGGCGCCGCCGATGAACAACCTGGAGAGATGCCACGTGCCCGAAGTATCAAACTTGGTTCTCCACCCGGCTTCATTCAGCAGTCCTTGTTCTGTAAGAGCATCATCGAACAGCTCCAGAAATCCCTCCGTTCCATCAGGACCATCAAAATCCAGGGGACCGTCAGTAACTGAAATCGAGCTAAACACACCCTGGTTTATCAGGGCCGCACGGAAGGCTCCATAGGCTCCCATTCCGACACCGCCTATACCTACCGGCAGGGATTCATTTAAAAAGTCGAATCTACGCAGCCATTCAATCAAAGCTCCCCCTATAAGCTCATCGTAGTAACCGGCGGCCGGGCTGTGGCCGGAATAAAAATATCCTCCAAAAACCTTATCATTAGGAACGCACACGATTGCCATAGGTTGTATTGTTCCATCGGCGATCATTTCGTCGGCTAACTGCTTCAAGCCATGGTTGAAAAAGTACCACTCGTCTCCATCCTGAGGAGCAAGAAGTATCAGCAATGGCACAGGTTGAACCTGACCACCCTGGATCGGTGGAATCGAGACTGCCGGAACGTATCCTCTGAGTGCCAGGGGCACACGTTGTCCAGCAGGATTCCTGCCTATTTGCAGATAAAGCTCTCGGGTAAAGTCATGGCTGGCATTTAGATACCCACCTTCACTCGACGGCGTGTCGGGGGGGGCATTGGTACCACGGTCGGTACAACCCCAGGCCAACAAAAAAATCAGAATCGTAACGAGTGGCAAAAGCTTTCTATGTATCAACATTCCTGACCTCCTTAGAACCGGTAGTTAAATGATAAGATGGTTTCGTAAGTAGCAGCCTTGTAATCACCGGGGAAGAGGATAAAGTCTTCTTCTTGACCAAAGGTGGACGGCGTAGAAACAGTAAAATCGGGTTGCTTGAAGTAGCTGCTTACCAATCCAAGGTCCCACCTTCCAATGTGAACAATAAACCCGGTATTAAAGCCATACATGTTGCCGGTGCTGACAAAGAGGGGGGATAACTCTTTGGCGTTTCGGGCCTGAGATTGGTCAACCGAGGCTCCCGCCAACAGCGTCAGGAAATCAGCATAATCATAGCTGAGGCCGATCATCACCTTGCCGGCGTTTTGCCAGTCGACTGGAAAAGATAGATCAGCAGTGAAGAAGTTACTGGCCAGGGCCGAGGTATCAGCAGGTCCCGAAAGCCCATGGTGATTGGTGTATGTGAAATCAAAACCCTTGAATTTAGACCAGAAGGTGTACTCGGCATCAAGTGCTACTGTCAGTTTTTCACTGGGAGCGTAAGCAAGACCTATGGCCATCGACAGCGGCAGCCTTAGGGTCGTTTCAAAATCGGCCTCATCAACAACCTTCGCACCAGACAGAAAAAGCTGTCCAACAGTGCCTTTGAATTTTACATCAGCAGAGTCGTTCCAATACCACAGAGTGCTATCCTTTGGCATGTAGAATTCCTGGCTGCTGGTACCGCTTACGGTCAAATTGAAAGGGACATTGATAGTAGCGGCCAGGTTGAGCTTCTCGCTTACCTTCCACAGCGCGCCGGCTTTGAAACCAACCCCCCACCCGTAGCCGTCATTATGGCTCCACTGGGTTATCTTCTCACGGGGTCGGGCCCATAGGTCAAGAGTGGTATCTCCCTTTGCCTTCAGCGGATTGTCACGGAAAATAAGATTGTTCAACAACAAATCCCCTCGTAACACTTGCACACCGAGACCCAGCGAGAACTTGTCTTCCATATACTCTCGTGCCGCCGTCAACTGGAAGGCAATAACATCGAGGTTATTTCGATACTGGTCACCGGGAACAGCAACCTCATCATTGTAGGCTACCAGAGGCTTGTACAACTTCCAGGTTATGTTGTAATCGTACGGCTGGTAGGCGGATAACCCGAACATCGTTTCACCCCAAACCGGCAAGCGAACGATAAAACCAGCGGAGGGAAGAGAGAGAATCCGGTGGGCATTATAGATGGGACGATCATTGTAAATGCCCGTCTCGAATTGCCCTCCCCACTTATACCCGGGGACAAGCTCGTCCCGCAAATGCATAAAAGCCAGGTTGCCGCCGAGTTGATTGTCGAAAGAGTAAGCATAACCGGCTGGGTTGTAGTATGCTGCGGTCCAGTCGTCTGCTATGGCTCGAAAGGCTCCCGCCATTCCTCTTGCTTTGGTACCAACACCGGAGTTCTCAAACCCACTGGCAGACAACCCCGACGAAGTCAGAGCTACAATAGCCAGAAGTATAACAGTGAATCTTACAATTCCCATTCTCATCTCCCAAGATATAAAGAAAACGTCTTCTGCTCTTTTTGTTAAGGCTGACACAAACAAATTATAACGCGATATGCGGCGCTTTTCCTTAATAATTCTTGTTGTTGGGCCTCGTAATGTTTTTCTCCACATTTACGACTCCTAACAATTGAGCACTAAGTTATAGTAGTCTCTGGTCAATGTCAAGGGGTATGCTATTTTTTCAGAATACCCTCATTCGACCATAATACTCCTCACGTAGCATCGACCACCGTTATCAAATGACGAATCAACTGCCCAAAACGTTGAGCGACAATTTCCGAAAGCACTGGAAAAACTAACTGAGAGTAAAATGTAAAGGGTGTAGTGTTCCTGACCCCTAAGAGTCATTGCCCCTTGGTCACGCGATTGGATTTCGCGTGTGAACGGGCATTTTCAGCAAGGAAAATTATTCCCGCCGGATTTGGAAGCCGTTTCTTAAAGGAACGAGTTTGGCTTGTGTCACCCCTCATTCTGGCAACTTATCTTCTTATGTGACAATAGGTTGAGATGTCAGCTCCAGCTTGGCACTCACCTTGCTTTTCCATGCCTACAGCGAGTCAAGCTTTGTGGTTATTGATGTCACTTATAACTGTGCTATAGGAAGGTAAAAATGAAGCTCAAAACTCTTATCTTGTTGTTACTTGTCATCGTACTTGTTTCACTGTACTGGTTCAGAGTGGTGGCAGCGCAGGATCTAAGTCAGCTGTCGGTTGAAGAGAAGCTTCAAATGCTCAAAGGGTATCAGAGAAATGCAGCTTCAAATCCGGATTCCAACTACTATCACAGCTCGGATATATTTGGCGACAAGGGAAATCGCGGGCTTAAATCAGGCTTAGCGACCGAGGAGAGTGAGGCGGCATCTGGATCTTTGAGCCTGGATGCTAATACGCATCCTTTAGGCGGCAATCGCACGCTCGAGTTTGAACAACTACGGCCTTTTGGGATGGATCTGTTCCGGGGTCCGCAAGAGTTTGTTCCGCAGATTGATATTGCTTCAGCTGCTGATTACATTCTTGGGCCGGGCGACAACGTTATCATCTACCTTTGGGGACGAGTAGAAAGGGAATACAATCTTACATTTGATCGTGAGGGAAAGGTATTTATTCCCAAGGTGGGAGAAATAATTGGCTGGGGCCTGACTCTTGACCAATTAACCCTCTTGGCAAAAAAAGAGTTTTCCAAAATATACACGGATTTTGATCTTACCGTATCTCTGGGTAAAATCCGGTCTATCAGGATTTACGTAACCGGTGAAGTCAAACGACCGGGCGCTTACACTATCTCCTCCCTTACCTCCTTATTCAACGCTCTATATGCAGCCGGGGGACCAAACGAACGTGGTTCGATGCGCAATATAAAGCTGATGCGCAACGGCAAGTCGCAGATAGTGGTGGACCTTTACAAGCTGTTGCTGGAAGGAGACAATTCGACGGATATTAAGTTGCAGACGGGAGACGTTATCTTTGTACCAGTTGCAAGCGCCAGAGTGGCGATTCGGGGCGAAATCAATCGGTCGGCCATTTATGAGTTGAAAGGCAGCGAAACAGCTCTTGACCTTTTGTCCCTGGCCGGGAAGCCTACTCCTCAGGCGTACCTTAACCGGGTGATGCTGGAAAGGATTTCCCAAACTGATGAATGGGAGGTGCTGGACCTTAATCTGAATGCCAAAGACAGCCTCCCTGTGGACAATATCATCCTGACCGACGGTGACCGGTTAACGGTCTTCTCCATCTTTGACGCCAAGACGAACATTGTTGCCATATACGGACAAGTCAAGCATCCCGGCTATTACGAAAGGAATGACTCTACCCGAGTTTCGGAATTAATCAGTCAAGGGCAACTGCAACCGTACGATGTCTACTATGACCGGGCCGATTTGTTCCGGCGTTATCCTGACCGCAGCGTTGAGGTCATCCCTATCAACGTGACGGAGATATTATCACACCATGGGGAGGCAGACTTTCTCCTGCAGGACCACGACTCTCTGTATGTTTATACCATCGAAGAAGTGGAGTGGGATAAGTTTGTCTACATTGAAGGTGAAGTCAAAAGGCCAGGTAGGTATCCTCTCTATGAGAAAATGACCGTTGCGGACTTGATCTTTCTGGCCGGGTCGTTCACACATGGTGCCTCCCGTCATGAGGTTGAAATCGCCCGGTTAGATTCTCTTGGCAATGTGTCGTTGATGTACCTCAACCTGGATGATACCGCGCAGCAACAGGGACACCTGTGCGAGGATGATCGGGTGTATATCAGGCAAATTCCCGAATGGCAGCTTCACCGCACGGTCACACTGGTAGGGGAAGTGTACTACCCGGGGGAGTACACTTTGTCCAGCCGAGATGAAAACCTCTATCATCTCTTACAGCGAGCCGGCGGGTTTACCAAGAACGCTTTCCCCAAAGGGATAGTTTTCGAGCGGCACTCGATTGGAGAGAATCTCCAACGATTGAAGGTGCTACAGCTATTGGAAAAATCACAACCTCTGCTTGAGGATTCGCTGGGGCACCTCATAAATCCGAATCTTTTAGAGTACGATTCACGGTCAATGAATCGGGTCATCATTAATATTGACAAGATTCTCTCAACCCAAGGAGGCGAAGGGGATGTGATTCTGGAACCTCATGACCACATTTACGTGCCATCCGTGCCTTCTGGAATTTCAGTAATGGGGGCTATGGGGGCCAATGGTACGATCAAGTTTGTCGAAAACAAAAACGTGAAGTATTACATTGAGCGGGCGGGCAATTTCACGCGTCATTCTGACAAAAAAGAAGTTCGTCTGATCAGGGCCGAGGGGGAAGTGATATCAGGCCGGGGGACTTTGAGTAAACGGGTGGAATTGGGGGATGTGATTATTGTTCCCACCAAGATAGAAAAAGAGCGCAAATGGCTGAAAACACTCACTTCGCTTGTAACCGCCACTACGGGAGTGTTAACGTCAGTCTATGTCGTCAGCAAGTTGTAGTTGTCGCGTTCTCGTTGTCTGATTCATTCTTCTTACCTTCCTTAACCCGCTGGAGAGCAAGTGAGTTCTCCAGCGGTGTTCTTCAACTGGAATAAATTTCGTTATAGGTAGGGAAAAAGCTGCTTCATAGACGCTGTCCTTGTCTTATGTGACAACCGTTTGGGCGCTCAGAAAATAAGCTTTCGCATTGAGCGCAAACAGGTTGGACGGCAACTGCTCAAAAAACAAACAGATCGGCATTTACTTTGCCACTGCTGTTACCCAGGAGTGAACGGATTTGGTACTCAGGGAATGAGGATAAACCTCCACATAGGAATGCCGTCATACGAAATGAAACCCTGAAACGGCAGTGGAGCCTTTTCCCTCAACGTGAAAGGTTGGAAACATGATGACAACGGAAGTAATAGTCGAAGCGCCCGTGGATGAGCTGAAAACTCTGGTAGCCCGGAAGGTAATGACTACGAAAAGAACAATTCTGCCGTTTGCTGATTTTACTGGATTCATGACGGATGTGTTTAAGACGTTCTACAAGTCAGGCTGTTGCCTTGTCGGTGCCGGTCATGTCACCCCGGAGATTGAGATTGCCGCCGATCGAGCAGAAATAGAATTGGTTGAGGCGTTGGGAACTTCTCCTTTTGCCTCAGATGTTGCCAGCGTCTTAGCGGCAGTCAAATCACCTCATGATCTGATTTATATCTCCAACCCAAACCGAATCACTGGCGCCAACTATTCTCTCACAGACCTGGAAAAGCTGGCGCGGGCTATCCCGCAGGGGATCATATTCGTCGATGAATACTACTTTGATTATTATGGTATTACCGGGTTTCCTCTTTTGGACATTCTGACCAATGTGGTCATTATTAGGTCGTTTACTGCCGCGTATGGCATAACTTCATCCGACACAGGCTATGTGCTGGCAAATCCCAGTATGATCGACCTCATCAAGCATTCTTGTCAGGGAAGACCTCTTTCATCAACAACGAGCAATACTATTCTTTCCACCCTGGTCAATGAAGAGGCAGTAACCTTACGGCTTCGCGAAATCCACGAAGAATCGCTGCGCCTGGCGAAGGCACTGAGTCTTCTGGCGATTCAGTGCTGGATCACTACTGCTGATTTCATTCTCTTGCGGGTGGCCAACCCTAAAAATGTCGGCAACTATCTCGCCCGTTGTAAAACGCCGGTAGAAAACTTGGACGGTTACCCTCAGTTGAAACACTACCTTCGTTACAGAGTCCAGTCGGTAAGTGCTAACGAGGGGTTCATTGAAGCCTTCAAAAAAATGCCGGCTGATTATTACCGGTTGGAATCAACTGATCGCCGGGCTGTCACGATCCGCCGGCCGGTAAGTGACTTCCGCGAAAAAAGTGATACGAAAGACATCGCCGGTATCTTTACGAGAGATTCTTATCCCCGACGCTAAAAGAATGCCCATGGTTTGCCGAAGACAAGGGTGCGTGAATAGTTTGTAACGTTCTCGGCAGCCAAGAATAGAGATCAGCTTAAGACCGTTGCTTTTGGTGTGACCGAGTACGCGCACAAGACTACTTGGTGACGAAAAACCAAGGGGGCGAAACGGTGAAGACTATAATGGCCTTCAAAAACGAACGGGACTGGGCTGGGACTCGTGCCACTAAAGTCTTCGCTTCTCCTGTCGATAAATACACGAAAGTGAATCGTCTCCAGGGCGCCGCACTGGTGAAGCGCCTCCGGCAGCAGAGTGCTCGGAGGGACGCTTATCACTTAGGTAGCTCTGGAAGAGACATGCAAATGGGGGCTCTCATGGAACAACTGAAGTATCCTTTAAGAAAACTATTGTTATTTTTGGCAGGAAGAACAGGGGCAGTTCTTGTTTCAGCGGCCGCTCTGTGGGGGGCTGTGCTGGGTACCGGTTATTCCGGTACGGTTACTTATGAGATGCTGGCGGCCATCACTCTCATTCGGCTGATCTATAATATGGTATATAGACCTAATGCCATGCCTGGCTCACGCTCAATTCGAAAACGTGTGGGGCAAGTTGTCGAGGATGAAGTGCGAATAGGCATTGTGTTTGTTGTGGTAGTGTACGTGATGCAGTGGCCAGTTGGTCGGGAAACAATCACAATATTTCTGGCGGTGAATCTCACGCTCCAAATGGGAATGTTGTTTTTCTCCCAATTAGTGTTACCAATTCTTCCAGCACGAGAGAAAGCTCCTTTGAGTCGCCACGGCAAACAACAGGTCGTTATCGTGGGGACAGGACCACGAGCCCGGTCAATAGTAGATTCTATTCTTGATTCTCCCGATCTGAAAGCATCGATAAGAGGTTTTTTGGACTATCACATGGACGATTTGTGGAGGTACCGCGATATCCCGCTGATTGGGCATCCTGATTTGCTGAAGCTTATCATTGCCACTGAGCAAATTGATGCTGTGATAATGGCTGTAGAGGCCGAAGATATGCTTCAGACGCGGGAACTTTTCGATACCTGCGAGAAAATGGGATTAACCGCCTGGTTCGCACCCGACATCTATCAGCCTCACTTATCAAAGGTTCATTTATCCCATTTGAACGGTACCCCGGCGCTTGTCTACCGGACAGTTCCGGAAGCTCGGTGGTCGCTTTTAGTCAAGGGCATTGTTGACAAGGTCGGCGCTGCGGTCGGTTTGGTTCTGACTGCCCCGCTGATGCTGTTGACTGCAGCGGCCATTAAAATCGACAGCAAAGGTCCAGTGTTATTCAAGCAAAAACGGTGTGGACTAAATGGGAAGCAGTTCCCCCTTTATAAATTCAGGACAATGTGCCGTGACGCCGAGAAGAAAAAGGCCGAAGTGAGAGCCTTGAATGTTATGTCCGGGCCGGTCTTCAAGGCCATGAGGGACCCTCGAATGACTCGGGTGGGACAACATTTAAGAAAGTGGTCAATCGATGAAGTCCCTCAGTTTTTCAATGTCTTGCGAGGCGATATGTCGTTGGTTGGGCCTCGCCCGCCGCTGCCGAGCGAAGTTGCCCAGTATGAGCCCTGGCAACGCCGCCGTCTGTCAGTTAAACCTGGGGTGACTTGCCTGTGGCAGGTCAACGGCCGTAACAATGTAGACTTTGAACAATGGGTGCGCCTCGACTTGCAATACATCGACAACTGGTCACCATGGCTCGACACTAAGATTCTTGCTAAGACCTTGCCGGCAGTCATTAAAGGCACCGGCGCATCATAAAGG
>Ga0315551_10001285_pt1 | contig 19163 bp, 22 predicted proteins | sample SalMarSW160290MG_FD_203678 | JGI IMG/M metagenome (GOLD analysis project Ga0315551, IMG submission 203678) | Salt marsh sediment microbial communities from the Plum Island Ecosystem LTER, Massachusetts, United States - Salt Marsh Sediment SW1602-90 ...
AGTCGATCGCGTACGCGCGCATGAACCGGATCGTGCCCCCGTGGAGCCGCCCGCCCGGATGATCGTCACGATCCCCGATGGAGACACGGTCCAGGCGTCCTCGGGCGAGAAGGGGATCGCTTCGAGTCCCGCCGCCGTCCCCTGCAGGGGTGGGAGCGCGACTCTGGCGAGCGGCCGGATCCGCTTCTCCACGTAGTCTATTCGAACGGCCAAAGGCGGTCGGGCTCCAGGTATTCACCCGGGCCCTCGCCCCGGCGGCCGAGGTCGCGACGCGTTCGACGCGAAAAGTCGAGTGCCCACACGGATCCCTCCGTGGGGTCGGACACCAGCACCCGGCCGTCCGGGAGCTCCACCAGCCCGCGGATGTTCGTGAACGGCTCCGGGAATCGGACGGGGGCCGCGAGTCGAAGCTCCGGAAGCCGTTGCGCCGTCGATGGCGAGGCGCCGAGCGCCAGCGCCAAGCAGGCCGCGGAGCACCTCGCCGTCAGGCCGCGGCTCATTGCTGATCGACGACGGCGGTCAGCCGGGGCTCGTCGAGCAGCGCGTCCACCTGAGCCAGCACGTCTTCCAGCGCGCTGTCGGCGAATCGGATTCGTCCCTCGAAGTCGAGCACGTAGTACTCCGGTGACCACGTCGATTCGAACGCCTCGGTCGCCCGCCTGTCGAGATCGTGGTAGAGGGGCAGACGCACGTCCTTCTCGTCGAACAGCGTGGCCAGCCGATCGCTCGGCGGCGTACGCGTGATCACGACGATCTCGCCGCCCAGCGCACGGACCAGATAGGTGATCCTCCTCAGCTCGGGGAGCGCCCGCACCGCCGGCCCGCTCCACGGCTCCCAGAACGCGACGATCGTCACGGTTCGATGACGCAGCTCCTCGAAGTCGTGCCCGTCGCCCCGCGCGTCGAACACTCGAACGGGCTCGGTCAACAGCGGCCGGTCGATGCTCCGGGCGAGAAGCCTGCGGTGCATGTCATCTCGGGCCGCGCGCTGGAGGATCTCCCATTGCTCGGGCTCGACGAGCGTGGGGCCGAGCGATGGATCCAGGCCTTCGTCGACCGTCCCCTGGAACGGCGCCGCCGTGGCCCTGGCGAGACTGGCCGCGGCGGAGAGCGTGTCGCCGCCCGCCAGCTCGAGCGCCGCAAGCCTGGCATATACCTGGTCGCTCCAGCCGATCGAAGACGCGACTCGCAGGGTGTCGAGCGCGGCGCCTCGCTCGCCCCTGGCGAGCAACAGTTCGGCGAGGGCCACGAGGAGGGGCCGCATCTCCCTGCGGCTGGCCATGCGCTGCGCTGCCACCGTCCGTCCCAGCGGGCGATCGACATCCCCGGCATCCAGCCGTCGAATCGCCGTTCTCAAGTAGGGGAGCGCCGAGTCCCGGACCGCGGGCGTGTTCGCGAGGATCAGCGGCACCTCGGACCGATCGGCTCCCCAGCCGGGAGCCTCCGTCGCGCGGTGGGCCCAGCGCATGATTTCGGACGGCCGCCCGGCGCGTCGTGCGGCCCACAGCCCGGCGCTGCTCGTGGCGGCGTGGGGTCCGCCCTCGCGCCACGAGGTCTCGAGGTCCGCCAGGTAGCGGTCGAGGCGTGGTCCGGATGCGTCCGCAGGTGGCGCCACCCGGTACCAGATCGTCTCGACGTCGTACGGGTATCCGTCGATCAACCGCCGGGTCCAGTCCCGCTCCGCGATCGTATCGCCCACCGTGTGGGCGTACTCCACCAGGCCGGCCAGCGTCCGCGGAGCGAGGGAATCCCGAGCCGCGAGCGCCCGCGCCAAGTGTCGAAACACCCCGCGGTGCGCCTGCAGCGCACTGTCGCGCTCGGTTCGTGTGAAGATCGCCAGCTCGAGCGCCAGCCGGGCGCCCGCCAACCTCGGATCGTCGGGGTAGAGCTGCGTGGCGCGACGGATCGTTTCGTATCCCTCGTTCCAGTCGTAGAGCGTGGCGAGATGGGCGTGTGCCCACAGCGCGTCTCGCCCGGGTCGCCGGCCATCGTAGGTTTCGAGTCGCCAGCGCCGGCCGCCGCGGTCATCCACCCGTTCACCCGGTGGATCCTCCACGACGAGGTCGGCGTAGACTCCCCCGTCCCCCAGCGAGAAGCTCCCGCGATAAACACCGTCCACTCGCTCGAGCACCGCGAGGCGCCGGGGGACCGGTTCGGAACGCTCGAACCGCAAGGCGGTGGAGACGCGCCCCCGAAGCACGAGGAACGGAGCACCCTGGAGCTCCCGGCCGGGGCGGTACTCGACCTGGATGCGATCTCCTTGTTGCGGAGCCGACGGCTCGAGGGTGAGCACTCCGCTGGCCGCGTTCGCTTCGGCCGTGCTCCGCGTCGCCACCCAGGAGAGGACGCTCGCCGTGATGATGATGCCCGCGGCGACGCCCCACGTACCGCGTCTCCCCAGGGCGCGGGGATTGGCGGCGCGCTCGCGAACGGGGAGGATCACCCGCTCCCCAGCTGCTCGCCTGGCGAGGATCCGTGTCTCGAGAGAATGGGGGAGTGGCGGGCGGGTCGCGTCCTCGAGCTCCACGGCGAGCGATCGCAGCCATTGGAGGCGGGATCGGCATTCCGAGCACGACTCGAGGTGTCGAAGCACCTTCCGCCGATCGCCGGGGGTCGCGTCGTCGGTGGCGACGCGCTCGAGCGCGTGGAAGCCGGGGTGCCGGAGGAGGCGCATCAGCCCGGCCCTCGGGTCTGGGTATCGACGTCCGCGCCCGCCATCTCCCGCAGCCCACGGACGGGGAGGATGACGCGATCTCGCCGCGCTCGCCGTTCGAGGACCTCGCTGGCATCACCGGGGACCCCGACGCGGGTCGCCCCCTCGAGCGCCGCGGGGAGCCGGCGCACCCAGTCGAATCGCTCGCGGCACGGACGACATGCGCCCAGGTGCCGGAGGGCGCGACGAGAGCGCACGCCATCGAGCTCGCCCCACGCGAGGGATTCGAGCAGCCCCAGGGAGGCGTGCGCGATGCGCGCCGGCAGGTGGACGCTCGGGGAAACCGACATCATCGGCTCTCCCGGCCAGTCTCGCCGAGGAGCTCCCACAGACGCCGGAGCGCGCGGTGGAGCCGGGCCGCCGAGGCGCCCTCGCTGATCCCGAGGAGCCGTCCGATCTCCGCGTGACTGTACCCCTCGACCTGCTTGAGCATGAGGACGATGCGCTGCTCGTCGGACAGCCGGGCGATGGCCCGCCGCGTGGCGATGGAGTCGGCCGTGCCCTGGGGATCGTGCGCCCGGGAGGTGAAGGTCTCGGTGTCGGGGAGGCGGTCTTCCCGTCGTCGCTCCCGGGCGCGCAGCATCATGAGCGAGGCCCGCACCGCGAGCCGCTTTAGCCAATACGCGAAGCGATCGCGTTCCTCGTACCTGCGCAGCGCCTCGGGAAGCCCGGCGAACACGTCCTGAAGCACATCCTGAGCGTCCGGCTCGGATGCCAGGAATCGATACGCGACGTGGTAGACCATGGGACCGTGGCGGCGGTAGAGTGCGGCGAGCGCGTCGGGCGAGTCGGCGCGGACCCGGAGCACCAGGGCCGCGTCGGACAGGTCGTCCTCCCCCCCCCGCGGCCGACACCGCTCCGCGTGCCGCTCGGTCTCTCGTTCCGGTCCGTTGTCCACCTGGCCGATCGATTCCTCCTCGCTGCCGGACGTATCACAGACGGCCGTCCGGTCGCCGGGCAGGCACGCAGCCCCAGAATGCGCAGCGGGGCCCCGATCTTACGCCTTCCGTGAACCGGGCGGCGATCCCGCTCGGCGGCTGCGGATCACTCCGACACTCGCCAGCTGCGGTACATGCCCGGTCTCCCAGCCGGACGCTCCGCGAATCCGTACCGACGATAGAAATCGGCCACGCCGTCCGCCGCCATGAGGCCCACGAACGTGTTCGAGCGGGCCGTCGACGAGATGAACTCCATGATCGCCGCCATCAGCCGGGCACCGAGCCCGAGGCCCTGGAACGGCGGCCTGACGATCACATCCTGCAGGTACAGATAGATGCCTCCATCTCCGACGACGCGGGCGCAGCCGAGGATCTCGCCGTCGGGGCCCTCGAGGCACACGGAGTAGAGCGCTGCCGCGAGTCCGGCCGCCACAGCCTCCGGATCGACCTCGGCCCAACCGACTTCGCGGCGCAGGGTGCGGTACTCCTCCGGCGTCGGGGGTCGTTCGACCAGATGGGTCTCGATCATTCCGCTTCGCCTCCGCGCGTCGAAAGGGTCGCGATCCTCGAGGCCCCGCACCACCCGACCCTCCCCGCTGCCGGACACCCGCTTCGGCGGCTCCCGTCGGGTCGTCCAATGCCTCGCGGCGGCCGGGCATGACGTGGAGCCGGCGGGCCCGATCCGGGCTCGCCGGTGGGACATGTGTGCCGGGGGCACCCGTAAGGTTCGATGCCGACCGTGCAATCGGAGGCGTGTGTGAGCCAGTCCCCCGTGGGGACCTGAGGCGGAGGATCGCGTGATCAATACCCGCTCGCTTCCCGGTCTGGTGTGGGTCCTCGCGGCCGTGAGCGGCACTCCCCTCGCGGGACAGGCCGCGGCCGCGGAAGCCGAAGCGCGGATTCGGCCCGGCGACATCGTGGTGGCGAACATCGCCGACCACTCCGTCTCCGTGTTCGACGGAGAGAGCGGGGTGTACCGTGGGCCGGCCTTCGACGCCGGAGCAGGGGGTCTCGAGAATCCCACCGGGATCGCCTTCGGGCCCGATGGGGCGTTGTACGTGGGCTCGAGCGGAAACGGGCGGATCCTGCGTTATGATGGCGCGACGGGAGACTTCCTGGGCGTGTTCGCCACGGGCGCGCCCCTCGAGCGGCCATTCTCCCTGATCTTCGGTCCCCGGGGGGACCTGTTCGTGAGCTCCGGACCCGCGGTGCTGCGCTACGCTCCCGACGGATCCTTCGCGGGCTACGCCGCCCGCGACACCGCGCTGGTGCAGCCGATCGGGCTGGCGTTCGGGCCACACGGGATGCTGTACGTGGTCAACTCCACGGCGAACAACGTGACGCGCTTCGACCCGGAGACGGGCGAGCTGATCGACGTGTTCGCGGTCGACAGCCTGCAGTTCGCGTCCGATGTCGCCTTCGGTCCGGCAGGAGACCTGTACGTCAGCAGCGCGGCCACGCACCGCGTCGTCCGTTTCGACGGTGGCTCGGGGACGTTCGAAGCCGTCGTCGCGATCCTCCCCGACGACGGAATTCCGATGGGCCTCGCATTCCGCGACGAGCGCCTCGTCATCGCGGACTTCGGGAGGGGCCGCCTGTTGTTCCTCGACCCCGGAGCCCCCTCGCCGCGTCTCCGGGAGGTCTCCTCCGAAGGGCTCCAGCGCCCCGAGAACTTGGCCGTGCGCCCGTCACCCCGTTGACCTCCCGGGCTCCCGAGGGAGCCCGGCCGACTCGCCTCGGTCAGATGCCGAGCCAGTAGGTCACCTTGACGAGGAAGATGTTGTCGGTCGGCGCCCCGAACAGCCCGTCGGTGTCCCGGCCGAAGTCGAAGTCGCCGAACGGGTCGACCGAGCTCCGGTCCTGCGTCCACACGAAGTAGAGCGTCGATCCGGGCGTGTACTCCCACCGGAACACGAGGTTGCCGCGCAGCGATCGGAAGTTGAAGTCCGGGTTGGCGAGCGAGAACTCCGCGGCCGGTCCCGGCCCGTCCGGATCGATGAAGTAGGTCTCCGCGCCCGGGTCGCCTTCGGTCCGCACCGTGCCCACGTCCTCGCCGAACACGCTCTTCGACAGCTCCCGTGGCGCGTCGAACTGCTTGAGGTCCTTGTAGTCGTTGGCCGAGATCAGCGGCTGCAGGAACATCTCGAGCGACATGTGGGGCGTGAAGGTCCAGTTGAGCCGCGTGGTCATCGAGAGCTGCTTCGAATCGAGCCCCGCGAACACGTAGCGGCGGCCGTAGAAGGCTTCGTCCGTCGGGTCATCCACCGCCGTCACGTACTGGGCGATCGTCTCGCGGACGCTGTATGTCGGGCTCAGCGTGAGGTTGACGTTGGACACCGGCTTGAGCGTGACCTCGGTGCTCAGCGCGATCTCGCTCCCGCCCTCCTCGTTCCAGGCGTACCACGGGTTGAGGCCGAAGATGACCGGCTTGCGGCTGTCCGTCTCGACGCTGGTCTGCACGTACCCGGTCGCCGGGCGTCGGACCACCGGCCCCCCGCGTGTCATGCGGTCGTCGTACACGCCCGGCCGCATGATGAGGAACGAGTTGATGTTCCAGTAGAACGGCGTCTCGAACCCGAAGAACCCGTGGAACTGTCGGTCGATGAGGTCGCCGTCGAAGTTGTACTTCTGCTGCGCCCCGGCCGCCGTGAAGATGCTCCGGTACCAGCTTCCCGGCACCGTCCACTGTCGCGACAGAGTCGCGTTCATCCACACGTAATCGGTCTGCGTGAGGAAGGCGATGTCGTTGTTCTCGAATCCGGGGCTGCGGACGTTGAGGGCGGTCTCCCAGCGCCAGTCGCCCCCGTCCTTGGCGACCCGCGCGTAGGTCCCCCAGCCGCGCATCGAGCTCAGCGTGGGGTCGTATCGGTCGGTGAACAGCCCGTTCGAGCCGTGCTCGCGGTCGGGCCGCTGGAAGTAGCGGGCGCTCGAGCGCTGCGAGCGCAGGATGGCCTCCGGGGTGCCGGAGATGTTCGTGAACGCGCTCTGGAAGAGGAGGTGATAGGTGCGGTCACCCCACCAGTACTCCGCGTCCATCCCGAGGCCCTCGGAGTGGTCGTTCATCAGGGTGGCGAGCCGGGGGTCGTCGAAGTTCCGGATCACCGACGTCGCGATGCCCCCGATCTGGAGGTCGCCGTCGAGGAAGTCCTGCGACACCCGCGCCACGCCGTAGCTGGTGAGCGGCTCGACCTCCTGCTTGACGCTCTGCCCCTGCGAGAAGACGCGCGCCTTCTCGCGCTGCGTGAGGGCGCCCAGGATGCCGATCGACGTGTTGCCGGCGCGTCCGGTCACCTTGGCGGCCCCGAGGATGGTGCTCGCGTCGGGGACGTCGGTGAACTGCCCCGCGTTCCCGGCCAGGAACCCCCCGGCCGGCTGACGTCCGATCCGGCGCGTGAACAGCATGCTCAGGCTGGACACGTTGGAGCAGAAGATGCACCAGAAGTTCCCGAACCCGAACTTGTCGCTCCCCTCGATGAAGAACTCGCGCTTCTCGGGAAAGAAGGTCTCGAAGGCGCTCAGGTTGACGACCGCCGGATCCACCTCGGCCTGTCCGAAGTCGGGGTTCACCGTGGCGCTCAGGGTGAGGTTCGAGGTCAGCAGGTACTTGAGGTCCGCCCCGATCCGGTAGTTCGTTTCCGTGTCCCCCCTGAACGGATCCCCGGCGTTGTTCGTGCCGTTCACGTCGAGCTGCGTGACCGCGTACGGCAGGAGCTCGAGCCGGGTCGTGTGGGCCTTGATGTCGGTCAGACCCTCGAGGTGGCCGAAGCGCGACGCGCCGCCCTGGTCGTTCAGGTGCCAGAACGACCACACCGACATCTCGTTCAACCGGTTCACCATGCGCTGGACCTGGAGTCCCCACTCGCGCGCCCCGTTGCGCGGGAACCGGAGCTGGGAGAACGGGATCGCGATCTCCGCGACCCACCCTTCGTCATCGATGCTCGTGCCGGCACGCCACACCGGGTCCCACGAGTCATCGCCATCCAGGCGGTCGCCGCGCACCCCGGCGGGGTTGATGCGGAACTGGACCTGGGTGTTGTGGTCCAGGAACGGGTCGAAGGTGATCAGGAGCTCGTCGGACTGCGTGTTCGCGTCGCGCCGCACGAGCCTCGACACGACCCCGTCGTGCCCCTCGTCGTCGTACATGCGCGCGCCGATGAACAGCGTCTCGCCGTCGTACAGGATGCGGACGTCGGTCCGCTGTGTAGCCGGGAGTCCCTCGTCGGGCTGCCGCTGGGTGAAGTGCGTGATCGGGGTGGCCCGCTCCCACGCGTCCTCGTCCAGCCGCCCGTCCACCTCGATGCCGCCCTCGATCCGGAGCGCCACCCCGCGTGGCGCGAGCCGCTCGTGATCGGGCGCGCCCGCGGGCGGGGTGACCACGGGATCATCCGGCCCCCCCAGGACGGAGGGCTCGGGCCTCCGGGTCTGGGCCGCGACCGCGGCGGGGATGAGCGCCAGGAACGCGAGCGAGGCAGCGACCCCACATATGTGAAAAACCCCGGGGATCCCCGGGAATCGAGACACACGAGACGACATCGAGCCCTCGCGAGCTGTGCACACGAACCGCGCACGTACCGCTCAGACGCGAGGAGTCGGAAAAGGGTTGGATCGAGGTGGGGCTGGCGGGCCGGCCCCACCGGCCGGTCGTTGCAGTGGCTTCAGCGGACCCAGATCACGACGAGGTTGCAGTCCCCCACGGGCCGGTCGATGGCGGGAATCGCCAGCATGAGGCGCGCCGGCGCCTCCGTGCACGGGTAGGCCTCGATCCCGCGGATGTCGCCATACGGGATCTCGTTCAGTCGGATCGCCGTGCGCGACAGCGGCCGGCCGTTGATGAGGATGGTCCGGTTGCGGACGTACTTGATCGACAGCTCCCGGTTGAAGCGGAACAGCAGGTTGGCGGTCGTATAGCCCCGGAGCTCCCGGGCCGTGGCGAAGAAGCCGTCGATGGCCTCGCTGCGCTCGTAGAATCCGGAGGTGAGGAGGTAGGGGTCGCGGCCCGTGATCTGGACCTCGAGCGGCTCGACGGCGATGGCCTGTGTCACGAGCTCGAGCCGGAGCTCCGCATGCTGGTCCTCGCGCACCGTGATCGCGTCGTGGCGCTCGGCGTACGCGATGTGCCGGATGGCCAGATCGTAGTCGCCCGGCGGGAGCCTCTCGATGGCCAGCCGCCCGAGCGAGTCGGTGATCCCCGCCACGGGGAGCGGCGCGAGCTCGACGGTCGCGTCGGGGACGGGGCGGCCGGTCCCCGCATCGACCACCGTGAACACGAGAAACGCGGAATCGCCCAGATCCACCTCGAGCTCGATCGACTCGCAGCGCTCGAGCCCCACGTCCCGGTCGCGCCCCCGCCTCAGGTTGTAGCTCGCCCGGAGCGACGCGCCGCGGAACGCCTCGAGGCCACACAGGCGGTACCGGCCCTGCCGGTCGGTGCGGGCCGTGCGGTCCTCCGGGGTCTGGCGGCCGGCGGCCTCCTCGTAGCGCAGCGTGACGACCGCCCCGGGGAGCGGCACGCCGCTGTCGCGGTCCCGGACGACGCCGTCGAGGTCGACCTGCATGCCTCCGGGGTCGCCGACGGGACAGGCGTCCGGCCCCGTCTCCTGGCCGGTGGTCGCGCGCGGGTGGAGCGCGGCGACGAGGGAGGCGCACACGAGGGCCCGGGTTCGGGCGGTTCGGAACGTCATGCCGGTAAGCTCGCGTCTCCGTTCGACGACCGGCAAGGGCCTCACGGGGTCCGCGTGGGGGGTGATGGGCGTACGTTGTCGGGACCGAAGGGACGCGTTCGAGGTCACTCGATGGAGCGATGGCCATGTCGAGGAGAATCACGCTCGCGGCTACCTTGCTCGCGGTGGTCGTGCTGAGCATGGGGACCGCGCGGCGGGACGGGCAGGACCTCTCCGGCACCCTGGTGGTGGTGAACAAGGGGCCAGGCACGGCCACGATCGTGGACGTCGCGACCGGGAACCGGCTCGCCACCCTGCCGACCGGGCAGGGGCCGCACGAGGTGGCGATGACGAGCGACGGGGCCACCGCGATCGTCACCGACTACGGCCCCCGCGCCGATGGCTCGACGCTCACCGTGATCGATGTGCCGGGGCTGCGGGTGGCGCGGACCATCTCGATGGGCGGACACACGGGGCCGCACGGGATCGCCGTGATGCCGGGTGACCGGCGCGTGGCCGTCACCTCGGAGCGGAGCGGCCACGTTGTCATCGTCCAGATCGCGGACGGCGAGATCTTGGAGGAGATCCCTACCGGGCACCCCGGCTCCCACATGCTGGCCATGGTTGCCGACGGTCGGATGATCTACACGTCGAACGGCGGCGACGGCACGGTCTCGAGACTGGATCGGGCGACCGGCGGCCCGACCGCCACGTTCGACGTGCCGCCGCGGCCCGAGGCGATCGGCGTCACGCCCGATGGCGCGGAGGTGTGGGTGGGCTCGAACGAGCGCGGGACGGTGAGCGCGATCGATCCCGCGACGGGCGACGTGGAAGAGGCGCTCGCCGGATTCGGGTGGCCCTACCGCGTGCTGTTCACCCCCGATGCACGGCGCGTCCTGCTCCCCGACCTGGGTCGCCACCAGCTCCGCATCGTGGATCGCGCGTCGCGCGGGGAGCTGGCCGTGCTCGACTTTCCGGACGCGGGGCCGCAGGGGATCACGCTGAGTCCGGACGCGCGCTGGGCGTTCCAGTCGCTCAGCCAGGAGGCTCGCGTGGTGATCATCGACCTCGAGAGCCGCGAGGTGGTGCGCTCGCTGTCGGTCGGTCAGACCCCGGACGGCGTGGCGTTCACCACCCGGACCGTGAGCGGAAGCGCGCACTGACGGAGACGCCGCGCCCCGACCGGGGCCGCGGGTGTCGTGACGAGCGTCAGTACCGGATCGTCACGGCCGGAGCAGGTGCAGCCGGAGATCGGGCTCGAACCGCTCGAAATCGAGATCCGCGGTCACCCACTCCGCATTCGCTTCGATTGCGAGCGCCGCGAGATACGCGTCCGCAATCAGGTTGCCCGCGACCCCCGGTCGACCGCAGAGATCGGCGAAGATCTCCCAGTGGCGCGCCCCGGGCATGATGGCGATGCCGTTCTCACGCGAGCGGATCTCGTCCGTGAATTCGAGCGCGGTATCGATCGGACTCGGAGTGCGGTAGACGCGGGGGTGCGTCACGATGCGGACGAAGGCGGCCAGGATCCACTCGCAATACAGAAACGTCCCCGAGCCCCCGCCCAGCAGATCCGTCAGCCAGCCCCGATAGAACTCGTGTCCGGGATTCTCCCGCCGGTACGCATGAATCAGGATATTGACGTCGACGAGCTTCACGAATGGACCTCGCCGGTGCCCCCCATCGCGTCGAGGAGGCCGGCGGAATCGTCGAGGTCGATCCCCGCCCGGAGACCGTCGCCGCCGAAGACCGGCAGTGAAACGGAGCGGGGCGACCGCGCGCCACGTTCTCGCTCCAACAACGCGGTGACCGCATCCTGGATGAGCCGGGTGAGGGAGCGCCCCGTATCGAGGGCATGGCGCTTCGCATCCTCGAGCAGCCCGTCATCCATTCGAATCGTCGTCCGCATGAGGTGAACGTATGTTTTGACATATATATGTCAAGGCGGGGTCCTCTCGGGTGGCGCGATTCACGTGAGGTGTCTCGCCGGGTTGCCCGGCGCGGTTCAGGTGAATCGTCGCGCAGGGTCTTGCAGCGGCGGATCCTGATTGCCGCGATTCATGTGAATCGTCGCGCCGGGTCTTGCGGGCGGCGGATTCTGATCGCCGCGATTCACATGAAACGTTTCGTCAGCTCCGCCCCCGGGCGAAGTCGTCTCGAGCGGCCCGAGGGACCAGCTCCATCGCCCCGCGTCCGGCGGGCGGAAGGCCCACCGAACGCACACCCTATGATACGCGGCGGCATCAATCCGCTCTCAACCGCGTCGCCGGAGCGTTCCGACTAGCGCACCACCACGCTGCCGGTCGCCATGCCCGTGTTGGCCTTCGCCGGGTCGAGGGCGATGACCTGGAGATCGAGCTCGCCCGGCGCGTCGACGGTCGCCGACACCGTGTACTCGCTCGTCGTGCCGGCGAACTCCATCGGCCACTCGCCCACTACCTCGCCGCCTCGGAGCGCCCGGGCGGTGATCCGGTAGGCGCTCGAGTCCCACAGCCCGCCCGGCTCGGTGGGGCAGCCGCACAGCATGGTCACGCGGGCGCGGATGTCGAAGGGCTTCCCGGCCTCGATCTCGGCCCCCTCCACCGGACCGATGAGCTCGACCGTGAACCCGTTGAGCTCGAGCACCACTCCCTCGCCCACGAGGTCGACGCCGGGCAGGACGAGAAGCGTCTTCGCCGCGCGCTGGACCGCCTCGCGCGTCCCCAGGGGCCCCTCCGCCTCGATCAGGACCCGGGTCGGCTCGCGGATGTCGAGCTCGGCGACGTACGCCGCCGCGCCGTCGGTGTCGTACACGGTCTCGCCCCGGGGCCGCGGGCCCATGATGAGCTCCGTGCTTCCGGTCGAGCCCTCCTGGAGTCCCTCGGCCAGCACATCTCCCGACGTGGCATCCCGCACCGTGACCCGAGCCCCCCCGACCCCCGAACCGATGATCTTGGCATCGTGCGCCGTGACCCGGACGAGGATCCGGGTCGTCTGGGCTTCGAGGGAACGGGGCCCCAGCGCCGCGGCGCCGAGCGCGAACACGGAGAGGACGGTCCAGCGGACATCGACGTGCTTCATGCTTCGGGCTCCTTCGGTGACCGGACGGCCGCGCTTCGACCCGGAGCGGGCCCTTGCCTCGTGGGCGGCGGCGGGCTCCAGGCTATGACGCAACCTACCGTGAGGAGGCCCCGCATGAGTCGCCCGGGGAGTCGTTCCGCCTCGATCGCGGCCTGTCTGGTCGGCTTCGCGTGTCGCCAGACCGGTGAGGCGCCGCTCGAGCCGGTGACGATCCGTGACGGCGCCGGTGTTCGGATCGTCGAGAACCACGTCGCGATCGACGAGCTCCCCGAGTGGCGGCTGACGGCCGAGCCCCGGGTGAGGATCGGCACCCTGGACGGAGCGCCCGAATACCAGTTCTTCGGCATCGCGGCGGCCGCGCGTCTCTCCGACGGGCGGCTCGCGGTGCTGAACTCCGGCACCAGCGAAGTCCGCATGTTCGATCCGCCGGGGCGCTTCCTGCTCTCGTTCGGGAGCGAGGGAGAGGGCCCCGAGGAGTTCGAGGCCGCGGCCGGGCTGTGGTCCCTGGCCGGCGATTCGCTGCTCGTGTACGACGATCGAGGGCAGCGTCTCTCGTCGTGGACACGGGACGGCGAGTGCGAGCGTCTGCGGATCCTCGAGCTCGAGGCCGATGCCATCCTCGGGGTCGAGCGCGACGAGCTGGACGTCGAGCACTTCGTCGACTACGAGATCCTGCGGGGACAGGCGAGCGGCGCCGGCTGAGCGGCGGGCGCCCCACCGCGTTTTCCGGCGATCAGCCTCCGGCCGCCGTCTCGAGTCTCGTGCGGGGGTCCTGCACGCGCAGACGCACCACGTACTGCTCGTCGAGCTCGCCCCGCCGGATGCCCCACAGGCGGTCGCGCGAGAACACCATGATGCTCGTACGGGGCGGGATCCGGACCTCGCCCAGGTAGCTCCCGTCGTCCTCGAACACGTGGTAGACACGCGGCTCGACCCAGGTCGCGGGAGCGGGTGCCTCCGGATCGTCGGATGGCGTCGCCTCCCGCTTCTCGGCCGTCGCATGGACCTGGACCCAGATCGTGCCGTCCAGGCCGGCGGAAAAGCCGCGGAAGGCCGGCTTGTGGTCGGGCACGGGCTGCATGGCAGCGGTCATGTACTGTCCCTGACGCTCCCATTGCCAGTCGAGGCGGGCCTGCTGCTCGTCGCGCTCCTCCTGGAGGACGGGCACCGGGGTCCACTCCTTCTCCACGCGCACCACCGTCCCGTCGCGATTCCGGATGTCGAACAGGTAGCGGTCCGACACCCCCACGACGATCTGGCCGCGCTTCGTCATCACCCATTCCTTGCTCGTGAGGAAGACGCCGTTGGGCGAGTCCAGGGGCTCGCCCGGGAACGCGGGCGAAGCAATCGTGTCGACGATGGCCCCCTCGGGATCCAGGTGCAGGAGCCCGACGGGCCATGGCGCGTCCCTGGGCACGGGACCGGTGAGAATCTTGAGATAGACGTGGTCGCGGTCGTCCACCGTCATGGCCTGCGAGGTGAACAGCCCGCTCGCCACGGGCTGCGTGCCGGCCGGGGTGCCGTCCGGCCGATAGAAATTGAGCCGCCCGTTGCGCGCATCACGGAGCACCAGCCGGCCGTCCGACAGGATCGCGAGGGCGAGCACGGCGTCCTCGTACTCCCCCGGCCCCTGTCCGCGGCCGCCGACCCGGCGCACGAAGGCGCCGCTCTCATCGTAGTAGCGCAGGCTCGGCGGATTGGCGTCGAACACGTACACCCCGCCGTTCCCGTCCGGCACCATCTCCTGCACCTCACCGAACGTCAACTCGTCGGGCCCCTCGAGCATCCCGATCGCCATCTCCTCGACGACGCTGACCGGAGCTCCCCACACGCTGCCCGACACGATGCGGACGAACGTGGTGTCCCCGGAGACCCGGCGCTCGACGACCGGGGTGGCGTCACCCCCCCCGCGGGCGTCATCCGAGCACGCCGGGACCGCGAGGGTGGCGACGAGGACGAACCGCGGGAGGGCCGCCGCGGGCGGGAACGGATTCCGTCGACTCGCAATCACAAGACGCCTCCTGTCGCGAGGCCACCATCCCGGACGTGACGATGCCCCCGTCGCGTGCGGCCGCTACACATCTCCTTCGACGCCCGCGTCCCCCTCGACCGCACCTTCCTCGCGTGGATCGATCAGACGCAGCCGGACCACGTACTGCTCGTCGAACTCGCCGGTTCGGACGCCCCACAGGGTGTCGAGCGAGAACGAGTAGAGCCGGGCGCGCGGCGGCGGATCGACCCGGCCGAGGTAGGTGCCGTCTCCGCGATACACGTCGAAGACGGGGGATTCGGTCCACAGGAGCGGCGGCGGCCCGCCCTCCTCCCGCGGCTCCGGCGGTTCGTCCAGCGGCTCGGCCGGAACGTGGAGCATCACCCAGATCGTCCCGTCCGAGCCGACGCGGCGCCCTCGAGGGACCCGATCGCCAGCTCCTCCACGACGATCGCCGGAGCGCCCCACGCGCTTCCGGATCGGATCCGGACGATCGTCGTGTCCCCGACGGCCTCGCGCTCCTCGACGAGGGCGGAATCGGTCACGGAGTCGTGCCTCGAGTCGCAGGCGACGAGGCCGATCACGAGCGAGAGCGACAGGGCGGGGCGAAGCGGACGGCGGGTCACTGTGAACCTCCACGCGGAAGCGACTATCGCATGATAGTCGACAGTGTTCCCCGCCGCGATCGCGTTCGTCAGTCCATCCGCAATATTCCGGAGCTCTCTACGACGCGCCGGGCATCGGCTGGCTCAGCACGGCCGCAATGATCCGGATCCCGCGCAGGAAGTCGAACACACGCAGGTTCTCGTTCGGCGAATGCTGGTTGTTGTCGGGGTTCACGGTCCCCACTTGGACCGCCGGCACCCCGAGCGTGGTCACGAAGGGGGAGATGGGGATCGAGCCGCCACCCGTCCGGATCATGATCGGGCGCCCGCCGAACAGGCGCTCGTAGGCCGCTACGAGCCAGCGGCCCGCCTCGGAGTCGAAGTCGGTGCGGAACGCCAGGTAGTTCACCCGCGAGTCGAAGCGGATGAGCTTCGGGTAGCGGGCCCGCTCCTCGTCCGTGGGGTCGCGGTCGCTCACGATGTGGTAGCCGAGCCCCGCGATGTGGTTCCGGATGAGCCCCAACAGCCGGTCGGGGTCGCTCTCGCGTACCAGGCGCACGTCGATCTCGGCCACCGCCGTGGCCGGGATGATCGTGCGGGCCTCGCTTCCCACCCATGCCGATCGCATGCCCCGCACGTTGAGCGAGGGATACTGGATCGCCTCCTGCGGCGTGTCGGCCACTCCGTCGGGAGCGGCGATCCCCATTTGGTGGTGGAGGGTCTCGATGTCGTCGGGCACGGCCTCGAGGATGGCGCGCGTCTCGGGGTCGATCGTGATGCCGTCGTAGTAGCCGGGGATCGTGACGCGCCCGTCCTCGTCCTTCATCGAGGCGATCACCTGCGCGAGGCGGAGCGCCGGGTTGGGCACATAGTTGCCCCAGTGCCCCGAGTGCTGCGGGACGCGAGGGCCGTACGTGGTGAGCGTGACGTCGGCGATCCCGCGAGCCCCGAAGGTCAGGGTAGGCTCGCCGCTGTTGTGCGGCGGACCGTCGAAGATCACCAGCATGTCGGCGGCCAGCTCGTCACGATGGCGCTCCACGGCCTCCGGAAGGTGCGGCGAGCCCATCTCCTCCTCGGTGTCCACGATCACCTTGAGATCGAAGTCCGGCTCGACGCCGGCCGCGTCGAGCAGCGAGAGCGCGCACAGGAACTGCGTGATGGGCCCCTTCGAATCGGACGCCGAGCGCCCGAACATGCGCCACTCGGGATCCGGTTCCTCGTACAGGCGCTCCCAGGGGAGCGTCTCCCAGTCGTCGGGGTTCCCGTCGACGCTGGTCGCGGGCGCCCCCTCACGCCGGGCCTTGAGGGTAGGGGTCCAGGGGCTCTCCTGATACCACGCGCTCGGATCCACCGGCTGCCCGTCGGCCTGGAGGTAGACGAGCACCGTGCGGTCCGCGTTCGGGACCTCCCGCGTGGCGAGGATCGCGTCGCTCCCGGGCATCTCGAGACGTCGGGTGGTGAAGCCGCGCTCGGCGAAGCGGGCTTCGAGCCACTCGGTGAGTCGCAGGATGTCGGCCGGGTCGCTCGCGTCGTTGGGGAAGGAGAGGATCTCGCGGTACAGCGCGAACGCCGAGTCGGCGCGGTCCGCGGCGAGCTCGGCGATGCGCTCCGGCGACAGTGCCTGCTGCGCCGCGACGCGGGGCGCCGGGAGCGCTGCCGCGCCGGCGAGGGTGATGATCGAGAGCGCGGTCAGGCCGGGATGAACCGGCCGGGCCGCCGTGCGTGGCGCGTGACCCATGGTCAGCCTCGAGACAGGAGGAATGGCGACGAACGACGCCCCCGGCATCGCCCGCTCGATTATAGGACCCGTCGACCCGTTCGCCCACGTCCCGGTCACCGCCGTGGAACTGGCCACGACCCGGGGCGATGTCTAGGTTGTCGCCGCCGAGCCGGCGCGCGGACGACGAGGAACGCCACCGCTCTCGCGACACGCAGCGGCGTCGCGGCCACCGCGCGGCACGCGGAGAATCCACACCGGAGACCACATGTCGGGCTCCCTGCTCAAGAAGCTCATCTTCCGTCTCGATGGGGCGGCCGACAGCGCGAAGACGCGGTTCACCAGCGCCTCCGGCACGACCTGGGAGGCGGAGTTCTCGCTCTACTCGGGCACCCTGCCGCAGTCCCCGCGGCTCCTGGTCCTGTTCCGGAACCAGGACGATGTGCGCGCCCCGCAGCGCTATGCCCAGGCGCCCCCCGGGACTTCGAAGGTGCCGGACGAGGCGGTGGCCGACATGGACGAGGCGGGGCTGCGCGACCTCCTGTCGCGCTCGGTGAAGGTGTAGGGGGGGCGATGGCGCGGACGAAGAGCGCCGCCTCGCGCGAGTTCATGGACGATGGGATGATCCGCTGGGAGGCGTACGTGTCGGGCGGGCAGCCGAACACTCCCGCCGCGGCCCGCATCTACTTCGTGTGTCTCGACGACGTGTTCGAGCGTCCGCGCTGGGTCGCTCACGAGTCGCGGAGCGTGGCCGCGGCCAGCCGCGACCTCGCGGGCATGTCGGATGCCGACCTCGTCGCCCTGCTCGGGGTGTCCACCCCGCTCGAGTGACGCCGTGCTCGGAGAAGGCCGCGAAGGCTGGATCGAAGTCGTCACCGGCGTGATGTTCTCGGGGAAGTCCGAGGAGCTCATGCGACGCGTGCGGCGCGCGATCATCGCGCGCCGGCGCGTGCAGGTGTTCAAGTCCCACCTCGATGATCGCTACAGCGGCATCCGTCACGTGGCCTCGCACGATGGCGTGCGGATCGAGGCGCTCCCCGTCTCGACGTCGCTCGACGTCGCCCAGCGGGTGCGAGAGGATACGCAGGTGGTGGCCGTCGACGAGGTCCAGTTCCTCGACGACGGGATCGTCCGGGTCGCCGACGATCTGGCGGACCGCGGGCTGCGCGTGATCCTCGCCGGGACCGACATGGACTTCCGCGGCCGGCCGTTCGGACCGATCGGTCCGTTGCTCGCCATCGCGGAGCACATCGACAAGCTCCACGCGATCTGCGTGGTGTGCGGCGATCTCGCGACGCGGAATCAGCGGCTGATCGACGGAAAGCCCGCGCCGGCCGAGGGACCGACGATCCAGGTGGGAGGCTCGGAGAGCTACGAGGCCCGCTGCCGCGCGTGTCACGAGGTTCCCTCGGCGGTCGACGCGCAGGGGACGTTGCTGGAGCGCGGGTAGCCGCGCGACTCTACCCGATGGTCACCACGGTGTCGAGCACGACCCCCTCTTGGCCATCCGTGCCCTGGAAGTGGTGCTCGACGATGATCCCCCTGGGCCCCGGCTTGAGCCCGAATACATTGGCCACGTACGAGAAGGTCGTCGGGATCGCGCCGTTACAGCCGTTGACGCCCGACACCATGATGAGGACGATCCGCAGATCCTGGCCCTCCTCGTGTACGTCACCCGTGATGTTGTCGCACGGGAGACGTCCGACGATCTGGCCGCTGATCGATGCGCTGTTGCTGTTGCCCCGCGCGGAGGCCTTCTGGGGAAGGGCACGTCCCGCCGCGACGACGGACTGCTGGATCTGGAAGCCCGGGCCGGCGTCGAGCCCGAGGCATCCCGCCCACACGGCGACACCGAGCAAACGGAGCAACGGGACAACCCGAAACGGGGACCTGTCGTGCGACACGATGCACCTCGTGGAACGACCCGCGAACCTGCCCGACTAGAGTAGCAATCTAGTCGGGACGTCCCCCGTCCGCATCCGCGATCGCCGGCCAGGCCGCCGTTTCGCTTGCCAGGCCCACGGTTCGCTTGCCCCGTTCCGGCCGTCTATCGAGGTTTCCGGCTTCGAGGCCGTCCCGACGCTCCCGCCTGCGCGGGAGGCGGCCACGACGGACGAAGGAGACCTCGTGCGAGACGGGATCTACGGGAAGCTCCGGCGCGCGCTGCCCCCTTTTCGAGCGGTCATCGTCGCCACGCCGGTGACTCTGACGTGGATCGGAGCTCGACCCATGTCGGCCCAGGGGATCGCCACCTGTCCCGCTCAGGATGGCGATCTCTCGGGGCTGGCCGGCGTCGTTAGAGACTCGGCGGCTTCGGTCATCATTCCGGGCGCCCGGGTGCGCGCCGCATGGGACGAGGACGGCGCGCGCCGCTCGCGATCCACCGACAGCGATGACGGGGGCGTCTACCTGCTGTGCGGGCTCCCGACGCTGCGTCCGCTCGAGATCCAGGCGATGTTCGGGGCGTTCTCGACGACGCC
>Ga0315551_10001291_pt1 | contig 19094 bp, 15 predicted proteins | sample SalMarSW160290MG_FD_203678 | JGI IMG/M metagenome (GOLD analysis project Ga0315551, IMG submission 203678) | Salt marsh sediment microbial communities from the Plum Island Ecosystem LTER, Massachusetts, United States - Salt Marsh Sediment SW1602-90 ...
CGAGCCGTCCGGATCCGCTCCCGCCACGGCGACCAGGTGAACGAGACGGTCATCCCGCTCGACGAGGCCGGAGCCGGCGACCGGATCCGGGACGCGGTCGGCAGCGGCGGCCTGATGACGATCCACACCGAAGAGGCGACCCTGGAGGACATCTTCATCAAGTTCGCCGGAAGGGCGCTGGAAGCATGACCGCCATCCGCTCCCGAGCCGGCATCGTGGCGGCCATCGTCCGCAAGGACTTCACCGCCTTCTCCCGCAACTGGTTCTTCCTCGTCATCTCGATCATCGGCCTCGTCTTCTTCGCCCTCACGTTCTGGCTCATGCCCAACACCGTCGACGAGACCGTCACCGTCGGCGTCAGCGGGCCCGGCATCGGCGAGGCCCTCACCTCGTCCGGCGAGAGCCAGGGCATCGACCTGAAGCTCTACCCATCCCAGGACGCCCTCACCACCGCCGTCGAGAACGGTTCCGACGGCGTCGCCGTCGGCCTCGCCTTCCCCCCCGACTTCCTCCAGACCATGGCGGCCGGGCAGCAGACGACCGTCGACGTGCTCGTCACCGCCGGGGTGCCCGTCGAGCTGCGCGACGCCATGGACTCGATAGTCCGTGAGATCGCCTACGCCGCGTCGGGTGAGACGCTGCCCGTCATCCAGCTCGCCCAGAACGAGTACGTGCTGGGCGTCGATCGCTCCGGCGATCAGGTGTCGCTGCGGGAGAAGATGCGACCCCTCCTGGCGTTCATGGTGCTCGTCATCGAGATGATGTCGCTCGCCGCCCTCGTCGCCGCCGAGATCCAACAACGCACCGTCACCGCCATCGTCACCACCCCGGCGCGGGTGGCCGACTTCCTCACCGCCAAGGTGATCGTCGGGACCCTGCTGGCGTTCGTCCAGGCAGTGATCCTGCTGGTCGCCATCCGCTCGCTGGGCGCCAATGCCCCCCTGATGCTCACCATCCTCCTGCTGGGGGCGCTGATGGTGACCGCCTTCGCCCTCATCGCCGGCTCCTACGGACGTGACTTCATCACGGTGGTGTTCTGGAGCATCCTGTTCCTGGTGCCGCTCATCATCCCCGGCTTCGCGGTGCTGTTCCCCGGCTCCGCCTCGTCGTGGGTGAAGGTCATCCCCAGCTACGGCCTCATCAACGCCATCGTCGGCGCCACCTCCTACGGCGAGGGTTGGAGCGACGTACTCCCCGACCTGGCGATGGTGGCGGGGTGGACCGTCGTCGCCTACGTCGTCGGGCTCTCCATACTGAGAAGGAAGGTGGAGGCGCTATGAACCTGGTGCGCACCTGGCGGATCATGCAGAAGGAGCTGCGGATGGGGCCGCGCTCGCCGATCTTCCTCTACGCCGTCCTCCTCCCCATCGTGCTCACGTTCATCATCAACGGCGTGTTCGGGTCGCTCTTCGAACCGACGCCACGGCTCGGGATCGTCGACGAGGGCGACTCGGCCATCGTCGCCGAAGCCAAGCAGCTCGACGGAATCCACGTCACCGAGCCGCCGGACGCCACCACCCTCCGGAAGATGGTCGAGTCCAACGACCTCGACGCCGGACTCGTGCTCCAGCCCGGCTTCGACGGGGCGGTCCGGAACGGCCAGATGCCGGTCCTCCAGTTCTACGTCGGCGGCGAGAGCCTGGCCTCGAACCGCATCATCCTCTCGGTCGCCGCGGTCGACATGGTGCGCCAGGTCGCCGGCGAGCCGGCGCCGGTGACGGTCGACGTCGTCACCATCGGCGACCCCGAGGCGCTCCCCATCGCCAGCCGGCTACTGCCGATGCTGATGATCTACGCGGTGTTCGTCGCCGGCGCCTTCGTCCCCGCCTCCTCGGTGGTGGAGGAGAAGGAGAAGGGCACGATCAGCGCCCTGCTCGTGTCGCCCGCCACCGTCTACGAGTTCCTGGCCGCCAAGGTCGGGGTGGGTGTGGTGCTCGCCACCCTCACCGGGGTGGTCACCCTCGCCCTCAACAACGCCTTAGGCGGCCACGCCGTGGCGCTGGTGCTCGTCCTGCTGACCGCCTCGGTGATGATGGCCGAGATCGGGGTCATGCTCGGATCGTGGGCCAAGGACCTCAACACCCTGTTCGCCACCGTCAAAGGCGGCGCCATCCTCATCTTCTACCCGGTGATCTTCTACATCTGGCCCAGCCTGCCGCAGTGGATCCCGAAGCTGTCGCCCACCTACTACTTCCTGCAACCGATCTTCGAGATCGGGATCCGGGACGCTTCGCTGGGTGACGTGTGGGGTGAGGTCGTCGTCGCTCTCGCCACCGTGGTGGTGCTCGTGCCCTTCGTGCTCATCATGGCGAGGCGTCTCCAGCGCAAGGTGGCCGTCGGGGTGTGACGACGGGGCAGGCGGCGCGGTGAGATAGCCTGCCGCCGTCATGCGCGACCGCACCGCCAAAGCCCTCTCCACCTTGCACACCGTGCTCTACCGCGCCAGCCGGGGCCGGATCGGGCGCCGCCTCGTCGACAACGACATGCTGCTGCTCACCACCACAGGCCGCCACAGCGGCCGCCCCCACACCGTGCCGCTGCTGTACCTGCGGCGGGGGGACGACTACGTGGTGATCGCATCGTGGGGAGGCCGCGACCAGCATCCGGAGTGGTACCGGAACCTGCTCGCCGCGCCGCGAGCCACCATCCAGGTTCTCGGCGTGCGGCAGGAGGTCACCGCCGAAACGGCGCCGCCGCAAATCCGGGCCGAGCTGTGGCCCCGGGTCGTCGCCGCCTACGACGGGTACCGGATCTACCAGAGCCGCACCGACCGCGAGATCCCGGTCGTGCTGCTGCATCCCGACGGCGCGGCTCGCTGAGCCCTGCTGTCGTCCCCCCTTGCCACTCTTCTCGTCCCCCCTGGAATCAGGGGGGACCAGCGAGCGCAGCGAGCTGAGGGGGGTGCATAGAGGCGGCCGGCGCGGTCACTGTCGTTTCCCCTGGGACCAGAGGGGACCAGCGAGCGCAGCGAGCTGAGGGGGGTGCATAGAGGCGGCCGGCGCGTAGTTCCCCTCGCCCCCCCTCTCCTTCTCTCGTCCCCCCTGGGATCAGGGGGGACCGGCGAAGCGCCAGCGGAGCTGGCGTTGAGCCGAGGGGGGTACCAAGCCGCGACCCCACCCGAAATCGACCCTCCCGAAATCGCCGGCGGCTCCGCCGCCAGGGAAGAGGGCGGGACCCGACCGGCGCGCTCCCCTACCCGGTCAGTCCTTCTCGAGCAGCATCCGGGCCGTCGCCACGTCCGAGGTGATCTGGGCGACCAGGGCGTCGACGTCGGGGAACTTGCGCTCCTCCCGGATCCAGGCCCAGAAGTCGACCTGCAGCTCCTGCCCGTAGAGGTCGCCGTCGTAGTCGAGCAGGTGCACCTCCACCACGCTCTCGGTGCCGCCGAAGGTGGGACGCACCCCGATGTTGACGACCCCCGGCCGGCGGGTGTCGCCCGGCCCGCACTCGACGGCGTAGACGCCGGAGGCCGGAACGAACATGCGGGGATCGATGTCGAGGTTCGCCGTCGGGAACCCGATCGTCTTCCCCCGCCCGTCGCCGGCTACCACCCGGCCCCGGAGCTGGTAGGGGCGGCCGAGCATCCGCCACGCCGTTGCGACGTCGCCGTCGGCCAGCACCCGGCGGATGGCGGTGGACCGCACCGGCTCCCCGTCCTCGAAGATGCCGACCCGGCGCACCTCGAACCCGTGCACCTGGCCGAGCGCCTCGAGCAGCGTCACGTCGCCGCCGAGGCGGTAGCCGAACCGGAAGTCGTCGCCGACCGCCACCACCCGCGCCTGCAGCGCCCGTACCAGGACCTGTTCGACGAAGGTGGCGGCCTCGGTGTGGCGGAAACGGTCGTCGAAGTCGATCACCGCCACCACGTCGGCGCCGTTGGCTTCGAGCAGCTCGAGGCGCTGCTCGATGCTGGTGAGCAGCAGCGGGGCGTCCTCCGGGTGGAGCACGATCGCCGGATGGTCCTGGAACGTCACCACCGCCAGCGGAAGGTCGGGATCGGCTGCCCGCAGCTCGGCCAGCACCCGCTGATGCCCGCGGTGGACGCCGTCGTACATGCCGATCGTCACCGCCTGGGGACGCGGCACCGGCTCCCAGCGCTGGGGATCCCCCGAGAGCACGATCACGCCAGCACCACCTCCGCCTTGGCCCGGCCGGCGTCGACGCGGTAGACGGCGAGGAGCTGCCCCTCGCCGTCCACGACCCGCACCGGACCGTCGTGCGGCTCCGCCATCAGGGCCGACGCCGGGAACACGACGCCGTTGCGGACCGCCACCGCGGTGTCGTCGCCCACCGTCACCAGCGGCAGGTCGGGGAGACCGGCGGCCGCCGTCAGGCTCAGGTCCCGCCAGTCATCCCCGGCGGCGGCGACCTCGTCGATGGTGTGGGCGTCGTCGACGAGCAGCGACCCGTTGCGGAGGCGTCGCAGCGAGGTCAGGTGGGCGTGGCCGCCGAGGGCGCGGGCGATGTCGTCGGCGAGGGTCCGCACGTAGGTGCCCTTGCTGCAGATCACCCGAAACGAGACCTCCGGGTAGTTGCAGGGGGCGAAATCGAGCAGCTCCAGCACCGAGATCTCCACCCAGCGGGCCTCCCGCTCCACCTCGATGCCCTGGCGGGCCAGCTCGTAGAGGCGGCGTCCCTCCACCTTGCGAGCCGACACCATCGGGGGGATCTGGGAGATCCGGCCGACGAAGCGGGTCATCGCGGTCCGCACCTCGTCCTCCGACACCGGCATCGGCTCCCGGGACAGCACCGACCCGTCGGCGTCGAGGGAATCGGTGGCGACCCCGAGCCGAGCCTGGGCCAGGTACTCCTTGGGGGCGTCCTGGACGAAGCGGAGCAGGCGGGTCGCCTTGCCGAGCCCGAGCACCACCAGCCCGGTCGCCAGTGGATCGAGCGTGCCGGCGTGGCCGATCTTGCGCTTCCGGGTGAGGCCCCGCACCTTGGCGACGACGTCGTGCGAGGTCCAGCCGGAGTCCTTGTCCACGAGCAGGAACCCGGTGAAGCGCTCCTTGGGGCTCACCGCAGACCGGCCCGGACCAGCTCGACAATCTCCTCCGGGGTGCCCTTGTGGGTGAACCCGGCGGCGTTGTGGTGGCCGCCGCCGCCGAGGGCGGAGGCGACGGCGCCGACGTCCACCGTGCCGCGGGACCGCAGGCTGCACTTCACCGTCTCGTCGTCGAGCTGCCGCACCAGGCACGCCACCTCGGCCTCCCGGGCGACCCGGATGAGGTCGATGAGGCCGTCGGCGTCCTCGTAGCCGATCCCGGAACGCTCCAGGTCCTCCACGTGCAGCACCGACCACACCAGCGAACGTTCCGGGTCGAGCCGGGCCCGTGACAGCACCGCCCCCGCCACCCCCAGGTAGCCGAACGGCGATTCCTCGAACAGGTACCGCCCCACCTCGTCGGGCTCGACCCCGGCGGCGAGGAGGCGGGCAGTGATCTCGTGCACCTCGGGGCTGGTCGCCGAGTACTGGAAGCGGCCGGTGTCGGTCACCAGCCCGGTGTAGAGGGCGGTGGCGATGGCTGGGGTGAGGCCCCACCCCAGCTCTTCGAGCAGGTGGAAGACGAGCTGGGCGGTGGCGGCGGCGGCGGGGTCGATGACGGCGACGTCGCCGAAGTCGCCGCCGTTGGAGGCGTGGTGGTCGATGACGAGGAGCCTGGCTGCGCCGTTCGCCACCGAGGCGGCGCTGCCGAGACGGTCGGCCGATCCGGTGTCGACCGCCACTGCCAGGTCCAGCTCGGGCGGCACCGCGCCCGGGGCCACCAGCAGGTCCTGGGTGAGGAACCGGAACTGGCGGCCGAGCACGAAGGGCTCCCCGAAGGTGACATAGGCGTCCTTGCCGGCGTTGCGGGCCGCCTCCGCCAGCGCCAGCGCCGACCCGATGGCGTCGCCGTCGGGACCGACGTGGCCGATGACGACGAGTGACTCGGCGGCGCGCAGCAGCCCCGCCGCCTGCTGCAGACCCGATCGGATCTCGGGTGTCATTCCTTTTCCCCTTCCCGATCGAGACCGTGGAGGAGACGGTCGATCTTGAGGCCCTCCTCGATCGAGGGGTCGACCCGGAACTCCAGCACCGGCGTGTACTTGATGCGGGTCTGGCGACTGATGGCGGATTGCAGCCGAGGTCCCGCCCGGTGCAGGGCTGCGGCGGTGGCGGCCGCCTCCTCGTCCGTTCCCAGCACCGAGTAGTACACGATGGCGTGGCGCAGGTCGGGAGCGGTCTCGACCCCGGTGATGGTGAGGAACCCGATGCCGGGGTCCTTCAGCTCGGTGGTCTCCTCGGCGATGACTTCGCGCAGCAACTCATTCACCTTGCGCATCCGCGGGGTCGGTGGGTGGCTCATTCCGGGTCCTCCAGGTGGGAGACGCCCACCTCCAGCACCTCGACGTCGACCCGCTCGCGCAGGTGCTGCTCGACACGATGCAGGATACGGTCGAGTTGCCCCGCCTGTGGCGCCACCGCCGCCACTCCCAGCGTGGCGCGGTTCCACAGGTTCTGATGGCCGACTTCGGACACGGCGACGCCGAAGGTGCGCCCCACGGAGGTGGTGATGGATTTCACGACCTGCCGTTTCTCCTTCAGTGAGTGGGCGTCCCGGATCCTCAGCTCGATGCGGAGGGCGCCGGCGTGCACGACGACCGTCAGGTCCGGGCGACTTCCCGAATCTCGAAGGACTCGATGGTGTCGCCCTCTTTGATGTCGCGGAAGTTGTCGAGCCCGATGCCACACTCGAAGCCGGCCGCGACCGAGGCAACGTCTTCCTTGAAGCGCCGCAGCGACACGATCCGGCCGTCGTAGACCACCACCCCGTCGCGCACCAGCCGGGCCCGGGCGTTGCGGTTGATCTCGCCCTCGGTGACGTAGCACCCGGCGACGGTGCCGAGTCGGGGGGCCCGGAAGGTGGCTCGCACCTCGGCGACCCCGAGGAAGGTCTCGACCTCCTCGGGCGCCAGCTCGCCGACGAGCAGACCCTCGACGTCCTCCAGCAGCTCGTAGATGATCGAGAAGGTGCGGATGTCGATGCCCTGATCCTTGGCGGCCTTGCGGGCGCCGCTGTCGGGACGCACGTTGAAGCCGTAGATGATGGCGTCCGACGCCTCGGCCAGCATGACGTCGTTGGCGGTGATGCCGCCGACGCCGCCGAGCACGATGTTGATCTGGGCGTTCTCCCGGGTGATTTTGGCGATGGCGTCCCGGATCGCCTCCAGCGAGCCGGTGGCGTCTGCCTTGACGATCACCCGCAGCTCGGTCTGGTCGGCGGAGCGGAGCTGCTCGAGGAGCTGCTCGAGGCGTTCGGTGGCGGTGGGGACGATGAGGTTCTCGGCCCGGAGGCGGACTGCCGCCTCCTGGGCCAGCTTGCGGGCCTCCCGCTCGTTGGCGACGACCTGGAACATGTCGCCGGCCGCCGGGACCTCATCCCAGCCCATGATGAGCGCCGGGGTGCTAGGCCCGGCGGTCTTCATCTGCTGACCGTTCTCGTCGAACATGGCGCGGACCCGCCCCGCCACGCCGCCGGCAACGATGGCGTCGCCGCGGGTCAGGGTGCCGCGTTGCACGATCACGGTGGCGAGCGGGCCGCGGCCCACCTCGAGTTGGCTCTCGATGACGGTGCCGACTCCGGGGGCCTTGGGATTGGCCTTGAACTCCTCCACCTCGGCGACGAGGGCGATCATCTCGAGCAGCTCGTCGACGCCCTCGCCGGTGAGGGCGGAGATCTCGGCGCTGACGACATCGCCGCCCAGCTCCTCCACCACCACCCCGTACTGGGTGAGTGCGGCCCGCACCGCGTACGGGTCGGCGGATTCGAGGTCCATCTTGTTGATGGCGATGATGAGCGGCACCCCGGCCGCCCTGGCATGGTCGATGGCCTCCACGGTCTGCGGCATGACGCCGTCGTTGGCGGCCACCACGATGATGGCGACGTCGGTGACGTGGGCGCCCCGGGCCCGCAGGGCGGTGAAGGCCTCGTGGCCGGGGGTGTCGATGAAGGTGATCTTGGAGCCGTCCCGGGCGACCTGGTAGGCGCCGATGTGCTGGGTGATGCCGCCGGCTTCCCCGGCGATCACGTTGGCTTTGCGGATGGTGTCGAGCAGCTGGGTCTTGCCGTGGTCGACGTGGCCCATCACCGTCACCACCGGGGGCCGGGGCTGCAGGGTGGAGGGGTCGTCCTCGTACTCGACGACGGAGTGCTCCGCCACCGGTTCCGGCTCCGGCGCCTCCGGGGCTGCTTCGACGAGCACGTCGAAGCCGAAGAAGTCGCCGAGTGGCTCCAACGCGTTGGTGGGAATGGTGCCGCCGCCGGGAACCATCTCCCCCATCGACATCAGCTGGCGCACCACGTCGCCGGTGCGGAGTCCCACCAGGCGGGCGAACTCGGCGGCGGTGATGCCCTCGTCGACGGTGAGGATGGGCCGCTCGTCGGCGGTGGCGGTGGCAGGGGCCGGGGCGGCGGAGGCGGGCGCCTCGGGCGCCGCCTCAGGTTCGGGGGTGGGGGCGGCGGCCTCCTCCGGCTCGGACGGCGCCTCCTCGGCGGCCGCCGGCGCCGGCGTCGCCGCGGCGTTCTCCTCGAAGGACATCCTGACCAGCGCCACCGCGTCCTCGTCGAGGCCGGATGAGGCGGTCTTGACGTCGAGATCCAACTCCTGGGCGCGTTCGAGCACCTCCTTGGACTCTCGCCCAAGCTCCCGTGCCAGCTCGTATACGCGCGTCTTCGCCAAGTGTCACCTCCGGGCGCCCTATTGTGCCAGACCGCTCAGGCGGTCGAGCCGGCGCCTCGCTCCTCGTCGTCCGTCATCGTTTCGTCGGCTGCGCCGGCCTCGTCGGGGGCCTCGCTCTCGTCAACAACCTCGGCCTTCTCCGGAACCGCGGCCTCTCCGGCCTCGTCACCGGCTTCGGCTTCCTCGGCCACCTCGGCAACCGCGGCCTCCTCTACTACCGCGGCCTCCTCGACCACCGCGGCCTCCTCGACCACCGCGGCCACCTCGGCGACCGTTTCGGGCGCAGGCTCGGCCGCCGCGGGCACGGCCGCTGCGGTGCCCGTCGCGGTGTCTTCGGCTCCGAGCCCTTCTTCGTCCTCGACGTCGAGGCCGAGGTCCTGGCTCTCGGAGCGGATGTCGACCTTGTAGCCGGTCAGCTTGGCGGCGAGGCGGGCGTTCTGGCCCTCCCGGCCGATCGCCAGCGAGAGCTGGTGGTCGGGCACCACGACGGTGGCGATCTTCTCGTCCTCGTCGAGTCGGACCTCCTTGACCCGCGCCGGGCTCAGTGCCTCGGCGATGAAGGAGCGGGTGTCGTCCCGCCATTCGACGATGTCGACCTTCTCGCCCCGCAGCTCGTTGACGACCTGGCGCACCCGGGAGCCGCGGGCGCCGACGCAGGCCCCTACCGGGTCGACGTTGGGGTCGTTGGAGGCCACCGCGATCTTGGTGCGGTGGCCCGGCTCGCGGGCGATGGCCCGGATCTCGACGTCGCCGTCGACCAGCTCGGGCACCTCCAGCTCGAACAGCGAGCGAATGAACTCGGGATGGCTGCGGGACACCACGATCTGCGGGCCCTTGCCCTCGCCCCGTACCTCCAGGATGTAGGCCTTGACCCGATTGCCGCGCTCCAGCCTCTCGTAGGGGATGCGCTCCGACGACGGCATGATCGCCTCGGCGTTGCCGAGGTCGAGCAGGGCGTAGCGGTGGTCGGAGCTCTGCACGATGCCGGTCACCAGGTCGCCCTCGCGGCCCTCGTAGAGGTCGAAGACCTGCTCCCGCTTGGCGTCACGCAGGCGCTGCATGATGACCTGCTTGGCGGTCTGGGCGGCGATGCGCCCGAAGTCTTCCGGGGTGTCCTCCCACTCCCGGACGACGTTACCGTCCTCGTCCAGCTCCTGGCCGTAGACGACGATCTCGCCGGTGTCGGCGTCGATGGTCACCCGGGCCTCCTCGGCGGCTCCGGGGGTGCGCTTGTAGGCGGACACGAGCGCGTTGGCGAGGGCGTCGAGGATGGTGTCGGCCGGTACCCCCTTCTCACGCTCCAGCAGTTCGAGAGCGTCAAGCAAGTTGTAGTCCATCGTCGTCCCTCTCTATCGCCGCGTACCCGGCTTGGCGGTCTTCTCCCAGACGAACACCGTCCCGGCCGACGCGACGTCGTCGAAGGCGATGCGGCGCTCGCCGCCGTCGACCTCGATGCAGAAGCCGTCCTCGTCGACCTGCGACAGCACCCCGCGGTGCTGGGAGGCGTCTTCCACCGGCTGGCGAGTCTTCACTCGGATCTCTCTTCCCAACGACTTCTCGAAGTGACGGGGCCGGCGGAGCTTGCGCTCCAGCCCCGGCGAGGTGACCTCAAGCGTGTAGGGACCGATCACGGGGTCTTCGGCGTCGAGCAGGCGGCTCACCCCCCGCGACAGGGCTGCGACGTGGTCGACGTCGATCGGCTCGGCGGCGTCGACCGTCACCCGCACGAGGGTGCCGGGGCCGCTGCCGACGACCTCGACGTCGTCGAGCTCGATCCCCTCGGCCGCGACATACGGCTCGACCACGCCCCACAGGCGCTCCTCGGTGCCGGTCACGACCACTCCTCCTCCGGGTCCCTTCACAGAACGAGGCGGGCCCAGGCCCACCTCGAGCACGATCTCCGTTCGGGAAAGGAGTATAGCAGCCGGGCCTTTCTCCCGATCCCTCCCCGGAACGGGCGCGGCAGCGTCTCCGGAGCGGCCGTCTCCAGACACTGGGAGGCGGCGGGCCGCCTCAGGTGCGGGCGGCCTGCACCTCGGCCACGACGATGGCGGCGGCGTCCCCGGTGGGCACGGTCCGGGTCTCCCCGCTGCGCCGCTCGGTCAGCTCCACCGTCCCGGCGGCGAGACCGCGGGGCCCGACGGTGATCCGGTACGGGATGCCGATCAGCTCGGCGTCGTTGAACTTCACCCCGGGACGCTCGTCACGGTCGTCGATGACGACGTCGATCCCCGCCTCCCCCAGCTCCCGGTAGAGGGCCTCCCCCGCCTCCATCGAGGCGTCGTCGTCGACCTTGACCACGGTGACGACGACCTCGTAGGGGGCCACCGCCACCGGCCACACGATGCCCTTGTCGTCGAAGTGGGTCTCGACGACGGCGGCCAAATTGCGCTCCACGCCGATGCCGTAGGACCCCATCACGATGGGGCGGCTCGCCCCGTGCTCGTCGAGCACCGTGGCGCCGAGCGGCTCGGAGTACTTGGTGCCGAGCTTGAAGATGTGCCCGGCCTCGATGGCGCGGAACACCTCGAGCGGCTCCCCGCAGGTGACGCACGGCTCACCGGCGCCGACCTCACGCAGGTCGAGCCAGCGGTCGACCCGCAGGTCGCGCTCGACATCGACGCCGCGGAGGTGGAAATCGTCCTCGTTGGCGCCCGTCGTCATGTTGCGACGGCCCTGCAGCCCGGTGTCGGCGACGATCGGCACCCCCTCGACCCCGACCGCACCCAGGCTCCCCGGGTCGGCGCCGAGCAGCTCCCGCACCTCGTCGGGATGGGCGGGGCGCAGCTCGACCGCCCCGGTGCCGTCCTGCAGCTTCTGCTCCTGGAGGGCGTGGTCGCCCCGCAGCAGCACCAAGGTGGGGGCACCGTCGAGCACGTACACCAGGGTCTTGATCTGGCGGTCGGCGGCCGCCCCGCCCTCGAAGTGCACGAGGTCGTCGATGGTGCGCACCCCCGGGGTGGGGAACTTCTCGGGGGCGGCGAGCCCCGGCCCGTCGTCGGCGGGCGCCAGGGCGGAGACGGCCCGCTCCACGTTGGCGGCGTAGCCACACTGCGGCGAGTACACCACCAGGTCCTCGCCGGCCGCCGCCGCCACCATGAACTCGATCGAGCCGCTGCCTCCCATCGACCCGGAGGAGGCCTCCACCGGCACCGCATCCAGCCCGAGGCGGCGGAAGATCGCCTGGTAGGCCTGGTGGTGGAGGGCGAAGGAGCGATCGAGCCCGTCCCGGTCGATGTCGAAGCTGTAGGAGTCCTTCATGGTGAACTCCCGTACCCGCAGCAGGCCGGACTTGGGGCGGGGTTCGTCCCGGAACTTGGTTTGGAGCTGGTACCAGATCTGCGGGAGCTGCCGGTAGGAGGTCAGCTCGAGGGCGAGTGTGGTGAAGATCTCCTCGTGGGTCATGCCGAGACCGAGTTCGGCCCCCTTGCGGTCCTTGATGCGGAACATCTCGTCCCCCATCACCTCCCACCGGCCGCTCTTCTTCCAGATCTCGCTGGGGTGGATCGCCGGCAGCAGGAACTGCTGGCCACCGATGGCGTCCATCTCCTCGCGGATGATGCGCCGGATCTTGTCCTGCACCCGGAACGCCGCCGGCAGCAGCGAATAGACGCCGGCCATGAGCTGGCGGATGAACCCGGCCCGGATCAGGAGCCGGTGGCTGGCGGCCTCGGCGTCGGCCGGGTCGTCGCGCAGGGTGGGGATGAAGGCTTGGGACCAGCGCACGATCACTCCACGGTCGGTTCGTGGCGCCGGAGTCTATCGCCCCGCCCCGTCCGGCCCGATTCAGGCCGCGCCGGGCCTCGACTCACGCCCCGTCGTCGCCTCCGGCGACTTCGGCCACCGCGGCCCGGCGCGCCGCGGCCCGGTTGGCGTCGCCCTGGACCCCGAGCAGCTCGATACGCTGTGATTCGGCGAGGTCGGCGGCGGTGACGTCGGCGGCGGCCAGCCGGGCTTCGACCCCTTCGGCCACCAGGCGGCGGGCCTCGTCGACGAGGGCCTCGACCATGTCCTCCTCGGCCACCACCCGCACCACCTGGCCCTTGACGAAGAGGTGGCCCCGCCCCCGCCCGGCGGCGATCCCGAGGTCGGCCTCGCGAGCTTCGCCGGGCCCGTTGACGACGCAACCCATCACCGCCACCTGCACCGGCAGGTTCTCGGCTTCGAGGGCGGCGCTCGCCCGGGCGGCGACGTCGATGACGTCCACCTCGGCCCGCCCGCAAGAGGGACAGGCGATGAGGTCGAGGCCCTTGCGCTCCCGCAGGCCGAGGTATTCGAGCAGCTTGCGGCCCGCCTTCGCCTCCTCCACCGGGTCGGCCGTGAGCGAGAACCGGATGGTGTCGCCGATCCCCTCCAGCAGCAGGGTCGAGATGCCGGCCACCGACTTGATGAGGCCGCCCGGAGGCGGGCCGGCCTCGGTGACGCCGAGGTGGAGCGGGTAGTCGATCCGCTCCGAGAGCAACCGGTAGGCCTCCACCATGGAGGGCACGTGGGAGTGTTTGACCGAGATCTTGATGTCCTCGAACCCGACCTCCTCCAGCAGCCGGATCTCCGCCAACCCCGAGGCGACGAGGGCCTCCGGGACCGGGGCGCCGTATTCGGCGAGCAGGTCCTTGTCGAGCGAGCCGGCGTTGACGCCGACCCGGATCGGGACCCCGGCGGCGGCGGCGGCCCGGGCCACCGTCTTGATGTGCTCGGGTTTGCGGATGTTGCCCGGGTTGAGGCGCAGCCCGGCGACGCCGGCTTCGAGGGCGGCGAGGGCGAGGCGGTACTGGAAGTGGATGTCGGCGATGATTGGCACCGGGGAGCGGGGCACGATCTCGGCGAGACCCTGGGCGGCCTCGGCGTCGTTGCAGGTGATGCGAACGATGTCGGCCCCGGCGCCTTTGAGGGCGTAGACCTGGGCCAGGGTGGCGTCGACGTCGGCCGTCTTGGTGGTCGTCATCGACTGCACCGAGACGGGGGCGTCCCCGCCGACCGGGACGTCGCCCACCATGATCCTGCGGGTGGGGCGCCGGGTGATGCTCATGGGGTCAATGCTAAGCGGGACCGCGCCGCTCGGGGCACGGCCGGACCTCAGCCGGGGAGCTGGATCGGGTCGACGATGTCGAAGTAGAGGCCGAGCAAGCCGAGCATGATGATGAAGACGAACACCGCCGCCGCCACCGGCAGCAGCTTGCGCACGTCGGCGGCCCGCCCTCGGATCCGCTCGTAGAGCGCCACCGCGAAGTGGCCCCCGTCGAGTGGGAACAGCGGCACCAGGTTGAGGACGCCGACGAAGACGTTGACGAAACCGAGTAGGAACAGGGCATCCTGGACCGGGCCGGCGATGCGCACCAGCCCGACGACGCTGACGGGGCGGACCTGGCTGACGTCGCCGGTCCCCCTCCCGAAGGCCTGCCCCACGATCGAGTTGAAGTTGGAGACCATGCCCCACAGCCCCTGCACCGCGTACACCGACGTCTCCCCGATCGTCGCCCCCGCCTGCGGCACCGCCGCCAGCAGCCCGTAGTGGTGCTCGACGACGACGGGGCTCACCCCGAGGTACCCGATCGACCCGCTGCCGTCGGCGGGGATGGTGGCGAGGGTGGCCTGGAGGGTCTGTTCCCGGTCGGCCTGGTCCACGACGATGTTCACCGTCCGCCCGGGGCGATCCTGGGCGAGCTCGACGAAGCGGTCCCAGGTGTCGATGTGGACCCCGTCGAGCGAGACGAGCACGTCCCCGGCCTGGAGACCGGCGAGCAGGGCGGGAGTGGGAACGACCAGGTCGGTGGTGGTGAGGGTGACGAGGAACCCGGCGCGCTCCACCTCCACCTCTGTCGTGGCGTCGGGGGCTTTGGTGGTAACGGGGTCGACCTCACGGAGTGGCACCCCGTCGACGCGCACCACCACGTCGTCGGCTTGGAGGTCGAGGGGGATCTCGTCGGCCGGGTCGGCGGTCGAGGTCACCAGGACGTCGCCCACCTCCCGCACCTCGGTGCTGCGCTCGTAGGTGCCGTAGGCGAGGGTGACGATGTAGAAGAGGATGAACGCCACCACGAAGTGGCTGGCGATGCCGGCCAGCACCACGATCGACTTCTGCCAGAAGGGCTTCTGGCGGTAGGTGCGGTACTCCTCGGCGGGATCCACCTCCTCGAGGGGGTTCATGCCGACGATGCGCACGTAGCCGCCGAGCGGGATCGCCTTGATGCCGTACTCGGTCTCGCCGCGCCGGGTGGACCAGAGGCGGGGCCCGAACCCGAAGAAGGCCTCGGTGGCCTTCATGCCGAAGTACTTGGCCGCCACGAAGTGGCCGCCCTCGTGGATGACGACCATCAGGATGAAGCCGACGATGATGATGGCGGGTCCCATGTACCTCCCCGGGCGGCAGACACGCTACCCGCCGGGTCACGTTACCGAGTTCGGCTCATCCCGCCGACTCGACCAGCCCGGCCGCCACCACCCGGGCCTCGGCGTCCACCGCGAGGGCGGCGGCCACGGTGGTGACCGGGTGGGGGGCGACGGCCTCGAGGGTGGCCGCCACCACCGTGGCGATGGCGGGGAAGCGGATCCGGCCGGCAAGGAAGGCGGCGACCGCCACCTCGTCGGCGGCGTTGAGGACGGCGGGCGCCGAGCCGCCCTGCTTCCCGGCGGTGTACCCGAGCCGGAGGCAGGGGAAGGCGTCGTGGTCGGGCGCCTCGAAGCTGAGCGGCCTCCGGGTGAGGTCGAAGCCGGTGGCGGGAGCGGCGACCCGGTCCGGGTACGTGATGGCGTACTGGATGGGGAGCCGCATGTCGGGCTCTCCGAGCTGGGCCTTGACGCTGCCGTCGGCGAACTCCACCAGGGAGTGCACGATGCTCTGGGGATGGACGACAACGTCGATGTGGTCGTAGTCGACCCCGTAGAGGTGATGGGCCTCGATCACCTCGAACGCCTTGTTCATGAGGGTGGCGGAATCGACCGTGATCCGGGGCCCCATGCTCCAGGTGGGGTGCGCCAGCGCCTCGGCGACGGTGACATGCGCGAGGTCGGCGGCGTCGCGGCCCCGGAACGGGCCCCCGGAGGCGGTGAGGATGAGGCGGCGCACCGCCCCCACCGGTTCCCCCACCAGGCACTGCCACAGTGCCGAGTGCTCGCTGTCGACCGGGATCACCTCGCCTCCGCCGTACTCGGCGGCAGCGGTGACCACCGGCCCGCCGACCACCAGGCTCTCCTTGTTGGCGAGGGCGACCCGGTTGCCTGCTTCGAGGGCGGCCACGGTGGGAGCGAGCCCGGCGGCGCCGACCACACCGTTGACGACGATGCTGCCGGGGCGGGCCGCCAGGGCGTCGAGGGCCTCCGGGCCGAAGGAGACCCGGTCCCCGAGGCGGTCCCGGCACCGCTCCCGGCCGGCGTCGTCGGGGTTGGCGATGACGACGGCGGCGGCGGGATGGGCGGCGGCGGTCTCGAGGATTCGGTCGGAGCAGCTCCCGGCGGCGATGCCGGCGACCGGCAGCTCCAGCCGGGCGGCCACCTCCAGTGCCTGGGCTCCGATCGACCCGGTGGCGCCGAGGACGACGAGCGGCTTCAGGTGAGCAGCCCCATCCACGCGTACGCCATCCAGGCCGCCGGGATGACGAACAGCACGGCGTCGATCCGGTCGAGCACACCGCCGTGGCCGGGCAGGATCGTGCCCATGTCCTTGACGCCGATGCTGCGCTTGATCACCGAGACGGCCAGGTCCCCGAAGGGGGCGACCACCGCCACCACGGCGCCGAGCACGAGGCCGTTCACCAGGTCGAACGGCTCGAACATGCCGAAGCCGGCCCCGGCCGCCAGCGCCACCAGCACGCCGCCGATCAGCCCTTCGACCGTCTTCTTGGGCGAGACGACCGGGGCGAGGGGGCGGCGCCCGAGGCGACGGCCCACGAAGTACTGGGCGCTGTCCATCAGTGCCACGGTCACGACGAGGCCGCCGATGAGCCAGCGGTAGTCGGGCGAGTCGAGGATGTCGAAGGCGAAGGCGCCGAGGCCCCCGATCCAGGCCACCCCGACGATGGTGAGGGCGGCGTTCTCGAGGGGCTTGGCGCGGCCGGGCACCACCGCGTAGAAGAAGAGCACCGCGATCGTGGTCACCAGCAGCGACACCGGGACCGCCGCCAGGTTCCCGGTCCAGGTCCCGAAGAAAGCGCCGCCCACCCCGAGGAACCCGAAGAGGGCGAGGGGGTGACGGCCGCTGCGGATGAGCACGGTGTAGAACTCGCCGACGGCGAGGGCGAGCACGAGGAGCACCAGGAGCCCGATCGCCCAGGGGTGCAGCAGCGACGCCAGGAAGATCCCACCGAGCAGGAGCCCGGTGAGGATCCGCATCGGCAGGTCGGAGATGCGGACGGTGGCCCCGTGCTCGGCGATCTCGCCGGCGACGTCCATGACGTCGTCGAGGCCGACCAGGCCGGTGTCGAGGCCGGGCATCCCGGCGGCGATCGCCATCGGCTCCGGGGTTTCCTCGGCGGCGCGGGCGACGGCCTCGGCGAGCCCGGCGTACTCGCGGGTGCTGGCCTGGGCGTATTCCTCGCTGGTGTACTGGGCAAAGTCGGGGATGTCGTCGTCATCATCGGGGTCCCCGCCTCCGGACGAATCGCGGTCCGCACCCTCGGACGAGCCGCGATCCGCGCCTTCCGATGAATCGTTCCCGTCACCCGACGAGTCGCGCAGCGACTCGTGAACGGACGGGTCGCCTTGCGGCCCGTACGCCGCGTCGCCCGTCGCATCCGCATCCTCGGACGAGCCGCGATCCGCGCCTTCCGATGAGTCGTTCCCGTCACCCGACGAGTCGCGCAGCGACTCGTGAACGGACGGGTCGCCTTGCGGCCGGTCCGCCGCGTCGCGATCCGCCTCGTCCGCGTACGGTTCCCAGCCGGAACGGTCGCTCACGGCGCCACCTGCCGACCACTCGGGGACGTCGAAGTCCTCGATGCGCCACCCCGGACCGTCCACGGAGACGGGCTCGTCCGGACGCGCCTCACCCGGCACGGGTTGGGCATGCCGTTCGAGGGTCGCATCAGGCGGTTCGACACCTGCGTCCTCCTGCGCTCGCTCGACGTCGGAGAACAAGACCTCCGACGCCTCCGTCACTTCGCTGCGGACACGGTCGTCCCCTGCCGCCACCGGTACCTGCAGGTGGACCTGATCGTCCGATCCACCACGTACCGGCACCGAGGCCCGGCGCCGTACCAGGCGCCGCCAGCCCCTCACTGGGGATTCTGCCACGGATGCGCCGCTTCCATCCACACCGGGGCCGGCCGCGACCTCGCCGTCGCTCCCCCCGACCCGTCCCGGCGCCCCGGCGCCGCGGTCGCCGGTGGGCTGCGCCGACCGGATCCGGGAAGCGGCGGCGGCCATTCTCCGCAGCTCCCCCGCCAGGGCCGCGGCGCCGGCGGCGGCCGCATCGGCTTCGAGCCGGCGCTCGGTTTCGATGCCGCGCCGCGCCGCGGCGGCGACCTCGAGCGCTTCCAGGGCCACGGCCCGGCCCCCCGCCAGGCGGGTCAGCTCGGCCTCGAGGGCGGTGTGGTCGAGTGTCTCGTCCTGCCGGGCCAGTTCCCGCTCCAGCGGCCGCAGGGTGGCGGTGGAGATGGCCGCCTCGGCCACCCGCTGCCGGGTGCGGGCCACGGTGACCGCGTTGCCGGCGCGCGCCAGCTCGGCCACCAGCGATGTCGCCTCGCCGTCTCCCTCGACGACGGTGAGGTCGATCTCGATGTGGTGCCCGGCGGCGGCGGCTCGCTGCTCCCCGTCCCGCCGGCGGGTCGCCGTGATCGTGGTGGCAGCGCGTTGCAGCTCGGCGGCCTGCCGCGTCTCCGCCGCGCCGGTCTCGGTCCGGGCCAACGCGGAGGCGTGCCCCCGACCCCGGGTCGCGGCGTCCCGGGCGCCCTGCTCCCGGAGACGGGACTGTTCGGCAGCGATCTGGATCTCCGCCCGCCCCAGCTCGGCGCTGCGGGTGGTGGCGGCGACCGACGCCGCCACCTGCCCGAGGACGGCTTGGTGCTTACGGCCCGACGCGGCGGCGACTTCCGATCCGGTGGCGATCAGGTGCTCCCGCGCCGCCGCGACGGAAGTCTCGACCCAGCGCAGCTCGGCGCCCAGATCCCGCTCCTCGTCAGCGCCGCCGGCGGCGGTGAGGGACTGCAGGTGGTCGCGCCCGGCAGCCCCGGCCCGCTGCTCCTCCCCGGCGATCAGTACTGCCTGGGCCGGCCGAGCCTCGTCCGCCGGCTGCGCCTCTTCTGGTGCCTGCTCCGGTGGCGACTCGGGAATGACATCCTGAGCGGCCGTCTCACGGAGCGCGTCCGGCGGCGGTGGGGCGAGGTCCTGCGGCGCTCGTACCTCCTCCGCCGCTTCGGCGTCCTCCGGCGCTTCCACCG